>Ga0114977_10002899_pt1 | contig 11000 bp, 10 predicted proteins | sample S_130805_MF_Meta_FD_87026 | JGI IMG/M metagenome (GOLD analysis project Ga0114977, IMG submission 87026) | Freshwater microbial communities from Lake Simoncouche, Canada to study carbon cycling - S_130805_MF_MetaG | ecosystem: Environmental > Aquatic > Freshwater > Lake | place: Lake...
GCACAGTAACCGAAGCAGGCGATGGCATCGCCCGTGTTGAAGGCCTGCCTTCAACAATGACCAACGAACTTCTTAAGTTCGAAAATGGAACACTTGGGTTAGCACTAAACCTCGATGTGCGCGAAATCGGCGTAGTTATTCTTGGAGAGTTCACTGGAATTGAAGAAGGCACAAGCGTTAGTCGCACAGGTGAAATTCTCTCGGTACCTGTTGGCGATGGCTTCCTTGGTCGCGTTGTTGATCCACTTGGTCGTCCTATTGATGGCAAAGGTGAAATCAAAGCCGAAGCACAGCGTGCACTTGAAGTTCAGGCACCATCAGTAGTTCAACGCCAACCAGTTAAAGAGCCAATGCAGACCGGTATCAAAGCGATTGATGCGATGACAGCTATTGGTCGCGGACAGCGTCAGCTAATTATTGGTGACCGTCAAACTGGTAAGACTGCAATTGCAATCGACACAATTATTAACCAGAAAGAGAACTGGAAATCTGGCGATCCAAAGAAGCAAGTTAAATGTATTTATGTTGCTATTGGTCAGAAAGGTTCAACCATCGCATCTGTTAAAGGCGCTTTGGAAGAAGCTGGCGCAATGGAGTACACAACAATCGTTGCATCTCCTGCATCAGATCCAGCAGGTTTCAAGTACCTAGCTCCATACACCGGTTCTGCTATTGGCCAGCACTGGATGTACAAGGGCGAGCACGTACTAATTATTTTTGATGATCTCTCAAAGCAAGCCGAGGCTTATCGTTCAGTATCGCTATTGCTACGACGCCCACCGGGCCGTGAAGCTTATCCAGGAGACGTTTTCTATTTACACTCACGTCTACTAGAACGTTGCGCAAAACTTTCAGATGAACTTGGTGGCGGTTCTATGACCGGTCTTCCAATCATCGAAACAAAAGGTAACGATGTTTCTGCATTCATTCCGACAAACGTAATTTCTATTACCGACGGACAGTGCTTCCTTGAAACAGATCTTTTCAACGCAGGTGTACGTCCTGCTATCAACGTAGGTATTTCGGTATCTCGCGTTGGTGGTTCAGCACAGACAAAGGCGATTAAGAAGATTGCAGGACGTCTACGTCTTGACTTGGCTCAATACCGTGAACTTGAAGCATTCGCTGCATTCGGTTCTGATCTTGATGCTGCATCAAAGTCTCAACTAGAGCGTGGTGCGCGAATGGTTGAATTGTTGAAGCAAGGTCAGTACTCACCCTATTCAGTAGAGCGTATGGCTGCATCTATCTGGGCCGGAACAACTGGCAACATGGACTCAATCCCTGTCGCCGATATTCGTCGCTTTGAATCAGAATTTCTTGATTTCATTGGCCGCGAACGTTCAAAGATTTTTGAAGTAATTTCTGCTACCAAAGAGCTAACAGATGACACTGTTGCTTCACTGCAAGAAGCAATTGACACTTTCAAAAAGCAATTTGCTTCCTCAACTTCTGCACCGGTAAACGAGGCAAAAGCTGAAGCGCTAACTGGCGAAGATAATGAACAAATTACTCGTCAAGTTCCGAAGGTGAGCAAGTAACCAAATGGGTGCTCAACTACGCGTCTATCGCCGCCGAATGCGTTCGGTAAAGGCGACCAAGAAGATTACGAAAGCAATGGAGTTAATCTCTGCTTCTCGTATCGTCAAGGCACAACAACGTGTGGCTGCTTCATCTCCATATGCAAATGAACTAACTCGCGCAGTTACTGCTGTTGCAACCTTCTCAAGCACAAAGCACCCTTTAACAACTCCTTCTGAGTCACCACGTCGTGCCGCAGTTCTAATTATCACAGCAGATCGTGGAATGGCTGGTGCATATTCAAATGCAGCGATAAAGGAAGGCGACCAATTAGTCACAGCACTTCGTGAACGTGGACTTGCAACTGAGGCATATTTGGTGGGCCGTAAGGCAGTTAACTACTACCGTTTCCGCAGCCGCAAGATTGCTGGTTCATGGACTGGTTTCTCTGATAACCCAACTTATGCAAATGCTAAGGAAGTTTCAGATGCACTTATCGCAGCCTTCGTTGAAGATGCTGCAACAGTCGAAAATGGCGTAGATGAACTACATATTGTTTACACTCAATTTAAATCAATGATTACGCAGATCCCAGAAGCGCGTCGCATGCTTCCACTAGAAGTTGTGGAATCAGAAGCGCCATCCGGACTGCTACCAATGTACGAATTCGAACCAAATGCTGGAGAGGTATTAAATTCATTACTACCTCGCTACGTTGAGGCTCGAGTCTTTAATGCGATGTTGCAATCTGCGGCTTCCGAGCATGCAGCACGTCGTCGCGCGATGAAGTCAGCAACTGACAATGCTGATGAGTTAATCAAGTCCTTAACCCGTCTTGCTAACGCAGCCCGTCAAGCTGAAATTACGCAAGAGATCAGTGAAATCGTCGGCGGCGCAGATGCGCTTGCCTCAGCTAGCGCAGGGAGCGAATGATGTCAGCAGGAAGTAAAACAGGAACAGGTCGCGTAGCACGCGTTATCGGCCCGGTTGTGGATATTGAATTTCCAGCCGATTCGATGCCAGCGATCTTCAATGCGTTGCATGTAGATGTGACACTCAGCGGTGAGAAGCGCATGCTTACTCTCGAAGTGGCACAACACATTGGCGACAACCTTGTCCGCGCGATTTCGATGCAACCAACAGATGGAATGGTTCGTGGTGCTTCAGTTTCAGATACTGGCTCTGCAATCTCTGTCCCAGTTGGCGATGTAACAAAGGGCCACGTGTTCAACACACTTGGTGAATCACTAGATGTTCCTACATCATCCCTAGATATTAAAGAGCGTTGGCCAATCCACCGCACAGCGCCTGCCTTCGATCAACTCGAATCAAAGACTGAGATGTTTGAAACAGGTATCAAAGTAATCGACCTACTAACACCATATGTTCGCGGTGGAAAGATTGGTCTATTCGGCGGTGCTGGTGTTGGTAAGACAGTTTTGATTCAAGAAATGATTTATCGCGTAGCTGAAAACTTCGGTGGAGTTTCTGTATTCGCCGGTGTTGGTGAACGTACTCGCGAAGGAAACGACTTGTTCTTGGAAATGACCGAGACTGGTGTTATCAATAAGACCGCATTGGTCTTCGGCCAGATGGATGAACCACCTGGAACTCGTCTTCGCGTTGCACTTTCAGCGCTAACAATGGCGGAATACTTCCGCGATGTTCAGAAGCAAGACGTACTTCTCTTCATCGATAACATCTTCCGTTTCACACAAGCTGGTTCTGAAGTATCAACACTTCTTGGACGTATGCCTTCTGCAGTTGGTTACCAACCAACACTTGCCGATGAAATGGGTCAATTACAAGAGCGCATTACTTCAACACGCGGTCACTCGATTACATCTATGCAGGCAATTTATGTTCCTGCAGATGACATCACCGACCCAGCACCTCACACAACATTCGCCCACTTGGATGCAACAACAGTGTTGTCTCGTCCAATTTCAGAACTTGGTATCTATCCTGCGGTAGATCCACTTGACTCAACATCACGCATTTTGGATCCACGTTACATCGGCGAGCACCACTTCCGTGTTGCTAACCGTGTAAAACAAATCCTGCAGCGCTACAAGGATCTACAAGACATCATTGCAATTCTTGGTATTGATGAATTGTCAGAAGAAGATCGAATTCTTGTAGGACGTGCTCGTCGTATCCAACGCTTCTTGTCACAGAACACATTCGTGGCAAAGGTATTCACTGGTCTAGATGGCTCATTCGTTCCACTAACTGAAACGATCTCAGCATTCGAAGCGCTTGCAGATGGAAAGTACGACCACGTTCCAGAACAAGCATTCTTCATGTGCGGTGGCCTAGAAGATGTAGAAAAGCGCGCAGCAGAATTGGCAAAGGCATAAATTAATGTCAACAAACCTAACTGTTGAAGTTGTATCTCCGGAGAAGCGGGTCTGGTCTGGCGAGGCGAATATGATTTCGGCTCGCACTCTTGAAGGTGACATCGGTGTTTTACCGGGTCACGCACCGCTTCTTGGAGTTCTTGTAGATGGAATAGTCAGCATAAAAGTTGTGGATGGCACATCACAAGAGTTCAATATTCACGGTGGCTTTATCTCTGTTTCAAATAACCGAGTATCAATTCTCGGCGAATCAACTGATTAAAAACTTTTACTTTTAAATATGGCGCGAAACTTTAGCGCCAAGTTTTACAAGTGCTTCAACAAATCCGGGATATCCGCGATCAATATGGAATGCATCTTCAACTGTCGTAATTCCATCACTAACCAATCCTGCAAGTACCAAGCCCGCGCCAGCACGAATATCGGTAGCTGCAACAGGAGCGCCAGATAGTTGTTTCTTGCCTGTTATAGAGGCGTGATGGCCATCGACATGAATGTCCGCACCTAAGCGTTGTAGTTCATTTACAAACATAAATCGACCTTCAAAAACATTCTCGGTCACAATTGAATTGCCTTCAGCAATTGCATTCATCGTTATAACAAAGGGTTGTAGGTCAGTTGCGAAGCCAGGATAGGGAAGTGTTGCAACATCTATTGCTGTTGGGCGCTTATCCATACGAACCCTAAAGCCATCAGGAGTTGTTGTGATTACTGCACCTGCGGCGACTAATTTATCTAGCGGGACTTCTAAATGATCTGCCCGGCCACCATGAATTGTGATGTCACCTTGAGTCATAACTGCAGCAAAGGCCCAGGTACCGGCGACGATTCGATCAGCAAGAGTCGCATGAGTAGTTGGTTTAAGTTCTTTAACCCCCGTGATTGTTATTACTGGCGTTCCGAGGCCTTCAATCTTTGCGCCCATTGAAATAAGAAATTCACCAAGATCAACGACATCGGGTTCGCGGGCGGCGTTATCGATTGTTGTCACACCTTTTGCAAGTACAGCCGCGGTCATAATATTTTCTGTTGCACCAACACTTGGGAAATCTAATAAAATTGGCGCACCGGTTAGGCCATTAGGTGCAGTAGCAATTACATACCCGTGTTCGGAATGCGCTTCGGCCCCAAGATCAGTAAGACCTTTGATATGGAAATCTATTCCTCGAGAACCAATTGCATCACCACCAGGAAGTGCGACTTCAACTTCACCAACTCTTGTAACAAGTGGACCTAAAACGTTTATTGAAGCCCGCATCTTTCGAACTAAGTCGTAATCAGCGCGATGACCAGGGACCTTTGGAACCATTATCTTCATAGTCAAAGATTGGCGATCATAAGAACACTTACAACCAAGTCTTGTTAACAACTCTTCCATTATGTGAACATCGGCAATGTCTGGAACGTTTTCAATTGTCGTTTCACCGACTGCTAGTAGGGAGGCGGCCATTAATTTAAGGGCTGAATTCTTTGCGCCATGAACCTTCACTTCACCGACGAGGCGGGCGCCACCTACTATTTGGAAATATTCATTTGAACTTTCCATGGTGATCACCTCCGGGTAGTGGGTTTCGAGTGGTCTAATCGTAGTGAGTGAATTAGGCTCAACCCATGGTAAATCTAACGCGTATCTATACAAAAACTGGCGATGATGGAACAACCTCACTTGGGGATATGAGCCGAACATCAAAGAATGACCCGCGGTTAGAAGCCTATGCAACCGTCGATGAAGCCAACTCTTCAATCGGCGTAGTTCTAGCCCTTGGTCAGATTAAAGATCCGCAAATTACAAAACTTTTAATTCTCATTCAAAATGATTTGTTCGATGTTGGAGCCGATCTCTGTACGCCTGTTATTGATGACCCAAAGATTGAACCACTTCGCGTCATTGAATCTCAAGTTTCATACCTTGAAGAACAGATTGACCACTACAACAAATCGTTAGCAGAACTTCGCAGTTTCGTGCTGCCATCCGGAACTCCAGCTGCAGCTTTGTTGCATGTTGCAAGAACTGTTACACGGCGGGCTGAACGCAATACTTGGCACGCAATTCACCAGTTTGGTGGGGGAGTAAATTCACTTACCGCAAAATATTTAAACCGGTTATCAGACTTACTATTTGTTCTTGCCCGTTTTGAGAATAAAGAGCAAGGCGATGTTCTATGGGTTCCCGGAGCAAACCGTTAAGTTCTAGTTGGACTCTTTGTATAGCTATTGCTAGGAACTTTTTCCATTGGTGTTCCAATCCGACAGTTGGCTGTGTACGCACCAATTCCCAAGCCATCTGCAATTGGTTCATCGCTAATCAAAAGAATCGCAGTAACTTTTTTAGCCGCGCTACCTGGCGCCAGAGTTGTTAGCGAACCATAAATAATCCTTTGAGTTGAATCTGCAGGATCAACACCTAGGACATTTGAAGTGATTTCCCACCAATCACAGCCCGTTTCAGATCCAACGAAGATACCGAGGCAGGCAACTTTGTGGCAGTTATCTATCAAATTCTTCTGAATATATTTATTCTCAGTTCCCGCTATTCCAAGTTCCTTTGGCGTAGCAGTCTTTGCATAGAGCGAGTCTTTCTTTTCAAAACCTGGTGGTGGCCATTTAATCGGCGCCTTGGGCTTAAGAGTTACACGCTTCTTCTTTCTTGGAACATACTTCTTCTTGACCACTGGCTTTTTTGTCGCAGTTTTTTTCACAACCGGCTTAGTAACAACTTTAGATTTAGAAGTAGTTGGTTTGGGAGTTGGTTTTTTTGTAGCTGCGCTGGCTTGCCCCGGGATAATTAGGGAAAGTGCAATAACAACAGCTATTAACCGCTTCACTTATCTGACCACCTAAAACTCTTAAGCGCCAAAATTGTGCCAAGCACAGTCCAAACCAGTAAGACGATTGCGATCTGTGGGATTTCCCAGCTCTTTGCTACTTCTTGCGTAGCGAATGATTCTGGTAGAAATACTGAACGCATACCTTGAGTCAGCCACTTAAGTGGGAAGAGTGCTGCGAATTGCTGCATCCATTGTGGCAAGGTAGAGAAAACAAAGAAGACACCACTAAAGAATTGAAGAATGATCACAATCGGGGAGACCACAGCTGAAGCGCCGCGACCATTCTTCGGCACTGCCGAGAAGGCAATTCCGAGAATTGTGGAACAGATACTTCCAAGAAGAATTAGCCAGGCAAAACGTAGCCATCTCTCGGTTGTGTTTGGAAGGTTTAAGCCAAACAAAGCTGCGCCAAATGCCATAAGTGCGCCTACTTGAACAATCATTGCAGTGAAAACCAGAATCGCTTTTCCAATGAAATATGAAATTGGTGAAACCGGAGTTCCGCGAAGGCGCTTTAATGTTCCGAAATCTCGCTCAATTGGAATCATGATCGCGAGTTGTTGGAAACCAGTATTAACAAGGCCCGATGCAATCATTCCAGCGACAAAGTATTGGCTAAAAGTTACACCTGGCGCGAGATCACCTTTAAAGACTGAACCGAAAATGAATAACAACATGACTGGAAAGAGAAGGGTGAATACAACAGATTCTCGCTGGCGCATGAATTGTTTTATCTCTAGGCCGCCACGAAGGAAACCAACCTTAATAATGTTTGGTCTCATAATTGCCCAATCATTTTTAAGTAAATATCTTCAAGTGATGGTCGAATCACAGTTAGCTCTGGAACTTCGCCACCAAATTTTGCAGATATTTTTGCAACTTCGGCTGCCGGAAAGTCACTTTCAATCTCTTGTTTAGAACCGTTCTCAAGCCAGCTAATCCGAGCCTTTGCAGTATTTCTACCACCAAGATTTCCTGGCGTAGAAACTTCAACTATCTTTCCATCGACTATTACCGCAACTCGATCAGCCAAAGCTTCTGCTTCATCCAGATAATGAGTTGTGAGCAGAATTGTTCTTCCCTCATCGCGCAGATTGCGAATTAAATCCCAGAAAGCGCGTCTAGCTTCTGGGTCAAAGCCAGTTGTTGGTTCATCTAAAAATAAAATCTCGGGATTGCCGATAATGCCGAGTGCAACGTCAAGGCGTCTGCGCTGGCCCCCGGAGAGGCTTTGAATTCTGGCGTTCTTTTTCTCATCCAAACCGACATCGCGAATTACAGAATCTGGATCACGGGGATTGGAATAATAATTTGCAAAGTGGCTGACAGTTTCAGATACCGATAAATCTTGGGAGTCATTAGTTGACTGCAGAACTATGCCAATACGATTTCGCCAAGCCCAACTATCGTTACCAAGTTTTGCGGGATCTTTGCCAAGAACTTTAACTTCGCCGCCATCACGATTTCGATAGCCCTCAAGAATTTCAACTGTTGTGGTTTTGCCGGCGCCGTTAGGGCCAAGAATTGCAAAGATCTCGCCCTTTGCAACTTCAAGATCAATGCCTGCGACGGCAACTTTTGAACCATTGGCCTTTGAGGTGTAAGTCTTGGTAAGGCCGCGAACAGATATTGCTGATTCATTTGCCACGTCAATATCCTGCCCTAAAAGTTGGGAATTACGGAATGGCTGCGAGAGAATAAGGCTGTGAGTCCACGTAGAAATCATCCTAAGCGCTCCCAGAAGCGGGCTACAGATAGCGAAGAAGAGCGTGACATTTCGCTTTCAAGTGAATCCATCGAAGAGCATTCAGAGGGTGTTTTTAGAGTGCGACGTATAACTGGTTCAACTTCTACAAAGCCATATCGCTGTCCTGGTTGCGATCAATTAATTCCAACTGCAACACCACACACGGTTGCCTGGCTTGAAGAAGATGTTGAATCGCGCAGGCATTGGCACACAGTTTGTTGGACCAAGCGCAGCGATCGCAAACCAAGAACTCTTAGATCTAAAGGCGCGCCGCGGTATTAAGTTTTAGCCAATACCTTTTGAGTGCAGTGTCTTTATTGCAATCTTAATAAATTTATCTGCAAACTTAGTTCGACCAAATGTTGTGAAAACTATTGGAATATTAAATAGAGTTTTAACAACAGTTCTTGGATATGTAAACTCCATTAAACCTTCAGGTCCATGAATTCGACCGTATCCACTATCTTTCACGCCGCCAAATGGCACGGATGCAATTGCAGCGAAGGCAATTACAGAGTTAACAGAGACCATTCCACATTGAAGTTGGGCAGCTATTTTCTCGCCATTGCGCTTTGACCAGACAGATGCGGCAAGGCCATATCTAGTGGCATTTGCTAAGCGAATAGCTTCGGCCATATCTGCAGTTCTATTAATTACAAGAGTAGGTCCAAAAGTTTCTTCAGTTACTGCTGTTGAATTCTCTGGAACGTCGATCATGATTACTGGTTCCACAAATGGCGCCTTAACTGAATCAACACCACCGACTACAAACTTCGCACCCTTTGAAGCCGCATCATCAATATGGCTCTGGATTACTTTTAATTGTGAAGGCATGGTGGCAGGTCCGTAATTTCCATCTTTGCCTGGGTGAATCTGCTTAGCTAACTCAGTTATCTTCGCAATAAATTTATCGGCGACTTCGTTGACTACATAAACTCTTTCAGCGCCGATACATGTTTGTCCGGCGTTAGACATCGCAGACCAGAGGGCGTACTCCGCAGCGCGATCAATATCGGCATCTGCTGCAACCAATACTGGATCCTTGCCACCACATTCAAGAACTACTGGAACCATTCGTTCGGCGCAAGAGGCTGCGACTTTCTTCGCAGTTCTAGTTGAACCAGTGAAAGAGATTTTATCTACGGCAGATTCGGTAAGTGCCTTTCCGGTTTCAGGCAAGCCAGTTACACAAGTAAAGATATCCGCGAACGGTGCGATGTTTGCAAAGCTAGTTGCAAGCCACTGCCCAACACCTGGTGTGAATTCACTTGGTTTGAAAACGACGGTATTCCCGGCAGCAAGTGCGTAAGAAATTGAACCCATTGGCGTAAAAATTGGATAGTTCCAAGGTCCAATAACTCCTACGACTCCCAAGGGAACTCTCGTTACATTAGTTTTCATATTAAACATCAACAAGCCAGATGGCCGATGTTGCTTTGATAAAACGCTCTCTGCATGCTTTGCAGCCCAAGCTAAATGGCCAAGTGCCAGAGTTGCTTCCAAAGTTGCATCACTAATTGGTTTACCAGTTTCAGCGCGCACTAATTCGGCAATCTCATCAACGCTATTAGTTATAGATGCTGCCCATTTAAGTAAGACTTTACGGCGACCACGAAAGCCAAGTTCCTGCCACGCGATACTTGCCACGCGAGCTCTATCTACTGCAGTACTTACTTCGCTAGCAGAAGTATTGGGATAGCTAGCTATAACGCTGCCATCTACCGGATTGTGGCTTTGAAATGTGTTTGATGTAAAGGTTTCCATTGCGTAAGACTAAACTTATTTCGTGTCAGAGTTAATACGCCCAAGCACTGTGTTGCCGGCAAGTCGCAGACCAATAACAATTCGAACCGCTGATGGCTTGAATTTAATTGGCGAAGTGGCAACCCCCATTGGCGATCGAATCGGATCAATTCTCTGCCTGCATCCAAACCCGACTGGCGGGGGGATGATGGATAGCCACATTTACAAGAAGGCTGCGAACCGTCTTCCTGATATGGCAGGTATCGAAATTATCCGTTTCAATACCCGCGGCACTACTTCGGAGGCTGGCACTAGCGAGGGTGAATATGGTGCAACCGTTACTGAAAAATTTGATGTCGAAGCAGCGATTGAATTTTCATTTAATGAAATTGGCGTGGAAAAACTTTGGGTAATGGGATGGTCCTTCGGAACAAATTTGGCTCTTAAATATGCAAGAGATCCCCGGGTACTTGGGCTAATTTTATTGAGCCCAACACTACTTGAAACGAATGGCGAAGATTTAGAATTTTGGGCCAAAGATGGCAGACCGATTACTGCTTTAATTCCAGAGCATGATGATTATTTAAAACAAGATGCAGCAGCAGTTGCTTTTGCTGTGATTCCACAAATTAATTTAATAAACGTTGATGGCGCAAAACACCTATGGGTTGGTGAACCTGCCGTTTATCGCGTGCTTGCTGAAATCACAAAAATTATTGCACCAGCAAGGTTGCCGCTACCAACCGAGTTTTAGTTTTTTTCGGCTTGGGGATAAACAACTTCATCGAGGATAAGTAGAAC
>Ga0114977_10002900_pt1 | contig 10998 bp, 12 predicted proteins | sample S_130805_MF_Meta_FD_87026 | JGI IMG/M metagenome (GOLD analysis project Ga0114977, IMG submission 87026) | Freshwater microbial communities from Lake Simoncouche, Canada to study carbon cycling - S_130805_MF_MetaG | ecosystem: Environmental > Aquatic > Freshwater > Lake | place: Lake...
CAATCACCATTCCACCAGTTACACCCGTTTACACTTTTACGTCTCTGAGTAATTTCCCAGAGAGGATTCATATCGTGACATATAATTGTGCCTGTAGGTTTTAAGTGATTTAAAGAATTGATTATATCTTTATGAACTTGAGGGGCATGATGTAGTCCGTCTACAAATATAATGTCATATTTAATATCATGATTATGTATTAATTCAAAGAATTTATCCGATGTAATTGGATAGTTAGTTTCAGGAGTTAAAGTTGATTCTACGCCTGGATCTACTCCGTCTTTGTGTTCAGCGATAACTTCTCTCAAATTTGCGCCTTTTCTTACACCGATTTCTAAATAATTTACATAATTGTACTTTTTTATAAATGCGTTGATTATGTCATATCTAAACGTTGTATATCTGTTTGTAGCACGCCAAAGTTGATATTCTTCTAATTGTGTTTTTTCATCTTTCATAATTTTTTTATTTTTCTATACAAATAACACCTTCATAATCAAATAGAGGTCGTGTAAAATTAGATTTTGGTTCGTGTCCAATATATTTTATTATTTCTATTTTGTCATGTTGAATTAGATCAGTTATTGCTTTTTTAATTTCTGGAAATGCTCCAACGTCGTCGTATATGAAATATTTTTTACCACTTGATTTGAATTTTAATGATCGTAATGTATCATCTATAACTGCTTCATATGTATGTTGAGCATCTATAAAAAAGATATCGCCATAATCAACAGGTAATTCTGTATTATATACATCTTGCGCATAGAATCTTACATTAGGTCGATCTATATTAAACTTTGCCGCGGCATCTATGTTATCTAGATTAAATCCTATTACTTCTTTAAAAAGATAACTTAATACTCTTGTTGAGTATCCTATATTACTTCCAATTTCCAAACATATTTTATCTTTGAATTCTGGTTTGTTAAAGTATTCAAAGAAATCCCGTTTAAATTTGTGGCTGGTAGTAGTTTTGTGTTGAAACTTATCTGGGATATTAGTTAGTATTTCTTCAATGTTCATAACGGTTTACATCAGTTAAAAATCCACGTTGACATTCTAATAAGTACTTACTAAACCGTCTAGTGGCAGACAAACGATAACTTTTTTCTTTTAATTTATTAGAATCCATATACTTTGCAAAATTTCCACATACACCGTTCCAATTGGATAGTATAGTCGTATTTTCAGGACTTGGCGAGTAATTTAAATTGGTTCTATGTAAACTTATATTGTCGAATTTTAAAAAAGAATTCATGTTTATTAATAATTCTTTTTTAAATACATTAAAAGATCCTCTGGGAGTAAATGTATTTTCATAAAAACAATTTCCTACATGTATCCATTCATCATTTTTAATTTTTGTGACTTCATTTTCTTTCATGAAAAAATATGAATCTACATTATTTTCAATTATATCTGTTATAATATTTAAATTTGATATGTAATTATCATCGTGAAAGAAAAATAGATAATCGGGGATCTCAGTATGATCTGAAAAATACTGTGATATAAAATAGAAATCGCCAATAACATTTGGATATTCTTTGTAAGAAATATTCCATTTTTCTAAATCTTTTACGTAAAGTTTTTGTGAATATAACTCTCGATCCGCAGGATGTAAATTTTTATTTTTATTTAAATAATTAATTTTTTCTTCGAAAACAATATCATCTTCAATGTTTCTGTGAGAAACAATTACTTTTTTTACATTATACCCATTGGGTATTTTAACTTTAGAAATTTGTTCATAAAATTTATATGGAAAATGCCAGCCTCCAATTAATATTAATATATTTTTCATAATTATATCCTTTATTTTCTTGTTCTGTGTTCAAATTTGTCGGGTATATTAGTTAGTATTTCATTAATCGTCATAGATTTAAAAAGTCTTCTGTTGAAATTAAGTTTAATACGGATTTTCTATTGTTTTCTAGAAACTCATAATTTAATTTATCGATGTCTATCAATAAACGGTGTTGATCTCCAAATTTTATAACCCCACATCCCCAATCCATATCAACAACATACATTGTAAGATCGTTTCTTTCAGTATGAATTTGCGCCCAAGCTTTCCAACAATCACCATTCCACTGACGTTGATTCATTGGTCTCGGAACAGCTTGATGTTTTTCTGTAGGAGGATTCATATCGTGACAGATTATATATCCATTCTTGTTTAGAAATTTAAGACTGTTGATGATATCTTTATAAACCTGTTCATAAACGTGTAAACCATCTACAAATATTACATCGAACATATTTTTATTTTGAGAAAAAAATCTGTCTGAAGTCATTCGGTGTGTCACGTGTGATACGGGCGAGTTTGGATCTACTCCTATTTTATGTTTACATTTAATTTTTATATGATTAGATCCGTCACATATTCCTATTTCTAAATAAGATTGTGCATCTATTTTTTTAATTAAATAATTAATAAGTTCGTCTCTATTTTTCATTTAACTGTATATCCTTTATTTTCTTGTTCTGTGAATAGCTTATTGTAATTTACATTAGTCTCTCTTTGTTTCTCAATTGTCTTTTCATGGATAATCGCATAATCTTTTTGAGGCGGGATAAAAACATAACTTTTAAATCCTTCAACTTTTTCATGTAATCTTCTTTCATAACGAATATGTGGTAAATTTTGGTATAATCTTGATTGATAATCTGGGAAATTTATCATACCGTCGTATAATTTCCACCCCCATGTATTAACATCTAGATCGGTAACGCCAATGAAATAATTTAGACGTGGTAACCATAACACTTCATTTTTACTGTTTGATTCAATGATTAAATCAATATTTTCCAATAAACCGTCTGTTGGAACTTCATCCGCATCTAATTGAAAAATCCATTCACCTTTACATAATTCAATGCCGTAATTTTTATGATTGCCATAATTTTTATCTAGCTTATGTTGTTGGAAATTTACTTTTTCTTTAAATTTTTGTATAATTTCCAGAGTTTCTGGATTATCCGAATAATCATCAAGGAGAACAATTTCATGGTTATCTTTTTTATATTCTATTAACTTGGATAGTAATTTTTTTAAACTATCAGTTTCGTTATGACAAGTTACTAAGTAAGATAAAAACATATCAAACAATCTTTAGTTTGGGGAGAACAATTTTATTTTCAGTATTACTAGCTGGTTTTAATTTAGGCAGTACAAACTGATTCTCTACTGCAAATGTCGGTACATACTTATCTAACAATTCCCACAGACGTTTATCCATAGCAGTAATACTAAACTTCTCTGCATTTTCTTTACGTAGAAGTTCTGCGTTTTTAGTAAACTTGTCACTTTTGCGTGCAAAATAAACTTGTTTCATTTTATCTTCAGCGAGTGAATATGATACTTTAAACCATTTACTTTCTTTAATAATCCACTGGTTAACAGATTTTCTATCAACGTCCACAAGAGTACCTGGTAATAAATTTGACAAAGCTGGATTTAAATAATCTAAATGTCCACTCCAATTAGAAACCAATAGAGGTTTTCCACTTAATGTGGATAATAAAAGGGGATGACCATAGCCTTCGCCGTGTGTAAATGATATGTGTGATATAATTTTTTCATGATTTAATAACGCATTCATTTCCGGTTCACTTAATTCGCCGTGCAAAAGATATACATTTGGTGCATTTTCTCCAATTTCATCTCGCACTTTTTTAATTTTTGATAGAATTTCAAATCTATCCACAGTAGAATATGAAGCTCCACTAGTCTTTACAATTAAACATGGTCTATCATTTGAATTGTTATTTTTAAATGCCGTACAGAATGTTTTTATTAAGTTGCCAATGTCTTTACGATCATTATAAACGCCCCCATGGGTCCACTGCCCAATAAATAAAAATGCAGAGGATTCTTTAATTTGTGATAAAGAAAGTTCAACCGATTCAATTTTCTCATCTGTTTTTTTAAAGATATTTGTATCGGCTCCCCAAAAACATACTTCGATTGGTTTTTCAACTTGAACAGGAACTTGTTGTCCATTTTCGAGTTGTTTTGCCATTTTGATTTCTGAAAATGTTTTCTTGACATGATTTGATAGACCGATTGTTAAGTCCATTTTATTAACACCTTCTATCCAACTGCCTGGTGGAATGGTAGTTTCGATACCAGCTGTCATACCGATGTTGTATTTACCCACTGCTTGAAATTCTTCTGGAATTGTCAACTGCACGAATACGTCTGGTTGTTTATTTAGATTTCCTTGTAAAAATTTACTAGCTAGAATCTTATCTTCTGGATCGGTTAAATCGTCAAGAAAACGTTTGCTTTGACAATTACCCCACCTAGTAGGTGCTATTTTAACATCAAATTTATCATAACGAATGATGCTTTTAGCAATAGATGTGGCCCAATCGCCATATCCACTGCGATTAAATACTGGACCTGAAATTAGACATAATGGTTTGTTCATATTATTGATTAAATTGTTTTGTATCTCTTTCTTGTACCAATTGTGTGTATTTTTTATTTGGTGTAGGTACTCCTCCCAAACTAGTATATAGTGCTTCCATTTTACTCATTTGAACTTGGGCTATTTCGGATTTTTCTCCTTTTTTAACGTCCGTACTACCAAATCCACCTTCACCTCTATCTGTAGAATCCAATTCATTTACTAAAACAAATTTTACATCTTCTACCGTAGTTACTTTGAGTTGACAAACTTTATCACCTTTCTTATAAAGTTTATCAGAATTTACAGTTCCTTCAATTAGATTATCGGTTCTAATTTTGTAATCTTCTGGTTGCCATTGATATTTAAAACGCAGTAATACTTCTCCACGATAATCAGCGTCAATCAATCCAACACAATTAGCTAATGTTAAATTGTATTTACTAACACTACTACGAGGAAATGCTAAAATATCATAGTCGATATCAGTATAACCGAATCCACTATATACTCGTTCATTCTGTACAGCTAATTTAAGATTAGTTTTATATTGAATGTAATCTACCCGTTTATATGTACCATTATCATATAGTTCTCCAACAATTTCTGGATCACTTGTAGCAACTACATCAAAACCAGTAGCTCTATCAGTAGCTTTTTTTGGTAAGTTTTCAACGTCTTGATAATCTTCGTTTTTTAATACTTGAATCTTCATGAAATAGTTTGTTTAATAGCTTCCAAATTTACAGCATGTAAATCAAATCCTAGTTTATCGTTAGGTAATGATTTAATATCATAACCATGGTTGGTAAAGATGTCAAATGATTTAACTGGGGTAAAATTATTTAATGTGAAATCCATAGCTTTAATAAATTGATCGCACATGTTTTTACTGTTGATTCCCCCTTCATTCATTGCCCATTTACGACCTTCCATGCCATATTGATCACGCTTTTCACTATTATGTAAATACCAATAAGCAATAGCATCTGCAATGTCTGTATAACTAACTAAATCATCCATGATATATGGAGTGGGAGGACTGCCTTGTAAATTTTGTACTTTGGTCCAAACTGGCTTAGCCCAAACGCCATGTTTCTTATATCTACCAGTAGTATTGGTACCAAATTCAAGATTAAATTCAACTGGTTTATCATCATCTGTAACAATTCCCAATTGATCTTGTAGACCGCCTGTTACTGTGGCAATAACTGGAGTACCACACATAATGCTTTCAGCGATACTTAGACCAAATCCTTCATTGGAACTAACATTGGCGGTAACATCAGCCAGATTATAGAATGCTACCATTTCTTCTGGCGATCTACGAGACTCGTCTAATACTACTTTATACTCTGGACACACCGCTTGAATCGTAGCTACAAGATCAGTACCAGCTTCACACACTTTATCGGTATGCATAATTAAAGCGCATTTTTTAGCTTGTTCTTGATCAATAGAAGCACAAAATGATTTAAATGCTAAAATTAGATTTGCTGGATGTTTACGATGTGCATTTCTACTATTGAATGCTACGATAAAATTGTAATCACCCTCTCCCAATAAACTTTTCTTCAACTTTTCAACTGAAGAATCTCCTTTTGGAAGTGGTTTAAATTCGTCACTGTTAATACCATGCGGTACTAAGTGTAATAGATGTTTTCCTTTTACTGGCATATTAAACGTTCTCCTTTATTATATTTCCATTATTGTCAAAATCACCGTAGATACTAGTACAATTTTCCGGTCCTAGTACCCATTTATTAATATTATCTGTTTGTTTGCTAATAGCAAATAAAGCGTCACAACTTTTATAGAATGGTTTATTCCACATTGGATATGGTAAATCATCCCAGATATCCAGGTAAGTTAGTGGGATTTTACTACGAATTTGATGTTCGATATTATACAACCATCCCCAGAAACGAGGATCTGTAAAATGTAAAATTGCATCTGGTTTTTCTAGAGCTATAATCTGATATAGAACATCTTCATCGCCATAACCATCAACTGGATATAGTCTCAAATAGTTATCGGTTCTATTATTTAGTTTATCACAAGCGTCTTTCATATCTACAACTTTACCAGCTTCTGGATGTTTAATAGCACCAGCAATTTGCACCCAATCATAACTATGAAGTGTGCCTAATACCAATTCACGACTCATTGTAGCTACGCCGCTATGCATTCTTAGATCGTCACTTAATAATAATATTTTTTTCTTTTTCATTTAGATTCCTTTGATAATGAAAATGGAGCGTTAAAACTTAACTTTGTATTAATACTTTCACTAATTTCCGATTGAAAGTTAGAATCTGATAAATACTTCTCAAGACATTTATTAACAAAGTCTTGAAAAGATATTTTACCTCTTATATTCAGTTCTTTAAACTGATTATATAATTCTTGGTTAAGCTTTACTGTTGTAACAAATTGATCCATAACATATGTACATATATATGTATGTACATATATCACATATTAATTATAATTTTGTAGCTTTACCATCACAGATTTTTTTATAATGGGTACAGTATTTACAATGTTTTTTACCATTACCTGGAACTTTTATATATTGATTATTTTCATTATAAGTTCCATCTGAATTGAATCCAAAATCTAGAAATTCAATAAAACTATGAATACTTTCTTTGATTACTGTGGGTCCAGCACAAGGTTTAAATATTTGAATTCGACTTTGTGGAAAGCTAACATTTTCATATAGTTTACGTTTTACGATGAAGAATTCCACTTCGATATTATTTAATGGTACATTAAACTTTTTACTATAAACACTTTTGTATAGATGCAATTGTGCAAGTTTACTTACGTCTTCTTTCATGTAACTATTCCATCCACTACTAGATGTCTTAAAATCAATAATTTTATAGTATTCTTTATTTTTCTCTTTTAAGACAATGTCAATGAAACCAACAAATTCAACATTATTTTTAATCGGCATCTCTAATGGAATTTCAATACCAACTAGTTCATAATCTTTAGTAGAAAAGTATTTAAGTCTATTAGCTGATTTACAAAATGTATCGACGATGTCATTGCCATCGAAAATAAAATCGGTAAACTCTTCTTCTTTTACATCTTTTACTTTTTTAATTTCTTCATTGAACTTATCTAAGAATAGTTTCTTTACATCCAATGCATCAGCGATGCCTACACCTTCGTTATAGAGCGAAGTAAGATATGTTTGAAACGCATGATGGATAGAAGTACCAAATGTGGTATTGATATTGTCATCTTTTACTCGGAGATTCTTGACATAATCTAGATACCATTTTTGTGGACATTTTAAAAATGTAGAATATTGACTGTAGCTAACTCGTTTCTTTTTTATTTCTTTGATTTCTTCATTTGACATTCTATCATCTTAATGTATAATTAATAAAAGTCAACTTAAAAAAACTATATATTGTATATGAAGAAACTTCTAATTGCTCTATTGACAACATTTAATCTACACGCAAATGATCTATTTCTATATGATAAAAACAATGATGTAGAATTAACCGAGGTTATTAATAATAAATTAAACGTATTACCAACAATAACAGGTAAAACATATACTATTACTAATAGTCTCAATATAAACACAACTAACTCTAGTGTGTCATATATATTACCATATCGTATTGCAGTGTATCATAAAGAAAACACATCTACGTACTTCAATCAAACAAGTACTGAGTATGTTAATGATTTTAAATTGCCAGAGGTGGTTAAAGTAAAAGATGCAATGTTTAACTTTACAGTAAATGGCGAACTATATTGTGTTAGTGAAAGTACCAATATCAACACATTACTCACTACGTTATGTAGTGTAGCATTTGGCCAATCTACATTCTTTGTTAAATCTAACGAAAAGTTCACACATTTGTACGTAGTTAGTGGTACTGTGACAGCTTTGGATAATAAGTCTAAGAAGAAGAAAGAATTAAAATCAGGCGACTATTTGGTGGTTACCCCACAGATAATCATGAATGCTAGAGAAGCTAGTGTTACAAGATTGGGCAATAGTTTTAGTGTCAAAGAAGTGGAAGACGAAGAAAAAGAATTTCACTCTAAAGATCTTGATGTATTAAGATCCAAATTGGACAACACGTTATTTGTAAATCTCGGTCAAAATATTTTTGGATTTAAATTAAAATGAAATTAGATCATCTAGACTCGCTCACTGAGGACGAATTGGCAATATTGTGGTATTGTATCAATAAAATTGAACCAACTGTGTTAAGTGGTATTGAATTGGAGACTGAGGTATTTACATCCATTAAACACAAAAAGTTAATGGATCGATTGTTACAATGTGGTCAACACGTAAAAGAAGAATATCATTCAGTTTTTGCTGGACTTATCAATAAGTTGAAGGTATAGTTGTTATATGTATCAAAACATTTTCGTTTCAAAGAAAGATAACATTATTCATTTGTGGGATGATACTAAGGGACACGTAACAGTTCCATATCGTCCATACGCATATCGCAAGCGTGAAGGTGGAATGTATCGTAGTATTTATGGGGATGAATTAGAAAAAGTTTATAAATTTAATTCAAAAGATCCAAGCTTGTTTGAAAGTGATGTTCCAGCGGAAACTAGATTTTTAATAGATGCTTACGAAGATAACGACGAACCATCTGAAGGACATCGTGTTGTATATCTTGACATTGAGGTTAGTACTGAAGGTGGATTTCCAAATGTAGAAGAAGCTGATAAAGAAATTACAGCTATTGCTATTTATGATAGTTTAACAGCTAAATATACAGCTTTCATCTTGGATAAAGAAAACAAGCTAAATGACTTTGTTAAAGAAAACGTAGAAGTACGTAGCTTTACAGCTGAAGATAGTCTATTGATGCACTTTCTGACCAAATGGGAAGAAATTCAACCTACTATTAGTACTGGTTGGAATAGTGATAACTTTGACATGCCATATCTATTTCGACGTATGAAAAATATTGTTGGGTCAAATAATGCAAAACGGTTGAGTCCAATTAAAGTTGCTTATATTAATGATTGGAATAAGAAAGTTATTGTTGCTGGGGTAACTCACTTGGATTATATGACACTTTACAAGAAGCTTAATATTAAACAAGAAGCTAGTTATGCTCTTGGGGCAATTGGTAAAAAGATTGTGGGTATGGAGAAGATTGCTTATAAAGGTAGTTTGGACGATTTGTATAAAGCTGATATCAACAAGTATATTGAATATAACTTGAATGACGTACAAATCATTGTAGCATTGGAGAAGAAGTTACAGTTTATTGAATTGGCGAGGGCTATTTGTCATAAAGGACACGTTCCATATGAATGGTATGAAATGAGTTCTCGTTTTATTGAAGGTGCTATTCTTATGTATCTACGTCGTAAAGGACAAGTTGCTAAAAATAAATCATTAGATGGTCGTGATGAATATGAAACTCAAATGGAAGATAATGAACAAGGTTTTGAAGGTGCTTATGTTAAGGCTCCTATTCCCGGTCGTTATGATTGGGTCTTTGATTTGGATCTTACATCAATGTATCCGAATATCATCATCAGTCTTAATTTATCACCTGAAACTAAAGTAGCAGTAATCAATAAAATTGAATATGATGATTCTTATGTTGAAGATCGTACCAAAGAAATCCGTGAAGATTATGAGAATTTGGGTGATAGTGTTCAGAAGAAAACTCCATTTGCTCAATATCTTGATCAACGATTGTACGCATTTAATGCTCGGTTATTTGCTCAGGACAAGATTGGTAAATATCATGTGGGTTCTACTATTTATACCAATGATGAATTTAAACAATTAATTACACAAACCAATTTAAGTGTTGCTAGTAATGGAGTAATGTGTAAACAAGATAAGACAGGAGTTATTCCAGAAATTCTAGTAAAATGGTTCGATGAACGTAAAGATCTTCGAAAACTAGCTAAAAAACATGCAGATTTAAAAGAATGGGAAAAATATGAATTTTATGATGGTCGTCAAAAAGTACAAAAAGTATTACTTAATTCAATCTATGGTGTATTGGGTCTACCGATCTTTAGATTTTATGACAAGGATAACGCAAGCGCTGTTACCATAACAGGTCAAGATATTATCAAATCTACAGGTAAAGCTATCAATGAATGTTTCAAGCGTGCATTGGATGTAAAAGAAGGAGATTGGGTTATCTACACTGATACAGATAGTTGTTTTGCTAGCGCATTACCTATCATTAAAAAGAATATGCCTGATATTGATCTAAATGATGAAAAGGCAATGACCGAGGCTATTTTGAAAGTAACCGGCGATGTACAATCATTTGTCAATAAGTTTTATGATGTGATGGCAAAACGATACTTCAATATTGAAAAACATCGATTTGATGCAAAACAAGAAGTTATTGCGAAGACTAGTTTTTGGTTGGCTAAAAAACGTTATGCTCAGTTTATCGTTAACAAGGCTGGCATTGAGTGCGATGAAATGGAAGTAAAGGGTATTGACGTAGTTCGTACATCTTTTCCAATTCGATTTCGTAAATTTATGCAACAGTTCTTAGATGATATGTTACGTAAACTTCCAAAAGATCAGATCGAC
>Ga0114977_10002902_pt1 | contig 10995 bp, 15 predicted proteins | sample S_130805_MF_Meta_FD_87026 | JGI IMG/M metagenome (GOLD analysis project Ga0114977, IMG submission 87026) | Freshwater microbial communities from Lake Simoncouche, Canada to study carbon cycling - S_130805_MF_MetaG | ecosystem: Environmental > Aquatic > Freshwater > Lake | place: Lake...
GGGTGGTGTCGGCGGCGTTGTGTCACAATCTGGCGAATGCGCATTTCCGTGCGGGGGACGAGGCGAAGGCGGCGTTGTGGAACCGGCGGGGGCTGGCGCTGGCGTTCTGGGTGCCGGAGACGCGGCAGAATCTGAGGTTTCTGGGAAACAAGCTAGGATTTCTGAGTTTCGAGCGGGGGTGGGCGGAGCGGGTGCCGAGGCGGTGGGTGGAGCTGGCGGTGGCGGGGGCTGGCTGGGTGGCGGGGCTGGCGGTGCTTTGGCTGGTGTGGTTCACGCCTGCGGCCGGGCGGCGGTGGCCGCTGGTGAAGTTGTTAGGACTGGCGGTGCCGGTGGTGGCGGCTGGTGTGACGGCGCTGGTGCTGAAGAATCGGGCGGTGGCACCGGTGGGTGAGTGCATGGTGGTGGTGGCGAAGGATGCGGCGGCGTTCACGGCTCCGGTGGAGGCGTCGCCGACGGTGATTTCGCTGCCGCCGGGGAGTGAGGTGCGGCCGTTGCGGACGGAGGGGTTGTGGACGTATGCGGCGATACCGTCGGCGTCGGAGGAACCATTGCGCGGGTGGGTGCGGACGGCGATGCTGGAGAAGCTGTGGCCTTGGGCTCCGGCGCTGGTGGAATGAACCGACGATTCTGACAATTCATGGCACTGACTATCAATGGCGAGACGATTCCTCCGGAGATTCTCCATGAGGAATTTCAGAGCATCAAGGCGCACTACGAGCGGATGGCGCGGGTGTCTTGCTGCGAGAGGGATCCTGAGTTCCGGCAGTATGCGCGGGACAACATTACGGCGCGGGTGCTGCTGAATCAGGAAGCGGAGCGGCGGTTTCCGGAGATTGCGGAGGAGGAGATTCTGGAGGGAGTGGAGCGGTTGGTGGCGGAGCATGGCGGGCGGGAGATGTTTTTTGCGAATACCGGGCTGACGCCGGAGACCGAGCATCTGGTGAAGGAGGATGTGAGGGCGGGGTTGAGGGTGGACCGGCTGATGCGGGAGGCGTGGGGAGAGGAGACGGATGCGCCGTCGGAGGAGCAGCAGCAGTGGTATGAAGAGCACCTAGCGGAGTTCATGACGGCGGAGGAGATCCGGGCGTCGCATCTGTTCAAGCACGTGGAGAAGTCGGAGGACCGGGAGCGGCTGTATGAGTTTCTGCGCGGGATCCGGGCGAGGGTGCGGGCGGGCGAGGATTTTGAGGCGCTGGCGCTGGAGCACACGGACAAGGAGGACAAGCTAGTGGACCTTGGTTGGTTCAAGCGTGGGGATTACATGGAGGAGTTTGATCTGATTGTGTTTTCGCTGACGGAGGGGGAGGTGAGTCCGGTGTTTGCGAGTCACTGGGGGTTTCACCTGGCGAAGATCACGGGGCACCGGGTGCCGCGGCCGCGGCCGTTTGCGGAGGTGCAGGCGGAGGTGGTCGAGCGGATGCGGCACGAGCAGCGGCAGCAGGCGACGCGTGGGCTGGTGGAGCGATTGAAGGCGGTGGCGCGGATTGAGAGCGGGGACGACTGAGGAGAATTCCGGTTTCCGGCTGGAGGTTGCTGGGTATGGTGGGCGCATTATGGAAGACAGAATCATTTGCGATCGGAAGCCACAGTTGATGACCCTAGCTGCCGGAGACTACTGGTGGTGTTCGTGCGGGCGTTCGAAGACCCAGCCGTTTTGCGATGGGTCGCACAAGGGGACGGGGCTTGCGCCGGTGAAGTTCACGCTGACGGAGGAGAAGACGGTGGCGATGTGTGCGTGCAAGCATTCCGGGAAGGAACCGTTCTGTGACGGGTCGCATGCGAAACTTCCGGAGTGAGATGGATCGTTAGATGAAAGTGGTGGTGCCCTGCGCTCATTGAATTTATGAAGTTTCCGCTGATCCTGAGTTTACTGAGTGCTGGGGTGCTGCCGCTGGTGGCGCAGGAGCCTGATCCGTTTGGTGTTGGAGGGTTGCTGGGAGGCGGGGCGAAGGCGGCGGAGGGGGCGGAGGTGAAGGCGTCGCTGGTGGCGGCGACGGACGGGGTGGTGCCTGGCGGGACGGTGACGGTGGCATTGAAGCTGGAGCATGCGGCGCACTGGCACACGTACTGGATCAATCCTGGGCTGGGGATGCCGACGAAGATCCGGTGGACCTTGCCGGAGGGATTCAGTGCGGGGCCGATTGTGTGGCCGTTGCCTGAGGCGCTGGAGACGGAGGTGGGGAATCAGCATGTGTACGGGGGCACGGTGTATCTGCTGACGGAGATCAAGGTGCCTGCGGGGTTGAAGGTGGGGGAGACGGTGACGCTGTCGGGTCGGGCGGACTGGCAGGTTTGTGAGGATGGGGGGTCGTGCATTCCGCAGGATGCGGAGTTGAAGTTGTCGCTGCCGGTGGCGGCGATGCCCGTGGTGGTGGCGGAGGTGGAGAAGGCGGCGGCGGCGGTGCGGGCGGTGCAGCCGCAGGAATCGGCGGCGTGGTCGGTGGCCGCGGAGGTGGCGACGAAGGAGGTGGTGGTTGACGGTGGGAAAGAGGAGAAGCGGGTGCTGACGCTGACATTGACGCCGGGAGATGGTGCGAATGCGGATCCGGGGAAGGTGTATTATTTTGACCGGACGGCGACAGTGACGAACGAGAAGCAGAAGGTGAGGCAGGAGGGAGGGAAGTGGATAGTCGAGGCGGTGCTGGATCCTGACAAGCCTGGGGCGGATGGGTTTCTGCATGCGTCGAAGGGATGGCTGGCGGGTGGTGGACTGCCGGCGCTGGCGTATAAGGTTCCGGAGGCGGCGGTGAAGGCGGTGCCGGCTGTGGAGAAGCCGGTGGTGGAGAAGCCGGAGGTTGGGCCGGGCGATGGCGGGGCGGTGGCGGATCGTGCGGACGAGTGGGAAGCTGGGGAAGGGCGGATTGATTTTGTGGATTACCGGAGTGACCTGACGGTGAATGATCTGAAGGCGGGGACGGTGCAGTCGTCGGCGCCTCCGGGATTTTTGTCGGTGATGGGGCTGATGTTTCTGGGTGGGATCATTCTGAATCTGATGCCGTGTGTGTTTCCGGTGCTGGGGTATAAGATCATGGGGTTTGCGCAGCTGGCGGGGCAGGACCGGCGGAAGCTGGTGATGCATGCGGCGGCGTTCACGGCGGGGCTGATCTCGTTTGTGTGGGTGCTGGGGCTGGTGATTTTTGTGGCGAAGCGGTCGTTCGGGACGGATGTGGCGTGGGGATTTGTGGCGCAGAGTGCGCCGGGGTCGGCGGTGGTGGTGGCGGTGTTGTTCCTGCTGGGGTTGAATCTGTGGGGCGTGTTTGAGATCGGGACCTCGCTGACGACGGTGGGTGGTGATTTGCAGGACAAGGGAGGGTATGCGGGGTCGTTTTTTTCCGGGATTCTGACGACGGTGATTTCGACCCCGTGCAGCGGGCCGTTTCTGGGGGTGGCGATGGCGTACACGTTAGGGCAGTCCGGGTTTGTGCAGTTTCTGCTGCTGACGGCGTTCGGGCTGGGGATTGCGCTGCCGTATGTTCTGCTGTCGACGTCGCCGAAGGTGGTGAAGCGGTTGCCGCGTCCGGGGCCGTGGATGGAGACCTTCAAGAAGGCGCTGGCGTTTCCGATGTTTGCGGCGGCGATTTATTTCATGAGCGGGTTCATGAATCTGACGGGGACGGATGGCGGGGTGAAGCTGTTGTTTGCGCTGCTGCTGGCGGCGGTGGGCGTGTGGATTTACGGGCACTGGGCGACACCGGTGCGGAAGGCGGGGACGCGGGCGGTGGCGTGGGTGCTGATGCTGGGATGTCTGGCGCTGGCGACTGGGTTGGCGTTGAGCGGGGCGGCGCACAAGGCGGTGGCGGCGGGGGTGAGTGATGACGGTTGGACGGTGTGGTCGCCGAAGCGGGTGGCGGAATTGCGGGCGAGTGGGCGGCCGGTGTTTGTGGATTACACGACGCACAACTGCCTGACGTGTGATTTGAACGAGAATCGGGTGTTCAAGGCTCCGGGTGCGGATGAGGTGATGGCGGATTTCAAACGGACGAACACGGCGATGCTGAAGGCGCGGTATGTGCAGGAGACGACGCCGCCGAATGTGGCGATTGTGCGGAGTCTGGAGCGGTTTGAGCGGAAGGCGAATTTTCCGGTGTATGTGGTGTATCCCGCGGATCCGGCGCTGCGGCCGTTTGTGCTGCCGGTGGTGATCGATCAGAAAATCGTGCGCCATGCGCTCGAGCTTGCCTCGGGCAAGCCACAGACGTAGAATGGTTGGTAGCTGTCGGTTCCGACCGACGGTGAACTGCCGAACCCCGACCCCCTCCTCCTGCCATGTCCTTCAGTGAAACCTCCACCAATTTCAAAGTCTTTGCCGGGCTTGTGCTGACCTCTGCGCTGCTTGGGTGCGGCATGGTGTGGTCGTTGAATGACGCGAAGAAGAAAGCGGAAGGAGAGACAGCCGTGCGGCCGGCGGCGAGCGTTACTGCTGCGGTGCCGGGAAGCGGCGCGGAGACAGCCAAGATTGAAAAGCCCATGGATCCGAAAGAACAATTCAAGGAACAGATCGCGAAGCTGACGCCTGAGCAGTTTCATGTGACGCAGAATGCCGGGACGGAACGGCCGTTTCAGAACGAGTATTTCGACCATCACGGGGATGGGGTTTACGTTGATATTGTGTCGGGCAAGCCGCTGTTCAGTTCGAAGGACAAGTTTGATTCCGGGTGTGGGTGGCCATCGTTTGCGAAGCCCCTGGAGGGGACGGAAGTGGCAGAGAAGCGGGATCTGACGCACGGGATGATCCGGACGGAAGTGCGGTCGAAGACGGCGAACTCGCATCTCGGGCATGTGTTTGATGATGGTCCTGTGGAGATGGGCGGCTTGAGGTACTGCATCAACTCGGCGTCGATCCGGTTTGTGGCGGTGGCGGACCTTGAGAAGGAAGGGCTTGGGGAGTACAAGAAGCTGTTCGAGGGGGCGAAAGAGGGAGAGGTGAAGGCGGATGAGCCTAAGCCGTGAGGCTGGGTGTGGGGCAGGGGAATGCGGGTGTGGTTAGTTAGAGGGTGAGGGGTGGGAGGTGAGCCATGCGGAGGTGCGGTCCGGGAAGTCGGTGAAGAGACCGTCGACTTTGGCGTCGATGAAGAGGAGGGAGTGGAGGTCGTCGAGGGAGCGGACGGTGGGGGGGAGACTGTCGGCGCGGATTGTGTAGGGGTGGACGGCGAGGCCTGCGGCGTGGGCGTCGTGGACGAGGGAGGTGATTTTGCGGTCATCTGGTGAGGAACCGGAGATGATGCTGGGGATGGCTGGGCCGATGGCATCGGCGAAGGAGGCGAGGGAGCGGAGACCGTCGGGGGAGAGGAGGGAGGCGGCTTCGGCGGGGGAGGTCCCGGTGAGTTGGACGAGACGGCCTTGGTAGGCGAGATCGGAGCGGAGGCGGCGGACTTCGTCGGGTTCGAAGCATTGGAGCCAGCAGGGATCCTGTTTGGATTGGTAGCCGTGTTTTGTGAGGATGGGGAGGACGGCGCGGCTGAGGTCGCGGCCTTGTTTGCGGTGCCATGCGGGTTGTTTGATTTCGACGTAGATGCCGGTGTGGCGGCCGGTGGAGTGGTTGAGGCCGGCGATGAAGGCGAGTTCCTCGTCGAGGGTGGGGATGCGGAATGCGCCGACGCCTGCGGGGAAGCGGTTAGGGAAGGCGGGGCGGTTGGTTTTGGGGTCGCGGCGTTCGGTGACGGAGAGTTGCTGGAGTTCTGAGATGGTGAAGTCGAGGGCGTACCAGCGGCCGTCGGGGCGATGGCGGTCGGGGAAGCGGGCGGCGGCGTTGGTGACGGCGTCGATCTGGATGTCGTGGAGGACGACGGGGACATTGTCTTTGGAGAGGACGACGTCCTGTTCGAGGAAGTCGGCGGCCATGCCGTGGGCGAGGGCTTTGGCTTCGAGCGTGTGTTCGGGGAGGTAGCCGCTAGCTCCGCGGTGGGCGATGACGAGGGGAGGGGCGGCAACCGCTGGGGCGAAGAGGAATGCTAGAGTCAGGGTGGTGAGGAGACGGGAGGTCATGAGGGGAGGGAGTTGGAGGTGCGGGAGGGGCGCATGGTGAGGGAGCAGAAGGCGATGGTGAGGAGACAGCAGAGGGCCATGGTGATGAAGACCCCGTGCCAGCCCCAGTGGTCGGCGATCCAGCCGACGCCGGAGCCTGCGATGGCGGAGCCGAAGACGTAGCCGAAGAAGCCTGTGAAGCCAGCGGCGGTGCCGGCGGCGTTTTTGGGGACGAGGTCGAGGGCGTGGAGGCCGATGAGCATGACTGGGCCGTAGATGAAGAAGCCGACGGCAATGAGGGAGGCGATATCGATCCAGAGCGGGCCGTTCTGGTTGAGGGCGTAGACGACGAGGGCGGCGAGGGTTAGGGCGGTGAAGAGGATGGTGGCTGGGGCGCGGCGGCCGTGGAAGAGACGGTCGGAGAGGAAGCCGCAGAGGATGGTGCCGGGGATGCCTGCGGATTCGAAGGCGAACCATGCCATGCTGGACTGGCTGAAGTTGAAGCCCTTGGCGGATTGGAGGTATGTGGGGATCCAGTCGACGACCCCGTAGCGGACGAAGTAGATGAAGGCGTTGGCGAAGGCGATGGCCAAGAGGGCGCGGTTAGGGAGGACGTGGTGGAGGAAGATTTCGCGGAACGAGAGGATGTGTTCCTGGGAATGGGAGTAGTCTGGAGGGAAGTCGTTGCGGAATTCCTCGATGGGCGGGAGTCCGCAGGATTGGGGGGAGTCGCGGAGGAGGAAGATGATGAGGATGGCGGTGACGGCGGCGATGGAGGCTGGGAAGTGGAATTTGGCGTCCCATGAGCCCCAGAGGGCGACGCCGAGGAGGGCGAGACGTGCGACGAGGGCGCCGCCGACGTTGTGGGCGACGTTCCATGTGGAGACGATGAGGCCTCGTTCGGTGGTGCTCCACCAGTGGACCATGGATTTGCCGCAGGGGGGCCAGCCCATGCCATTGCACCAGCCGTTGAGGGACTGGAGGACGATCATGGCGGTGAGGGAGGAATAGATGGCGGGGATGGTGCCGAAGGCGAAAGTGATGGCGGCGGAGAGGAGGAGACCGAGGGGCATGAACCAGCGCGGGTTGCTGCGGTCGGAGACTGAGCCCATGAGGAATTTCGAGATGCCGTAGGCCATGGAGAGACCGGTCATGGCGGCACCGAGCTGGGTTTTGGTGAATTCCGGGTGGTCTTTGAGGATGTCGGGGATGGCGAGGGCGAAGTTTTTGCGGACGAGGTAGTAGGCGGCGTAGCCGATGAAGATGCCTGAGAAGACCTGACGGCGGAGACGGCGGTAGGCCGGGGTGATGCGGTCGGCGGGGAGACGAGGGGCGGGAGGGGCTGGGTGGAGGAGGGAACGCACGGGCGGCTTTCATTCCAGAAGGGAGGAGGAAGTGAAAGACCGTTGATGCGTGGTTGGGGAATAAAGTTGTCACCACGCGGGGGTGAACAGCATCAAAGTGAAGGGAACCTGCTGCTTTTTATGATGATTCTGCGCCTGACTTCGATGATTGCCCTGATGTCGGTATTGGCGGGGGCGGTGGAGGGAGCGCCAGTGAAGGGGAAGAAGGGGAAGGCGAGGAAAGCGGCGGTGGAGAAGCGGGCGGCGGTGGAGGAGAAGAAGGTGGCGGAGAAGGTGGCGGAGAAGCCTGCGTCTGTGGTGGTTGATCCTGCGGGGATGCGCGGGTGGAAGATGAGTGGTGGTGCGGTGGTGGAGGGGAAGTTTCTGGCGTATGAATCGGGGGTGGTGACGATTGAGAAGGCGGGTGGGGTGGCGGTTCGGTTGCCGGTGGGGGTGCTGAGTGCGGCGGATCGACGGGTGGCGGAGGAGTGCCGGGCGCGGCAGGTGCGTGCGCCGTTGAGTGCGGAGGTGGTGGCGTCTGCGGCGGCGCGATTGGATGCGACGATTGAGGGGGCGTTGAAGGCGGCGGGTCGGGTGCCGGGGCGAGCGGTGGGGGATGAGGTGCTGGTGAGGCGGCTTTATGTGGACATCGCGGGCCGGGTGCCGATGCGTGGGGAGGTGGAGGCGTTTCTGGCGGACGGGCGGGTGGACAAGCGGGCGCGATTGATTGACGAACTGCTGCATTCGCCGGGAGCGGCGATGGATTTGTTCAACTGGATGGCGGACATGCTGCGGGTGAAGGATGATCCGGCGAAGGGAGCGAAGGCGTGGCTTTACGAGGACTGGCTGAAGGCGCAGATTGCGATGAACCGGCCGTGGGATGAATTGGTGAGGGAGATGCTGACGGCGGACGGGCGGTTGTGCGAGAATGGGGCGACGGGGTTTCTGCTGCGGGATGCGCAGATGCCGCTGGACGGTGTTTCCAATCTGCTGACGACTTTTCTGGGGGCCAACGTGGCGTGTGCGCAGTGTCATGACCATCCGTTTGCGGAATGGACGCAGAAGGATTTCTATCAGATGGCGGCGTTTTTCGGGGCGACGGACGGGTATCATGAGGATCTGGCGAAGAAGATCCGGCGGTTTGCGAAATCGGGTGCGGTGCCGAAGGGTGCGGCGGGTCAGATGCTAGGGCCGAATGCGTTCGAGCTGGTGGATGGCAAGGCGAACCGCCTGAAGTATCCGGAGGACTATCATTATGACAATGCGAAGGCTGGCGGGAAGGTGGAGCCGGCGCTGATCACGTGGGAGAAGGGCGATGCGGCGGGGGCGGCGTATCGTGTGGAGACGGGCGATCCGGGGAAGTTGCGGGAATCGTTTGCGGCGTGGCTGACGCACCGGGAGAATCCGCGGTTTGCGGCGGCGATGGCGAATCGGTTGTGGCAGAAAGTGTTCGGGCTGGCGGTGCAGGAACCGGTGGGTGATCTGGATGATCCGAAGGGGGCGGTGATTCCGGAATTGCTGACGCAGATTGCGTGGTATCTGAAGCAGGCGAAGTTTGATCTGCGGGAGTTTCAGAGGATTCTGTATAACACGGCGGCGTATCAGCGGGAGGCGGCGAGTGTGCCGCTGGGGGAGCGTGGTGAGTGGCGGTTTGCGGGGCCGTTAGTGCGGCGGATGAGTTCGGAGCAGGTGTGGGATTCGGTGATGGTGCTGACGGAGGGGACGCGGGTGGATGACTGCCTGCTGCGGCGCGGCGACGAACTGCGGATGTTTGCGCTGCCGGGGCGGGAGGTGACTGCGGAAGTGGTGAGGGGGATGATGGCGCGGATGGAGTCGGAAGGCGTGCGGCCGGGCGTGCTGGCGGCGGGAGGGGGGAAAGGGAAGAAGGGGCGGGCGAATGCGCGGGTGAATCCGCAGGTGCTGGAGGCGAGTTATGAGGGGCGGACGCCGGAGCAGCGTGGGGGGATGGTGCTGGCGAGGGCGTCGGAGTTGCCGCAGCCTGCGCCGGAGACGCATTTTCTGAGATTGTTCGGGCAGAGTGACCGGCTGGTGGCGGACAGCAACACGGTCGACGGGAGTGTGCCACAGGTGCTGGCGCTGATGAACGGGCCGGTGCAGGAGATGGTGACGGCGGGGAGTGCGGTGGTGATGAAGGATGCGGCGGCGGCGGAGGATGATGCGGGGAAGGTGGAGCGGTTGTACCGGTCGTTTCTGGGGCGGGCTCCGGAGGCTGGGGAGAAGGAGCGGGCGTTGGCGCTGCTAGGTAAAGGGCAGCCGCTGGGGGATGTGGCGTGGGCGTTGCTGAACAGCCGGGAGTTTCTCTTTATCCGCTGAACCCTGACAAACTAACATTCTGACAAGACGATGAAACTGCCAATGAGAGGAATGACTGAAATGAGCCGCCGTGCGTTTGCGGAGCGGCTGGCGAAGTGCGCGTTCGGGCTGACGGTGCTGCCGAGCGGGGTGGGTCGGAGTGCGGGAGGGGAGAAGCTGCCGGGGTTCGGGAGTGCGAAGTCGGTGATCATGCTGACCTTGTCAGGCGGGATGAGTCATCTGGACACCTTTGATCCGAAGGAAGGTCCGTCGCAGGGGCCGAAGAAGGGGATGGGGACGAGTGCGGGGTTTCAGGTATCGGAGTATCTGCCGGAGACGGCGAAGGTGGCGCGGCATTTGTGTGTGGTGCGGTCGATGACGGCGAAGGTGGGCGTGCATGAGCAGGCGAGGTATCTGATGCGGACTGGATTTGAGAAGCGTGGGACGGTGGTGCATCCGATGCTGGGGTCGTGGGCGCATCATTATCTGGGGGCGAGCCATGAGACCCTGCCGTCGACGGTTTGTGTGAACCGGAATTCGGGGAGCGGGAACGGATTTTTTCCGGCGACGATGGCGCCGTTGCCGGTGCTGGATCCTGCGGAGGGGTTGCGGAATGTGGTGCCGGGGGCGACGGGCGAGCGGCAGGAGGCGAGACTTGCGTTGTTAGGGGAGATGGACCGTGGGTTTGAGGGGAAAGTGAAGGATGGGAGTGTGAAGGCGTACACGGAGTTTTACGAGAGCACGATGCAGTTGATGAAAGGGAAGGATCTGGCGGCGTTTGATCTGGCGAAGGAGGGGGCGGCGGAGCGGGAGGCGTACGGGGCGGGGCGGTTTGCGCAGGGATGCCTGTTAGCGCGGCGATTGGTGGAACATGGGGTGAGGTTTGTGGAGGTGGAGAGCGGCGGTTGGGACATGCACCGGGATCTGGAAGGGGGGATGGAGGATGAGGGGGCGCAGTTTGACCGTGCGTTTGCGGCGTTGGTTAGTGATCTGGAACGTCGCGGGCTGCTGGCGACGACGCTGGTGGTGGTGGCGACGGAGTTCGGGCGGAAGCCGGAGTTCGAGGGTGGCGGGCGCGGGCATCATCCGGGGGTGTTTTCGTGGGTGCTGGCCGGGGCGGGGATGAAGCGCGGGTATGTGCATGGGGCGTCGGACAAGCGCGGGGCGTCCCCGGAGAGCGGGGCGGTGACGGTGGGGGATCTGCATGCGACGATCGGGCATGCGCTGGGATGTGCGGTGGACGAGCCGGTGACGGCGGCGGGCGGGCGGCCGTTTACGGTGGGGAACAAGGGGAAGCCGGTGCTCGGGATGTTTGCCTGAGATCCGCATCCGCGGAAAGGCCGAGGAGCTTGACCGTTTGGCGTTAAGGCATTAA
>Ga0114977_10002904_pt1 | contig 10993 bp, 1 predicted proteins | sample S_130805_MF_Meta_FD_87026 | JGI IMG/M metagenome (GOLD analysis project Ga0114977, IMG submission 87026) | Freshwater microbial communities from Lake Simoncouche, Canada to study carbon cycling - S_130805_MF_MetaG | ecosystem: Environmental > Aquatic > Freshwater > Lake | place: Lake...
CTTCATTTTCTTTTTTAGAAGCTAATTCATCTTTTATAATAATTTTACCTTTTTTTACTAACTTACCTTTATAAAAAATAACAGGAGAAACTATATTTATGTTACCTTCTTTTAAATTAAAAATATCACCAACTACTTCATAATTATCTAAAGAATCATAAGGCATTACAACAGTATATCCTGCTTTTTCAAAACTTTCAAATAATCTTCTAATTGAACCCTTTAATGCTTTTGCTCCCCTTGCATCTTGCATTATATGTACAGTCTCCCCCATCCTAGCAGTTTCCTGTATGGTTTTTATTTCTAAATCTTTTTGAGGTCTATTTTCAAAAGTATCTTTTTCTTCTTTTTCTAACTCTTCAATTTCTTTTTCAATTTGTTCTTTTTCTTCTATTAAAGGATTTAGCTTTTCTTGTTTTTCTTTTTCAAGTTTTTCTAATTCTTCTTTTTTAGTTGATATTTCTTTTTCTATGTCTATTGTAGCAGTTTGAGCAGCTTTATTTTCTTCTTGTGATTTTAATAAAGGAGTAATTAACTTGTCATATCTATCATATATTTCTTCCTTTGCTGCTTTATCATTAGTGTCAGTCATAGACTCATACTCAGCTTGTTCTTGTGCTCTTAAATCTGCTATCTGTTGATCTACTGTTTTTGTTTGTTTGAGGGATTGTTCTACTGCTTTTAATTCGTTTTTCTCTCTTATGGCAATAAGATCCTTTATTTCATTTAAGAACGCAGCTTTACCTTTTTCAAAACTATTAGGTGTAAGCAATAAGGCTCTTGTACCCATTGATACTGCACCTGCATCGTATGGATTCATACCAATTAGCTTTTCAGAAGCTGAAATTAATTCCTCTTTATTTTTGGCATTTAAAACATCTTGTTTATCTTTTTCAATAGTAGCCTTAACATCTCCTCCTACTACACTACCTGCTTGAGGTTTTTCTAAAGCATCTAGTTCTGCATCATATATAGCATCTATATCAACAGCTAATTCTTTTCCTCTTTTTTCAATAGCTACTTCTAATTCATTTATTTCATCTAATAATCTTTTTGCAGGAGTAAGAGCATAAGAGCTTTTTAAACCTGTAAGTTTACTTTGAAGTTTTGCAAAAGCAGAGTCAGACATTACATCAATAGTCTTATATGCTTCTTGTCTTCTTCTTTCTATCTCAGCTTTTTTAGCTTCTATGTCCGTTTTATTATCTGTAGTAGGCTCAACTATTTTAGTTGATTTTAAAACAGGTAAATCAATATTTATAGTTCCTTTTGTTTCATTAAATGGCAGCACTCTTGCTTCAGGCATTAAAGCATTTATTTTAGCTTTAATTTCATCATACTCTGCTCTTGTTAAATTTTCGTATGAATTATATAAATCATCTATTTCTTCTTGTGATTTTGCATTTTGCAATGCAGATACACTTGCTTTATTTAAAATTATTTGATTAACAACAGGTTTACCATCCTTGTCTAATAAAATTTCATATCCATATTTTAATTGTTGAGCATAAGTTTTTAATCCTTCTAAAGATATATTTGTTTTTTCTGTATATTCATGTCCTGCAGGTAATAGTTTTTGAACTTCTGCTAACATTGTTTTTATATTAGCTTTATTTTGAGATTTATTCTCCATTTTTGAAGTCCATCTTTCTGAAGGAGTTATAACAACTTTACCATCTACAATAGACTTAGTATAAATTCTTACATAACCAACATAATCATTGTCAGATGTTCCTGTCATTATAACATCAACAAGCCCATTTTTAGGATTAGTATATTCAGCTATACCAATTCCATTTACTTCTTTATATGAAGATATTTTAGAGTTTTGTCCACTTCCTCCTATTACATCTGCAAATTCACTTTCATCAGGAAATAAATCTTTTCTATTTCTATTTTTTATATTATCAGTTTTAGCGTCTGTAGTAGGTTTAACTTCTAAAGCATCTAGTTCTTCTTTGTATTTAGCATTTGCTCTTTTTACTCCATATTCAAAACTACTATTTTCTGTATTAACAGAGTTGTCATAAAAATCTTTAGATGTTTTTACTCCAATTCTACCTAAAGGTTTACCATATTGGTCTTTTTTAGCTTCCCCTATGTTATGGTCATCTTCTATATCTTGAATATTCTTTTTTCTAATTTCTTCTAATTTATTTAATTCTTCTTCTTTTCTTCTTTCTATATCTTCTGTAATAAGTTGTTTAACAGGTAGGTTTTTAGGGTTATCTAGTTTTTTACCTTTATACTCTATACCATCAGCTTTTACTTCATATTCTGTATTACCTACCTTACCTATAGGCATATCAGCTTTTTCAGCTTCTCTTGTAGAAGGAATTAAATCTTGTGGAGTTTGTTCAGGAGCTTCCTCTGTAGGTGCAGCAGCATTTTCTTTAGCAGTTTCTGGAGAAGATAAATCACTTTGTTTATCCCATAATTTATTATACAGTTCTCCTTTTTTCTTAGAAAGTTCTTCTGGAGTTAAAGAAGGGTCAACTAAGTCATCAATTTGTTTTTCAAAGTCTCCAATATTTTCTAGAGTAGCATTATCTAAATCATTAGATATTTGTTCATGAGGCATAACTTCTGTTGGAACTTCTTCTGTAGTTACTATAGGAGCAACTTCTTCTTCTGTTTCAGGAGTTATAATTTCTTCATCAGTAATATCTTCTTCTGCCTTATCTTTATTTTCAATTATTTTATTTAATTCATTAGTTTCATCTATTAATCTTTGATTATAATAATCAATTTCTTCCTTTACTTTTTTAATAGATTCTTTATGCTCTTCTGGATTTGTATTTAAAGTTTTTTCCCACTTTTCTAGTTTTTTTATAATTTCCTGCATAGCTAAAGGCACTATAGTTCCTTTATCTAAATCATTAATATAATAATCTATGTGTTTATTTAAAAAAGCAGGAGTATTTTCTGCTATTTCTTTTTTATTTTCATTAGCTTCTTGTTGAGCATCTATAATTTTTTTAGTTAAAGTAACTACTTTTTCTGATTTTTTAGTTAAATCTTCCTCCGTCATTTGAGGATCTACATTACCAGTTAATCTTTTTAATTCTAAAATATTATTAAATAATGCTGTTCTTTGTTCAGAAGAAGGAAAAAATCTTGCATAAGGTGCTGATTCTTCTAAAGTTGTTTTTAAATTATTATATTCTTTTATAGTAGCTTCTACAGCTTCTTTTTTAGAAGAATATTGAGGTAATATTTTTAATAATTCTTTTTCAGGTATTTTATCTAAAGCTTGTAAAGCATATTTTTGATATTCAGGATTTGAAGCTAATTCATAATTATAATCAAATCTTGCTGTTTTAAGAATATTATAAGATTGAGAACCTACTCCAAATAACATAGTAGGTAGCATTCCTATAGTAGTGTTTAATATTGTTTCTATAGACTTATCTGTAGTTAATAAATCTTGAGCTTTGTATCTTAAATTACGTGATTCTTGTAATTTTTCAAAAGGTTGATTAGCTATACTACCCATACCTTCTTCTAAGTTTTCTTCTATTGGTACAGCTGCAAAGTTATCAAATAAAACTTTAATCATAGGCTTTAGTTCAGCATTAACTAAAGATTTTCCTAAAGATTGAGTAAATAATTGTTTAAGAGCAAATTGTTTAATAGGTTGAGCTTCAATTCCTTTAAAAAATTTAGCTTGTGGTGTCCATGCCATTTCTGTACTTCCTTCTATAAGTTTTTTTCTTATAGTAGAAGAAGTTTGATTATTTATATTATCATAATCTCCTCTTAAATATGCTTCAAATTCTTCATTATCTATATCATTCATTTCTATTAAAGAAGCAGGAACAATACCTATTTTATCTGCAAAATAATTAGCTATTTTAGAACCTGATTTACCTAATATCCCTTCTAATTTAGTTATTTTACCAATACCTAATCCTGTACCATATAACATAAAAGATTCTGATGTAGTCTTAATACCTTCTCTAAGCATAGCTCTACCATTTAAAGACTCTGTCCATTTTATAGAACCATCTTTACCTCTTTTTATTTCAAATGCTGGAGTATTTTTAATAAACTCAGGTATATATAATAAAGCATCATTTTTATTATCAGCATACATCTTTAACTCTTTAGAAACTCTTTCTTCTTTAGATACCATTCCTAAACCATCACCCATAGCTAAACCCATACTTGTTAATTGTTTGGGTATTTGTACTACTTTATTTGCTGTACCTAACCATAAAGGTTGGGCTATATCTGTTATAGCATCAAAAACAATAGCATCTTTATCTCTAGTTTTAGTATAAATCTGCCAATCTTTTACATTTTTAAAGTATTTATTTTCTAATGCATCAAATTTTTCTAAAAGAAGGTCTTGTTTTGCTCTTTTATTTGTATAATCTTCTATTAAATTATCTATTTCTGCTAACCATTTAGGATCTAATACAGTATTTTTATCTAATTTTTGTTTTAAAGCATCAGCCTTTAATTCAGTAAGATCCTTTATAGTTTTATCAAACATAGGAATATTACCTCTAACATTTCCTTTTAATACTTCTAAACCTTCTAAACTTTTATTTTGAAAATCAATAGTATTAATATCATATTTTTCAGTTATATTTGAACCCTGTTCTTCTATATCACTTGAAGCTATAGTTTTATATCCTGATCCTTTTAAAGTAGAAGTAAAACCATTATTTAATACATCTATTAATTTTTTACCATTTACTTCTTTATTAAATTTTTCTAAATAACCTGCTTTTAATTCAGGTTGGTTTATAGCCGTAGTCTCATAAGTATATTTAGCAGTATTCATTAAAATATCTTGATCCGTAGAATTTAAAAGTAAATCAGGATTATCTCTAGTAGCTGCAGCATCTGGTCTTAAAACAGAAGTAGGAGCTGTTGCAGCATCTAAACCTTCAATAATTTTTTCTCTATCTGTTATTTTATCTTGATACTCTTTTTCTATAATAGGTTTTTGTAACTCTAGTTGTTCTATTTTAGCTAATCTAGATTTATAATGATCTCTATTATAATGATATTTATTATACTTTATACTACTATTTATGTCTTGTAATTTATTAGTATAGTAATCATTAATTTCATTTTTTTGAGTAAGAAGATCTTTATAAAATTCAGCATTAAATTGAGTAATTCTTTCTGATTTTCCTATAATACCTTTAGAAGGATCTGATTCCCAAGGAATATCTTTTGAATAAAAAATATCATTTAATTTTTTAGTTTGCTCTTCTCCTTGTTTAGTTAAATCCCTATCTATTTGTAACCATTTTTGAGCAGGTAAACCTGTAGTTCTATCTATACCTGTTTCTAAATCTATATCAGCTTTTTGATTAAAATTTAAAGCAGTAGCAGCATAATTTTTATATGTTTCTGTAGGAGGTAATGTTTTATGTGGAGGAGTAGGAGTTAAATTTTTAAAAAAAGGTAAATTTATTTCAAAATCTACATCATCTGGAGGAAGTGTTACTTCTTTTTCTTTTTTTCTATTAGAAGGACTAATAGCTAATAAATCATTAGTCACATCTCCTAAAAGATAAGAACCTACATTTTTTTCAGGTTTAGCAGTTGTTTCTGTAGAAAGATTAAACATATTCCTAAATTGTGGAGGAATAAGAGATATAGGTAAAGGAGTTTGTACACCATTAACTAAGGGTTTATTTATATCTATAGGTATAAATTTTGAAGTGTCTTCTTTTACTACAGGTATAGAAGGTGAAGATACTGTAATAGGTGCAGGAGTTTTAGGAGCACTAACAGGTGTAGTAGGTGTAGTAGTTAAAGGAGTAACAGGAGCTTTAGGAGCAGTTACTGGAGTAGTAGGGGGTGTTGTTACTTTACTAGGAGTTACATTAGATGTAATATTATTTTTAGAATAAAAACTATCTTTTATAGTATTTAATTGCTGTATACTAAAACCTTTAGTATGGGCAGTAGTTAAAATATTTTTTAAGTTTTGTTTTTGTTCTTCTGTTATATTTTCTGGCATTATTGTAGATTATTCTCTTTCATAAATTTATCAAATTCATCATCTGCTTCTGCTTCTGCTGCTAAAGATTTTAAACCAAGTTTGTTTAATATTTCATCTTTAGTAAATATTCTATATCCTCCTCCAGGAGTGCTAAATCTTACTTTATTTGCTGTAGTTGTAATATCTTCTGTAGGATCAAACTCATCAGGAAAAGCTCCAGTTAAAGCTTCTTTTAATATTTTTTCATCACCACCTTTAATTCCTGCAATCCATGCAGCTACACTATGTTCAATTTTAACATCTCCTGAACCTATATACATTTTTTCATTTAACTTACTTCTTAATTTATTTTTACTTTCATCTTTAATATCTTGTCTTCCCTGAGCTAACTCTAATTGATTTTTTTGAATTTTTTCTTGAGCTTCTTTTATATAACGATTTTTATCAAAAGTGCCTTGAGGTGTTACATAGGCTTGAGGAGAAAGACCTGATTCAATTTGTAAATCTTCCATTGCTTTCATTTGATCAAGTTGATAGTCTAAAGCTCTATTTTGAGAATAAATAGCTACTTCTGTTTGTTTCTCTACTTTGCCATAAGAATTTAATCCTAAAGAAATATTTTGTACATAGTTTTTAATTTCTTTATCATATTCTTCTTGCTTATATAAATCTCCAATAGTTGGGGATTGCAGGGCAGCTTGAAATTCTTTTAAATCTCTTTGAGCATTTTGCTTATCTATAGCAGAAGAATGAGGATTGTTTATAACAGAAGTAGCTGCTTGTATTCCTTGTTGGTAATGTTCAGTTCCTAAACCTTCCCAATCTGTACCTTTAGTACTATACTCAAACTTTCTTTGAAAATCTTGATTAATTTGAGGAGTGTTTGCTATTAATCCTAATCCTATTTGATTTAATTTGTCTAAAGGTCTTGTTTTAGTTGTAACATATCTACCACCTGACATAGTTGTGCTTTCTTCTTCATCAACATCTTTCATAGCATCCATCATAGCTTTGTTTATTTCAGGGTCTTCTTGTACACCATTTGAAAACCTCTTATCTCTGATAAAAAGATTTTTATTTATATACTCTTGAGCTTCATTTAAACCAGCCATATTCCAAGGAGATACTTGTTTACCTTTAGCAGTTAAAGCTTGATAGGTAGTCATATCTTGATTATACTTTTGTCCTCTAGCAGCAATAGCTAATAAATCAGGGTTATTAGATACTTGTTGTATATAACCTTTTATCTGATTAGCTGTAGAAGGATTTCTTAAATCATTATAAGACATACCCTTTACTTGCTCTTGGATACCAGATAAAATTTGTTTTTTCCTTTCTTCATCTGCTCCAGGTAAAGAAGGAATGCCCTTTAATTGAGAATAAGTATTTTGTATCTCTTGGTCAGCTTGTTCTATTCTTTGAGCATCCATCATAGTCCCTTTCATCATCAGTTCCTCTGATATTGGTTCTTTGTATTCTGATAATTTTGGAGGAGTGCTATAAGCAGTTATTCCCATTTGGGTTATAGTTTAATTTGTAAATATATTGTTATTTTGTTAAATAACCAAATAATTGATTATGATAAGTTATTTAAGTTTTTTCATTTTTTTCTTAGGTTTAATTACTAAACCTCCATTAGCTGATACTGTTTTTTCATAGGTATAAGTACGAGTACCATCTTTGTTTTTCTTCATACTAGTATAATCTCCTTCATTTCCTTGAACACCTGAAGCATAACCTTGTCCTAAAGAATAAGGAGTATTTCCCCCTGGATAACTAAAATGCTCTCCTATATAATTATTTCTAGTATCATAGTTATTCTGTAGCATACTATTTTGAATCTCTTGTTGTTCTTTATTCTGTTGTTGCAAAGTATAAGCAGCATCTCTTCTATATCTTAAATCATTAAAAGCATCTACTCTATTCATATTTCTTTCTGCTGTATTCATTCTAGCTTGAGCATTGAATTGTTGAGCATTGTTATCTTGTTGCTGGTCATAGTTATATTTTTGTCCATATGCTTGTTGGGCTTGGTCATAACCTAAAGCTTGAGATTGAAGAAGATTTCCAATATCTGTAGAAGTTCTAGAGCCTAGATTTCTTTGGAACATAGATTTACCTCTCTGTACATCATTTAATTGAGGTTGAATATCTAAATATCTCGGGTCTATATAAGAAGGATCTGTTAATCCTAAAGCTACAGGATCTTTAGATAAGTTAGAAGGAATGTTAAAATTACCTAAAGATATATTATAGTTATTAGGTTGTGGTTCTCCTTGATAGTTAAATTTAGGTAGCTCGCCTAAAGGAGTTTCTTTTTCTTCAACAGGAGGGTCTTTAGGAAGTTTTTGTTTAGGATCTGGTGTAGGTTGATAATTAATATAATGCCCAGGATTATTATAATCTCTTGCATAATATTTATCTCCTTGTTTAATATAATCTTCCTTATCATCTAAGTTTAATTTATCATATTCTTTCTGAGGAAGATATTTAGTTTCATTATCTACAGCCCTGTACCACCATTTATTATCATCATGTGAAGATAAAATTTCATTTTGAGAAACATCTCCTCTTTTATAAGCTTCACTAATAAAAGCTAATTTAGCTTTAGGGTCTGTTATCTTAGAATACTCTGCATTTAATTTAGGATTAGCTTTAATTGTAGCTTCTAATTTATTATTAGGTTGATGCATAGTATTTAAGGAGTAATCTACAACTAATTCAGGGTTAGTTTCTATTGCTTTTGTGTGTAAATTATTAACTGCTTTTCTTGCTTCTGCTTCATTTTTTGCTTCAGGTAAACCATATTGTTTTAAATATGAATTTAATCTTTTAATACCTTCTGAACTATAAGCATCTTTTTCAAGATATGGTGGTTTATTTTGCTTAACAAAACTAACAGGATTAGAAGCAGTTACATTATTACTAGGGGCTATACCAGAAGCAGGATTATTGTTAGGAGCTATACCAGGTACAGCAGCTACAGCATTTACATTAGCAGCGTTATTTTTAGAGGAAGGGTTATAAGTGTTAGCTATATTACCTACTCCTTTATAATATCCTGATAAAAAATTTCTTGTCTTATCATCTATTCCTTGTAAACCTTTGTTATAATATCTGTCTTGTTCTTTATCAAGATTTTCTGTAAACTTTGTTGGGTCAGTATTATAAACAGTTGATAAATTAGCAATATCTTCTTTATTTTCTTTTTGCCTTTTATCTAATATATATTTATTTTTATCTAAACCAGTTAATCCTTTTTCTTCTGCTTCTTTTATTGCTTTTTTTCTGTCTTCAATAGTCATTTTTCCTGAAGCAACAAGTAATTCTCCATAAGGATCTCCTGTATTAATAGCCATTTGTAAAGCCCTAGTTCTTAACCCTGGAGATAGATCTTTTACCATAGGCCAATAATTATCATAATAGTATTTTATAGCGGCTTCTTTAGATTTTATGTTAGGGTTATTAGTACCCCAATTGCTACCACCTCCAACATATCCTTTAGAACCTTGACTACTACCTTCTTGTTCATAATCAGCTATCCAATTAGCTACTTTTTCAAATTCAGGGTCATAGTTAGAAGAAGAGTTGCTATTATTAGCTATACTGCTATTTGTATTAGGGTCATATCCTTGCATATTTTGACTGCCAGATTGTGGCTGAGGATTGTAGCTAGGATCAAGCATCTTAATTGATGGTTGAAACTGAAATTGAGTTGAGATACTTTGCATAGGCATTGTATTCATTTGTATCTCTTGTTCTTCTGGTCTTCCAGGAATAATTCTTTCATTATAACCATAATTACTTTCATTAGGGTCATCACTATATGTTCCATTTTGAGCCTTAGGAATACCACCATAAGCCATTTGAGTAGTATAGATATCTCCATTTTGAGGTCTAAAGAATCCTCCATGAGACATATTATTAATAATATTCTGCTGTACATAATTTGGTAATGCTTTAAAACCTAAATTATTAAGTCCACCATTATCATACATAGGCATACCACCATCACTATACATACTCATACCCCCATATCCCATTTGACCTTGTGGCTGCATTTGTTCTTGAGCTTCTTCTTGAGGATTATGTTGTTGTTCTCTTTCATCTAAAGTTTGATACATTACTTCCATACCATGTTTTCCTGTAGCTTTATTATATTCCTGTTGTTCAAACAACTCTTTAAGTTTTTTGTTTTTTAGTTGAATATTAAGTTGAGCTGTTTCTTTACTAACTTTATTTGTTGAAAGTTTCTGCATATTATTCATATCTTTCTCTGTAGAAAAAGGTTTAGCCATTTGGGCATAAGACTTTTTAGTTAAAGGGTCTTTTAACTTTTTAGAAAATATCATAGAATTTTCAGGTAGTTGCATGTTTTCTCCTCCCATTGCATGAGAGTTTCCTGAAAGTTGACCAGATAATCCAGAAGGAGTTAAAATATGTTCTCCACCTTCAGCTTCTACATTAGCACCATTCTGTGCTTTAAAATTATTAACAGATATACTACCACCAAATTCTGCTAAAGGATTATTTTGGTCATACCTTTGGTTTTGTGGCATACCATTAATATTGTTATACCTTAATCCTTTAGCTTCTAGTTGAGTTTCTTGTCTAGCTGTTCTAGCATTTCTTGCAGAGTTACCTACATTATCTAAGATACCTTTAGTTGCATTAATTCCTGCTAATGCTGCATTACCAAAAATTGCTGCTCTATTAAAATATTTATTAGAAGAAGGCCCAAAAAGATGATTTATATTAAATTTATTATTTTGTGTAGTATTAGTATTTTGGTGAGAACCTAACAAATCAGATTTACCTGATAGTATATTTTGAGAGTTATATCTATCATTAAAACTGTTATCTTTTAATCCTATATCTAAAGGTCTTCCAGAAGAAGGTAATGTTGAAGAACTTACGTTTGGATTTAAACTTGGTTGAGAAGGGCTACCTACAGTAGGCTTACCAACAAAACCAGTAACACCTGCAAGAGGTTTATTAGAAAATTGATTTGGGCTTGAGTTCCAA
>Ga0114977_10002906_pt1 | contig 10990 bp, 10 predicted proteins | sample S_130805_MF_Meta_FD_87026 | JGI IMG/M metagenome (GOLD analysis project Ga0114977, IMG submission 87026) | Freshwater microbial communities from Lake Simoncouche, Canada to study carbon cycling - S_130805_MF_MetaG | ecosystem: Environmental > Aquatic > Freshwater > Lake | place: Lake...
TATAATTAGAAACATTTTTTACATCATTTTTAGCTTTTCCATTTAAAAAGTTTTTTCGCCCATTGTCCTGAGCAAAAACACTATTTAGTAATAGAATAAAAAATAATAAAGACCCAATAAATTTCTTTGACATATATCTGTTAAGTTAATTAAAAAATAGGTATGAAACACAATTTATTGGCGATTTATTATTAAATTTAATTGATTCCTTTTGTTACTTATCTATTTATAAATAAACTATGAAAATCAACGCTTTTTTGGTTTCGTTTTTATTCCTGTTTTTATTGAAAGGTCATGCTCAAAAACCTATTGTACTATTAGATTACTATTATAATAACGAATACAAAACAAATCAAGAGGGTAGCTCCTATCGTTATCATTATATATGGGAAGACACTACAATGAATGGGTATAGTATTTGGGGGGAAATTTTTAAAAACAAAGGGGCGAATTTAGAAAAATTAACAACCGCACCCAACAAGCAAAATTTAAGTAAAGCAGCTATTTATATAATCGTAGACCCAGATACACAAAAAGAATCCCCTGTTCCCCATTTTATGCAAATGGAAGAGGTTAAAATAATCAGTGAATGGGTATACAACGGGGGCATACTCGTTTTATTGGCTAACGACTCTGCCAATGCGGAACTACCCCATTTTAATTCACTCGCAAATATGTTTGGTATTCATTTTACAAACAAAACAAGAAACGCTGTAATAAAAGATATCTCAGTTGGAACCATCCTAATCCCAAAAGGAAATCCCATATTTAAAAAAGCAAAACAATTATATTTAAAAGGAATCTCTACAATTCAAATAAATCACCCGGCCCTACCCTGTATTCAAAATGACGGCGATATTATCATGGCTATGAGTAAATATGGGAAAGGATCTGTTTTTGCAGTTGGAGATCCATGGATTTACAATGAGTACATTGTTAATATTCGATTGAGTCCATTATACCAAAATGAGCAGGCGGCAAATGAGTTGACAGAATGGCTATTAAAGCAAATTCCTAAAAAATAAATTGAAATTTCAACAATAGGTCTAATCAAATAGACTCTTCTAGCCTTCGTTTCTTAGTTTCCCAAAATCAATCGCCTTAAGCCAGTCTATCAACTGTTGTATAAAATATTTATTGACAGGAGTTATCACTTTTTTGTCCTTATTAGCAATAATTAAAAATTTATTATCGGTATACCCTTTGTTTTTATAAATTGAATAAGTCTCATTCTCAATATGGATTTCTTTATCCTCATCATCTATTACTAGGATTCCAGCTTTTAACTCGTTAATCAAATTTGAAACTTGATCATTTGTTTTAAGCTGGATGGTATCCTGCTCTGGTTTATATATATACTTTTGACTCTGAAATATAATTTGAATTGTATAGTTACTTAATGAATGAGTAGATTCCAATTTTATGTACTTACATTGTAAACTACCAATTTCATCACTTAAAATCACTTTACTATTTGACTGAGCAATTAATGACGGGCTAATAAAAAAAAGAATAAATACAGCTAGGGGGGATAGCTTTAGCATAAATGGGGAATATTTAAATATAGGGTGTAAAACTAGTAAATAATAACGTACTTTTTTTATAAAAAATGATGAATATCATATGTTTATAGCAAAATTATGTCTATATATTATTTTTTTGAAAATATGTTCAATTGGGATGCTTTTATGAATTTATTTTAGCTTTGTTTTTGTACATTGCCTTCGTTAATATCATATAAATGAAAATTGCAATTTGGTCAGTAGGGAAAGGAGATGAAGCGTATATTAAAGAGGGTGTCGCTAATTTTACAAAACGCATTAGTCACTACTACCCCATTGATTGGCTTTTAATTTCGCCAGCGAAAAGTAATGATCCATTGCAATTAAAAAAAGAGGAAGCTGCTGCCATTTTGAAAGCATTATTACCCAACGATGTCCTCATCTTGTTAGACGAAACGGGTAAAATGTTAAGCTCCCCTGCATTAGCTCAGCTCATTCAACAAAAGGCCAACCAAAGTGCCCACCGAATTGTATTTTTAATTGGTGGTGCTTATGGCGTTTCAAACGAAATAAAAGCAAGGGCACAATTTACTTGGTCTCTTTCTGAACTTGTCTTCCCCCATATGCTGGTTCGACTTATTTTAGCAGAACAAGTATACAGGGCATGTAGTATCTTAGCCAATGAAAAATACCACCACGATTAATTCATCCCTATGAGCGTCTCTTTATATATTACTATTTTCACTGTTGCCATTTCAATCATTGCCATGTACAATGAAGCCTATATGGAAAAATTAATTTTTCATCCTTACACTGTCCATCAACATAATGAATGGTACCGATTTGTAAGTTCCGGATTTATTCATGCCGACTTCATTCACTTAGCTTTTAATATGTTCTCCTTTTATATGTTTGGAGATTATGTTGAACAATACTTCAAAATGATATTTGGATCCTCTGGCAGCACTTTATATATTGTACTTTATATTAGTTCATTAGTGGTTTGTTTAATTCCCACCTATTTAAACCATTACAAACAATATAATTACCAAAGCTTAGGTGCTTCTGGCGCTGTATCTGCCATTGTTTTTGTGGGCATTTTTTTACAACCAACTATGCAAATTGGATTTTTCTTTATACCTCCAATTATCCCTGGATTTATTTTTGGACCTATTTATCTTGGCTTAACTGCCTATCTTTCTAAAAATGGACAAGGAGGCATCAACCATAGTGCCCATTTATGGGGCTCCATATATGGCGTTGTTTTCTTAATTGTAACAAGTTATTTTATTGGAAACTACAATGTTCTGTCTTCTTTTATTGAACAGATTAAAATCTATCTAGCAAGGTAATCAATAGCACCGTTTTAGTTTGTGGTTTTATTTTAAATCGGTCATCAATACGTTGGCCCACTACCCATAATAATTTGTCCCCCATTGTAATGACACCAGCACGTTGTTTTACGACAGGGCTCAATTTTAAACTTCCTAAAAAATGATTTAGTTTCTTTTTTTTACGAAGTCCTAAAGGATAAAAGTAATCTGAAGCCTGCCATGTCCTATATAATAATGGCCAATCTAATTGATCTGCATCTAAATAAGCATAATGAGATTCCTTTTTAATTTCACCCATCTTAGATGCCTCCATAGTTTCAAAATGTAATAACCCATTTTTAGTTTGCAAATCGCCTTCGCCAACATACACCATCAAATGTTCCAAATCAGAAATATTGGAAACAATTTGAATCGTTTCATTGTATTTTATAAACCGATGGGTTGAAGATGCAATATATGCGCCATTTTGAGCATCTAATAGTTTATGCACTTCCGAAATTTGAGAAGGCTTAAATCCATATGATTGAATAAAGCCCCATGTATATGTTTGATTTTCTTTAACTTTTTTCCAATGTGGAATAGAAATGGTTTCAATTCCATGACGACTTCGTAATCCTTTTTTCCAAAAAGAGCTAACCGTAGCATTTACTATCGCCTCTGCCTCTTTTAATCGAGCCACCGTATCTAATACATTTTCTGTCACATGCTGATAAACCTCTTGAATAGATGGAATTAATTTATTTCTAATTAAATTTCTTGTATAATCATTTTTTTCGTTAGAACTATCCTCAACATAGGTCAATGAATATTCTTTTGCAAAACCTTGAATTTGTTTTTTAGTATATCCTAATAAGGGTCGGCAAATTTGAATCGCATCATTACGGGTTTCTGGAATCCCAGTTAAACCGTGTAATCCTGTCCCACGAAATAATTGCATTAATACAGTTTCTACTTGATCATCTGCATGATGCGCTGTTAATAATACAACCTTATTTGTTTTCGGGGTTCCCGATTCATCCGATTTAATTTCTTGAATCAACTGCGCAAACCAGGCATACCTTATTTCCCTTGCTGCTTGCTGTATACCCATTTTATATTCTTGCGCATATGCTGCAGTCTCAAAACGATTTACTTTTAAAGGAATTTGTAAACGATTTGCGAAATCGGTAACGAATTGTTCATCTCTTGTGCTTTCGGCTGCTCTTAATTGGAAATTGACATGCGCAATGGTACATTTTGCCCCTAACAAATGCATCATATAGGTTAATCCTACACTATCTAATCCTCCACTGACAGCCAATAAAAAGTGGGTCTGTGTTAAACTTATACCCGGAAATTTTTTTTCCCAATACTCCTTAAAGTTTTCCAGCGTTAACATGTGTATTTATTTTTTTTGCTCTTTTGCCCAAGCATCTTTTAAGGTAACGGTTCTATTAAATACCAAATTCGTTTTTGTACTTGTTGTATCTTGATAAAAGTACCCTTTTCTTAAAAATTGAAACCTCATTTCTGGCGCATCGTTTAATAAAGCTGGCTCTGCCCATGCAGTGGTAACAATATTAAGTGAATTGGGATTAATATAATCTTTAAAATCACCCTCGGCATTCGCTACATCTTCCACACTAAATAATCGATCATATTCATTCAACACTACTGGTACTGCATGCTTTGCACTCACCCAATGTAAAGTCCCTTTAACATGAAGTCCTGAAGTATCTGATCCACTTTTGCTATCTGAAAAATAACTTGCATGAATGGTTTGAACTTGGCCAGATGCATCTTTTTCAAAACGATCACACTTAATAATATACGCACTCTTTAATCGAACCATTAAGCCGGGCCCTAATCTGAAATATTTTTTAGTAGGCTCTTCCATAAAATCATCCCTTTGTATCCATAATTCATTACTAAAAGGTACAGAGCGCAAGCCTCCTTCTACATCCTCTGGATTATTTTCAGAGGTAAGCATCTCTTCCCCTTGATCGTAATTAGTGATAATCAATTTTATAGGATCTGTCACCACCATGCGCCTTTGTGCAATTTTATTTAAATGCTCCCGAACACAAAATTCCAATAAACTAAAATCAATAATATTTTCACGCTTGGCGATACCAATTCGATCACAAAAATCACGAATACTATGCGGAGTATAACCTCGACGACGCATTCCACTAATGGTAGGCATCCTTGGATCATCCCAACTGGTCACATGCCCTTCTGACAACAACTGTAAAAGCTTACGCTTGCTCATGATGGTATAAGTCATATTTAATCGAGCAAACTCATATTGTTTTGATGGGAATAATCCTAATTGCTCAATTCCCCAATCATATAAAGGACGATGTGGTATAAATTCCAAAGTACAAATTGAATGCGTGATTTGTTCAATTGCATCACTTTGTCCATGTGCAAAATCATACATAGGATAAATACACCAAGCATCACCTGTGCGATGATGATGAGATCTTTTAATTCGATATAATAATGGATCACGAAGCTGCATATTAGGACTTACTAAATCAATTTTAGCACGCAACACTTTTGCGCCATCTTCAAATTTCCCTTCCTTCATTGCAGTAAATAAAGATAAATTTTCAGAAACAGATCTATTCCTAAAAGCATTACCCGTTCCTGGTGTCGTTGGAGTGCCTTTTTGTAAAGCAATTTCTTCGGCACTACTATCATCCACATAGGCCAAATCTTTTTCTATAAGTTGAATGGCGAATTGATATAATTGCTCAAAATAATCAGAGGCATAACATTCCTTGACCCAATTGAAGCCTAACCATTGCACATCGGCTTTAATACTATCAACATATTCCACTTCCTCTTTTGCTGGATTGGTGTCATCAAATCGTAAATTAGTTGCTCCGCCAAATCGGGTGGCTAAGCCAAAATTCAAGCAAATGCTTTTAGCATGCCCAATATGCAAATAGCCATTGGGTTCAGGTGGGAATCGAGTCAATATGGACTTATATTTCCCTTCTGCTAAATCATTACTAATGATTTCTTCAATAAAATTTAAACTTTTTTCTTCACTCATGAGGTAGTCACTATTCGGACAAAGGTACAAAAATAGGCGTCAAATACCTATCTAAATTACAATCTAAAATCAACCTTTATACCCATATAATTTTTGAACCTCTTTGACAATTTTTTCAATTTCTTGATCATCCCCAGAAGGATCATATTGTTGCTTTAAACTACTTCCAAATACAAAAGCGACAGCTTGCCAAAGTCCGGCACTAAAACTTCCTTTAAACTCCTTTATTAAATTATAACAATTATTACCTGTCTCTCTATTTATCAATTTCATGAGGACCTTACCTTGGTAAATAGATAATTGTGTTATTTTATCTGCAAACTCTTTTTTGAGTTCTTTTTCTCGAAGTTTGATTATTTGTTTTCGTTGTGATTCATCTGACACATTCACTAATTGTGCATTCACTTCTGAAATCACTTTACTTGCCGACTTAGCATAAGGATAAGTAACATAGACTGCATTGCGAAGCCTTGTCCATTCCTTCCAATAGTTTCTCCAATGATTGGTTTGAATGGCCCCTACCAAAACCGTGGGCAACCAAGATTGACCAATAGTATCCCCTTCGGGTGTAATGAATGCTTCCACCCTTATAGTATCGGTATTTTGTTGCGCATAATTGATCAAAGGACATAATCCTAACAAACAAAAAATGAAACAATATTTAAAGGCTTTTAACATAAAGCTTTATAAAAATATTTTGAAACTATTTAAATTAATACTCAATTATAATAAAAGTAACCCTACTTACCAACTCGCATTTTCGGTCTATTTCTTATTTAGCTTTCAACTTTTTAAATCTAGCATATGAAGACATCATAAAACCAATGGTCATGACAATGATTCCCAACCATAAAATATTAATAAATGGAAATTCATATACTTTTAAAGTGATCAAATTAGTTAAGGAAGCAGATTCCTTCACACCAATCTCTAACACTCCTTTTTTCTGATCCACTACTTTATTAAAACTCAACACTAAATTTTGTGCTTTTACTGTATCCAATTCCTGTTGCAAAGTCATGCCTTGTAATAAGATACCTGGAGTGGCCTCATATTTTAATCCTTCCTTTGAAGTCACCGTCAATTGTAACACCAATTCATTATTGCCTACTGGCGCATTTTTATTAGGGTTGATTAATACCTTATCTAGTTTAATGTAGCCGTTACTGTAAAATATAGAATCCCCTATTGCAATTTGATGAGGTTTAAAACTAATCGTATCAGATTCACTATGGTCTTGAAAAGAGGTCACATATACAAATATATCTTTGTTCCAATAATGCTTGGCCGCTGGATTAGCCGAAAATCCCTCCATTTTATTATTCTTTAAAACATCAGGATATAAAAAAAACTGATGATCCGAATTTTTCTCCTTGAACATTAATTCAAAAAATCGCTTATTCAACCCGTCTAAAGTATCTCTTTGATAAGTCACCATATACTTACCCATATCCGTTGCCAATCCTTCAAATAAAGTAATATTTTCTCTTGGATTACCTGTTGGATTATTTTTAGAATTATCTTCTTTTAAAGGAGATATGCCTGTTGTATTCCAACTAAGTACCGTTTTATTAGAAGATGAAATTAAGATACCTACTAAAACCAAGCCAAATCCGATATGCCCAATACTAGCTGCAGCCGATTTTAATTTGCCATTTAAAATACTAAGCCAATAAAATAAGTTTGCAACAACCGCATATACTGCTGAAAATAAAGCAACATAAATGGCGCCAGTAAATCCAATACCTTTATCCGTATAAGCGACCCCAATAAAAATAAAAATCACACTACTCATCACAATTGTGATTAAGACGGGCATCTTTAATTTTGAAATAATAAAAGCCCTTGGGGTTTCTTTGAACTTTAAATATTGGCCTACTGCAGTTAATAAGCCAATAATAATGGCGACAAAAACTTGTACTTGGTTGTGCGCAAAAGCCGCATCCTCAGGTGGTGCAATTTTAGTACCCAATAATTTATTAATCACAGGTATCGAAGTAATAGAAGTGATTACCAATCCAGATAAAAATAAGACCATTGATCCTACCAACATCCAAAACTCCCTACTACTCATTTCATCTTCAGCGGGTGTTTCATATAAATTTTTGTATCGAATAAAAAACAATACAAAATAAGGAATGACAAAAATTAATAAAAAGCCTAGTAGTTGCGCATTCATTCCAAGATCGGTGAAAGCATGAACCGATGTATCGCCTAGAATACCACTACGAGTTAAAAAAGTGGAGTATAAGACCATTAAAAAACTAATCCCAAAAAATAGGTAAGTCGCTTTTAAGCTGGTACCTGTTTTTCGATAAATGATGCATGTATGAATTCCCGCCACTAAAACCAACCATGGTACTAAGGATGCATTTTCAACAGGATCCCATGCCCAATATCCGCCAAAATTTAAACTTTCATATGCCCAAGCTGCACCCATCATGATGCCCAATCCTAATATACCTGCAGAAAAAGTTGCCCAAGGTAAAACCGAATCCATCCAATTATTTTCTTTTTTCAATAATCCGGCAACTGCAAATGCAAAAGGAATGGTGGTAGATGCAAAACCTAAAAACAAAACAGGAGGATGTATCACCATCCAATAATTTTGCAAAGTGGTATTTAATCCAGTACCATCTTTTACAAATTGTAAATAGTCGGGACGAGATAAAATAGGCCATTGCATCTCATTTCTTAATAAGATAAAAGGACTACTTCCTAATTTAAAATCAAGAATATAAAATCCAACAATCATGGTGGCTAAACATACTTGTGTAAAGTTGAGTACCATCATCACCCCATTAATATTCTTTCCCCACTTTTTGGCGCGTGTCATCACAATTAGACCTAACACTGCATGCCAAAAACTCCATAATAAAAAACTACCTTCTTGCCCTTCCCAAAAACAACTCAATAAATATTGAATAGGCATACTCATATCACTATGCGAATAAGCATATTTATACTCAAATAAATGATGATAGATGATGTAAAACAATACTATAAAACAGGAAAATATAGCCACGGCCTCAATAACAAAAGCAGTTTTTGCTAGCTTATTCCATTGAATTTCTGTTTCAATTTGTTGCGAATAAAATGCTTTTGCAAATGCAAAAGTGGCCACTAAAGAAGCCACAAAAGAAAGTATAGTTAAAAAATAACCTATTTGTCCTGGAAGTAAATTCTCCCCTATAAATGTTGTTGTATTCATTAAAAAATATAAAAGATTAATTACTTATAGTGACTGGTTGCTGTTGCATTGCATTAGGATTGTCCTTGTATTTAGAAGGGCACTTCATAACAATAGTAGAACATTCAAAATGATCACCTTGAACGCGTCCTTTTAAAACCAAACGCTCTGACTTTACCATATCGGTTGGCATGGTGTTATGATAGACTACAGCAATTTTACCTCCTAAGCTATCTTGCACGTGAAACTGTAATAAATTTGGATCTTTCACTGGATCATAATCCACCGGAACTGAATGATCTAATTTAACAATCAAATTTACAAACTTGCCTTGCTTTTGCTTAGCAGAAGCCACTGTCTCATAACTACTTAAATCTCCAGTATAGCTAATCAGCACCACTATAGCAATGGCAATGAGGACTAATAAAACAACGTGCATTTTCTTCATATTGCAAAGTTAAACAAATGCCCTTAAATTGCACCCATAATTTACCTACATAGAAACCTTTACATTATGCGCCTTTTTGACTATATCATTGTTTGCAAAAGTCCTGATTTTAAAAATGTGGACCGAATCAGCCAATTCATGCTGTTAATTTCAACACTTTCCTTCTCTTACTCCATCTATTTAGGCCTATTTCCTAAACCAGCATTAATATTTGCCATCATGACTTCCTGTATAAGTTGGTGGATTTTTTGCCTATTTCAACGAAAAAATGGGACTGCACCCTATTACCGATTAGGTTTACTATTTGCCTCTTGGGGTTGGTTTTTGCAACCCAACGGTTTAATCATTGCAGGTATTTTTTTGATAGCGGCCCTTTTTGAAAGACAGGTCAAATTTCCTTACGAAATTGCTCTTGACCCAACAGGCATTGTCATCAACACTTTTCCAAAGAAATACTACCCATGGCAAGCCATTCAAAATATGTTGATAAAAGACGATTACATCACTATTGATTTTAAAAATAACCATCTAATACAAAAACAGATTAACGAGCCCGTGACGATGGCCATAGAACAGGAATTTAATTCCTTTTGTAAGGAACAGATTCAAGCCCATCAATAATATATCCACATACCCTTTCAATACAAATGCTTATTAATACCTTTGAACTATGTCTTTAAACTCATCTCCCTTTATTTTATATTCTGATGGCGAAGGTCAAATTTTTGAGGACACTAGTTTATATGTATCTGGCAGAGCTGGTTGGGACGCCTATCCCATTCCATTAGATGAATGGATCGAATTACCCAATGGAGGTAATTTATATGAACTTCCGGGCCGTCGTGGTATTGGCATCGATGTTGAAACGGGCGAAATGCGCATTTGCGAAAAAGGATGGGCAGTGGCTGCCTTTATTCCTCCTGCACACACTGGATTGTATATTGCTGCTTACGAAACATTACCTGACGCTCCTACTTTGCCTTTGTTTTGCTATACTGCAGTAGGTTGGTTGGATGGGAAAAATTATGTGCCGGCTATCCGAATTGAAAAAGATATTAGACAAGACTGCGAAGGATATGATCAAGCTACCATTGAAATGGGTACGGAGCATTTATTAAAAGCATATCCTGAAAATAGATTGGTACAACATTTAATGGAAAATTGTTGCATGACTTATGAATGTCCTGCTGCACGCAATTTTGCTATGAGTAGATGGGAATGCCCTATTCCAATTTCACCTGCATGTAATGCTAACTGCATTGGTTGTATATCATTTCAACCCATTGAAGAAGAAATTGTTTCCAATCAAGAAAGATTAAGTTTCAGACCCACCGCAGCTGAAGTGGTAGAATATACTGTACCGCATTTGATGACCGCACCTTTCCCCATTGTGAGTTTTGGTCAAGGTTGCGAAGGTGAACCCTTATTAATGTGGGAGACCATCAAGGAAGCAATTATTGAAATCAGAAAACA
>Ga0114977_10002910_pt1 | contig 10985 bp, 8 predicted proteins | sample S_130805_MF_Meta_FD_87026 | JGI IMG/M metagenome (GOLD analysis project Ga0114977, IMG submission 87026) | Freshwater microbial communities from Lake Simoncouche, Canada to study carbon cycling - S_130805_MF_MetaG | ecosystem: Environmental > Aquatic > Freshwater > Lake | place: Lake...
AAGCCATCGCCGGACTCAAAATCCTCTGCCTCCATGTGCCTGGCCATTGCCCGGGGAGTTTGTGTTTTTATTTTGCCGAAGACAGTTTGCTCGTGGCGGGGGATGTCCTTTTCCGCGAGGGCGTGGGCCGCTGGGATCTCCCGGGCGGCGATGGTCCGCTCCTCTTCGATGGCATTCGCAAAAAAATCTTTCCACTCGACCCGGCGACTCGCGTCCTGCCGGGCCATGGCCCCGAAACCACGGTCGGCCATGAAATCGAATGGAATCCGTATGTCGGCGAGGTCTGAAATTCCAAGCTCGACAGACCACAACGGATTCCGCTTCTCTTATTGAAGCTACCCACCAACCCCGATCTATCTTATGCCAAGCTTCAACTATGTCGCGCTCGACGCCCGAGGCCAGGAAACCACCGGTGTCATTGACGCCGCCTCCCAAGCCGAAGCCGTAGCCCAGATCAGGCAGGCGGGATACTTTCCCAAGTCGATCACGGAGGGAGGCAAGGCCCCCAAACGCAAGGCCGCAGCGCCTTCGGCATCCGTCGCCAAGAAGGACATCAAGATCAACCTGAACATCCCCTTCCTCGAAAAGAAGACGATCAAGGGACGGACTCTGATGATTTTTACGCGGCAGCTTGCAACGCTGATCGACGCTGGCTTGCCACTCCTTCGCGGGTTGACTGTCCTTTCTAAGCAGGAGCCCGATCCAGTCCTTAAAAAAACCATCGTTTCCATAGCCGACTCCGTCCAAGGCGGAGGCACATTTTCCGAGGCGCTGGGCGGCCACCCGCGCATCTTCAACAAGCTCTACATCAACATGGTTAAGGCGGGCGAACTCGGTGGTGTGCTCGAGATCGTCCTGCTGCGTCTCGCCGAGTTCCAAGAGAAAGCCCAGAAGACTAAAAATAAAGTCGTTTCGGCTATGTTCTACCCGGTGATTGTCTTGGTGATTGCTATCATCATCATGGCTTTCTTGTTGGTTTTCATCGTTCCGAAATTCGAAGCCATTTTTGCCGATATGCTCGGTGGTAAGCCGCTGCCCGGGTTGACTCAGTTCGTCATCGGAACCAGCAATTTCGTTAAAAACAACCTTCTGCTCATCATTGGAGCGATCTCAGGACTCGCCGTGGCATACAAATTCGCTTCCCAAACCCCGAAAGGCTCTGCCTTCATCGACGCGTTCCTTCTGCGCGCTCCGCTTTTCGGCGACCTCACCAAGAAAAGTGCGATTTCTCGCTTTTCAAGAACCCTCGGCACTCTGGTCACAAGCGGCGTCCCGATTCTCCAAGCCCTCAACATTACACGCGAGACCGCAGGCAACGCAGTGATCGCCGGAGCCATCAACCGCGTCCATGACAGCGTGCGTGAGGGCGAGTCGATTGTGCAGCCACTCGAAGCAAGCGGGATTTTTCCTCCCATGGTTGTCAGTATGATCGATGTCGGTGAGGAAACCGGTCAGTTGCCGGACATGCTTCTCAAGATTGCCGATGTCTACGACGACGAAGTGGATAATGCCGTCGCAGGGCTCACTTCCATGCTCGAGCCGGTGATGATTGTTTTCCTAGCTGTCGTGGTGGGAACAATCGTCATTGCGCTCTTCATGCCGCTCATCAGCATCATTTCCGGAATGCAGCAGTAGAAATACACGGCTTCGCAAGCTCCCCGCCTGCGGAGCAGGGCTTGCAAGCAAGGTGCGCGCTGGTAATCTCTGCGCCTATGAAATTGATCCTCTCCGCCACTTTGTTGCTGGTGGTCGCGTCTCCGGCCTTTTCCCAAGAACAGACCGCCCGCTCGACGGACCTTTGGCAGATCATTCAATCCGGCGGACCAGTCATGTATCCGCTCGGCGCCATCTCGGTTCTGGGCCTCATGTTGATCCTCGCCTACCTGATGACCATGCATCGCGGTGCAGTGGTGAGCAACCGCTACATGCAAGCAGCGGATGCGCTCATTCGAAAAGGCGACTACCTCGGCCTCCTGGCCGTTTCAAACCGCCATAATGAAGCCATCGCAAGCGTCATGGAACGGGCGCTGAATTTTCTCACAAAAAATCCTACGGCATCGATGGCGGAGGTGCGGGAGATCGCCCAAGCCGAGGGCATTCGTCTGGCGAGCCTCTGGAATCAACGCATAAGCTACCTTGCAGACATTGGCTCCATTGCGCCGATGCTTGGTCTCCTCGGCACCGTTCTCGGCATGATCACCTCTTTCACGGTTGTGGCCAACGATGTCGTTTCCTCCCGTCCCATGCTCCTCGCAGGCGGTGTGGCCGAGGCGCTCATCACCACAGCGGCTGGTCTGCTCATTGGCATTCCTCTCATGGCCTCCTACGCCTTCTTTCGCGGTCGAGTGCAGGGAATGATTTCCGATCTCGAGGCTGCCTCCACCGTGCTGCTTGCCCACATCAGCGTGGCCAGATCGAACGATTGAAATGAATTTTCGCGGTTCCATTCAACCCGCCACACCGGGCTTCCAGATCGCTCCCATGGTGGACATCGTTTTCCTCCTGCTCATCTTCTTTTTGGTGACCTGGAATTTTTCGAGGAACGAAACCGAGTTGGAGGTGAAGGTGCCAAAGGCCCGTGAAGGCAAGGAAACCCGCCGTGCTGTCGGTGAGGTCATTCTGAATATCAAATCCGACGGCACAGTCGTGATGAACCGCCGCTCGATGGACTCCACAGCGCTCTTGGAAACCCTCACCAAGATTGTCTCCCTATATCCCGACCAGGCCGTGATTCTTCGTGCGGATGAGAGCACGGACTACCGGCATGTCGTGGATGTATTGGATGCCTGCCGCCGCGCCAATATCTGGAATGTTGCCTTCGCGACGAGCCGTCAGCAATGAAGAGGGTTACGATTCTTGCGGCTCTTGGCACGGTCGCCATTTGCAACGCCCAAGAGGTGCGCCGCGCCTTGCCTGCAAATGCGCCATCGGTGGAAAATTATGAGAATCCCTCGTGGATGGACCGACTCCCCGATGGACAGCCAGTTGAGGTCCGCCGGGCCGAGTCGGTAAAGCCTGCCAGTCCTGCTGTTCCACCACCAGTTGTCGAGCCCACGCCCGTTCCTCCAGCCGCGCAGCCGACTCCTGTGGCCACTCTTTTGGATGATCCTCAAAACATTCGCATCGCGCCCGGTGGCGGAAGCGGTTCGCCTGCTGAGGCGCTGCTGAGCCGCGCGAACACCCTCTACTCGCGCAAACTCTACGATCTGGCCATTCCGGAGTATGAGGCCTTTCTGATCGCCGACTCGTCGGCACCTATGCGTGATGAGGCCCTTTTCCGCCTAGCCGAGTGTCACCGCATGGCAGGAAACGCGGCTGCCTCCCGCGCCGCTTACGAGAAGCTTGTCATGCAATTCCAGACCGGCGAGTTCGCTGCTGCCGGTGCTTACCGCCTCGGAGAAATCCTCGCTGCGGAAAAACTTCACCAGCCTGCCGCCATTCAATTCGATCTCGCAGCAAGGGAGGCCAAAGAGCCCGGCATCCGCCTCGCCGCCGCCTACTTCGCCGCGCGAAGCTTCGACGCCCTCCAGCAAAATCAATCTGCTGAAGACCGCTACAAGGCCGTTCTGGCAACCGAAGGAACGAATCCCTACCGAGAAAATGCCGCTCTGGCCCTCGCCGCTGTTCAGTTGAAACAAGGCAAAAAACAAGCCGCTCTCGAGACCTGTGAGTTTTTGGCAAACACCTCGACATCGCCCGATGTCGCCTCACGCTCCGCCTTGCAGGCTGCCCGCCTCGCTGCGGAACTTGGTTCGACGGCCAAAGCCCTCCAGCTTTTCGACAAAACTGCATCCGGCACACAAGACTCTGCGATGAAGTCCGAGGCAATCCTCGCCGCCCTCCGCCTCCGCTATGACTTCGGGGACTTTCAAGGAATCACCCAAATGGGGGAGGGGATTGAGAAGAATCTGCCCTCCACGGCCCGCCCGGATGCCTTGGGAATCCTTGCTGCTGCTTGGAGACGCACTGGCAATGAAGATCAAGCCAAGCGCGTCTATGACCGCATCGTTTCGGAAAATCCCAGCGCCGCATCCGCCGATGTCCGCTACCAGCGCCTGCTGAGTCTCTACGCAACAAAAGACCCCGCTCTCGTCGCCGAAGTAGACCGCTTTCTGGCGGGATCGACTGATCCAAAGCAAAGCGCCTCTGCAGCCCTTCTCAAAGCCGAGGCGCTTTTCCAGAAACCCGACTACGCCGCCGCAGCCACAGCCTATGCACCTCTTGTGGAAAATCCTTCGCTCAAGCCCGAGCAGCGCTCTGCCGCGCTTTACAAGCTCGCTTGGGGACTCGATGCCTCCGGTGACAGCGCGGGCGCCATTCGGTCTTACACGGCATTCGCCGAGAAATACCCCGGCGACAAACTCGCTGCCACCGCCGTCCTGCAGCGAGGTCTCGCCCGGCAAAAAGCCCAAGCCCACACCGAGGCGCTCGCCGATTTCGAGGAGGTCATCACCCGCTTCCAATTCAGCAAGGAGGTCGAGATAGCCCTCCTTCAAAAAGCCCTCACTCTCGGCCAACTCAAGAAATACCCCGAGATGGCAGTCGCATTTCAGGAGTTGCTGAAGCGTTACCCAAACTCCGCCGCCGCCGCGCAGGCCCACTTCTGGCTTGGTTGGGCGGCATTTGAAAACAAGGACTACCCGCAAGCCATCACACTCCTCGACAAGGCCCGGCTTCTGGATTCCAAAAATTACACGGACCGCGCCACGCTGCGCATCCTGCTCGCTCAATACCAGCTCCAGGATCGCGCCGCTGCCGCCCGTGAAGCTGATGATTATAAAGGTGGCGCCATTCCCGCCGAGGTTGTGATCTGGCTCGCTCAGGGGCATCTCGACGACAAAAAATTCGCCAAGGCTGAGAAGTTGCTTCTGCCTCTGGTGCAAAATCCGGCATCGGTGCCGCCAGATGTTTGGATTTTGATTTCGGAGACCAAACTCGCTCTGGCTAAGCCTGACGAGGCATCCCAAGCCGCTGACAAAGCGATTGCCTCAACCCAGAATCCCCAAGCTCAGGCGCGGGCCCATCTCGCCAAGGCATTCGCCGAAATCGCCCTCAAGCGTCCTGCCTCCGCACGGCAAGCCGTCGATCAGGCGTTGTTTCTTCAGCCTGAAGGCAAGCTCAATGCAGAGGCCCGGCTTGCATCCGGCGAGGTTTTCTTCCTCGAGCAGGACTACGAAAGCGCCGCACGCGCATTCATGGCCGTCAGCATTCTTGTGGATGATCCCAAGGTGGCTCCCAAGGCGCTAAGAAAAGCCGCCGACTCCTATCGGCGAGCCTTTAAGGATGCCGAGGCCGACAAAGCAATGAAGGAACTCTCCGAGCGTTTTCCCGGTTCCGCGTTGAGCGCGACTCCTTAACCGTTGTAGGTGCCGGTGGTGACACCGATCTGGCTGGTGGCATGCAGTTCTCTGTGCAATGCGGCACCGCTTCGGCGGGCTGTCAGAAGTTCTTGGTAGGCGGTCACAATGCGCGTGGTTTCCTCGGCCGATTCCTCCAGTAGTTCGATGCGGAAGTGGCGCAGGCCGGCGGCATGGAAGGATTCAAAGAAAGCCGCGCCTGTTTGTGCCGTGGCGTGAAAGAGCGTGTTCCGGCAACCGACATCGGCGCGGAGGGGATGTTCCATGCCCACGCGATCACGCAGGTGGACCCGGTGCTTCTCGCAGGGTCTCCCGCAGTCCGTGTAGTCCTTGCCCTTCGAGAGAAATGCCGCGAAGACGCAGTGCTCCATGTGAAACATCGGCATGTGATGGTGCAGCGTGAGTTCAAACCAATCCGGCGGCGCGTGACGCAGCATCGAGAGTATCTGGGCCGAGTTCAGATCGTGTGAAATGGTGAGGCGTTCCAGACCATGATTTTTAAAAACAAGCGCGGTTAGAGGATTGGCCACATTCAGCGAGAAATCCCCGATCAATCGCAGGGGACTTCTTTCAAAATGCGAGATGGCTCCGATGTTGCGAATGAGAACGCCATCTGGATTCGCATTCGCGATGAGTTTGAAAAAACCCTCCTCGCCGGCTTTCTGAATTCGCGGCGTCGCAAGAAGGACCTGCGCGCCGCCGTGCGCCCGCGCCACTGCGACGGCATCCTTGTAGCGGCGTATATCCTCGTAATCGACGAGGATTTCCCGGGCACCTGCCCCAAGCGCAGCTTCAAGCTGCTCTTCCGAACGCACCAAGACAGAGAGATGCGAGTCGGAGGATTTTGGCGCTTCAAAACTCGGGAGAATTTCCTTCAAAGCCACCTTCGGGGCTGTGTCGCGCTCTGTGTTGCTTGCCTTCTCGACCAACTCGCGACGCATGCGGTTCATTTCCGAAATGGGCAGAATGACATCGCCTTCGATCCGCGACTCGAGCGAGCGGAGGCTGAATCCAGTGCCGCCGAGTTTTTCGAGTTGAGCCCTCAGGGCTTCAATTGTCAGTGGTCTTGTGCGTGCGCTCTGCAGAGGAATTCGGGATGAAATCAAAACATCGGCACACTTGAGCAGGAGGGGTTCGTTGGCCTTTCCGCTGACGGTGAGATCGAGTGGCGTAAGTCGATCAGCATCCGTCTCCAGTCGGCCGCTGAAGCTGCCGCGCAATTCGCGGTCCAGAGCGGGGTCTGAGGTTTTCCAGACGCGGCTGCCAACTGGAATTTCATGGAACCGTATTTTGCCCGTCTCGAAGAAAAGCTTGTTCCCCTGAACCTGAAAGACCCGCCCACCTTGCTCGCGCTCGGTGTTTCCGCCGGTGTCAAAGACCACGCCATCGCCCGGTTTGATGGGGATTGCGGTGGATTCCAATTCCACATGGTCCCGTGAGCTGCATGCAACACGACCGAGAAATGCTCCACGCTTCTTGCCAAAGCGTGCGCCGACGAGTTCCTGATGATTGACCCCATGCATCCACCCGCTGAAGAGTCCACGGGAGAAGGTCATTTCCAGTCGATACCAGTCCTCTGGCGATGCGCTTTCAAAAAGCCCCTCAAGCGCCGCGTCGATGGCCTTGCGGTAAACCGAGGTGACTGCTGCGACATATTCGGGGGATTTCAGGCGTCCCTCGATTTTAAAAGACGCTACGCCCCGCTCGATGAGGGCCGGGATTTCATTCACTGCGGCGAGATCTTGCGGAGAGAGGAGGTAGCGCTTGTCTCCGAGGTCGCGCAGGGCGCCGTCCACCACGAGTTCGTAGGGCATGCGGCACGCTTGCGCGCATTCCCCGCGATTTGCGCTCCGGCGGCCGAGGGCCTCGCTGGTGAGGCACTGGCCCGAGTAGGCCACGCATAGCGCTCCGTGAACAAATGTCTCCAACGGCACCGAGGGCGGAAATTTTTCCAATTCCCGCAGCGAGAGCTCCCTTGCAAGAACGACCTGCTTCACGCCGAGCCCCTCAGCGAAGCGCACACCTTCGGGGGATGTAATAGTCATCTGCGTCGAGGCGTGGACGCGCAGGTCAGGAAACATGCGGCGTGAGATCTCCGCCAGGCCGACATCCTGGATAATCACGGCATCCACCGCCGCATCATGCAGGGCCTGGAGCTCGGCGATGGCGTCATCCAGTTCATCCGTGAAGATGAGCACATTTAGTGTGACATAGGCTTTCACGCCGTGTGCGTGAAGGAAGGAGGTGATAGCTGGAAGCTCGTCCTCGCGGAAGTTGTCAGCCCGCATGCGGGCGTTGAAGCGGCTCAGGCCAAAGAAAACGGCATCCGCACCATTCGCCACAGCAGCGCGCAAGCACTCCCAGTCGCCTGCCGGCGCGAGGAGTTCGGGTTCGACTGGACGGGGGGCGCTCAATGAACCGGTGCCATGATGATTCGGATATCCGGATCTTCCTGACGGTTGGTTATGTAAATGCCGGTTGGCTTGGTATTGATCAACTCGTAGCCAGTGAGGACGAACTCGGGATAAAACCGGTCGCTGGCCGGCTCATACACTGTCTCGCCGCTGAATCGGCCGCTGAGACGGTATTCGTAGTTGTTGTCCTCGCCGAGCTTTCCCGCCTCGCGGTCGGGTGCGAGTTTGGTTTGCTCGTTCAACATGACGAGTTGAGCAGTCGTCCAAGGCTTGCCGGGTTCGCGCACCCAGCCCCACATTTTGTAATCGCTCTTATACATGCGGCGCCCAATGAAGTAGTCGCCAGGAGCTTCAGCGCGGATAGCGGCATTCATGCTCGCACGTGCAGGAGCGTCACTATCGATGGTTTGGCAGGCGTTCTGAAAAATGGCGGTCGCCGCCAGCGTCACAAGACAAGCTCGTTGGATCAGGGATTTCATAAAAATCAAATCGCTGCTTTGGCTAGGTAGGGCGCGAGGCTCTGCCTGAGGGCCTCATCCGACGCCGTGGAAATGCTGCCGCTCAAGGGAAGCAGCGTCCACTCCTCGATATGGGTGATCTCTCCGCCGGGCGGGACCATTTTCAGCGGACTCAGGCTCTCGACCTCAAGCATGTCGCCATTCGTAAAGGCCTCGAAATTGCAGCCGCCGTCGGGGTAGGTCTCGTCCTCGATAAAGTCGAAGGATTTGATAAAAATCGAATCGTCCACGATGTAGGCGACCTGTTTTTCCTTGTGGGAGAGACCGATCTTCGTTGGCGGGCGGCCTGCTGCCTGGCGCAGGATGAAATAGTCCCGTCCGATCCGCCAACGCGCATCACTCAGGTCGGTGTAGGGCCAAAGAACCATCGTGCGGTTCGGCAGCAAATCCCTCGGATGTTCTCCAAGCGGCGGTTGGGGGATCACAGCAGTTCCCCCTGCCTTCATCACACTCAGCGCCCATGCGGAAAATTCGAGCGGTTTGGAGTCGGTATTTTTAGCTGTGTGCCGGACTCTCACTCTCGGGGAATCCGGCGAAATCGTGATCCCGAGCGTCTTCAAAATGCGTCCTCCAGCCTCTTGCTCGGCTTCAAAAATGAACTCCCCCGTGGTGGAATCCACCCAATGGCGGGGCGGGTGGTTGTCGATATGGTAGGTTCGCTCCACATCCTCGGGAGCGATCCAGAAGCGGTGGCCCCCGCGAATCATCCACTCCGTTTCAGCTGTGCCTCCGAGTTGTTCATCGAAGGTCTTGAAAACATTCGCCCCGTCTGTTGTGCGGAGGCTGATGATGCGCGGCCCCACATCGAGTGTGACAACGAGTTCGATCTGATCATTGGCGAGCTGCAGATTGCGCTCCCAGCCGGCGTGAGGGATGACTTCGGTTTTCATGAGTGCGCCGACCCTAAAGCGCAGGGGAGAAAAAGTCAGTCAAATCCCGTCGGGATGAAACCTCAGCCAACTGACTCTCCACGCAATTCCAGCAAGCGGCGGAGGGTTTCTTCGATGAGGCTGTTGGGGCAACTCGCACCAGCAGTTATTCCAAAGGTGATGTTATCGCGGTCCGGGAGCCAAGCTGTGGAAATGGTCTCCTTTTTCGCGTGGAGGTCGAAGTGGTGGATTTCATTCGCCGAGACAAGGCAGTTTGCATTGCGGATGAACCATGTCGGGAGCTTTTCAGAGCCGATTTCGGCCAGGTGCGTTGTATTCGAACTATTGTAGCCGCCGACCACGATGAGCATGTCCAAGGATTCGTTGAGGAGTTGGAAGAGGGCGTCTTGTCGATCCTGCGTGGCTCCGCAGATCGTGTCGAAGTAGCGGAAGTTTGCCGTGCTACCCCCATCGCGCTTTGCCACGGCTTCCCGAAGCAGGTTTTGAATGGCCTCTGTTTCGCTGCGCAGCATGGTGGTTTGGTTCGCCACGCCGATGCGCTGGAGGTGTTGCAGCGGATCGAAGCCCGGGCTTACTGCTCCACGGAAGGTGGTCAGAAACTCGGCCGGGTCGCCGCCATTGACCATGTAGTCGGCCACTTTGCCGGCCTCCTTGAGATCCAGCACGATCACAAAATGTCCGGATCCATCACCGCCCAGAGCCCGCGAGGCTGTGGCCCGCGTCTCCTCATGTGCGGCCTTGCCATGAATGATCGAAGTGACCCTCTCGGTGGCATTCTGCCGGACGCGTTTCCAGACGCTCATCACATCCCCGCAGGTTGTATCTACGATCTGGCAACCATGGGCCTTCACTGCGTCGATTACGGACACCTCAGCTCCGAATGCCGGCACAATGACGACATCATCAGCTTTCAAGTTCTTCAGGTCCGCATCGGAAGGGTGTGCGGCGAGATGTTGGATGCCGAGCGAATCCATCTGAGCATTCACATCCGGGTTGTGAATGATTTCACCCAGAAGAAAAATCCGCTTGTCGGTGAAAACCTTCCCTGCCGCATAGGCCAGATCGATGGCCCGCTCAACGCCGTAGCAAAAACCGAATTCCTTCGCCAAGCGGATGGTCGTGTTGCCGACCTGAAGCACCCCGCCTTGCGCCCGGATCTTTTCCACCAGTTCGCTGCGATAATGTTTTTCAACCTGTGCCTGCACATGGGCCATGACATCAGGCGTGCGAATATTGACTCGGTTTGGCGTGCTCAAAGTGAACTAAGAATAAGTGGGACCAGGGTGTTAATAAAGCTCCACCGGTGAGCGCTTGCCATCTTCTGGACTCCGCTGCGCGGCTAGCTCCTGCCCGAGAACAGCCACGCGGAGGTCGTAAATTTCGGCATCCACCGCTTGGAAGGCTTCAAGCGAGAATGGCGTGGGCGGCGCGAGGCGGGACTTGCAGCGGGCCATGGCCTCAAGGGCCTCGTCGAGTTTTTTGCCCATGGTGTCGATGGCCTTCTTCGCGGCGGCGGCCATTTCGATGCGGTGGCAGATCATGAGCATGTCGTTGCCCGCTTCGATGCCGAGGCGCATCGTTTCATCGAATCCATAGTGGTTCAGAATGGCTCCCATATCGAGATCGTCTGTCATTATCAGGCCCTCAAATCCCATATCCTTCCGCAGCAGGTCGCGAATGATAACGGGTGAGAGCGAGGCGGGTCGATTCACCGCGTCTAGTCCTGAAACGGCGATGTGTCCGATCATCATGCTATCCACCGATTTTGCGAAGTGCCGGAAGACGGCGAGCTCGTGCTCTTCCATG
>Ga0114977_10002914_pt1 | contig 10978 bp, 7 predicted proteins | sample S_130805_MF_Meta_FD_87026 | JGI IMG/M metagenome (GOLD analysis project Ga0114977, IMG submission 87026) | Freshwater microbial communities from Lake Simoncouche, Canada to study carbon cycling - S_130805_MF_MetaG | ecosystem: Environmental > Aquatic > Freshwater > Lake | place: Lake...
ACGGGATCCGGCAAATCGCTGGTGGCCTCGGCGTTGCATTTCAAGGCGTTGGCACAAGGCCACAAATCGGTTTACACCTGCCCCATTAAGGCCCTGGTCAACGAGAAGTGGCTTTCTCTCTGCCGGGAATTCGGCCCAGACAATGTCGGCCTGAGCACTGGGGACGCCACGATCAATCACGATGCGCCAATTCTATGCTGCACGGCGGAGATCTTGGCCAACATCGCCCTGCGGGATGGTCCCAATGCCAGCGTGCGCGACGTCGTGGTGGATGAGTTTCATTATTACTCCGACCGTGATCGAGGTGTGGCCTGGCAGGTGCCGCTGTTGACGCTTTCTAAGAGTCGTTTCCTGCTCATGTCGGCAACCCTTGGCGAGACCGAGTTCTTTGAGACCGAGATGACTCGCCTCAATGGATTTCCCAGCGTCACCGTCAAGTCGGTGATTCGGCCGGTACCGCTGGAGTTCAGCTATGCGGAGACTCCGCTGGCTCAGACCGTTGAATCACTTATCAGCGAGGGCAAAGGACCGGTTTATGTGGTGCACTTCACCCAGGCGGATGCCGCCGAGAGCGCCCAGGATTTCACCAGCCTTGCCACGGCGACGCGTGAGGAAAAAGCCACCATCGCCACCGCGCTGGAGGGGGTGAAGTTTTCCAGTCCGTATGGGCCGGACATCAAGCGGTGGTTGCGGGCGGGCATTGGGTTGCATCACGCAGGCCTGCTGCCGCGTTACCGCATTTTGGTCGAGCAGTTGGCTCAGCGCGGGTTGCTGAAGGTCATTTGCGGCACGGACACGTTGGGCGTGGGCATCAACGTGCCGATTCGCACGGTTCTCTTCACCCGCCTGTGCAAGTACGGCGGCGAAAAGACGGCGATCTTGGGGGCCCGGGACTTCCATCAGATTTCAGGGCGCGCCGGGCGCAAGGGTTTCGACTCGGTGGGTTGGGTGGTCGCCCAGGCCCCGGAACATGTCGTCGAGAACCTCAAGCTCGAGGAGAAATCCAAGCGGGACGGAAAGAAGTTTGTGAAGCGGCAGGCGCCGGACAAGAACTACACCCATTGGGATCGTCAGACTTTTCAGCGCTTGATTCAGGCAGCGCCCGAAAGACTGGTGTCTCGTTTTCAGATTTCGCATGGAATGATCCTGAATGTTTTGAGTCGGCCGGAGGACGGTTGCGAGGCCCTGCGCCTGCTAATCCGGGACTGCCATGACGGTCCCACTCTAAAAAAAGCCCATTTCAAGAGGGTTTGGCAGTTATTCCGGGCTTTGGTCGATCGCTCCATTGTGAGCTTCTCACCCAAGGGTGAGGGCAAACGGGTCCGGGTGAATGGCGAGTTGCCCGAAGACTTCTCGTTGAATCAGACGCTGTCGCTGTACTTGCTCGACACGCTGCGGTTGATAGACCCAGAAACTCCCAACTACGCTCTGGATGTCCTCACGTTGGTCGAATCCATCCTCGAAAATCCGGACCAAATCTTGCGTCGGCAACTGGACCGCCTAAAGGGCGAGAAGGTGGCCGAACTGAAGGCCCAGGGCATGGAGTACGACCAGCGCATGGAGGAGTTGGAGAAGCTCGAATATCCCAAGCCTTGTCGGGAATTCGTCTATTCCACCTTCAATGCGTTCTCGGAAAAGCACCCTTGGGTGGGCCAAGAGAACATCCGTCCGAAGTCCATCGCTCGGGAGATGTTTGAGCAGTACTACTCCTTCTCCGATTACATTAAGGCCTACGAACTCCAGCGCGTCGAAGGACTGCTGCTGCGCCACCTGACTTCGGTGTACAAGGTTCTGCGCCAGACGGTCCCGGAGCTGGCTAAAAATGACACCCTGCGCGAAATGGAAGCCTATCTGGCCGCGTTGCTGCGGCAGGTAGATTCGAGCCTCATTGAGGAGTGGGAGCGGATGAAGAACCCCAAGGCCGCACCGCGCGAATCAAAACCGGAGGCCAAGCCACCCGGTGCCGAAGAGGCCTCGCGCGACATTACCCGAGATCCCCGCCAGCTCACCGCAATGGTCCGTGCGCGTGTCCTGCCCTGGATACGTTGCCTCGCGTTGGATCAGTATGAGGAGGCCGTGGCCGCACTGGAGTCCGGAGGGGAAGCAGGGGCTTCCGGTTGGACCGCGACCAGCCTTCGGGCGGCTCTCCATCCGTACTACACGGACCATCAGCGAATCAGTCTCGAACCGGAGGCTCGCAACACCAAACACACCCATGTGATTCCCTCCGAAGACCGGAAGAGTTGGCGGGTGATGCAAGTGCTGGTAGACCCGGAGGAACACAATGACTGGCAAGTCGAGTTCGAGATCGATCTCGCGGCCAGCAAGGCAGCGGAAGTGCTGGTGATGCGCCTGGTGGGCGTTGGTCCTATCGGTGCGTGAGTCACCCGGCACTGCCGCAGGAGTTACCTATTCGAAGGTCGCTCCTCACCGGGGTGACCGAGGGAAGGGGGCGTCGAGGGAACTTTTGCGCGTTCCTCCGTCTGCTCGGGTTAAGCGGCAGAGGTGGGGAGGGCGAACTCTTCTTCTTCTTCAGCGGTAGCACTCTCCTCGTTGGTCTCCAGAGGAGCAAAGCGTTCGCTGTTGAAGCCCAATTCGCCATTCAGACCGGTCTTCAGACCCGGGTCGCGCGGGTTGAGGATCTCCTCCAGCAACAACCCGATCTCACCGTCTTTCTTGCCGGACTCATGCCGGTAGTAGCTGCCGCGTCCGATATACATGCCTCGGACCGTGTAGACCTGATCCTTCTTGGGGAGTTCTGCGAAGAGCGCGGCGGCTTCGGGCGGGAAGTCGTCGTTGATGCACACCACTTTCTGACCTTTTGAAAACATACGAATAGAACCGCAACAGAGTGGGTTGGAGCCGGGGTCGAGGTCAATCTCGGGCGGCTTCTGAGGCGCTTTTGTGTGTCGACCGGCCGAATGGCCCGGAACGGGCTTTGACGTCGGGGGTTCCTTGGTCCACAAACCCACCACGTGACCATCGCCTCTCTGAGCGAACTTGAACAGTCGATCCGCAACGTGCCGGATTTCCCTAAGCCGGGAATCCAATTTAAGGACATCACTCCGATGTTGGCTAGCGGGCGGTTGTTCGATTCGACGATCCACCATCTCTTGTCTGACATTCCCACCGGTTCGGTGGACAAGATCGTGGGTATTGATGCCCGTGGGTTCATTTTCGGAGCTGCCGCCGCGAATCGCCTCGGAGTTGGCTTCGTGCCGGTGCGGAAGAAGGGGAAACTGCCATGGCAGACCCATGAGCAGAGTTTCGACCTAGAATACGGTTCGAACACGGTGGCCGTGCACACCGACGCGGTGGCTCCGGGCGAGCGGATTCTTCTGGTGGATGACCTTCTGGCCACGGGTGGCACCGCGGGAGCGGCCCTCCAGTTGCTGAGCCGTTTGGGAGCCAAGATCGTCGGTGTCCGCTTTGTGATCGAACTGGGCTTTCTGGGGGGGCGCCAGCATCTGGGGGATGTGGATGTCCGCTCGTTGATCACCTACTGAGCCGGACCGACCGATCCAATTGAATTGTTCCGGCTAAGCCGGCCGATTCTTAGTGGGATGGGGAGTTTCCGATGCCGCCGAAGCGCCTTCCACCGGCGTGCCTGGAAGAGCGGACTGGCGACCCCAGCGGCTGGCTAAGGCGCCGCACACGATGAGTTGCAGCGGGTGGTAGAGGAGCACGGGCAGGAGGATGAGCCCCAGCCCTGGGTGCGCTCCAAAAATGATCTTCGCCATAGGAACTCCCGAGGCGAGGGTCTTTTGAGGGGCGCAGCATCGCGCCGCGATCAGGTCTGGACGCGTCAGTGACAACGCTCGGGCGAGCACTTCAGTCAACAGCACGGCTAGAGCAAAGAGCAGTAGGACTCCGCCCGCCGCCGGCAGCAATACGTTCAGGCCGTGTTGTGTCCAGAGGCGTTGTTTCACCGAGTTGCAGAACGCGGCGTACACAATAAAGAGCACGACGGCACTCGAAAGGATCCCCAGCCGCTTCTTTTGGCGATTGGCCCAGGCCTCGCAGACGGGGCGAAGGAGTTGTCCGAGGACCAACGGGATTAGCAAGAGGGTGACGATCTCCGCAATCACGGGCCCCAGCGGCTGTTGTTGATTGCTGGCCTTCATCAGCCACGCCACCCAGAGCGGCGTGACAAAGACCCCCAGCAGGCTCGAGAGGACCGCATTGAAGAGGGCTCCCACGGTGTTGCCTCCAGCCATGCCGGTCAGGATCACCGAGGTGGTGATGGTGGAAGGCAGCACCGCTAGATAGAGGAATCCGAGGCGGAGATCCGGAGCCAGCCAGCCACCGGCGAGGCGATCGAGGACAATGCCCATCACGGGAAACACTAGGAAGGTGAAGGATTGCACCAACAGGTGCAGTCGCCATTGGGACAATCCTTGGCGCAGTGCCGTGGAGGGGAGAGTGAGACCTTGGATGAGGAAAATCAGCGCCACCCCCGCTTTGGTGGTAATGGAGGTCTTGAGCGGACCGTCGGCGGAGCCGAGGTCTGGGATCACCCAGGCTAATGCCACTGCGAGGGGAAGACTGAGGGCGAACCAATTGCGAAGAAAAAAGGGCAGCATGATCCGGAGTGGTAGGCTTTGGGTGAACGCCTCCCCACTCCTCCGCCTCTGAGCGATCTTTAGCAAGCCTGAGCAGCACAAAAATCTGTCAGGCCGGGCTAGGGTGGACTGCTCCGTCAGGGCCAAGGAATCAGTCCAGAATCGGACCGTAATTGGGTTCTAATCAGGCCGTGGTCAGCGCAGCACGCGGATCGTTGCCGGCGCCGATCTTCTCCAGGAAGTAGTCGTACCCACCGGCGTAGGGCAGCACCCGCCCGTTGTTCACGTGCAATACCTTGGTCGCCAGGCGGCGGATGAAATGCACGTCGTGGGAAATAAACAGAAGGGTGCCCTCGTAGCGCTCCAGAGCCATCGTGAGGGATTCCACCGTCGTGATGTCGAGGTGCGTGGTAGGCTCGTCCATCAGCAGCAAGTTGGGCGGATCGACCAAGAACTTGATGAGATTCAAACGGCTCTTCTCGCCGCCGCTCAAGACGGTGGTTGGTTTGTAAATCTCCTCCTTACGGAACATGAACGAACCCAGGACGGCCCGGGCTTCGTCTTCGCGAAGTGCCGGTGCGCTGGCGAGCACCTCTTCGATGACGTTCTTGTTGGGGTCGAGGCTGTCGGCCCGATGCTGACTGAAGTAGCCGAGCTTGGCATTGTGGCCCAGATTTCGGACACCCTCCTGCGCTTCAACGACGCCAGCGATGATCTTGAGCAACGTAGATTTGCCGGATCCATTGGGGCCGACCAGCACTGTGCGCTCGCCGCGTTCGACGGTTAGATCCAGTCCGGAGTAGACCACATTTTTGCCGTAGGCCATGTAGATGGCTTCGAGGGAAATGGCCCGCTGTCCACCGCGTGGGGGCGTGGGGATCTGGATGCGGAAGGGCTTTCGGGGCGGCGTGGGTTTCTCGAGGAGCTCCATCCGCTCGATTTGCTTGAGCTTGGACATCGCCTGCGAGGCCTTCGAGGCCACGGAGCGGAATCGATCTGCGAACTCTTGGAGGGCCTGGATTTCTTTCTGCTGGTTCTTGAAGGCCGCGTTCTGTTGCTCGTAGCGATCCTCCCGCTGCTGGAGGTAAGCCGAATAATTGCCCGTATAACCGATGAGCTTGCGGTCGGCGATCTCATGCACCTGGGTGATGATTTCGTCCATGAACTGGCGGTCGTGGGAAATGAGCAGGACCGCTCCGGCATAATGAGACAGGTACTCCTGCAACCAGAGCAGTGAGAGCAAGTCGAGGTGGTTGGTCGGCTCGTCGAGGAGCAACAGGTCGGGCTCCATGACCAACAAACGCGCTAGGTGGGCCCGCATGACCCAGCCACCGCTCATTTCTTTGGCGAAGCGATCGAAGTCGGTTTCCTTGTAGCCCAAACCTTTGAGCATTTTCTTGGCCTTGGCTTCGACCTGGGGATCGTTGAGCGCATCGAACTTGGCGTGGGTCTCCATGTACTCCGGGCTGTCCACGGAGCCAGCGGCTTCCAGTTCCTTGAGGCGTTTTTCGAGGCGGGGCAGTTCGCCGGCCCTTCCGGTGGCGACCTCCAGAACGGTTTCCTCACCCACGGCTTCGCCCTCCTGAGGGAGGAAGCCGATCATGGTCCAAGGATCCCGCTCGACCGTCCCTTCATCGGGAGTCCGGCGTCCGAGAATGATGGAGAAGAGCGTGGATTTGCCCGCGCCGTTGGGACCCACCAACGCCACTCGATCCCCGTAGTTGACCTGGAGTGAGGCGTTTTCGAACAGGACCCGTCCGGCGACGGACATCTTCAATTGACCGATGGAAAGCATTGTCTCGAGTGAGTAGGGCGGCTGTTCAGAGAATCTCTGGAGGCATCGGAGGGAAGTGTATTCCCTGCCGCCGCCGCCGCCGTAAGCGTTATAAGGTTCGCGGCGGACCGCCCCCGGGTCAATCTCGGTGACGGATCGATGCCGCAATCCCGCGTTTCAGCTAAGTCGGTTGATCGGGCGTCTTGCCGATTGAACCGGGGGCGGACTACGGTATCGGACACGCCATGGGCGACTCTCACTGCCAATCTCAGGTTTTTGAATCCCCAACAGAGCACTGTTGCGGCGTGGCACTATGAGTTCGTGGTGGTCCAGATCGATTCAGGGCGTGATGCGCCGGATCTCCGGATCCGATGCATCCGAGGCACTCCCATCGTCTTCGGTAGCCCCCGCCGAATCCGATTCTGGGGTTTCGCCAGAATTACTCCGCAAGGTCCGGCAAATCGAAATTCGCACGCGCCGCCTGGTCGCCGAGACGCTGGCTGGGCAATACCACTCGGCCTTCAAGGGGCAGGGGATGGACTTCGACGAAGTTCGCGAATACCAACCGGGCGACGAAGTTCGGACCATTGATTGGAATGTCACCGCGCGGATGAACCATCCGTTCGTGAAGAAATTCCGCGAAGAGCGGGAACTCACGGTGATGCTGGTGGTAGACCTCAGCGGTTCGGGTCGCTTTGGCTCAGGCCAGCAGTCCAAGCGGGCTCTGATGGCCGAGTTGGCTGCGGTCATCGCTTTTTCTGCCATCCGCAATCAGGACAAAGTGGGCTTGCTGCTGTTCACGGAGACGGTCGAGAAATTCGTGCCACCGGCCAAAGGTCGACGCCACGTGCTTCGAGTCGTCCGCGACGTGCTCTTCTTCAAGCCACAGTTCACGGGCACCAACACCAATGGGGCCCTTGATTTTCTGAACAAGGTCTTGCCGCACCGCGCGGTGGTGGTCGTGGTCTCCGATTTTCTGGGTGAGACCAACCCAGGCCGTGCGGCGGTGCGGGCTCATCTCAGGCGCAATGTGCTGCACTCCGAGACCCTTGGGCGCCTCTCGCAGAACATTCTCAACCAGGTGGGTCGCCGGCACGATGTCATCGCGCTCCAAGTGGGAGATCCTCGCGAACAAGCCCTGCCCGACGTCGGGCGCCTGCTGCTTCAGGATGCCGAGACGGGTGAAGTGGTGGAGATCAACACCTCGGATGTCCGTCGGCGTGAGGCCTTTGAAACCCGGGCCAAGAAGTCCCAGAAGGAATTAGACCGACTCTTCCGCGGTGCGCGGGTCGATCACCTCAAGATTCTCACGCCCAAGGACGGAGCCCCAGAGGATGCCTACATGAGCGAACTGGTGGCGTTCTTCGAGGGACGGCAGAAACGGAGGCGTCGATGAGGTATTGGGGCAATTTCATTTCAGTGTTCCTGGCAACGGCCGTGTCGGTATCGGGGGCTATCACCAATCGGCTGTCCCAAGGGGGCACGGCCCGACAGGCTCCTTCGACCGGAGCGGCCGGGGCGTCAGAGGGGGCCATTCAAGACATCCGTGGTCCGGTGGAGATCCTCACGATGACCCCGTGGTTTCACCGTTTGCTGTTGATCTTGGGAGTGCTGGCCGTGTTGGGGGTGATCTGGTGGGCCTTGCGGCGTCGGACTCGCCAGCAGGCTGAGTTTCGTGAGTCCGCTGCGGCCCGCGCCCGTGCCCGCCTGTCTGAGTCCTGGGCCTATGTGGAGCAGCCCGAGCGTTTTTGCACACGCCTCTCCGAGGTGGTCCGGGTGTACCTTGAAGAGCGTTTCGGCCTGAAGGCCCCCGACCAGACCACTGAGGAGTTTTTGGCCAGTCTGCCCCAAAGCGCCGCGCTGGATGCGGGGCTCAAACCGCTGATCGAGGATTTCTTGACCCAATGCGATTGGGTGAAGTTCGCCCAGGGCGATCCGGGGCGCACCGAATGTGAACGGTTGCACCAGATGGCTTCGCGCCTGATCGATGAAACCGGGGTGGAATTGCCCTCACGCAAGCAGGCTACCGAACGGAAAGGGGGGGCATGAACTTCCGTTTCGAGTCCCCGTGGTGGTTCTTGGCTCTCCTGGCGTTGCCGCTTCTGGAGTGGTGCCGCCGGCGCACGGCCCGAGAGGCGGTGTTTGTCTATTCCAGCCTTACTCTGGTGAAGGGCATCCTCCAGATGAACCGCACTCTCGCCAGCCGTGTCCTCTTGGCGGCCCGGTGGATGGGGTTGGTACTGCTCATTGTGGGTATGGCCCGCCCCCAGTGGGCTGTGGGTAAGGCTCCCCGCAAGGCCAGCGGCATCGACATCGCCGTCGCGCTGGACCTGTCGGTGTCCATGCTCAGTGAAGACTTCGAATTGCAGGGGGAGCGAGTCGATCGAGTCACCGTGGCCAAGGACACCCTCAAGGCGTTCATCGAGAACCGCCCGAATGACCGGATCGGTTTGGCCGTGTTTTCTTCCCACGCCTACATCGCTGCACCGCCCACGCTCGATCACGACTTCTTGCGTCGGCACATCGATCGCATGGAGGTGCTCGGAGAGCAGGGGACGGCCATTGGCGCAGGCTTGAGTGCCGCGGTGAACCGTTTGCGTGACCTGAAGTCCAAGAGTCGTATCGTGATCTTGCTCACCGACGGGCAGAACAATGCCGGCAATGTCCCGCCGCTCACCGCCGCCGAGGCGGCCCAATCGCTCGGAGTGAAGGTGTACACGATCGGCGTGGGTATCCGAGGCACGGCGCCGATGCCAGTGGGCCGTGACGCCTTCGGTCGCAAGGTGTACCGGCAAGTGGCCGTGGACATCGACGAAGACACGCTGACGCGGATTGCGGAGCGGACCGGAGGTAAATATTTTCGGGCGGACAGCACCAAGACGTTGCGCTCGATTTACGAGGAGATCGACCGACTGGAAAAAACGGAGGTCGAGACCCACCAGAACGTGCTCTACGCCGAGTGGATGGTGTGGTGCGTTGCTCCGGGGGCAGCCCTGCTGCTCTTGGAGTTAATTGTCGGCAACACGGTTTGGCGCCGACTCCCTTGATTGGACAGACCTAGCGAACATCGAATGGATTTTGCGGAACCCCAGTGGATGCAGTTGGCAGCGGTGCTCACGCCGCTCGTAGGGCTTTTTCTTGCCTGGGCATGGCGTCGCCGGCAGTCGGCGTTGCGCCTATTTATTCGGTCCCGGTTGATGGATGAGCTGACCGTGGGCCTTTCCCGCCGCCGCCAGTTGCTGAAGGCCATTTTGTGGGCCTCGGGTTTGGTCAGCGTCTTGTTCGCGCTTGGGCGTCCGCTGTGGGGTTACGGCGAGGCGATGGCGCAGGCCACCGGTCGGGACATCGTGGTTTGCGTGGACGTGTCGCGGTCAATGATGGCGACGGATGCGGCTCCGAGTCGTCTGGCCCGGGCCAAGCTCGCGTGCTACGACCTACTGTCTGTGGCGACGTCGGACCGCATCGGTTTGGTGGCCTTTGCTGGATCAGCCTTCCTCCAGTGCCCGCTGGCCCTAGACAGCGAAGCCTTCCGTCAGAACGTGGCAGCTCTCGATACCGACAGCATTCCAGAACAGGGCACGGCGCTGGCAGCGGCCCTCGACGAGGCGGTGCAGGCCTTCAGTACGGATTCTGGGACCCGCAAGGCGGTGATCCTGATCACCGACGGTGAAGACCATGAAGACTTGGCTGAGGCCGCGGCCCGGCGCTTGTCCACGGCTGGGATCCATCTCTTCACGGTGGGCGTGGGCACTCCGCGGGGTGAACTGCTCAAGACGAGCGACCCTTATGGGAATGCGCTCTTCATCAAGGATGAGGATGGGAATCCGGTCAAATCCCTGCTGAATGAACCGCTGCTGCAACGCTTGTCCGAGGCGGCTCACGGATTCTATCTGCCCCTTCAGTCGTCGCGGACCATGGCCACGCTGTACGAACGCGGCATCGCGCCCATGGAGGCCGTGCGCTTTTCGTCGACCACCGTGCGCTCGCGGATTGAACGATTCCAGTGGCCGCTGGGTCTAGGGATTGTGCTGCTATTGGTCGAGTTGTTGTTGCCGGGAGCTTCAAAGGCGGCGGGTCGTCTACCGCAGGGCTCGGTAATTCAGACGGGGGCCGTAGCGGCCGTGGCCTTCCTGTTGGTTGGCTTGCCAATGACGGTCCGGGCGGCGTCGGATGACGCGCTGGAGCGCTACCGAAAGGGCGATTTTGCCACTTCCCGGCAGGAGTACGAACGTCTTGCGCAGGAAAAGCCTGATGATTTCCGCCTTCGCTTCAATGCAGGCGCGGCTGCCTACCGCATGGACGATTTTGCTGGGGCAGCAGGGTTATTCGAGCAGGTACTTCGTTCGCCTGACCTCGAGTTGCAACAACAGGGCTGGTACAATTTGGGAAATGCCCGCTACCGCGCGGGTGAGGCTGAGCAAGATCCGGATAAGAAGCGCGAACAATGGCAGCAGGCTCTCTCGAGCTACACGGCCGCCCTCAAGCTCAACCCCGGGGACCCATCGGCACAGGCCAATTATAAGGCCGTCCAGCGCGCCATCGAGACCATGCCTCAGTCGCCGCCCCAGCAGGAAGGGGGCAAGAAGAACGATCCCAACAAGGACTCCAAGCAGGACAAGCAGGACAAGCAGGAAAAGCAGGA
>Ga0114977_10002915_pt1 | contig 10975 bp, 9 predicted proteins | sample S_130805_MF_Meta_FD_87026 | JGI IMG/M metagenome (GOLD analysis project Ga0114977, IMG submission 87026) | Freshwater microbial communities from Lake Simoncouche, Canada to study carbon cycling - S_130805_MF_MetaG | ecosystem: Environmental > Aquatic > Freshwater > Lake | place: Lake...
ATGAAGCGCGATCTCGCCGGGATCGGCGGGTGCGTGTTGCGCGACGCAACGCCTGAGCAGATTGGAGGAAATGCCGCAGGCAAAGGCAACAAAGGCGTAGAGACTCTAGGCGAGAGGCGCGGCACGCATCTCCCCCATATAGCCTGTTACCCATGGAAAGAGGGAAAGCCAGAAGAGGAGGTTCATATTCGTCCAGAGAACCCGGGTGTCCACCCTGTTGATCATGTGGAAGAGATGGTGGTGGTTCACCCAATAGATCGCCACGATCAGGAAACTGAGGATGTAGCTGAAAAAGGTGGGCCAGAGACAGACGAGAGCCGCGAGACTCTCTTCATGGGGAGGCTTCAGCTCCAGCACCATGATCGTGATGATGATGGCGATCACCCCGTCGCTGAAGGCCTAAAGGCGGTTCTTGGTCATCGCTTAGAACTCCCTCAGTAGCCGCCCCGATTTGACGAGCGGGGATTTGAAGCCATTCTCCCTCAGCGCATACCAGAAGATCGTGGGATTGATCGCTAGGATCGGGATGCCGATCCGCGGCTCCAGTTTCTCGGTGACCTTCATCATGCTCATGTTCGTTCCGCACTGGACGATGGCATCGAGCTTGTTCTCCTTCGTTGCGAGCAACTCGAGAACGGCCTTTTCCTTTGCCCAGTCAGGGATGTGGGCGATGTGCTGGATATTTCCGCAGGAGAATCCCGCAGTTGCCACGACTTCCACCCCCATGTCCTCGAACATCTTGACAGCGGAGGCGTTCCCCAGTTTTTCCCAAGGAGTGAGAAGCCCGATTCTTTTGGCTCCGTAACACTTGAGGGCCGCCTTGGCGGCATCTTCCCAGAAGGCCCACGAGAGATTCGAGTAGGAGCGAATGTCCTCCATCTCGTCGTGGATAGCCGGAAGGCCAGACAAAATGTGCTCAAGACTGAGTCCCAGGATCAAATACTGTGGTGCGGCCAGAAGAGCGTTCGTGGTCGAGGTCTTCACCCCGCCAAGGAACTGACGCTTGAAATTCTCCCTCCCCTCGGCGGTTCCCACATCCGGTTTCGGAGTGATCACCGTGGTCGTGTGGAGTCCCACTCCGTCGAGAGCAGCCTCTCCCTGATTGTTGAAGACGATGCTCCAGAGATCGTATTCCATGGCCGTGTTCGTGGCAGGAATGAGAAGTCCGAACCTCCTCTTGAAACTACAGGCATCAGGGTAACCGGTGGAGAGATCAACGCCCTCGAAGGCCGACGCCTTCAACCCGTTGCAAACAATCCCCGGTAGCACGATGGACGGGATCGGCGGGGCCCCCACGTTGGGGATGAAGATTTCCTTCCCGGAAAGGCTTCCCACAATGGTTTCGCCAACGGTGTTGAGAGGGGGTGGGATCGGCATGAGGGATTCTGTGTTCATTCCAAAACCGGAACCACCGGAAGCTAGGCCGACAGCCACGGAGGCCAACCCCCCGGAGATGGCCTGACGCCGGGTCAATGAGCCAGGTTGTGGATGTGTCATTGGATGGAGGACGCTTACACGGGACATTGCATCCAGTTACCGCATCAGGCCAACAAGAAAACATCCGTCCTTTGAGAACGTGAATTATTGTCCTACACTACGTTCTTCCCCATGCCCCTTAACCCGAAATCCCGAGAGTTTGCCAAGTCCGGGCTGTTTGCCGGGGTGAATTTGTTTGAGCAGTTGGAGAAGCGGATTGCAAAGATCCCTGAGAACAAAGGGAAGGGCGATGCCTTTGAGGTTTTTGGTGTCGATTGCTATTTCAGCAACAGCTCAGTGGCATCGCCACCATCAAACTGTGCAACCTGATCGAAGGAAACTTTTTTGACCTCTTTGACACCTGCCAACTTATGAAGATCGATCTTGGAAAAATTGATCGAATTGATGGGGCGGATGTAGAACTGATTTTGAGCCAGATCGTTCATCGTGGTGAAGAGAGTCACCTCGGAACTCGTGGCATTAGGGTCACCACCCTCAGCACCTACCCCACCAGTGGGAAGATCGACAGACAAGTCGTAAGGACGATCAAAGTTATTGATCACATGGGAGAGGGTTTGGATGGCCTCGGCGGGCGTTTTGGCCTTCCTCACGTAATTGGTAAAAAAGGCCGCCTTCACGAAACGTCCAGAAGAGATCTGGATGGAAGGAATGCCCGCCAGTGCATTGCCGCCGTCGGGAGAGCTGACCTTCAGGCTGCCGAAAGCCCCGCTGTTGCGGTCGACATTGGTCAGTTGGGCATAGTTATTTAGATTCTTCAAGTGCCAGGGAAAATCCGGAATATTGGTCATCACGCCGACCGGATTGTCATAAACATTCAGTTTTCCTTCAGTAAATTCCACAACGATACCTGCGCCCGTCTTATCAAAGATTGCGTAATGGACAGGGGCTTTCATCCCATCAAGGATTGCGAGCGGAGGGAGCCACACGCTGACATCCTTGTTTTGTAGCGCCTGCTTGACCTGAGCCACATTCTGGAAATTTCCCAAGGCCCAGGCACCAAAATCTAGTACTGATAAAACCTTTCTGGGATCGGAATCAACCGCCGGTGCTTCGGAACCGAGAAATGCATTGAGAGAAAGGGAAAGTCCCTGATCGTTGGCACCTTCGGCCATCGTAGCTTGTTTGGCATTTGGAGCCATATGTTTCAGGCTTACGCCCACGAAACCGTACTTCGTCTTGAAGGTCATGCCCTGGTTGCCGTCAGGGGTTTCAGACTGGACCTGAGATCCAGCGGGAAGGTAATGAAGCGCCTCTGGCAAGACTCCTGACCATTCCATGGTCCTGGCCTGATAGGCATTCCCATTCGCATCCTTCATCATCATCGCGGTGCATGCGGAGGAATTGCTAATGGAGGAGAGGATCAGAGATGCGCAGACGAGCGATGTGGTGATTGTTTTCATGGCTTTGAGACGGGTGATGCGGAGGGTGATTCTGGAACGTGGAGGATGTCTTGGAGGTCGTCGATATCTAGGCCGTTCTCATATGCTTGTCTATCGCCAAGCGGGTGCTGAACTCATGCGCACTCGAAGTTTCCCCTCACAATTCCTAACTGCTTCTTTACTAGCTCTTGTGAAGATGCGCTGATGCCCCCTGACTCCTCATGAATAGCAGATACCCCCTCCTGCTTTTTTTCGTGCTCTGCGTGCTCTCAAAGCCCCTGATGGCTGATGACGACTTCACCCTCCAGTCGGTCAATCCGTTAAAACCTGCTCCACTGCAGGAGCCTCTAGGGGTTGGAGTTCGACTGCAGTCGCTTCGCTCGGCCGCAGAGACAAACGGAGTGACCTTTAATATGGAATCTGCCTCCGACATCCTTGGAAACCCGACGGGAGGGATGAGCACGGGCGCCACTTATTCGGGCATATTCGTGACGAGTGCCCTGATCGATCTCAAGAAGGCCGTCGGCTGGGAAGGAGCCTCTGTCAAGACGACCTGGCTCTGGCTCTATGGGAATAATCTATCGGCTCAATACCTCGGCAATTCCCTTGCAGCGAGTGGTATCGCCGGTGTGCCTGCATTCAGGTGCTATGAGATGTGGTTTCAGCAGAATTTCCTAGGTGATGCCATCTCGATACGCGGGGGCCTGCTCGGCCTCGACACGGAGTTCATCATTTCGGACACGGCTACCTTTTTTGTGAACGCTGCCTTCGGCATCGCCCCTCTGTTCGCAATGAACATTCCCAACGGAGGCCCACAGTGTCCGATGGCAACACCGGGGATCAGGCTTGCGCTTCAGCCCCTCCCCTGGCTGACACTTCGGAGTGCCATTTCTCAGGCGAACCCCTTCCAGCAGCAGGACAATCAATACAATTTCAATTGGAACTTCGGCCCGGCGGGAGGACTTCTCTCACTTAATGAACTTCAGGCATCCTGGAACAAATCTCCCTCCGAGCGTGGGCTTTCCGGAACTGCCAAGGCAGGTTTCTGGATCCAATCTGGATCGGCAACCCAGGAATCGAGTCTGGATCAGTTTGCCTTTGCGCCACCCACCGCGAGTGCCTACAACTCCGGATTTTACGGTATCATCGATCAGGAGCTTTACCGCCCCAGTGACAAAATCTCACTGGGCTCGCTTGCCGGCGGCAAAGCATCGACTAATCGTGACAGAAATTACGTCCAGACTCAGGGCGTCTCCCCCAATGCCACCTTCATTCGAGGCCTTTCATCATTCTTTCGGGTTGGTTTTTCTCCGCAGGCTGACGCGCCGGTCTCCTTATACTCTGATGCGGGGCTGGTCTACACGGGCCTGATACCTACTCGCGATAAAGACAGGCTCGGTCTGGCATTCGGTTATGCAAAGGTGGGTTCACATCAAGTCCAGAATGCCAGTGAAACGGGATTTCGTGCCACTTTTGAGGCAGTGGGAGAGCTCTCCTATGCATTCAGGTTCCATTCTGTCTCGATCCAACCTGACATCCAGTACATCATCCATCCCGGCGGCACCCATGAGTACTCAAATGCCTTGGTGGTGGGCGCACGTGTGGTTGTAGTTTTCTAGGAGAAAGTGCTCCCCCACAGCTTTCAGGCTCGCAAGCTTGAATGGAGAGCTAGGCGGTCAAGGAAAGCTGTATGTCTTATACTTCGACCGCAGACCAACGCCGCTATCCGCCAAATACCGGGCCGTGGGGACGGCCGGGATAGACTACGCTTTAGCGTAGCCCGAAGGGTGCCACTCGCGGGAGCGAGAGCGTCAAATCCCAAGCCACCACAAAAAAGAAGAGCCGGGTGCTTGCGCACCCGGCTCTCTGTTGAGCTGTTTAGGCTTGGAGTCGGACTTAGTAGTCCATTCCACCCATCCCACCCATCCCACCGCCTGGTGGCATGGCTGGAGCCTTCTCCTTCTCCGGGGCGTCAGCAATGACGGCCTCGGTGGTGAGAAGGAGTCCGCTGATGGAAGCAGCGTTCTGCAGGGCGCTGCGGGTGACCTTTGTCGGATCGACGATGCCAGCCTTCACGAGGTCGACGTATTCGCCGGTGGCGACGTTGTAACCTTCGTTGCCCTTGCCTTTCTTCACTTCCTGGACGACGAGTGCTCCTTCCTTGCCTGCGTTGGCAACAAGCTGGCGGAGGGGAGCCTCGACGGCGCGACGGATGATCTCGAGTCCGACTGCCTCGTCACCTTCAAGCTTGAGGGTGTCGAGTACCTTCTGGGCGCGGATGAGAGCGACGCCGCCGCCTGGGACGATACCTTCCTCGACCGCCGCACGGGTGGCGTGGAGGGCGTCTTCGACGCGGGCCTTCTTCTCCTTCATCTCGGTCTCGGTGGCTGCACCGACGTTGATGACGGCGACACCGCCTGCGAGCTTGGCAAGACGCTCTTGGAGCTTCTCACGGTCGTAATCGCTGGTGGTCTCCTCGATCTGGCGACGGATCTGTCCGACGCGGCCTTGGATGTCAGAACTCTTGCCGGATCCTTCGACGATGGTTGTGTTCTCCTTGTCGACGGTGATGTGCTTGGCGCGGCCGAGATCCTCAAGGGTGATGTTCTCGAGCTTGATGCCGAGGTCCTCGGTGATGCAGCGTCCGCCGGTGAGGACGGCGATGTCCTCGAGCATGGCCTTGCGGCGATCTCCGAATCCGGGAGCCTTGACGGCGCAGATCTGAAGGGTGCCACGGAGCTTATTCACCACGAGGGTGGCAAGGGCCTCGCCCTCGACGTCCTCAGCGATGATGAGCAGGGGCTTGCCGCTCTTGGCAACCTTCTCAAGGAGAGGAAGCAGGTCCTTGAGGGAGCTGATCTTCTTCTCATGGATGAGGATGTAGGCGCTGTCGAGTGATGCCTCCATTCCTTCTGCGTTGGTCACGAAGTAGGGGGAGAGGTATCCCTTGTCGAACTGCATTCCCTCGACGACGTCCAGGGTGGTCTCGATCGACTTGGCTTCCTCAACGGTTATGGTGCCGTCCTTGCCGACCTTGTCCATCGCGTCGGCGATGATCTGGCCGATGGTCTTGTCCCAGTTAGCAGAGACAGTGGCGACCTGAGCGATCTCGGAGCTGTCCTTCACCTTCTTGGAGATGCGGGCAAGCTCGCTGACAATGGCCTCAACGGCCTTGTTGATACCGCGCTGAAGCGAGGTGGGGTTGGCACCGGCGGTGACGTTCTTGAGTCCCTCTTTGTAGATGGCCTCGGCGAGAACGGTCGCGGTCGTTGTTCCATCACCGGCGATGTCGCTGGTCTTGGAAGCAACCTCACGGACGAGTTGGGCGCCCATGTTCTCGAAGGGGTCTTCGAGCTCGATCTCCTTGGCGACGCTGACGCCGTCCTTGGTGATCGTTGGGCTGCCGAATTTCTTGTCGAGGATGACGTTGCGACCCGAGGGCCCAAGCGTTGCCTTGACTGCTTTGGCGAGTTTCTCGACGCCGCGCAGGAGGGCGTGGCGTGCGGACTCGTCGAACTGGAGTTGTTTAGCTGCCATAATGTTCTAAGTGTGTTGGTGTGTTGGTTAAGTGGTGATTAGCCGATGATGCCGAGGATGTCGTCCTCACGCATGATCAGGTAGGATTCGCCGTCGACTTTGACTTCGGTTCCGCCGTACTTGGAGATGAGGACGGTGTCGCCCTTCTTGACGGTGAAGGCGATCTTCTTGCCGTCTTCGTCGAGCTTGCCGGTGCCGAGGGCAATGACCTTGGCTTCCGTTGGCTTCTCTTTCGCGGTGTCAGGGATGATGATGCCGCCTTTCTTGACTTCCTTCTCATCGATCGGCTGAACGAGCACCCGGTCGGAGAGGGGTTGGATGTTTACTGCCATGGTGTTGTTTTTCCTTAGGTTTGTGTGTTGCTAACAAGTGCCCCTTCCCGCTCTCGCGGGGGGGCGTGTTGTTAAAGTGTTGGTGAAGTGAAACGTTAGAAGGTTGAAAGGTTAAAAAGTGTGGAATCAGGGAATCTGAATTCTCGATCCTATTTCTTTTTGTCCTTGTCCTCGTCGACCATTTCGAACTCGGCGTCCACGACGTCGGCGTCCTTCTTGGCTTCAGGGGATGGGCCACCCGCGGCTTCGGCACCTTCCGGTGCTGCACCTGCTCCGGAGGCAGCGGCCTGCTTGTAGAGCTCGGCACTGATTTCCTGGAACTTGGTCTGCAGGGTCTCGTAGGAGGACTTAACTGCCTCGATGTCGGTGCCCTTGAGGGCTTCCCTCACCTTGGCGATTTCGTCTTCCACAGTCTTCTTGGTGGCGCCGTCGAGCTTGTCACCCATTTCGGTGAGTTGCTTCTCGCACTGGTAGGCAAGTGTGTCGGCGTTGTTGCGGATCTCGATGCCTTCCTTGGCCTTGAGATCATCCTCGGCGTGGGCCTCGGCCTCACGCTGCATGCGCTCGACCTCTTCCTTGCTGAGTCCACTCGATCCGGTGATGGAGATCTTCTGCTCCTTGCCCGAACCGAGGTCCTTGGCGGAGACGTTGAGGATACCATTGGCATCGATGTCGAAGGTGACCTCGATCTGAGGTGTGCCACGAGCGGCTGGTGGAATACCATCCAGGTGGAACACTCCGAGCTGTTTGTTATCACGGGCGAGCGGGCGCTCTCCCTGGAGGACCTTGATCTCAACACCGGGCTGGTTGTCGCTGTAGGTGGAGAAGACGTTGCTCTTCTTGGTCGGGATCGTGGTGTTGCGGGGGATCATCGGGGTGGCGATGCCTCCGGCAGTCTCGATGGCGAGTGTCAGCGGGGTGACGTCGAGAAGGAGAACGTCCTTCACGTCGCCACGGAGCACGCCGCCCTGGATGGCCGCGCCGATCGCCACAACCTCGTCTGGGTTCACACCCTTGTGTGGCTCCTTGCCGATCATGTTGCGTGCGGTCTCGACGACCTTGGGCATGCGGGTCATGCCGCCGACAAGAACGAGCTCGTCAACGTCCCCCTTCTTCCACTTGGCATCCGCCAAGCAATCCTCGACGGGCTTGATGGTGCGCTGGAAGAGGTCATCGGTGAGCTGCTCGAGCTTGGAGCGGGTGAGCTTCTTCTGGATATGCTTAGGGCCGCTGGCGTCAGCAGTGACGAAGGGAAGGTTGATCTCGTACTCCTGGGTGGAGGAGAGGGCGATCTTGGCATTTTCGGCCTCTTCCTTGATACGCTGGACGGCATCGGGCTGCTTGGTGAGGTCGATGCCGGACTCGGCTTTGAACTCGTTGATGATCCAGTCCATGATGCGATGATCCCAATCGTCGCCACCCAAGTGGGTGTCGCCATTGGTGCCGCGCACTTCAAAGACGCCGTCACCGAGCTCAAGCGCTGAGATGTCGAAGGTGCCGCCACCCAAATCGTAGACGGCGATCTTCTCGTCAGCCTTCTTCTCGAGGCCGTAGGCCAGTGAGGCAGAGGTGGGCTCGTTAATGATGCGCAGGACCTCGAGACCGGCGATCTTGCCGGCATCCTTGGTGGCGTTGCGCTGGGAGTCGTTGAAGTACGCGGGGACGGTGATGACCGCCTGGGTGATCTTCTCACCGAGCTTGGCCTCGGCGTCGCTCTTGAGCTTGGCAAGGATCATGGCTGAAATCTCCGGAGGGGAGAAAGCCTTGGGCTTGCCATCAATCTCTACCTGAATGTGGGCGTCGCCGTTGGCGGCCTTCACAAGCTTGTACGGGACGCGATCCTGCTCGCCGCGGCACTCGTTGTTTTTGCGGAATGTGAAACGCACCACCGAGAAGATAGTATTCTGCGCATTGGTGATGGCTTGGCGCTTGGCGGCTTGGCCGACAAGACGTTCACCACTCTTGGAGAAGGCCACCACAGACGGGGTAGTACGGGCTCCTTCGGAGTTCTCGAGAACAACCGGTTCCCCACCCTCCATGACAGACATGCAAGAGTTGGTTGTTCCTAAATCAATTCCTAGAATTTTAGACATAACGCTTATAAACCAAGCAAAGCGTGTGCCCAAAAGAAAAATTCTCTACATCATCCTAACAATAAGTGAGATAGATATATCTTTGTATTTTTGAACTAAGGCCAAAATGAGCCTTTATGGCTCATTTATGAGCCATTCATCAACTTGATGAGGCTTTCTGTCTCACCAAGGAACTTCCCTGCCACCATCTTGAAGACTGGGGTGAAATCTTCCGGCGTGCGTTGCACCCACTTGCAAACTTGGTCGATTGGGAAAAAGGCGCCCGTCTCCACCTCACCAGAAGCAAAGCGGAAGGGCCCCTCGGATGTACCCACAAAGAACTCGATGAACTCGTATCCCGTCTCCGGGGAGGCGTCGATCTTCCAAAACTTGGTCAACTTGCAGTCGATGCCGATCTCCTCGCCCAGTTCGCGGTGACCTGCCTCCTCGTAGCTCTCGCCCGAGTCGACATGGCCAGCCGTGCTGGAGCACCACAGGTCGGGGTAGTTGTGCTTCCAAGGGGAACGTTTTTGCAGAAAGAGCTCCCCCTGAGCGTTTAAAATCCAGATGTGAACGGCCCTGTGCCGCAGGTTATTCACATGCACCTCATCCCGCCGTTTGGCATCGATTACTTGGTCTCTCTCATCGACCACATCGAAGACTTCCTCTGGCTCGTCAATGCTGGGAGCCCCCCCAATCAGGGCGAGCTCCGCCCAGTCATCGACAGGGAGATCTTCAGCACGCGCAGTGACAGGATGTCCTATGGCTGCAGACCACTCCTCCCAGCTCTCTTTGGGTAAATCCAGGAGCGAGCGCAACTGCTTGCGACGGGCCGAAAACCCCTGACGCACGAGTGCTGAGAAACGCTCCGGGTCACAGTTTGGAAGCCCCTCGATAGGACGCTGGCTCACGGAGATCACAGCCGACTCCACGGCAGGTCGAGGCCAGAAAACATCAGGAGGAACGATGCGCAGTTTCCTCACCATCCAGCGCCTGCCAAGTTGCACGGTGAGGGCGGCGTAATCCTTGTGTCCGGGAGCGGCAGCAAGACGCTCGGCAACTTCCCTCTGCACCATCAGAACCAGTCTGGATGCGGGTGAAAGGGACGCGGTGAAGTGGGAGATGATCGCGGTTGAAGCACTGTAGGGGAGGTTCCCAACCATCTTCACGGGACCGTGTCCGAAGAGGGAGCGAAGGTCCGCCCTCGCCCCGTCACCTTGGATGATCTCAAGCCGACCGGAGGAGATTTCCGCTGCGTAGCGCTCCCGAAGTTCTGCCGCCAAGCGATGGTCTCGCTCGATGAGTGTGATGCGCCTGACGGGAGAGGCCAGAATGTGAACTGTGAGCGCTCCCATACCGGGGCCGACCTCGACCAAATGATCACCTTCAGAGGGCTCAAGATCGGCGACAATCGCGCGGGCAAGGTTGGTATCGAGGAGGAAATTCTGACCGAGCATCTTACTCGGCCGCACCCCGATCTCATCGAGACGGGCGCGGAGTTCGGCTTTAGACATGGGGGTATTCATAAAGCCTTGGGGCGACTTGTGCCAGTCACGATCTCCACACTGAAGCAGGGAGTTTTTCGCCTTTGTTCCCAAGTTATTCACAGTCGAGAAGGCAAAACCTTCTCTCCAGGGATTTAGACTCCAGACTGTTAGGCTATTAGGTCAGAGCAGCAACGACTCAACTCGATTGCGCAGACTTTGGATCGTCACTTTCCCCTGAATGCCTGCCTTCTTTCAGCTTTTCTCATTTTAGCTTTTAGCTTTTTCATCCACTCTCGTCGCATCATGAAAAAGTCCGGATACCTAACTCTCGTGCTCATCGTGGTGATTGGCCTGAGTCTGTTCGGTAATCTGGCTCTACTGATCGCCCTAGGGTCGCACGGCGCAGGCCCGGCCTCAATCATTGCTGTAAAGAAGTTCTCGGAAACGACTCTTGTGCCGGGTCACGATACTCAGGACAAAATCGCACTCATCCACCTGGATGGCCTGATCTCCTACGGGCATGGGCGTGGTTTCTCTCTGGGCGACTCGATGGTCGATGATATGAAAAGAGCCTTTGAGCAGGCTGCCGATGACCCGCAGGTGAAGGCCATTGTGATCTCGGTTGATTCCCCCGGTGGTGAGGTCACCGCAGGAGACACGATCCACCACGC
>Ga0114977_10002916_pt1 | contig 10975 bp, 8 predicted proteins | sample S_130805_MF_Meta_FD_87026 | JGI IMG/M metagenome (GOLD analysis project Ga0114977, IMG submission 87026) | Freshwater microbial communities from Lake Simoncouche, Canada to study carbon cycling - S_130805_MF_MetaG | ecosystem: Environmental > Aquatic > Freshwater > Lake | place: Lake...
ACTTACCCCAGGTACCTACCGGAATATCATGGGTAACCAAGCTTTGGCTTGGGGATTGCTCGCCGCCGCAAACCGCAGCGGCAAAGAACTCTTTTACGCTTCTTATCCGATCACCCCAGCGAGTGACATCCTTCACGAACTTGCTCGCTACAAAAACTTCGGTGTATGTACGTTCCAAGCGGAAGATGAAATCGCAGCCGTTTGTTCGGCTATCGGAGCTTCTTACGGCGGCCAGATGGGGGTTACCACATCGAGCGGTCCGGGCATCGCGCTCAAGACCGAAGCGATGGGACTGGCGATGATGCTTGAACTGCCGTTGCTCGTTATCGACGTGCAACGCGGTGGCCCAAGTACCGGATTGCCGACGAAGACCGAGCAAGCAGATTTGCTTCAAGTCATGTTCGGACGCAACGGCGAAGCCCCCTTACCGGTGCTTGCCGCTCGCAGTCCTGGTGACTGTTTTGAAATCGTCCAAGAAGCTTGGATGCTCGCTACGAAACTCATGTTGCCAGTGGTGGTTCTCTCCGATGGTTACATCGCTAATGGCGCTGAGCCTTGGCAAATCCCTGATGTCGCAAATCTAACTCCTTTCACCATCGAGCATCCGCAAGAAAACAACAACCCGGATGGTCCGTTCAAACCGTATGCAAGAAACGAGCTTCTAGCAAGACCTTGGGCAATCCCAGGAACCGCAGGGCTGATGCATCGCGTCGGCGGCATCGAGAAGGAAGACGGCAGTGGCAACATCAGCTACGACCCGGACAACCATCAAAAGATGGTTAACATCCGAGCCCAGAAGGTTGCAAATGCAGCCAAACTCCTTCCGCCACAAGCCGTAGTCGGACCACAGTCCGGTGACCTGCTCGTCCTCAGCTGGGGTGGTACCTATGGGGCTTGTTTGACCGCTGTCCAAAAAGCGCAGTCGATGGGCAAGAGCGTGGCATTGGCACACGTTCGCTATATGAATCCATTCCCAAGCAACCTTGGGGAGATCCTCTCGAGCTATAAGAAAGTGCTCATTCCCGAACTCAACATGGGGCAATTGCGAATGCTTATTCGCAGCCGTTACCTAGTCGATGCCGTGGGTTACAACAAAGTCAAAGGCAAGCCGTTTACGGTTACCGAACTTGTTGAAAAGATCCATGAAATGACCAAGTAAGCTCCCGTCCGGTTTGAATCCCATTAGGTGGACGAACCGAACACCAATCTCACAAAGAACCTCAAAACCCAAATCACACTATAGATCGAACAACAGATCTACTACCGTCATGAATACAGCACTAAACGTTTTGAAGGCTGATGATTTTGCAAGCGACCAGGATGTGCGATGGTGCCCGGGCTGCGGGGACTATTCGATTTTGGCGCAGATGAAAAAGGTATTGCCAGAGATCGGCATTCCGCCGGAACAAACCGTGTTCATCTCCGGCATCGGCTGTTCAAGCCGTTTTCCGTACTACGTCAACACCTATGGCGTTCACTCCATCCACGGTCGCGCACCAGCCGTTGCGACCGGACTGAAACTCTCTCGACCTGACTTGAGCGTCTGGGTTATCACCGGTGACGGTGACGCTTTGAGCATCGGCGGAAATCATTTCATCCACCTTCTGCGCCGCAACGTCGATCTGAATATCATCCTCTTCAATAACCGTATCTACGGCTTGACCAAAGGACAGTATTCACCAACGAGTGTCGAAGGCCAGATCACCAAAAGCACGCCGATGGGAGTGGTCGATCACCCACTGAACCCGATCAGCATCGCGATCGGTGCCGAAGCCACTTTTATCGCTCGTTCGGTCGACAGCAACATCAAGCACTTGTCTCAAACCCTCAAGCGTGCAGCAGCACACCGAGGAACAAGCTTCGTCGAAGTCTACCAAAACTGCAACGTATTCAACGACGGGGCTTTCAGCTACGCACAAGACAAAGCCACACGCGATGATGCGACCATCGAACTCGAACATGGCAAGCCGATGATCTTCGGCAAAGACAAAGACAAAGGAATCCGCTTGAAAGGATTCTCCATGGAAGTCGTAAGCCTCGCTGATGGCAAGGTCAAAGAAAGTGACTTGTTGCATCACGATGAACAAGCCGACCCCGCCTTGGTCTACCTTCTTTCAAGAATGCGACACCCAGCATTCCCAGAACCAATCGGTGTCTTCCGCAATGTCGAACACGAGACCTTTGAAGACGCGGTGCGAGGCCAAATCGACCAAGCCGTCAGCCAGAAGGGTAAAGGCAACTTGCAGAAGCTCTTCAACAGCGGCGATACTTGGACCGTCGAAGCATAAGTTCGAGCACGAACAGCACTTCACGTCCGAGCTAACTAACGATGTTCTTACAGCGGCCGAATTACGCGATGGTCGCCCGTAGCCACGCGTCGCCAGACGGTAGAGGTTTTCCTGGTGACGCCCACCGCTTGGCAGCGGATGGCTACGATTCCAACGGATTACTACGATTCCAACGGATTACTACGATTCCAACCGATGTCTACGATCGCGCGGTTGATTGCTTTAAACACGGCGCCGGTCTTCCGCCCCAACGGGGCATAATGTGATAGCCCAGGGCAACGCCCTGGGACAACCGCGTCATAAGAAACCCAAGCCCTGAAAGGGCGCAATGTCCCATGTACGCCCTACCCCAACATCTTCACGACGCGCGCCTTGCGTCGCCTCCTTCCGCCCCTTCAGGGCTTGCGATTCTTAATTGATCCCGAACCCAGGGCGTTGCCCTGGGCTATCACCTGACACCCCGTTGGGGTTAAAGACAATCGTTGGTGGTTGAAGACAATCGATGGGTGTTAAAGGCAATCATTGGGGGGTTGATGGCAATCGTTGGAGTTGATTTTCGATTCCAACCAACGTAGCCACGCGTCGCCAGACGGTAGAGGTTTTCCTGGTGACGCCCACCGCTTGGCAGCGGATGGCTACGATTGCAATGGGTGTCTATGATTGCAACCGATGTCTACGATCGCACGCTTGATTGCTATTAATACGGCACCGGTCTTCCGCCCCAACGGGGCATAAGGTGATAGCCCAGGGCAACGCCCTGGGACAACCGCGCCATAAGAAACCTAAGCCCTGAAAGGGCGCAATGCTCCATGTACGCCCTTCCCCAACATCTTCTCGACGCGCGCCTTGCGTCGCCTCGTTCCGCCCCTTCAGGGCTTGCGATTCTTAATTGATCCCGAACCCAGGGCGTTGCCCTGGGCTATCACCTGACACCCCGTTGGGGTTGAAGACAATCGTTGGGGGTTGATCTTCGATTGCAACCAACGTAGCGGCGAGTCGCTCAAGGGACGATAAACTTCGCTCGTCTCCCCAGTGATTCAATCACTAAGCAATCCACTCTATTCCCATTCAGATTGCTTGCCGCCAGGTCCCCGACCCAATCTCCATCGAGCTGGTAACTTACCCCCCCCTGCCCTGCCCCGCTCACAGGACTAGCAAGCTTGATTCGCAATCCTTTCGTCTTCAATTCCGTCCAATTCGAGCTTGTGCGATGCGAGCCCAAGGCGACTAGCAAGTAATTCCAGAGGCCAACAAAAAGATTCCCGCCTCGAAATAAGCCGACATCAATCAGGCCATCATCGATAAGAGCATCTGGCAAAAGTGTCAGACCAGCAGCGTACTTTGGAACATTGAAGGCGAAGACCCAATGATGTCTCCCTTGATCCACCCAACATCCGTCTTGATCAAGCGATTGGATTTCCATCGCCGGCCAACGGTATTTGAATAAGGCGATGATGATCCCCCAGCGATACGCCCAACGCGTAATGTGCGAGCGACGAGATTGATGCACGTATTTGACCACCTCTGCATCGAATCCAAGGCTAGCCATTAGCAAAAAGAGTTGCTGGTTCGCTTGTACCAAATCCAGCTCTCTGATATTGCCATTTCGAAGCATGGAAACGATCTTGGCTGGCTCGCGAGGGATTTCAAGGTACTTTGCAAGCAAGTTCTCCGAACCCATCGGAAAGATGGTGATCGGAACTTGCACACCGACACGATTGATAACGGTCGATACGGTCCCATCCCCACCACCGGCGACGATTGCTTTGAGTTGCCCGCGGGATAGAAGCTCCTTACCGCGACGTTCGAATGCATCAAGATCAGACAGCAGTTCCGCTTGCCATCCGTCGTTTCGCAATAGCTCACAGAGTTTCTCGGCGCGTGGAATGCCATCGGTAGCTCCTGAACGCGGATTCGCAGCGATAAGTACATGTTGCTGCGTTAACGGATTCATCGTTCGCCATCCCGAAGTGCTTGGTCGTACAAGTGCTTTGCGGTTTTTCCGCTGATGGTTTCATGCTGAACCAACTCTTTTGCAATCCGATCGACAGCTTCCCAAGCGTTCTTATCGAGCAGATGATGCTCCGTTTTATTAAGCAGTCTTCGTTCAAGCCGTTCGATCTGCCGTTCCCCTTCGTTGCGACTAGCAAGCATCCGACGGACGAACCGAAGATCCTGCGCGGCACCTTGATGGCAGTATTGTCCCGTGATTTGTGACTCTGCAACCATACCCGCAAGCAATATCATGACTTCGTCTTCCAAGAAGTCCTGAGAATTCTTCGAGCGTCCTTTTTGCAAGTGGCATGCGCCAAGCCTTTGAACGCCGAGGTGAGATTGTCCCGGCGCAATGGTTACTTTTGAGATGGCTCGATCGAGAATCAAAGCCATCACTGCATGTCCAGCTTCGTGAAATGCGGTTGCTTTGAGTGCAAAGGCGAGCGCTGCGGTTTCATCCATGGAGATAGAACAAATCCTATTGAGCAATCTTATCGGTTAAATTTATCAGTCAATCTTATCGGTCAATCTTATTGGTTACAAAGGAACTTGAGGGCATTATGAAAACAGCCCCAACGCATTTCCGGCCGCACGGTAGTCCCCATCGAGCGACTTGAGACTCGACGTACCCAACCATGACTCGAGGACCGAAGCGTAGACGCTACGGAAATCGATTTCGAACTTGAGGTCTCCATCATCGAGACTGCTTAAGTCGGGCGGAGCCCCATGGAGGAGCTTCGGAAGTTTCGGGCCGGCTAAAAACATCGGTGCAGCCGCCCCGTGATCGGTCCCGTGACTTGCATTCTCCGCGACGCGTCGACCAAACTCGCTAAAGGTCACGACCAACACACGATCTTGTTGTCCAGCAGATTGCATTCGCTTCGTAAACGCCCCGAGAGCTTCCGCCCACTGCCTAAGCAATCCTGCATGGGCTTGGGGCTGATTCGCATGGGTATCGAATCCATCAAGCGACACGTAGTAAACCCTCGTTCGCACTCCAGCCAAAATCAACCGCGAGACGACTCGCAGCTTCTCTCCCAATCCGCTCCCAGGGAAATCACCCGAGGAATCCGGGGATGCCAAAACATTCTCCAACCTTTGACTCACCTGAACCGCAGCTTGGGTGCTTGTCGATACAAAGTCGAGCAAGCCACCGTTTGCATTTTGGGAGCTACTTTCGCTCGACATCGTCGCAGCTACCTTCGATCGCAATCGCATCTGCTCAAGCGATGCCAAAGATGGAACTTGAACTCCTCGTTCTTGACAAGCCAACGGGAGCGTTTCTGCGCCGAGGTGAACTGCAAGCGAATCATTTAAGTCGACTGATTTCTGATCAGCAATCCAACGTCCCAACCAGCCTGAATTCGATCGGTCTTTCTTCGAATGGCAAGTGTGCCAGATGTCCATCGACTCGAAGTGAGATCGGTTTGGAGAAGGATATCCGACCCCTTGCACGATGCTCCATCGTTGCGACTCGAGCAAGTGTTCGACAGGTCGCATGGCAGGATGAAGCCCCATTGCGTCATCGAGCTTGATCACTTCCGATTCTGAAATACCTAGCTCAGGGCGGGCTTTGCGGTACCTTTCATCGCGGTAGGGCACCACTGTGTTCAATCCATCGTTACCACCTGACAATTGAATAACGACCAGCACCCGGTCTTGATCCCCCCCTGCACTCCCCTGCTCTGCACTTGTTTGCAGTGCACTCTCTTGCTGTGCGAGGTTTGCAGAAACCGTCTGCAACCAACCAGCTGGAACCGCCGACCCGATGGCAACGCCCATCGAAGAACCCAACGCCGTCTTTGTAAAGCTTCTTCGGTACATCATTGGCTAGACTTTGATTTCGACAGGAAAAGGATAAAGTGAGCGAGGTGTTTTGCGTTGCGAAAAGCGAATCAAGTGAGGTGTAGTTTGGGGTTCTGCGAAAGCCACAGAAGCATCTCTTTGAACCGATTACCTTGAGTGCTTTGTTCCAACCATTGTGAACGTTCCGAATCGCTCAACGATATAGCTAACAAGGAATCTTCGAGCATAGTTGCCAAGGATTCCGCTGTAGTGATCTGTTGAGATTTCACCCAAGCGTTGAGTTCACCGCCGGCGAACCGTGTGTTGGCGTCTTGAAGGAGATCGACAAGCAAATTCGCTCGACCGATGAGGGTCGAGGAATTGATCCAAGCTCGGCCGGCATCCCAGCCTTTGACATTCGGAGGATGGAACAAGGATTGACCGACGGCACCGAGCCCTTTCGACAAGCGATCGAGGTTGGTGGAAATATCCAGTGCCCTGACCCATTCGATAGCAAGCTCGACAGGTGAGCGAATTTTCTTTCCGATACTCCAACCCGAGAGCATCAGGCGACTCGACAAAATCATTCTTACCACCGGCTCGACATGATGGTCCGACTCCACCCATTTTTGGGCAAGGGGTGCAAGGAGTTCTTGAGAAGGTTCCGGCTCATCGCACAGAAAGAAGCGAAAGAGTTTTTTGGCCATGAACATCGGCATCGCTCGGTGCGCGAGGACTTGGTCGATCGCAGTTTCTCCCGACTCGATTCCTTCAATGCCGAATAAGGTCTTCGCGCCCGAGTCGTGTTGATAGCTATTGAATCGAAACGACTTGCGTCGTATTTCCCAACCGGTAAAGCATCTTGCGAGTTCTTGGACGTCTTTCTCGCTGTAATTGCCTTCGCCTAAACAAAACAGTTCCATCAATTCGCGTGCGAAGTTTTCGTTCGGGTGAGCTTTACGATTCGATGCCGAATCGAGATAGAGCAACATCGCCGGATCTTTGGCGACTTCATGGACAAGTTGTCGGTAATCTCCGATCGCGTGTTTGCGCAAGACTTGGTTTTGTTGCGCCATGAGTTCCGTATCGATGACTTTATCCGCGCCTGTGGCGAAGTGGCCGTGCCAGAACAGAGTCATTTTCTCGATCAACGGGCTTGGGGAGTGAATCATGCGATGCACCCACCAGGCAGCGAGTCGCTGAATATTCCCGCCGGCTCGCACTGCGGCGAGGAGTTGCGCCGAGTCCTCTTCGAATCTTTCTTGTTCACGTTTTGCATCGGAGCCGATCAAAGCCTCGATGGCAGCCGTGTAGGGTAAGTTCTTCAGAGCGGCAATGCTCTTGGGCTCACCGCCGAAACCACCTCGCCGCAACAACAGCCGCAGTCGACTCTCGTTCCAAGGTTCCTGCTCCGACGCTTGCCATGGCTCCCAAGCCCACTGCGGATCGACTTGCGCAAGATCCATGCTGCTTGTGATCGCGGGTGGTTGGTGATTGATAGGTTGCATGGTGAGGGGCTGCATGAGACTCAGTTACGTGAGGCGGGGTGCGTGAGACGGAGTTGCCTGAAAACTACGCGAAGAGGTCCATGCGAGCTTGGCCTTTGCCATCCTCGGTGATGTAGAACGGTCGACGTTCGACATCGAAGACCGTTTTAGGGCTGATGCCCATGGCAGTCATCAACGTCGCATGCAGGTCCGTGATGCCGAGCGGATTCTCGACGGCGATACAAGGACGTTCATCGGCAGTCTTGCCGTATAAAAATCCTTTCTTCATACCGCCACCCCAAAGAACCACACTCGAACCAGCAGTGAAGTGACGATGTAGACCGTAGTGCTTCATCTCGGTCATTCGATCCACCTTCTCAGCTTGATCGGCTGCATTCGAACCCGGCTGGCCTTCCATGATCATGTCGCGGCTGAACTCGCTCGCCAGAACAACCAGCGTCCTATCGAGCAACCCTCGGGCTTCAAGATCAAGGATTAATTGAGCGATCGGCTGATCGATTTCTTTTTTCATTCGAGCCAACGTTGTATGGCCATCGGCATGAGTATCCCAATGCAAGAACGGGACGTATTCGGTGGTTACTTCGATGTACCTTGCGCCGGCTTCGACAAGCCGTCGAGCGAGCAAGCAACCACGGCCAAATCGTCCGGTATCGTATTTCGCATAGCTCTCTTTAGGTTCGAGGCTGATGTCAAAAGCATCTTTATCTTTGGACTCAAGAAGCTTATATGCACCTTCCATAGAGCGAATGAGCGAATCGCGGTGAAAGTCGCTCATCTGGTCGCGAGCAGGATGCGCATCGGCGAGCTTGCGATAGAACTTGTAGCGGTTCTCAAAACGCTGTGGACTCATTCCGCTCGGAGGTCGAACCGATACGGCCGCTTCCTCGGGAAACGGTAAATTCATCGGCCCGAATTCACTTCCAAAAAAACCAGCGGTCGTGAATGCCTTGAGCTCTTCCTGCTCGCCGACCCCTTCGAGTCGCTGACCAATGTTGATAAATGGAGGGATTACCGGGTTGTTCGGTCCGAGCACCTTTGCAACCCAAGCACCGAGGTGGGGGCAAGCGACCGTCTGAGGTGGAACGTAACCGGTATGCCAATGGTACTGGTGTCGCGAATGCAGAATGCTTCCCAAGTCTGGTTGGATATGCGAACGGATCAGCGTTGCTCGATCCATGACTTGAGCGATATTCTCAAGCCCCTGGCTGATGCGAATGGAGTCCACGGCGGAGGGAATCGACGGAAATGTGCTGATGACCTGAGCGACAGGCTTCCCCACTTCGAATGGCTCGTAGTGTTTCGGATCAAACGTGTCGGGAGCCCCCATCCCTCCACCCATCCATAAGACAATAATCGCATCGGCCTTGGCCGCTGGATGCTCAACCGGCTCATCGCTTCCAAAGAGTCGCTTCGGTGCACCAAAACCCAAAGTGGCGGTAGTTGCAACCGCAAGGTGCTTGAGAAACTCTCGCCGAACTTCAGACTTCGGAGCTGTCGGGTCGCAATCAAAAGAGACCTTCATGGTAATGCCGTGCTAATTCATGGAGGAAAGGAGCGGGCTATCGGTAGCAAACCTTACGAGTATTGTACCTTATGTAGGTGGAAATGAGAAACACAGCACGCCTTATCGTGTCCAGTCCCGCAAAGCATTGATTGCAATAGATCCGTCCTGGTACCCTTCGCTCGCCGATCCCCTATAATTCCACGCAAGCTTTCAGCGAAGGACGCAGGCGATTACTCCATAATTGAATTGTGAAATTGAATTGTGAATAATCGCGATCAAGTACTCGTGATCAAGTAACTCGAACGGAATTTCCCCTAGGAGCAGTACAATGCCACGCAAAACCACCACACCGATCGGAGCCTCAATGCAGAGCTTCGCCAATTTATTAATCACCGGGTTGGGACTAATCGCTACCTTGGGGTTGTCCTTGTGCGAGAATTCCCATGCGCAAGGGGCAGCTAAAGACGCCCCACAATCGAACGCGCAACCTAAGGGTTCCGGCGAGACTAAATCAGGAGAAAAGAAATTGGAAAAAGCGACATTCGGCGGAGGATGCTTCTGGTGCACCGAAGCGGTCTTTCAGCAAGTCAAAGGAGTGGAATCCGTCGTCTCCGGCTACACCGGAGGCAAAACTAAGAACCCAACCTATGAAGATGTGTGCACCGGAACGACCGGGCATGCCGAAGTGATCCAAGTCGAGTTCGACCCCTCGGTCGTCTCGTTCGCGAAACTCCTCGAAGTCCATTGGAAGACGCACGATCCGACCACCTTGAATCGTCAAGGCTACGATGAAGGAACCCAGTATCGCTCAGCGATCTTCTACGAAAATGACGAGCAAAAGCGAGTAGCGGAAGAATACAAAGAGAAACTCAACAAGGACGTGTTCGACGGTAAAATCGTTACCGAAATCACTCCACTAGATGTGTTCTACCCTGCTGAAAAATACCACCAGAACTACTTCAACCTCAACAAAGGCAAAGGCTATTGCCGCGCTGTGATTATCCCGAAGCTCAAAAAGTTCGAAGAAACCTTCAAGGACATTCAAAAGTAGTCGAGCCTGTAATTCTACGAAGCATCAACCCATCGCCGATAAGCGGCGATGGTCTGCTCGGCAGCGGTCTTGCTTTCCGGCCATGCAAACACTTCGGCACTTAGAAAGCCTGTGTAGCCAATATCTCGCAACGCTGCGATCAACGGTCCGACTTGCAGATGCCCGAATCCAACCGCACGTCGATTGGTATCTGCAAAGTGAATGTGCCCGACCGCACTGCCCGCTTGCCGCAAACTCTCCGCCATATCCGCTTCTTCAATGTTCATGTGAAACCAGTCCGCAAGCAAACGAGTCCGTTGCAGACCAGCGATCAACTCCAAGCCCCCTGCGAGCGTGGTGGCTTGATCCGTTTCATAGCGATTTAAAGGTTCGTAAAAAATCTCCGCTCCAAGCTTGCTCGCCATCGCATCAAGACTTGCCAGTCCATCGCGAAGCCAACCACGGGCTTGGTCGCTGGAAACTCCCGGAGAAGAACGCCCCTGCATCGATCCAATAATCATCGGTGCATGAAGTTCCGAGGCTGCTCGAAGCATCTTTTCGAGAAACTCCATCGCCGATTTCCGGACGGAAGAATCAGGGTCCGCCATGGAAAGCCGGTGCTTGACCCACCCCGCTCCAGTTCCAATTGCAGCGATCTCCAATCCCCTCTCGCGGGCCATGGACAATACGTTGTTGCTGGAAGAATCCTTGTATTCCACAAAGAATTCAGGACCCGGTGCAAAGATCTCAATTCCATCAAAGCCCAGGGCTTTGGCTAAATCCATGCCAGCCGCAAGATCGTCCCATAGAACAAATGGACCGCCACGAGATTGAGAAACTAAAGAAACAGTTATCGCGGATTTCA
>Ga0114977_10002918_pt1 | contig 10973 bp, 8 predicted proteins | sample S_130805_MF_Meta_FD_87026 | JGI IMG/M metagenome (GOLD analysis project Ga0114977, IMG submission 87026) | Freshwater microbial communities from Lake Simoncouche, Canada to study carbon cycling - S_130805_MF_MetaG | ecosystem: Environmental > Aquatic > Freshwater > Lake | place: Lake...
GACGCACGAAATGGGCTTTGCAAAAGCAGTGGCCGACCGCGTGATCTTCATGGACCATGGCCAAATCGTTGAGCAAAATTCGCCGCAGGCATTTTTCGATAACCCGCAACACGAACGCACCAAAGACTTTTTGGCAAAAATCATTGGCCATTGACCGATTGATGTTTAATTTATCAACTCAGGCATTGAACACATGACAAACACTGTACGCACCCAAGTGGTCATTGTGGGCGCGGGCCCATCCGGTTTGTTGTTGGGGGCTTTGTTGCACAAAGCCGGTATCGACAACATCATTGTGGAGCGCCAAAGCGGGGACTATGTGCTGGGCCGCATCCGCGCCGGTATCTTGGAGCAAGTCACGATCGACTTGCTGCACGAAGCCGGGGTGGGGGCACAGGTCGACCAAGCGGGAACCCCGCACCATGCCATTGAACTGGTGTTTCAAAACCAGCGCCACTCGATTGACATCACCAACCTGACCGGGGGCAAATCGGTCACCGCTTATGGGCAAACCGAAGTGACCCGCGACCTGATGCAGGCCCGTGCCGAGACTGGCTTGACCACCTGGTACAGCGCAGAGGATGTCAGTGTCAATGGCTTTGATGGTGCCCACCCCTATGTGTTGTGCCAGCACGAAGGCCAAGCCAAGCGCATTGATGCCGACTTCATTGCCGGTTGCGACGGGTTTCACGGCGTGTGCCGCGCCAGTGTGCCAGCGGGCAGTTTGCATGAATTTGAACGGGTTTACCCCTTTGGATGGCTGGGCATATTGGCCGATGTGCCGCCTGTTTCGCCGCACGCCATTGTGTATGCCAACAGCCCAGAGGGATTTGCTTTGTGCAGCATGCGCAGCATGACCCGAAGCCGTTACTACGTGCAATGTCCCCTGACCGACCAAGTGGGCGACTGGAGCGACGATCGGTTTTGGACCGCCTTGCGCCGCCGCCTGGACCCAGCCCTGGCCGAGCAAGTCATCACCGGAGCTTCGATTGAAAAAAGCATTGCCCCCTTGCGCAGTTACGTGGCCGAGCCCATGCGCTTTGGCCGCATGTTTCTGGCCGGGGACGCATCGCACATCGTGCCACCCACGGGGGCCAAGGGCTTGAACTTGGCGGCATCGGACGTCAAATACCTCAGCCAAGCATTGATAGAGCACTACGCCGACCGCAGCCAAGCAGGCATCAACGCCTACTCTGATCGGTGCTTGGCCCGCATTTGGCGAGCCGAGCGCTTCTCTTGGTGGCTCACCAACCTGATGCACCAGTTTCCAGACAACGGTGCGTTTGGCCAAAAGATGCAAGACGCCGAACTCAATTATTTGGTCCACAGCCACGCAGCATCTACCGCACTGGCTGAGAATTATGTGGGCTTGCCTTTGGACTTTGCCGCCCACTGAAACATGGTCAGCCCTGCCCACAAAGCCACGACCGGTTTATCACCCAGCCCACGCGCGCAACAGGTTCTGCGCGGCGTGCGCGTGCTCAGCCTGGCCTTGAACCTGCCAGGGCCGGCTGCCATGATGCGCTTGCATGACATGGGCGCACATTGCACCAAACTAGAACCGCCCGCCCCTGCGGGGGGAAAAGACAAAGCATCGGGCGACCCCATGGCCCAATACCGCCCACTGGCCTATCAAACCATGCACCAAGGCGTGCGGGTGGTTCAAGCCGATCTCAAATCCAGCCAAGGACAAGCTGTTTTGCAGCGCTTGCTGTTGAACACCGATGTCCTTCTCACCTCGTTCAGACCTTCCGCTTTGAACAAGTTGGGACTGGGGTGGAAGGCCTTGCAGCGCCAATATCCGCAACTCAGTTGTGTGGCCATCGTGGGGGCGACCGGCGTGCGCGCTGAAGAGCCCGGCCATGACCTGACCTATGTGGCCGAGCAAGGTCTGGTTGATGGCTTGCAATTGCCCGCCAGTTTGTTTGCCGACATGGGGGGGTCACTGATGACCACCGAGGCCGTGCTGCAAGCATTGTTGTTGCGCGCGCAACCTGGACGAAATCACGGCAAAGGGGTGCTGTTGGAAGTGGCCTTGAGCAATGCCGCGGCTTACCTGGCCTTGCCTCGCCAATGGGGGCTGACCACGCCCAAGGGGGCGGTGGGCGGCGCACACGCTGGCTATCAAATTTATCCCTGCCGCGATGGCCGCGTGGCGGTGGCCGCCTTGGAACCTCATTTTGCCCAGCGCTTGTTGTTGGCTGCTGGTTTAACAGACATTGCCCCGCAAACCCCTTTGACGCCAGCGGCCCACGAAGCCGTGGCGCGTTTCATGGCAAACCAAACGCGGCGACAACTCGATCGCTTGGCCGTGGCCAAAGACATCCCACTGCACACCCTGCCGCGCTGACGGCACTGCTAGCGATCAGCGCAAACCGCGCAAAGGGTGCGCGTGATCCGGCCATGGGGGCTCGAAAAATGCCTCAACTTCTGCAGCGCTGACATCTGCAACCCGCGATGGCTTCCAGCGTGGTTGCTTGTCTTTATCGACCGCCAATGCACGAATGCCCTCCACAGTTTCACTCTCGCCAATCGGGCGCAGGTGAAAACAGTGCCTGACCATGTTTCGCTCCATGCGCAAATCATCGGCCAAGTCCATGACTCGGGCGCGGCGAATTTGCTGCAGCACCACACACAGCATCAAGGCAGAGCGGTGTCTCAACACATCGATGGTGGTTTGCGCCCAAGCCGCATGGGCACCAGATCCCTGCGCCAAGTCACTCAGCGCATCCATCATCTGTGACACCGTTGGCAGGGCAAACACCCGGTGCATGTCCTGGTGCAACCAAGCCGGTGAACTGGGCACTTGTGCGTCGACCTGAGAGCGCAACCAGTTCAGCACGGCCGCACCATTGGGCCAAGATGAATGGGTCAATCCATCCCACAATGTCTGCAATTGATCGCTGGCAACTTGGCCATCGGCCAGCCCAACGGCCACGGCTTGTGCCCCCGTGAGCGCCTGCCCTGTCAGGCCCAGGTATTCTCCGCATGAACCATTGAGTCGGCTGAGGAAATAACCGCCACCCACATCAGGAAACAATCCAATGTGCGTCTCGGGCATGGCCATTTGGGTGCGCTCGGTCACCAAGCGAAAGGCAGCCCCTTGGGACAAACCCATGCCGCCACCCATGACGATGCCATCCATGAAAGCGATATAAGGTTTGGGATAGGTGTGGATCAAATGATTGAGGGTGTATTCCTCGGTGAAAAAGTCCTCTAAGGCCGGGTTGCCTGCCAAGGCCGCTTGGTGAAAAAACCGAATGTCTCCACCCGCACAAAAATGACCAAAAACACCTTCCTTGTGGCTGCCACGGATGGCCACGGCCAACACCTCTGGGCTGTCACGCCAAGCCAGTAGACAAGCCGTGAGGTCTCTCACCATGGACAAGGACAAGGCATTCAACGCTTTGGGGCGGCTCAGGGTGATGAGGCCGATTTTTGAAACCACTTCACATAAAACATCAGACATGTGCTTTTCCTTTCATGGCACCCCGATCGCGCGGTTGCGGTCTCGCCAAGCCATGCCTTGGTGCGCAGACAAAGCCAACAAAACCAGCATGCCCCCCAACATCACCGAACTGGAAGGGGCTTCGCCGGCACCGATCCAAGCCAAAAAAATCCCAAACACCACTTCCAACAAGGCCAGCAAAGACACCTCGGGCGCTTGCAACACCTTGGCACAGGCCACCGATAGCAAACAAGGTATGGCCAATTGGACCAAGCCGAGCAAAGCCAACCAGGCCACATCACTGGCCTGCGCTTGCAAAGGGAAAGACATGGGAAGGGTCACCAAACTGGACAACACCGCACCGATCAACACACCGGGTGCCAAATCCACCGACAGCCCACGCACTTGTGCGCGTTGAACCACAGTCCAATTGATGGCTGCGGCCATGGGCACACACAATGCAACGACGAAGCCCAGCCACCCCTGTGTGGCCACCTCAGCGCCAAACATCCAAGCAATGCCCAATGCGGCCAGCGCGATGGCCCAGGCGGTGCGCGCATCAATGCGATGGCCCAACACCACACGCGCGACCATGGCGGTGAAAAATGGCCCCAAGGCCATGGTGATCAAGACATTGGCCACCGTGGTCATCGTCAAGGCCAGCATGAAGGCGGTGAACATCACCGCCCAGCAGGCCCCTGACAACCACAATGAAGCGCCACCTAGGCGCATGTCTTTGAAGACCTGCCGCCCTTGCGCCATGGGCAATAAAACCAACAGGGACAAAACCGTGAAGACGCTGCGCCAAAAGGTGATCTCAAAGCTTTGTGCACTGTGCAATTGCCTGGTGACCACCCCAGCGATGGACCACATGGCGGCATTGCCCACCATCAACCAAACGGCTTGCCCATGGCTGAGCTTGCCCAACATGCTCAGGCCCCGGTGCGGCTGGCGCGCTTGCGGTCATGCTCCTTGAGGTGGCGCTTGCGCAGGCGAATGCTCTTGGGGGTGATTTCGACCAGCTCGTCGTCTTCAATGAACTCGACCGCATATTCCAAGGTCAGCTCAATGGGTGGGGTGATCTTGATCGCGTCTTCTTTGCCCGAAACCCGAAAGTTGGTCAACTGCTTTTGACGCACCGCATTGACAATCAGGTCGTTGTCGCGGCTGTGGATGCCCACGATCATGCCTTCGTAAACCGGGTCACCGTGGCGCACAAACATGCGACCACGGTCATCGAGTTTGCCCAACGCGTAAGTCACGATTTCACCGTCATCCATGCTGATGAGCACGCCGTTTTTGCGACTGGCAATTTCACCCCGATAGGCCTCGTAGCCATCGAAAATATTGCTGGCCAAACCCGTGCCACGGGTCAGGTTAAGAAACTCGTTTTGGAATCCAATCAAGCCACGCGCAGGAATTCTGTATTCCAAACGCACACGACCTCGTCCATCGGGCTCCATGTTGGCCAACTCGGCTTTGCGCTCACCCAAGGCCTGCATCACGCCACCTTGGTGGCCCTCTTCGATGTCAACAGTCAACATTTCAATTGGCTCATGGCGCTCGCCATTGACCTCTTTGTAAACCACCCGAGGCTTGGACACCGCCAACTCGTAGCCTTCACGGCGCATGTTCTCCAACAAAATGGTCAAGTGCAATTCACCACGCCCTGATACCTCATAAATGCCGTCTTCATCGGTGTCTTGTACCCGCAAGGCCACGTTGGCCTGCAGCTCTTTGTCCAGCCGATCGCGCAATTGGCGACTGGTGACAAACTTGCCTTCGCGACCGGCCAAAGGTGAGTTATTGACACAAAAATTCATGGTCAGTGTGGGCTCGTCGATTTTGAGCATCGGCAAAGGCGCGGGCGACTGCGGATCGGTCAGGGTCACGCCAATGTTGACTTGCTCAATGCCATTGACCAAGACGATGTCTCCCGGGCCTGCCTCTGTGGCTTGGACGCGCTCAAGGCCTTCAAACTTAAGCAGTTGAAGCAATTTGGCTTTGCCCAAAGAGCGATCAGGCCCTTGCATGACCAATACCTCTTGATTGGGGCGGATGGTTCCCGCATTGATGCGGCCCACGCCGATGCGACCCACATAACTGGAATAGTCCAAGGAGCTGATTTGCAGTTGCAGGGGCGCATTCGGGTCACCTGCATGTGCAGGGACATGGTTCAACACCGTGTCAAACAACGGGCCCAGGTCAGCACCCCATTGCTCACCAGGTGTGCCCTCGGTCATGCTGGCCCAACCGTTCAGACCCGATGCGTACACAACGGGGAAATCCAATTGATCTTCGCTGGCACCCAACTTGTCGAACAAATCAAAGGCGGCATTGATCACATAGTCAGGGCGAGAGCCAGGGCGGTCAACTTTATTGACCACCACAATCGGCTTCAAACCCAGGGCCAGTGCTTTTTTGGTGACAAAGCGAGTTTGTGGCATGGGGCCTTCCACCGCGTCAATGAGCAACACCACGCCGTCGACCATGGACAAAGCGCGCTCAACCTCGCCCCCAAAGTCGGCGTGTCCCGGGGTGTCCACGATGTTGATGTGAGTGCCTTTCCAGCTGACCGCACAGTTTTTGGCCAAGATGGTGATGCCACGCTCTTTTTCCAAATCATTGTTGTCCATGACCCGTTCGGTCATTTTTTCATTGGCTCGAAAGGTGCCAGATTGGCGCAGCAATTGATCGACCAAGGTGGTCTTGCCATGGTCCACGTGGGCAATGATGGCAATGTTGCGAATTTGTTGGGTCATGCAGGGTTCTCCAAAAGGGATTTTATTTCCAGCGGGCTGAGCAAGCGCGTGGGTATGAGTTCGCCTGCTTTGACATGGGCAGTGCCCAGCAGGCTGTGGGGTTCTTGTCCGTAAACGGCCACTTGATTGCAATCAGCCCAATCTCCACGGCGGCGCAAACCACTGAGAAAGCGGCCCGATTCATGTGGTGTCAGGGAAATCGGATGGTGGTCGTGAAGCAAGGCATCTACCGCTCTGAGTTGAGCGTGGCGTTGACCTTCGTCCATAGACTCTAATTGGTCGAGGCTGACGCAGTCGGATGCCATAAAAGGGCCGCTGCGCGTGCGCCTGAGCGCAATCAAATGCGCTCCGCAGCCCAAAGCTGCGCCAATGTCCTCGGCCAAGGTGCGGATATAGGTGCCTTTGCTGCACTCCACCAACATGCGCACACAACGGCGGCCCTTTTGGGCAGGAACTTCTTGCAATGCCAACGAGCGAATCGTGACTGAACGCGCTTGTCGATCGACCTCAATACCTTCTCGCGCATATTCATACAAGGCTTTGCCATCCTTTTTGAGCGCACTGTGCATGGGGGGCACTTGTTGCACCTCGCCCGTGAACGCCAACGCCACCCGGGCCAAATCTTGGGCATCAAAAGTGGCATCGCTATCGCTGAGGATTTCACCTTCGGCATCGCCCGTGGTGGTGGTTTGCCCCATGAGAGCCACCGCCTCATACACTTTGTCGGCATCGAGGTGAATTTGCGAAAACTTGGTCGCTGCCCCAAAGCACAAAGGCAATACACCACTGGCCAGGGGGTCTAGCGTACCGGTGTGACCGGCTTTTTCTGCCCGCAATAAAAATTTTGCTTTTTGCAAGGCGTTGTTGCTCGACACGCCCAATGGCTTGTCCAGCAGCAGCAGCCCATGCACAGGGCGCCGCTGCACCCTGGTGCGTGGCGCGTTCATGGTCAGTCCTCTTTGGCCCGCGATGAAACCGCTTTGGCGATCAAAGCATTCATGTCGGCCGCTTTCTCGGTGGTGCGGTCATAAACAAAATGCAAGGTCGGAACGGTGTGGATGTGCAGGCGCTTGAAAAGCCCACTGCGCAAAAAACCCGCGGCTTGATTGAGGCCTTGCGTGGCCAGCTCCGAGTCACCGCCCAAGCAACTGAAGAACACCTTGGCGTGCGCGTAGTCGGGCGTGACTTCCACTGCATTGATGGTGACCATGCCAACCCGGGGGTCTTTGAGTTCACGGGCGATCAGACCCGACAGATCGCGCTGGATCTGGTCGGCCACCCGAAAACCTCGGTGCGGCAAAGATGTCTTTTTGGTTGCCAAAGGTTCAATGCGAAAGGTGTGTCAATCATCAAATCAACGTCAAAGCACACGGGCCACTTCTTTGATTTCAAAGAACTCGATTTGATCGCCCTTGGAAATGTCGTTATAGCCCTTGATGTTCAAGCCGCACTCAAAGCCCTCTTTGACCTCACGCGCGTCGTCTTTGAAGCGCTTGAGGCTTTCCAACTCGCCGGTGAAGATGACCACGTTGTCGCGCAACAAGCGCAGACGTGCACTGCGTCGCACCAAGCCCGCTGTGACCATGCAACCGGCAATCGAGCCAATTTTGCTGACCTTGAACACTTCGCGAATTTCGGCTGTGCCCAAAATTTCTTCTTTTTTGTCTGGCGTCAACATGCCCGACATGGCCGCTTTGAGTTCGTCTACCGCGTCGTAAATGATGTTGTAGTAACGGATGTCCACGCCATTGCCTTCGGCCACTTTGCGTGCGCCGGCATCTGCACGGGTGTTAAATCCAATCACGACGGCCTTAGAAGCCACAGCCAAATTGATGTCGCTCTCGCTGATGCCACCCACGGCGGCGTACACCAATTGGACCTTGACCTCCTCGGTGGACAGTTTCAGCAGCGACGAGGACAAGGCCTCCAAAGAGCCCTGAACATCGGCCTTGACAATGATGGGCAGCATCTTGACGTCGCCAGCCGCCATGTCGGTGAACATGTTTTCCAGCTTGGCGGCTTGCTGCTTGGCCAACTTGGTGTTGCGGAATTTGCCCGCCCGGTAAGTGGCGATTTCACGTGCACGGCGCTCATCGGCCATGACCATGAATTCGTCGCCAGCTTGGGGCACCTCGGTGAGACCTTGGATTTCCACGGGGATGGATGGACCAGCCGATTTGATCGACTTGCCGTTTTCATCCAGCATCGCACGGACACGGCCAAAGGTTTGACCAGCCAAGACCACATCGCCCACATTCAAGGTACCAGACTGCACCAAGATGGTGGCCACTGGACCACGTCCTTTGTCCAGCTTCGCTTCGATGACCAAGCCTTTGGCCATGGCATCGATGGGGGCTTTGAGCTCCAACACCTCGGCTTGCAGCAGCACTTGTTCAAGCAATTGGTCGATGCCATCACCCGTCTTGGCCGAAACCGAGACAAAGGGCGAATCGCCACCAAACTCCTCTGGCACCACTTCTTCACTGACCAGTTCACCTTTGACGCGATCTGGATTGGCGTCGGGCTTGTCCATTTTGTTGAGTGCCACCACGATGGGCACACCAGCTGCTTTCGCGTGTTTGATGGCCTCACGGGTTTGGGGCATGACACCATCATCGGCGGCCACAACCAAGATCACAATATCAGTGGCTTGGGCACCGCGGGCACGCATGGCCGTGAAGGCCTCGTGACCAGGGGTGTCCAAAAATGAGATCATGCCGCGCGGTGTTTGCACGTGATAGGCACCAATGTGCTGGGTGATACCACCGGCTTCACCGGCAGCCACTCGGGTTTGGCGAATTCGGTCGAGCAACGACGTTTTTCCGTGATCGACGTGTCCCATGACCGTGACCACAGGGGCACGCGGCAAGGATTCGGCATGGGTGGCCAAATCTTCCTCATCGGTGAAGGCCTCCGGGTCGTCCAAGGCCGCAACGATGGCTTTGTGGCCCATCTCTTCGACCACGATCATGGCGGTGTCTTGGTCCAGCGGCTGGTTGATGGTGACCATCTGACCCAGTTTCATCAATTGCTTGATGACCTCTGAAGCCTTGATCGCCATCTTGTGCGCCAACTCGGCCACCGTGATGGTCTCGGGCACATGAACCTCAATGATGCGCTGCTCGACGGGCGCGCTGACTTGGGGTTGATCATCGCGGTCACGGTCGCGGTTGCGTGCGCGCGGACCACCACGCCAACTGTTGCGTCCCACGCCGGTGTTGTTGTCCCCACGGGTTTTGATTTCTTTTTTCTTGCTTTGGTCGTCGGCCCAACTCGAAGAAAGTTTGGCGCTCTTGAGTTCTTTTTGACCTTCTTTGGGTGCAGTGCCATCGGCTCCCGCAGGCTTGGCAACCGCTGGTTTGACCGTGCCCACGGCAGGTTTGTGCAAAGTTCCTTTTTTGGTCCCAGGTACTTCGGCGGCCTTGGGCTCTTCTGGTTTTTTTGCCACCAAAACGCGCTTGGGCGCATTCATCATGGTGCGAATGGCTTCGGCCTCTGCCAAAGCCTTGCTGCGGCGTTCATCGCTGGCTTTGCTCGCCTCTAATGCGGTATGGGCGGTTTGTTCAGCCTGTTCGGCTGCGGTCAATGCAACGGGCGGGGGAGGCAGCTCTTCGACTGGGGGAACGACCTCAGCTGCGGGCGGCTCCATTTCTGCCTGCTTGGCGGCCATGGCCTTGGCATCAGCGGCTTCGCGCTCTTGTCGCTTGGCCAATATTTCAGCCTCTTGGCGGCGGATCAACTCGGCTTGGCGCTGTGCATCAACTTCACGGCGCTTGAGTTCCGCCTCGTCAATGACAGCCACGGGTGCGGCAACAGGTTCAGGAGCGACCACCACCGGAGAGGCTACTTCAGGCGTTTCTGGGCCATCATCGCGCTTGATGAAAGTGCGCTTTTTGCGCACTTCTACTTGAATGGTGCGGGCTTTGCCGGTGGCATCGGCTTGCTTGATTTCGCTGGTGGATTTTTTGACCAAAGTGATTTTTTTGCGCTCAGCCGGCTCACTGCCATGGCTGGCCTTGAGGTAATTCAATAGTTTTTGCTTGTCACCATCGGACAAATCGTCGTTGGGTGCGGATTTTTCAACACCGGCCAAGCGCAATTGCTCGACCAAAGTGCTGGTGGACTTTTTGAGTTCTTTGGCAAACTCTGCAACCGTCGTACTGGACATTTGTGGTATTCCTCTCCATGACCATTACTCTTGACCTGCGAACCAATGTTCGCGTGCCTTCAGGATCAGGGCCTTGGCCTCCTCCTCGGGTTGGCCGGTGATGGCGGTCAGCTCATCCACGGCCAGGTCTGCCAATTCGTCTCGGGTGTTGACACCGTTCTGCGCCAAGGTGGCGATCAGTTCTGCATCAAGCCCTTCAAGATCACGCAAATCTTGCGAAACCTCTTCTATGCTTTCTTCACGGGCAATTTCCATGGTCAGCAAGATGTCTTTGGCGCGCGATCTCAGTTCATTGACGGTGTCTTCGTCAAAGCCTTCAATTTCGAGCATCTCCTGCAAGGGCACATAGGCCACTTCTTCCAAACTGGTGAAACCCTCTGCGATCAAGATGTCGGCAATTTCCTGATCCACGTCGAGCTTTTCCATGAACAGCGTGCGCAGGTAATCGGTTTCGTTGGCTTGCTTTTGGGCTGATTCGTTGGCATCCATGATGTTGATCTTCCAACCCGTCAAGTCAGAAGCCAGGCGGACGTTTTGCCCACCACGGCCAATGGCAATGGCCAGATTTTCCTCGTCCACCACCACATCCATGGCA
>Ga0114977_10002923_pt1 | contig 10962 bp, 11 predicted proteins | sample S_130805_MF_Meta_FD_87026 | JGI IMG/M metagenome (GOLD analysis project Ga0114977, IMG submission 87026) | Freshwater microbial communities from Lake Simoncouche, Canada to study carbon cycling - S_130805_MF_MetaG | ecosystem: Environmental > Aquatic > Freshwater > Lake | place: Lake...
ATGGGCGGTAATCTTTACACGTTGGAGACGTCGCATAGCCCGGTCTAGTGCGCCTCACTGCTAATGAGGTTAACCCCTAAAGGGTTTCGGAGGTTCAAATCCTCTCGTCTCCGCCAAAATAAATAGGTAATAAATAAAATTGGGGGGAAGTTGCCTACCTTTAAAATTGCAATTGTTGGTGCTGGCCCTGCCGGCTACTTCACCGCCCAAGCATTACAAAATGCTCAAACTGAAGAGATCACCTTTGCCATCGACATGATTGAACGCCTTCCCACCCCATGGGGGTTAGTAAGAAGCGGTGTCGCCCCTGATCACCCAAAGATAAAAACTGTTTCAAAGGTTTTTGAAAAGATTGCTAAGGAGCCAAACTTTAGATTATTTGCCAATGTCGAGTTGGGTAAAGATGTATCCCTTAAAGATTTACGAGATCAATATGACGCAGTGGTTTTATCCACCGGTGCGTCAAAGGGGCGAAAGTTAGGTATTCCAGGGGAGGAGTTAGCAAACTCATTATCTGCTGCTGATTTTGTACCTTGGTATAACGCCCATCCAGATTATGTAAATACTGAGGTTGATTTATCTTGCGACACCGCAGTGGTAATTGGTGCTGGAAATGTGGCAATGGATGTGGCAAGAATGTTAGCGATTGATCCAACTGAACTTGATTCAACCGATGTGGCAGAGCATGCGCTTGCAAAATTAAAACAAAGCAATATTCGCACAGTAATTATCTGTGGCCGGCGGGGACCAGAGCACGCTGCCTTCACTGCGCCTGAGCTACGGGATCTGCCAAAACTAGAAAATACCGATGTTTATATTGATGAAAAACTGGTTGAGGAAGCTACTGAGAGAGCAAATATTGGTGGTGAGATTGAGAAAGATTTAAAACATAATCTAGAGGCAATGAAATTAATCTCTGAGCACTCCAAAAAAGGAGTTGACAGAAAATTAGAGATTAAATTCTTATCAACTCCTATTGAAATCAAAGGTAATAAAAAGGCTGAAGAGGTTTTATTTACTACTAATAAGGTTGAGGCTGGAAAAGTTGTTCCAACCAAAGAAACCTTTACAATCAAAACGGGTTTAGTAATCACCGCAATTGGTTATGATGCAGTTGAGTATCCAGGAATCACAATTGAAAACGGTCGAATCAATAATATAGCCGGACACATTGAACACAATGTTTACACAACAGGTTGGGCAAAACGTGGGCCAACTGGAGTTATTGGCACAAATAAAAGTGACTCAAGTGATGTAGTGGATTTAATTATTGAAAATTTAAAAGTGCCAAAGGTTTCCGAAGGAATAACTGCACTATTAAAATCTGGGCATGAAGTAATTGATCAACTAGCTTGGGAAAAGATTAATGCCTCTGAAGTAATATCCGGTGAGATAGCTGGAAAACCTCGCGTAAAAGAAGCGGATTGGAAGAGGTTAATAAGTTTGGGCACGTCTTAATAAATCGCTAGACTTCCCACCACTTACTACTTTGCGCCCGTAGCTCAACGGATAGAGCATCTGACTACGGATCAGAAGGTTCGGGGTTCGAATCCCTGCGGGCGCACTCATATTATGAGCCAATCTGTACAAGAATTCAATATAATATTACAGACGTACTTTATAATAATAAATGTTAAATTTCGATTGGAAAATTATGATTGAAAATATGCAGCCTAGAAAAGTTGAATCAATTCTTAAGGGAGTCCGAACCTGGGGTTATCGTGAGAGAGTGCTAACTCTTGTATCAGAAGGTGACTGGACAGCAAAAGATGCAGAGTGGAATTATCTAGACGTGCCACACCTTAATGAAGTTCACTCACAAGCAAGGACTGAAACTTTCTTTTATGGACATCAGTGCACTTCCTCTATTTTAAATCAAAAAGTTGGACCATTAGAATTTTTATCGGTATTAACTATTTATGCTTCAGGTCCAAAAGAATTGAGTTATTCAACATCGATTGGCCCGATACTTATGATTGTTCAAAGTCAATGGTCAGATATTGGAATAAATAAAGCTAAAGTTGAAACTACATACCATATTTTTGCACCAAAAGTTTTTAGTTGGAGCTTAAGATTAGTTGAAAAAGTTTTAAAACGGAATTACAATATTTTAATGTCTGAAGACCTCCCACTTAGAGAAAGAAAAGGTAAATTAAGGAAGCAAGGATTTAGTTTTAAGCATGATAACTCACCACATTCGTTCCTTGACAGTCGAAATATTGCCTCCAATAATGTTGTTCTTCCCAAAGAAATTTCTACCCAAACTTATAAAATTGAAATTAGCAGTCTAGTTGATGGTAAAAGTCATTTACTGGGTTCAGACGATATAAAAGGTCTTAGGTTAGAAAGGAATGGTAGGCAAATTTCAGTTGGACCTAGAATGTGCATGCATGAGGGTGCTTGTTTAGATGGAGTAAAATTAGAAGCACAAACATTGAGGTGTCCTTGGCACGGTAGGAAAATAAAAATGTTTGCCACAATTCAGGTAGAACCATCTTTGCCTATTGAAGTAACCCCTGGATTAGTAATCTCTCAAACTCATACCGAATTGATAATTAAGTATTTACCCGCCAATTAGTTATGAATTTAACAATTAAAAGAAACTGCCCGAATTGTGGGCTCGATCCTAAATACAGCTTAGTTGAAATTAAAGCTAAGAATCCTGCAGAAAATCAGACCGCAAAACAGTTGCAGGATTTTTTTGTAGGTTTTCGAAAGGATCAATGTTTTTTTACATACTTCAGATGCACCTGTGGCCTTCTTTGGTGTCCAGAGTATTTTCACCAAGATGCACTTGATGAGATATATAAAAATATACCTGAAAATAACTTTATTTCGGGTGAAAAAGATTCTAAAAAAACACAAATTGGGTATACAGATTTAATCTTTAAAATGAATCAAGTGGTTTCGCCAGTTTTAGAGGTAGGAGCCGATATAGGTGAATTAGTCGGTGAAATTGTTGACAGAAAACCAAATATTCAAGCTTACGCAATTGAGCCTAATAAAAGAGTATACTCGCAGCTGTCATCAAGACTAGGCTCAAAAAATAATATTTATGCTGATCTGTCCGAAGTCCCAAATTCAATACAACCTAAACTTATAATTGCAGTCCATGTAATTGATCATTTAGTAGACCCACGAAAGTATCTTAAAGATTTAATGTCTATTTCCTCGAGAAAGGTTGAACTTTTCACTATTGTTCATAATGAAGCTTCACTTCTCCGGAATGTTCTTAAAAGTCGATGGGCTCCATTTTGCTTGCAGCATCCTCAAATTTTTAATATCAAAACACTTACTTCATTGCTTAAATCTGTTGGCTTTAAAAATATTCATAATCGCAAAACCACTAACTGGATTTCACCAAAACAAGCTGGCGAACTACTTGAGTCAATTTCTATTTTGCCTAGTGGCGCTGCTACCCTATTTCCATCTAAGGCAGTTAAAATAAGATTAGGAAATTTTGCTATCGCAGCTCAGAATTAAAAATTTATAATTGCATTTATCGAATAATATATTTAATACTCTTACCATTCTCTACTTTTTCACCTTCAATTCTTTATTTAAAGTGGAAACATGTAGGTTTTGATAACCTTGATGAGCACAGTTACAGGCATATTTTCTGTCTATAATCGTACACTCATATGAAAAAACTGAATTGGGGTAATTTACGTCAATGAGAGTATTAAATTTTGTAATAACTAGAGCAAGAAACGTGTTACCAGAAGAAAAGTTGGCTGCAGCCAGAAAATTAGTTTTAGCTGATATTGACTTTATAATTGATATTGGTGCGAACAATGGGCAATGGATAAGAAACGTTAGACGCCGAGGATTTAAAGGTCATGTACTCTGCATTGAACCTCTCAAAAAAAATTATATTAAATTAAAATCAAGCAATTCTAATAAAACGCAGACCTTAAATTGTGCTATAGGAAACAAGAATGGATATATTTATATTAACCATGCTTCTAACGATGGTTTATCTTCATCAATTCTGGAATTTAATAATTACTACACAGCTGCAGCGCCTAAAATAAAGTTTATTAGCAAAGAAAAAGTAACAATACAAAAATTGTCTAAAATACTCAAAGAATATAAATATAGGCGCATATTTGTAAAAATTGATACTCAAGGTTATGAGTTAGAAGTGCTAAAATCGATAAATAAAACAGATTTTAATAATATTTACGCTTTTGAAATAGAAACTAGTTTAGTAAGCTCATACGTAAATTCAACTTTGATCGAAGATATAATTAAATTCTTAAGAAATAAAGGATATAATCCTTTAAGAATAGAAAATGGTTTTGGTATGCCTAATTTTGGCCAACAACTTGAAGTTGATATTTTATTCATTAAAAGTTAAGGAGATTTCTGAAAATTGTGCCCTAAATAACGTTTGGGATGCATTTTCAGTAAATTTTCCATGTAGTATAAAGAAAGCAATTATGCGGAGTTGCCATAGAATAATGATTAGTTAAGCTAGGCATGTTTTAAGCTTTACATTTGAGACAACCGGGGTATTAACACCAAAATATATTGCTGCCAATTTGCAAAGTAACATATAAATTAATTTAATTTAGTGTACTTTAAGCAAGTGCAACAATCTAATTCATTCAAAGTATTAATAACTACTTCCGGGGTAGGAAGTCGGTTGGGTGAAATAACAGATTTCACAAACAAGAGCTTGGTAACTGTCGGTGATAAGCCTGCAATTTCATACATTATTGAAAATTATCCGCCAGAAATTACAATAGTTATAACACTAGGATATTTTGGTAATCATGTTCAAGAATACCTAGAATTATGTTACCCTAATCGAAATTTTGAGTTTATAAATGTACAAAACTATGAAGGCCCAGGAAGTAGTTTAGCTTTTTCAATGCTTCAAGCAAAAGACAATTTAAACTGTAAATTTATTTATCATGCATGCGATACATTAATTCCTAGCGAGATTTTAACTACACCAACAATGAATTGGGTTGGTGGCTATCGAAGTACAGATGCTACAAATTATGCAAGCTATGATGTTTCTGGAAATCAAGTTAAGCGTTTCCATAAAAAAGGAATGACAGAATTTGATTTTTTGCACATTGGTATTGTTGGCATTATTGAATATAATGAATTTTGGAATGAATTAAAGTTATTGGTTGAGAAAAATTCAGATAACTCATTACTAAACGACGTATCGGTAATAGAAAAATTAATTAATAAAGGAGTAAAATTCTATTCGAAAGAATTTATGAATTGGGTTGACATAGGTAACTCAAACTCGCTAACTGTTGCTCGGGAAAAGCTTGGGAAAAATCAAAATGTATTACCTAAAACTCAGGAATCAGTTTCATTCATACAAAACTCTGTAATTAAGTTTTTTGCGGATTCCAAGGTAGTTGAAAATCGTGTTTTACGTGAGAAGTACCTAAAGGGATGCATTCCCGAAATAGAAGGAGCAACTCCTCATTTTTATCGATATAAATATGAGAAAGGACAGCTTGCTGCAAGTATCAATAATCCTAATTTGATTAACGAACTTCTAATTTGGGCAAAAAAGAATTTATGGACTGAGAATAACAAAGTTCCAACTACTGATTTCAATAAAATATGTAAGCAATTTTATATCAACAAAACAAATGATAGATTAGAAAACTTCTTAACAACCAGAGGAATAAAAGATGAAGTAACGGTAATTAATGGAGTAAAAATACCGCGTATTGAAGAAATTATAAATGAGGCAGAGAGTTTGATTCTTAAATCACCCCGCATAACTGGATTTCACGGTGATTTTATTTTAGATAATATAATAGTTACAAAAAATGGATTCAAATTAATTGACTGGAGACAAGACTTCGGTGGTTCTATAGAACTAGGCGATATGTACTATGACTTAGCAAAGTTAAATCATAGTTTATATGTTAGTCATGATATTGTAAACCAAAATCTATTTTTTGTATCTGAGAACGAAGGAAAGGTTGAATGTGGAATTAAGCGTAAAGATGTGCATGTAAGAATGGAATATTTACTTGAAAAGTTTGTGAAAGCTCAAGACTTAGATATGTTAAAAATTAAAATCATTACTCCATTAATTTGGCTTAACATGTCACCATTACACCACCACCCTTTTGATATGTTTTTATTTTACTATGGCAAAATCAATCTTTGGAGAGCCCTAAATGATCTTTAGAAAAAATAAAAAACTACCTAAGAATTTCATTATAGATGTTGATGGTGTATTTACTGACGGAAAATTTTATTACACCCAAGAAGGCAAAACCCTTAAAGCATTTAGTGTTGATGATCATGATGCCCTTAAGTACATTGCTAATTTTTTATCGATACATGTGATTACCGCAGATTCATCAGGCTTTGAAATAACTAAAAAAAGAATTGTTGATGACATGAATTTATCGCTTGATGTCGTACCCGTAGCAGAAAGGCCAAAATGGATATCAGACCGATTTAATCTAAGCGAAACTATTTATATGGGCGATGGATTATTCGATCCAATTGTTTTTAATATAGTGATGTACTCAATTGCACCAGCAAACTCGATGGATTCAACTAAAAGCAAAGCAAATTTTGTTACTAGATCAAAAGGTGGGGATAGGGCTGTTGCAGAGGCTTGCCTCCATATACTCGAAAAATTTTTTGGGACAAAGAAAATAAGTATTTTCTAGCGGTATGAAAAAACAGTTATCGTGATATATTACATATATGCATGATCATTATAAATTAGTGCTAAAAGAAATAGAATCAGTATTAGAAAAATCTGATTTTACGCAAATTGATTCTTTTACTTCGACAATCATTAATTCAAAAAAGATAGTTGTATTTGGAGCTGGACGAGTTGGGTTCGTAATGAAGAGTTTTGGAATGAGGCTTAATCATTTGGACATTGATAGCTATTTTTTGGGAGACATCAATGTGCCAAAACTTGGTTCTGATGATTTACTATTAATTGGTTCTGGATCCGGTAATACAAGTTCTATTGTAAATATTGTTGAGATTGCTACGAAAAATAAGATTAAAGTAATGTGTATTACAGCTAATCGCGAATCACGTATTCTAAAACATTCATCTAACTATATTTTATTAAATTGTCAAACAAAAGAAAGTCTTGGTGAGCAAAAGTTTTCGAAGCAACCAATGACAACGTTATTTGAACAGTCATTATTAATATTTCTTGATTCACTTGTACTTATTTTAATGGCTTTGAAGAATGAAACAAATGAATCAATGTTAGAGAGGCACAACATACTTGAGTAACAAGACCGAACTGTTTGTGTCAACGATTTCTGATAATCCAAAGGATATTTTTAGAAATTTAGAACTGTATGAACGCATGGGAGTGTCCGGAATTCATTTCGACATTATGGACGGAAACTTTGTGCCAAGATTTGGTTTATACCCTGAGTTAATGAAAGAAATCAGGAATAATACAAATCTACCAATCGAATGTCATTTGATGGTTTATAAATCAGAAAAATACTTAAATGAAATCATAGACGCAGGAGCCAATAGAGTAATAGTTCATATTGAGGCTTTACAACATCCGCATAGAACTATTACTTTGATAAAACAAATGGGGATAGAGATAGGCATTGCATTAAATCCTGGAACAAGTTTCAATAACCTAGAATATATACTTAATGAAATAGACTTAGTTTTGATCATGGCGATTAATCCAGGGATACCAAAACATCCATTTATTCCACAAAGTTTAGAAAAAATTTCAAAACTAAGGAAGAGTCTTGATCAAATAAATTCTAAAATAAAAATCGGAGTTGACGGTGGGGTCACTTTCGAGAACGCTAAACAGATTTCTGAAAGTGGCGCAGATATTCTTATTTGTGGTTCTGGTACTTTTTTCAGAGATGATAATTCTTTAAGCGATAATATTAAATTACTACAAAAAAATCTAAACAGTAAAAGTAAATAACTTAATTTGATTATTTAATTCTGTAAATTTTACTTGATTCATAAAACAAATTTTCATTTTTTACTAAATGATTAAAGAGAATTTTAAGTGCCGAAAAGAAAATCGTTAAATTCTTTGCATTAGAAATCTGATCATCTTCTCGCCAAATAATAGGATAGTATTTAAAAGACTTTTTCTTACTGATCATCAAAAGAATTAACTCATAATTAAAAGTTAGTGAGTCTTCCAAATTCATATAGTTAAGATCAGAAATATCCTTAACTTTATAAAGATTTAAACCAGATCCTAAGTCACTTAAAAACCGCTTTGTAAAAAAAGAGTATATGCAATTCAAAACAATATTTCCAAATATACGTTGCTGAGAATATCCTACTAATTTAGAACTCCTCATAAATCTTGAACCAAATATCGAAGATGAAACCTGTTGTGATCTAGATATTTTTATTATGTTAAAAAGATCCTCAATTTCACCTTGATTATCCCCATGAAAAATCACTACATCTTCGAATCCACCTCTTCGTGCAGAATTAAAAGCTATTTTAATTGTTCCACCCAAACTATTATTTTGAAAGGTTTGAAATACTTTAACACGCTTCATTTTTTGTTTCTTTACATAGTTTAATGCATTTTCAAAAGTTGAATCTGTGCTTTGATTATCTACAATCCAAACTTCTATAAACTTAAAATCCAAGACAATGCTAATTTTAGCGAGTACTTTTATGATTTGACTTTCACAATTAAAAGTTGGAATTACTACAAGTACGCCATTTTTCATTATATTCCATTTCAGATATTTTAGTAGGTTTTCGAACTGTAACGACTTAGTATAGCAAATCGTCTTAAAATATATAACTATTAAATAGTTTTATCGAATTTTAGAAGTAAAAAATATTATTTCTACCGTTCTTTTATTGATTTATATATGCCACAATTTTCTTAATTCTTGCATTTATGTCAAACTCAATTAAATCAACAACTCTAATTATTTGATCTTTATTTATTTGAATTTCAATTTGTACCGCAAATGATGTCTCAGAATTCGAGTAAAACATAATTGGAATTACTTTTATTTCTTCGACACTATTAAAAATATTTCTATTAGCTTTTAGTACATTCCCTTTTCCAATTTCGTGAATATTCCAATCTATTAAAACTATATCCTCTGATAATAACTCAGAAATTGTGTCTATATTTTTGCTTGAAAACGCGCTGAAGTACTTTAAAATTAGACTTGTATAGTTCATTTAAGTGCTCCTCAATTGTATTAAATAGTTTTTAATTTAGATATAAATGGGAATTTTTCATCATAAATATACATAGAAACGCAACATAAATTCAACTATAATGATTCAATGTCTAATAATTTAATTATTAAACCTTTGTTTTCCTTACCTGACCAAAATCTCGGTAGAAGGATTTTTGATCAAACTTGGTCAATGAGTACTGGAACCGAAATTACTCCAAACCTGTTACAAGCAATGGTTCATAGCGGTGCTTATCTTTCTGGAGCCTTTATTGATGAAAAGTGTGTTGGCGCAGCCTTTGCATTTCCAGCAAAAACTGAAGGACTTCACCTTCATTCACACATGACCGCAGTTCTAGATAAATATCGCGATCAAGGTATTGGATATTCTTTAAAAATAGATCAATGGCAATGGGCTAAGAACAACAATTATAAGGAAATAACTTGGACATTTGATCCACTTGTTGCACGGAATGCAAAATTAAACTTAATCAAACTTGGTGTTGATATTTCAGCTTATTATCCTAATTTTTATGGCAATATGGCAGATGCGCTAAATGCAGGAGATGAATCTGATCGAGTTATGGCAAGTTGGAAAATTTGTAGCGGACAACCAGTGGCAAAGAGTGTAATAACGAATCCAGATGAGTTAGATACCTTAATCAAAATTCCAGAGGATATTGTGGCGATTAGGAGTAAGAACATTTCTGAAAATCTTAAGTGGCGATATAAGGTAAGAGATGAATTTATTCAAGCTTTTGAAAAGGGCGGCAAAGTGGTCGGTTTTTCAGCGAATAATGAATATGTGGTGAGGTTATGAAAATTAAAGAGATAGAACTTCGAATAATTCATTTGCCACTAGTTAGGCCATTTAGAACCTCATTTGGCACTCAAACATCTCGCGAGGTTTTAATGGTTAAGGTTACGAATAAGAATGGCATTGTTGGTTGGGCAGAGTGTGTTGCAATGTCTGAGCCGCTTTATTCACCCGAGTATGTGGCCGGCTGCCTTGATTTAATGAAGAGATTTTTAATTCCAGCACTAAAAAACAAGCAAGAAATAAGCGCTGAAGATGTAGCGGTTACTTTAAAACCATTTTTAGGTGGACAGATGGCAAAAGCTGCACTTGAGACTGCAATTTTAGACGCACAACTTCGTGATGAAAAAATATCACTTGCGGCATACCTTGGCGCCACAAAAAGTAAGGTTGAGTGTGGTGTATCAGTTGGTATTGCAAATAATTTAGAGGCATTAGGTGAAGAGGTTAAAACATATGTTGACACTGGATACCGACGAATAAAACTAAAGATTGAACCAGGCTGGGATATTGAAGCGGTTAAATACATTAGAAATTTATATCCAGAAATTCCACTCCAGGTTGATGCTAACCAAGCGTATTCAAGAGCTGACGGAAAACATCTAGCAAAGTTAGATGAGTTTAATTTATTACTAATTGAGCAACCATTAGATGAACATGACATTTTAGGACACGCACTCCTATCTAAAGAAGTAAAGACTCCTATCTGTCTTGATGAATCAATTATTTCTTTGCAATCTGCAGGGGATGCTTTAGCTCTTAGGGCAACCACTATTATTAATATCAAACCAGGCAGGGTTGGTGGATATATTGAATCGGTAAAGATTCATGATCTTTGCCTTAAAAATAAGATTTCAGTTTGGTGTGGTGGGATGCTTGAGACTGGAATTGGCAGGGCTGCAAACCTTGCCTTAGCAGCACTTCCTGGATTTACCTTACCCGGTGACACATCAGCATCTGCTCGCTACTTTA
>Ga0114977_10002926_pt1 | contig 10959 bp, 9 predicted proteins | sample S_130805_MF_Meta_FD_87026 | JGI IMG/M metagenome (GOLD analysis project Ga0114977, IMG submission 87026) | Freshwater microbial communities from Lake Simoncouche, Canada to study carbon cycling - S_130805_MF_MetaG | ecosystem: Environmental > Aquatic > Freshwater > Lake | place: Lake...
CCAGATGATCCTGAAGTACCAGAACTTCCAGATGACCCAGATGACCCAGAGCTTCCAGAAGTTCCATTTGACCCAACGCTTCCAATTGATCCAGTGCTTCCAATTCCACCTGTGCCGCCTGTTCCGCCTGTTCCGCCTGTTGATCCAATGCTTCCAACGCTTCCAATTGATCCTCTGCTTCCAACTGAACCTAACGTCCCAATAGAAGGTATCCAATACCCGCTTACTTTAGCATAAACAATTGATGTATCTGATGCTGTAAATTGCGCTCCATCAATTACTTGAGAAAGCAAAGTATCTTTTTCAGAATCTAATCCGTAAAACCTGTCTCCTGCATATCTTATAATAGCCATATTTTATTCCAGTACCTTTCTGAAACTCCCAGCAGACCCAGTTGTTCCAGTACTGCCACTAATTACACTTCTTTGTCTATTAGAGGAATTTATTAGCAGAGGATTTTTAGATATATACTTATATAAAAATGAATTATAATTTCTATTTACCTGAGCTGAAGAAAGTTGAATCTTATAAAGAGCAATCCTGTATATGTAGCCCTCAAAATAGTTAAGTGTGTTATTTGATACCGGATAATTTCCAAAACAAATTCTTGAAATAGAACTATCAACAATAGAAGTTATATTTTGATTATAATTAAGGCTATATTTTGGAGCGGTTTTAGGAAAGCCAGTTTTAGTTTGGTTATTCTCGTCAATAAAAGAAAGAATATTTTTGCTGTTAAGTTCGGCAAGCAAAGAAAAATTGCCAAAAACTGGAGAACCTGATCTATATAAATAATAACCAAAAGCATTTCCTACAATAGGCCAAGATAATTTAATTGATTTTTTTATAGGATCGCTTGCGGCAGATATTATATTAGAAGCTTTCGATTCTCCTGCTCCGTCAAAAGAAGATATGCAATAAAAATTCGTAGCGTTATTTAAAAAACCAATGTTTCCAAAGCCGCTTAAATTATTTACATTAGACGACACATTTGAAAAAGACAAAGAAGAAGGAGGCTCTACTACAGAAGATATAATTACAGGAACTTCCTCACCATTTACATAAACTCTTATTTTTTCTCCCGCTTGCAAATAAACATTAACACAAATAGATAAGTTATATAAAGTATTTTTCTCTATTATCGGGGCAGTATATCCAGATAAAATATCCCCAGCAGAAGAAGCAAAACTAAAGTAAATTTTTTTGTCTTGTATGTATATTAGCTGCGGAGAGCCTTCGTTGTCTGAAAAATAATCTAAAAACACAGCACTAGATCTAGCGAAAAGATAAGCCTTTTGGAAAGACGTCCTTGTTTGGGTAAACCAGAAATCGTAAGTTTGTGTTATTTCACTTCCTATAGAGAAGGTTTTTGTAGAGTTATATTTTAAGTTTATATCTACTAAACCGCCATCATTTAAATTAGTTCTATTGCCGAAAAGAATTAAGGCATCAGAATCATACATCGCATTTATTAAATTAGAATTATTGCCGCGGCCTGTTAGATCTAGCAAAGCCCCGAATGGGCTTCTTGATGAAGAAGTGAACTTTGTTTTATGAGTAACTCCTTTAAACATTGGTTTATTTTTTTCGAACTGCATGTTCCTATATAAAATGTAACCCCCATTTAAATTAGCGCCTACCAATTCGCCTCTTGTAGGATCAAAGGTAACAGCATAGGCCAGCGATGTTTCACTAGCGGTTCCTACATTGCCAGAGCTTCCAGCGCTTCCTGAAGAACCAATATTACCCACATTTCCAGAATTATATCCTCCTAAAATATTTATTTTTCCTCCGAAAAAAGATGTCCCTTGAGTTTTCGAATTATAAAATAAAACACTCGGTGCATTAAATGGAACATTAAAAACGGCATAGCCATCAAAGCCTTCATTCCCATAATAAGAAAAATTAGTATTATAAGCATTCGCGCCCCCTCCCGCGCTCGCGGTAGTTGTTAAATAAATTTCATTGTCAGCGTTGCTAATATTAGATTGAAGAAACACGTAAGTGCCGCCCTTATACAAATTCAGAGTTCTGCCTTGGGTATTAGAAACTATAAATCCTTGCGCAGATCCAGAACCAAAAAAAGGATGCTGAGCTGTTTTCGTAACTACGCCGAGCTCAAAATAAAAAGCGCTATTACCAAAATTATTAGACACAGCTGGGACAAAAACTTTTTCTGATATGTTTTGCCAAGTGCCTTTTGAGCTAAAATTGTAAGAGCCGCTAATTGTATTAAAATCTTGGCTGTTTGGAGTTAAGCTTAAAACTGTAGCGGTTCCAGTTCTCGGATGACCAGTTGCGACAAAAACATCTACAGAAGCGGTATAAGTTTCTCCTCTTATTACATTAATATTAAATCCATGCTTGTTAGAAGTAGAGTCTGTTTGGCCAGATACATAGTTATATTTATAAATAGAATCATTCTTATTAAATGGCTGAGGAGCATTATCAAAAAAATTCCCTTGCCCCGCCAAGTTTCCTGAATAGTCTAATTTAAAGAAGGCTCTTCCAGTGTTTGCCGGTTTTATTGCAAAATCTGCGTTTCCAGTTGGTTGAGTAAATAAATTCGTAGTTGGTTCGCCATCGTAAGATTTGCCAAAAAAATCATACAGTAGAACACAAGACTCCGCGGCAGAATCTAAAGAACCATAGACTTTTTTTATTTCCATATCAATAAGACCCTGTATAAATAATAGAAGAGATTATACACTCTATATTATTTGGTTGCATTATTTTTGTTATAAAGGCGTCTCCAGTTATAGCGCCCAAACCGCTAGCAGTAAAAGCAAAATTATCTATAAATTGAGTAAATAAAATACCATGTTGCCCGCCAGGATTACTATAGTTTCCGCTGAATGGAAGAATGTCTATCTGTTTAAAACCAATTTTATTATTAAAGGTTTTTGAGCCTTCAATAATTTGATTATTCGAATCTAAGTCTACAAAATTACTTCCTGTTAAAGCAAAGTTATCTTCTAAATTAGTTATTCTTGAATTTAAATTTCCACTTACATTATTAATCTTTGTGTTTAATACTCCGCTAGTTGCAGAGTTTAAACTCGTTAATCCAGAAACTTCTCCGCTTATAACTCCGCTCACCTCCACTTTAAATCCAGTAATTAAATTAATTGCATATTGCGCATTACCAGAAACAGTAGTTACATTTAAATTAGTAGTTGATACATCGCCGCTAAGAGTATCTATTTTAGAATTTAAAAAAGACCCAGTAGAAACAACGAAACCGCTTAAACTGGTTTGGGTAGATTGAATTAAAGAAACTAAACTAGAACCTGTATTTGTTAAATTACCACTTAATACAATAAAATTGTTATCAGACAAAAGGTCAGAGATATAACCAGAAGGGTTATTGCTCGGATAGTAACTTTGGTCTGTGACATCTAGAATGAAACCAGATAACTCCGGTTGATCTAGCTGCTTAAGCCTAACTAAATTAGCCATTAAATCAAATTACACTGATTATCTGCCTTCTGATAATATCTTCTGTACGTCTTTAGATATTTTCTTCTGTTTTTTGTTATCCGCTGGAGCTTGATAAGCAGAAACGTGTCTTTGAAACTCTCTTTCTAGCCTAGCTACGAGTATTTCGTAATTGTCTGTTGGCAGCATGCCTACTTTCATAGCGTGAGCTTGAATATCACTTCTATTTAATGAGCGAATATAATTTTTATACTGATCAAAATTATTAGTTCCATATTTTTGCAAACCAGTATCACCCCAAATTTGATCTAGAGTAGTTGGTTTTCCTAGTTCTTCTTTTGCGTCTATTTGATTTAGTTCTTGTAGCTTTGATTTTTTAGCCATATAAAAATTATAACTTAATTAAGCACATATATCAAATAAAAAACCCGCTAGGTTTCCCCAGCGGGTTTTGTTATAACTGAATGTATTAAACGATAATACCAGAAAGTGCGCGAGCATCAATACAGATGCGGCCCTCTTCCAATGAACCGTAGAATCCAGCCTTGTCAGTTCTTTGCAAGAATTGATCGTCTGGTTGTACGTTGAATTGGCTTCCGGTCTCAGAGCTTGTGGCGACAGCGCGAATCAAAGCTCCTTTAGTGTTATCAACACCAACTAGGATTTGGTAATTTCCAGGAGTAAAAGCATTTCCACCGAGAGTAGCGGTTTCAGTAATATAAGAATCAAATAGTACGTTGTACTTCTTATCCAAACCAAGCTCAATCAACTCGATGATGTTTACACCATAGATCTCTTGCATACCAGCGTTACGATAGATCTCTTCTCTCATTCCGTCAGGAAGAGCAATAGCAGACTCAGTGGCGGTTTTGGTAATTGTTCCAGATCCAGAACCTTCAGTTCTTACTCCACCAACTGTGTTTAGCGGGTTATAAGCAAAAGCGCGAATCTTTTCTTTAATCTCAGGAGAGACGTAAAGATCAGTCAAGCCAGTGCTATATGGGTCAGCGGGAGTGCCACCAGCCCAAGATTCATTGATTCTCTTGACGCGAGTCATGAGCTTGTTGAGATCGTCTAGCTTAAATTGCCCAGCGGTTCCAGCAGCAATATAATGCTTGAGGGCAGCTGCGCCCGAAGGAGTAGTGGAAGCTTCGCCAAGAGCTTTGAGCATTACGGCCCAAGCATTACGCTCTTGTTTAATCAAAACTTCTTGAGACATGCGCTCAACCAACTTAGCGATAATGTCCAAGCGAGCTTGGCGAGCATATCTCTTGTTGATTGAAACTGCGCTATCCAAACGATAAGTGGCAATTTTTACCTCTTGAACTGCAGAAACGTCTTGAGCTGAAGGCAAGCCACCAGCAAGAGTTTGCGAATAAACGCTAACGTAACCGTTATTTAGCTCTTGATAATAAAGATCAAGAGGATAACTTGGCGAGTCATTTTCATCAAATGGAGCGTCAGTATAAACCTGAGAGGCAGTACCAGCTTGCAAAATTACTCTTTGAATGACAGGTCCAAGGAAAGCGGCGAAAGCTTCAGAAGCCTCAGCAGCGACTAATCTATTTTTGGAGCCAAGAGCCTTAATTAGCTCTACTTGCTCGGGGGTATTTTTTAATTTAATTCTCATGTTAATCCTTTATATTATAGGGCCAATTTAACGAGGGTTTCGCCGTTTGTATCAGCAGCTCCGAGGAACTTACCGATAGCGACGTTCGCGATGTTGGGTCCAGCTGTTCCAGTGGAAGAGGTAATTTGTCCAGTTCCACCAGCATAAGCTACTCCACCAGCAGTAGGAGTTCCAAGAACACCTTGCACTAGGAAGATGCCGCGAGTAACTACTGGGACAGCTTGCCCAGGAATTACAGCTTGCATCTCAGCAGCCTTGCGAGGATTATACTTGAGAAGTTCACCATTTTCGTCAACGTCTTTAACGTCATAGAGCATCAAACCGATTGGGGTCTCACCAGTTGTACTGGTAACAACCTTAGCGGTTACTCCATAGCGTTGAGAAACAACGTTAGTGGGTTGTAGCGTGCCAGCTCCGCCGATGAATTCTATTCCACCGCCAAGCTCAACGCCTGAATCGTAGTTTTTCCATCCGGTAGCGATCTTGACCAAGCTTCCCTTGGTGATGCTGATCGAACCAGCGACTAAACCAGTTGTGTCGTATGCGAACAGATTTAATACATCGTGTTCATCATAATCTCTGAAAGGTCTTAATTTGTAAGCCATATTTTATCCTTTATTATAATGTTTTTTTTATTTTATCTAACTATGAATCCATCATAGCCAAAAGCTTGTTTGTATTTATTGAAGAACGAGTCATCTGAAGCAGTAGAAGTCATAGGAATAGTCGCGGTCTTCTTTTCGCCATTGGCGGCGGCTTGGTCTATAACCTCAGAGACAGACGCTTTAGACTCATCGGAGTCTTCCATCTTGTCCATTTTTTCTTTATCTGCTTTCTTTTTGTTCTTCATGAATACTGCCATCTTATTTTTATAAGCGGCAAAAGAGTCGTCATCGAGATCAGCAATATCAGAAGCTAGAACTTGTCTAGTTTCGCTGTCTAGATCGTACTCGCCATCAAAAGCGCTCATTCTCTCATTGAACTTCTCATTGGCTAAAATAGCCTTTTTGTCAGACTCAACAGCTTCGAGAGAAGCTCTAAGAGCGGCGATTTCTTTCTGAAGAGAGTCTTGAGCGGCTGATAAAGTATCATACTTTTCATTAGCGGCTTTTAAAGACTGCTCAACAGTGGTTTTTTCAGCGGTATATTTTTCAGAAGCTAGTTTAAGCTCTTGTTCAATAAGATCAGAAATTTGAGAAGCAGTTGCTTGCTTCAAACTCTCATCTGTGATATCTTTGATGCTTTTAATTATCATAACTTTATAATCGTTATCTATATTTACATTTAAATTATCAATATTGGAAATATTTTCTTCTTTAATTTCTATAGAGGCCTCTGTTTTCAGTGTCGCAATGCCTTTTACATCAGCTGCGGGAGTCTCTGTTAAGCCAACTCCTAAGGGAACAACGTTACCAATAACTTTTCTGTAAACAGATTTTCTTTGGTCTACTTTGCCTGATCCGCCGAAAGCTCTAAGACTATTTTTGATAGACTCAATCTCGCTCGCGTCAGAAATAATAGACCCGTCTTCTATATTTTTAGATTCTCCATCAATCATAACTACATTGTAATCGTTAAACCCAAGCTCCCAGCTTGCGCTTACTGATTGATATTTATCACTAGTAGCATCGCTAGAATCTTCGATCTTATTAGCGAGATCAGGATTAGAGACTTTCCAAATTACGCCGCCGAGGGTTATATTGAACGGTTTCTTAAAATCTTTAACTTGCTCTTCTGAAAGCGAAGCATCTGATCCAAACTCACTAAAACCAGCAGTTAAAATTACTCCAACAATTCTTTCTCTATTGTGTTCGATATTAATTGGTTTATTAATAAAGTCTTTATAAGAAGCAATAGCAGTATCAGTATCTATAACGTCACCATTTTTGTTAACTCTATTCACAACAGCCGCATTAAAAGCGACAGGCAATAAATCAACATTCTTCTCTGTGTCAACGTTAGGTATAAAACTCCCAACTTGCATTAAAGACGCCAATGCTAAATACTTATCCTTCTCTTCTGAAACCAAAGGCCTTAGAATAGAACTAAATGTTGTAGTATATAAAAAGCTCATAATTAAATTTCGTACCATTTTTCTGAAGTCGCGTCCTCGTCCAAATAAAGCTCGTCCGCGCTGTTAAAATCGAACTCTCCGATCTCTAAAACATCCAAAGAAGCCTGAGTTAAATCTTGGTCTTCTGGTTCCCAAGAATCAGAAACGTCGATAACTCTTACGAAAGCTTTTGAAACATCTTGGTCAGCTTTTCTATAAGAATCTTTAACTTTGCCGCCAGCCATCATTCTTAGAAACATGTTTACTCTTGCCATGGCCCATTGGCCTCTTGTCATTCCTGGTCTGTGACTAGAGCTAAATGCTCCGGCTCCTCTACGATAAACTTTTTTTAATTGAGATAAGCTTACTTTTCTAGACTGCTTAGCATTGTGGTCTTTTACTTTGTTTTTTAAAGCTTCTACAACTTTATTTGAAAAAGAAATCGCATTATCTGATTTTTCCCCAGCAGAGCCTGGTTTATTTTTAGAAGACCCGCTTTTTCTTTCTGATGGCGAAGATGGGGTTTGAGCGGCCCCTTTGCGGCCAGGTCTCTTAGCTTCTATCTCTACGCTTAATTGCCCTGAAACCATCTCATTCGAGGCTATTTCATTCGCGGCGTTTTCATCGAGAAAATCAATGCAAAACTCGTTACTGTTAGGAGTCTTTTTAAAATTATTGTTTTTCATTTCAAAATTTATTTCACGATGTTATTAAATATTACACTTTTTCTCTAAGATTCTGACTTAGATTTAGCAAAGCTGCTGAAAAAATATCAACATTATGCTCTTCTGCTATTTCTAATAGCTTAATCATTTTCTTTGGGTCATCTTGTTTTTCGCCTTCGCTGTAGGCTTTTATAGAATAATCCCAATTAGTTTTTTCTTCATTAATTATAATATTCTTAGCTATTTGTTCTGATACAGATTTTTGTTCTTTAGTTAAAGATTTTTTCTTGTGTTTATTTTTGAGAAACTCTTCTACTTTAGCAGAAAGGATTTCGTACTCCTTAAAAGTTTGAGATATCGCTTTCATTGAATAAGAAGCAATAGCTGGAGCTTTTTTGCCGCCTCCAGTAGGAGATACGCTTTTGCTAGATTGAGGAGAGCTTGATCCCTGAGGCCTTCCAGTATTTGAAAAGCCAGCGGCAGCGCCTCCTGAGGCTACTGGAGCGTATAATCCTTCGTCTTTGAATGTCTTGAACTTTCTTTGAGACTCTAAAGACTCTTCTGGGTCTGGCAATCTTCCAGTCTCTATTGCCTGCAAGCCTTCCTCCGCAGTCAAAACGCCGAGCTGCACTAGCTGAGCAGAAACTCTGTTCCAAACTGAAGCGTCTTGGATATCTATTTCTTGAAAATGAGGAGTAGGAAAGTTTTTGAAACCTAAATTTTTGCAAAGTCTCTTTATCTCTGGGATCATAAAGTCATTTAAGAAAGCTTGTCTCCCTTGCTGCAATCTTTGGAAGAAAATATTTGATTTTATACTTGAGCTTGAAAACTTCTCTTCTCCAATTAAAATATTATTTAAACCCTGCTGGATATCTGTATTTACTACTTCATATTTTCTAGGATCAAGAATACTAGCGATATCAGGAATAATAAATTGAGCTTTTGTAGTAAAGTCAGAAACTAAAACTTTTCCTACTGATTGATTTTGAAAAAGAGCTTGCATTGCTTCGATATTTTTTTGATTAATATTTAAAGCGCCGCTTTTCAACTCTGAGCCCATGGTAATCAAGAGAACAGCTTGTTGAGTTGTTCTTGTGAGCGCCATGTCCATTTTTTTCATTTCCTGCTTCCAGTTAATGTCTTCCAATACCGGAAAACCCATAGGAACAGAGAATGGTTCGTAATCTTGCTTTTTATAAAATACAGCAGACACTTGCTCTGTATCCAAAGGAATTGTAATGTAGGCTCCAGCACCAGAAAGGACTTTCTTTTGTAGATTTAGTTTATTGTTTTGGCTTAAACTTTTTAATACTTCTCTATCTTCATCAGTGGTTGGGTTACGGAGCCTTTGTAATTCGTAATCAGTTAGAATCTTATAGTAGTTACCACCAACAAATGAAATATTACCACCATATTGAATGTCAGCAGGATTCAGAATCATGTACTTAGATGGCAATTCTAATTTATCCGCAGCAGAGATAGAATCCGATCCGAATACTTGAGTTATCTTAGCTACATCTCCAGCATTGACTTTGTAATCAAATCTATAAATAAAAACGTTGCCAGAGCGATAATATTCTCTGAAGAACTTGTCTACGAAGTTATCAATGTTAATTTTTATAAATAAAGCGTCTAGAAAATCTCTAGCCTTCTTGTTGCCTCCAGTAAAATAAATCTTACTACAAGAAAACTCTGTCATGAGATCAATAACATTCCTGAAAGAAGAGAAATTATAATAAGCCTTTTGGCACAAAATCACAGCGTCTCTAATATTGAGACTGCTCTTATTCTGTATGCTATTAGAATATTTAAATGGCACTAGACCATAATCAATATTATAAAATCTATCTGTTCTCTCGATGTCGCCAGCAATATTTCTGCGAGCCCTTAGGGGCGCGTTTTCGGCAGAAGCTGCGTAAGCAGTCATCATTGGTTTGACTTCTTGGATCTTTGGCTTTCTCATGTTATATAATCATTAAATGGTTTCCGCTTCTGAAAACTACTCCCGAAGGAAGGCTTCCTGTTTGTGCTTGAGTTGGCAAATTCGGCAGCAACACGTATCCAGACAACCCGCTGATAAGAATAGACGTTCTGCTTGAATGCCCTAAAATCAAAGTATAGTCATCGAACAACTCTATCATTGGCAATCCATTAGAGTCAGTCACAGCGAACAAAGAAGCATTGGCCCCTGTTTCAAAGTAACTAACAAAAGTGCCGGCATTTCCAACTATAGATACAACTCCAGAAGAAGCAACAAGAGCTATATTAGTTGGGTTAGTAGATCCACTAATATTTATTCTTTGCGCAGTTATCGGAGATGCAAAAGTTTTTGAGCCGCTAAAATTAAAATTATTTCCACTAGCTATATTATTTACATTTGTGGCGCTAGACCCAGTTGTAATTTGATTATTAAGCGACCCAGAAACTGTATCTGTATAAGATTTTAAAGATCCACTTGCTACGTCAACCTTTGTGCTGACGCTGCCGCTAGCAGAAGCAATACCGCTATTCAAGGTTCCGCTTAATGAAATAGTATAACCGCTGAAATAATTTATTTGTGCTAATAAGTAATTTCCAGTGTCATTAAGACGAGTCGAAAGAGCTCCACTTATACTATTAGAGAAAGCGGCCGCAGCGTTGCCAGAGCTGTCAATCTTTGTATTTAAATTTCCAGAGGTGCTGTTGATAATAGAATTTAATGTGCCTGTTGCAGAGCTCAATGCCGCTGCATCAACGTACCCCTCCGGATTAGAGGCCAATGGGTAATAATTATCATCTCCCACCTCCACAATAAATCCAGAAAACTCTGGCTGATCTACCTGCTTTCTTCTAATCAAATTAGCCATGCTATTATAAAGTTACACTAAAACATCACTGGAGTAAATGTAAATGTATTAATTTCTGCAGTTTGTTTCATTATTTCGTTATAGTATTTAACGCCCCAATTTGCCAACATAAACGCAGAATAATTATCTTTTCGAGCTCTTGTTGTTGAAGATCCTCTTTTCAAATGCTGCGGTAGATCAAAATTTTGCATTCCTCTAGAAGTGGTTGTGTATTCTACTAGAGCGCATTGTTTTTTAGTTTGATAGATGTAGTCGTCTTGATTCTCTATGAAATCTAAATTGCTCCAATCAGCTTTATCTCCTGTAAATATTAAATCTTTAGGAAGA
>Ga0114977_10002929_pt1 | contig 10956 bp, 7 predicted proteins | sample S_130805_MF_Meta_FD_87026 | JGI IMG/M metagenome (GOLD analysis project Ga0114977, IMG submission 87026) | Freshwater microbial communities from Lake Simoncouche, Canada to study carbon cycling - S_130805_MF_MetaG | ecosystem: Environmental > Aquatic > Freshwater > Lake | place: Lake...
AAATGTTGAAACACACAGGAGAATTTCCAATTATTGGGGTGAACACCTTCCTCAGCTCAAAAGGATCTCCAACAGTTTTGCCAAAGGAAGTGATTCGCGCCACCGAGGAGGAAAAAGAATACCAAATTACAATGCTTTCCAATTTACATCAAGTAAATGCGGACAAAGCGGTGGAAGGAATTGCACAAATTCAAGATGCAGCAATCAGCAACCGCAATATGTTTGAAGAATTGATGGAAACATGCAAGTTCGCTTCCTTAGGACAGATCACCAATGCCTTGTTTGAAGTGGGTGGACAATACCGAAGAAATATGTAAATGAGCAATATGAAAGGGACTAAAATGCGTTTTGTCGCACTCGTAATTGGCGTTTTAATCTCTGTAAGCTGCGGATTTTCTCAATGTCCAATTATTCCAACGCCTGTGACTTTTGTTACGACTAATGGTCAGTTTTCGTTTGGAGAGGACATCGCCATCAACAGCGACAATGCCCCTTCCGGAATTCTAGATTATGCAGCGAATCGGTTTACAAATACATTTGGGATCCGCGTGGTCATTTCTCCAAGTGCGAAACAACTTGTCTTTAAAAAAGTAGCCAATGTCCCCACGGATTATTATTCCATCAATGTAGGTGAAACGATTATCATTACCTACAGTTCAGATGCCAGTTGTTTCTATGCTGTAAATTCACTTTTTCAGCTAATTCAAGGAAATCCAGATCAATATAGCATCGCGAAGTGCTTTTTAAAGGATTACCCAAAATTTTCATGGAGAGGTTTACACCTAGATGTTTCCCGTCATTTTTTCACAGTAGATGAGGTGAAACGCTACATCGATCTCATGGCCATGTACAAATTCAATATGTTTCACTGGCACTTAACAGATGATCAGGGTTGGCGCATTGAAATAAAACAATATCCTAAATTGATAGAAATTGGTGCTTGGCGTGATAGCACAGTCAACGCCCATTATTCCACTACACCAAGGACATATTCTCTTGAGCGTACAGGAGGATTTTACACACAAGAGCAAATTAAAGAAATTGTTCAGTACGCAGCGAATAGATACATCACTGTGATTCCTGAAATTGAAATGCCGGGTCATGCGCGGGCTGCATTGGCCGCATATCCAGAGCTGTCGTGCACAGGAAAACAGCACGGAGTAGAGGGCTTATGGGGTGTTTTTGACGATATTTTTTGTGCACATGAATCGAGTATTGAATTTTTGAAGAATGTGCTGGATGAGGTGATGGTGCTCTTTCCTTCGGAGTACATTCATATTGGCGGAGATGAGGCACCAAAAACACGATGGAAAAAGTGTGCGAAATGTCAAGCTGTGATTCGTGAAAATGGTTTAAAGGATGAACATGAGTTACAGAGCTGGTTTGTCACTCAGATGGACAATTACCTCACCTCAAAAGGAAGAAAACTCATTGGTTGGGATGAAATTTTAGAGGGTGGCTTAAGTCCGAATGCAACGGTAATGTCGTGGCGCGGATTTGAAGGTGGAGTCGATGCTGCAAAACAAGGCCACGACGTGATCATGTCGCCAGGATCGCATTGTTATTTTGATCATTATCAAAGCAAAAATTCAACCGAACCATTGGCTATTGGAGGCTTTACGCCGATCGAAAAAGTATATGAATTCAATCCAATTCCTTCTAGTCTCACGGCAGCAGAAGCAACACATGTCTTGGGCGGACAGGCAAATTTATGGACGGAGTACATACCAGACATGAAGCAATTGGAATACATGGTCTATCCACGCGCCTTGGCTTTGTCGCAGGTGCTTTGGTGTGTTGAACCTCCTTCATTTGAGGTATTTCGTTCTGTTTTAATCAAACACCAGCTGAACTATCTCGACCGATTTAAAGTGAGTTACTCACGTGCTATGTTTTATCCTGAAATGAAAGTTTCTCGCAAAGAAGATGGGTTGGGCGTGGTTTTCACTGCGGCTGATACAAGTGATCAATTGTCACTGATTGTGCGCTTGGATCAAACGAATGTTGCGCCTAAATACCCTGATTTTCTTATTGGAAAAAATATCCTATCATTTAAAAGAGGGATTGATTCTGTGGTAACGTATCGCTTTGAAGTGAAATCTGAATACATGCCGAAGCCGTCTGAATTTAAAATGACGATACACCCTTCAATAGGTCTGAATGTGGAATACATTACGGCACCAGATGAGCGCTACAATAGCGGAGGTAATCTCACCTTGGTAGATGGAATTATCGGTGCAAAACCATGGAAGGGCAACGAATGGGTAGGTTTCGATGATCAGGAAATTGAATTCATTGTTGACCTCGGTAAGAAAACCAAAATTGATCGAGCTGAATTAAACTTTTTGGAAGACATCGGTTCATGGATTCATCTACCCAATTTTGTTAGGATCTCGGTGTCAACGAACGGAAAAAAATGGGCGTTCCAGCCTGATGCGTATTTAGAAAAATTTCAAGTAAGTGGTAAGTACTTGCCTTATGCTTTTCGCATTCAAAAAAAAGCACGCTACGTAAGGTTTAAAATCGTCACATTTGATGTGATTCCGGATGGAATGCCTGGTGAAGGCCATATACAGTGGACCTTTTTGGATGAAATCATGTTATTTTCCAAGTAATGAAATTTGAATTGTGCGCAGCTTCGATTGAAGCCATTCAACTCGCGAAAGAATTGAATTTTGACCGAATTGAACTGTGTCAAAACCTCGAACAGGGTGGACTTACACCTTCATTCTCCATGATCGAATATGCCATTGCATATGGAATTCCTACCCATGTGCTCATACGTCCACGACCAGGGGGATTCACCTACAACTCAGATGAATTGGAGTTGATCATCCGCGAAGTCGTAAACTGTAGAACTATGGGAGCGGCAGGAATCGTGATTGGCGTGTTGAATGAAAGTGGGTCCATCGATGAGCCAATTCTTGAGGAAATCATGAAAAAAGCAGCTGGACTTGAAGTTACCTTTCATCGGGCTTTCGACGATTGTGTGGAATGGAGAAAGGGAATGGATATCCTAATTAAACATGGAGTTCATCGAATTTTGTCTTCGGGATTGGCGAGAAATGTTGATATCGGCTATCCCGTGCTAAGTGACATGCTAAAGTACTCCCAGGGACGCATTGAAATCATGACTGGGGGTGGTGTCAATGCTGCAAATATTGGTCATTTAGTTTCAGAATTGAATCCTGATGCCATTCATTTTTCAGGTACTGCAAAAGTGCAGTTGGATGAAGAATCACTATTCTCTGAATCCATTTTAAAAGTAGATGTCAATAAGGTGAAACGCATACTTTCGGCTGCTACTGTGTAACCAATCAATGTAAAATTCGTTTTCCGCCCATGAAAAATATTTTTCTTACTTGTTTACTGTTCGTGTCATCCAGCGTCATGGCGCAATGTGATTCTATTTCAGCGATGAATAGTCAAATCATTGATTTGGCCGGAAAGAAACTCGGAAAAAAGGTAGATCGTGGTGAGTGTTGGGATTTGGCGAAGTATGTGCTCGATGAAACAGGGGCCAAATGGGACGGGATGTATAAGTTTGGAAGGCCCTTGAAGAAAGGGGAGTGCATCATGCCGGGTGACATCATCCAATTTGAGAAACTTAAAACGGTTTCCGAAAACAATGGATTGAAATCAACAGAAATGTTTCCACACCACACAGCGATTGTCTTTGATGTGAAAAATGCGGATGAACTTGTACTTATTCATCAAAATACGGGGCATACAGGTAAAAAAGTAGGGAAGAGCACATTTAAATTCAGTACGATCACAACAGGAAAGTACACCATCTATCGGCCAGTGTCCAATTAAATTCGATCGAGAACATAACGAATCAAAGCCGTCATTTCTTCATTATACCCTTTTGAAAATTCAAGCTTTGGACGATTGCCAATTCCTAGACATATTGTTGCGCATTGATGTCCTAAGGAGCGTCCTAAGGCAAACAAAGCAGAACTTTCCATCTCAAAATTCATCACCTTCAATCCTTCGAGTTTTACATCCGTCAATTGCTCGTTCAGGAGTGCAGTTTTAGCCTTGAGGCGCAGCTGTCTACCTTGAGGTCCATAAAAGCCACTGCTCGAAACAGTAACCCCATCAAACGTGAATTCTGAACGCAATCGATCATTCAGTTCTTGTGAAGCACCAATCAAATAGGGGTGAATGGCTTCGGGTAGGGTTAATTGAGATTCAATTGCCTCTTTCAGCGACAGCTCGACTTCGGTTTGTGGAACTTCATAAAAGTGCGCAATATTGTCCAACCCAAAGGCATGCGAACTGAGGATGTATGAATGTATTGGTACTTCTTCTTGCAAAATGCCACAAGTGCCAATGCGTATGAGTGTGAGTTGTCTAAATGTTGGTAGATTCTCCCGTTGAATTAAATCAATGTTTGCCAAGGCATCCAACTCATTGACCGTAATATCAATGTTGTCTGTGCCTATACCTGTTGAAATAGCCGAAATTCGTTTTCCCTTGTACATTCCTGTGTGGCAAACAAATTCCCGATGTCGTGAGCGGTGTTCAACAGAGTCAAATAAATCTGAAACCATACCCACGCGATCTTGATCGCCAACGAGGATTACGGTATCCGCAAGTGCATCTGGTGAAATGCCCAAATGATAAACCTGTCCTTTAGCGTCCAGTACAAGTTCTGTGGCGGGATATTTCATAGGAAGGGAAAGGGGAATTAATGCTGTGTAAGACTTCCAAATACTTTTGCCAATAGATCGGTTACGCGCGCCAAAGGATCTTTACGGATCTTATTTTCTTCAATGGCAACCATATAGAACAATCCTTCAATTGCCTTTTCAGTCACATACTTGTTCAAGTCAGGATTCAACTTCTGACCACCTGAAATCGTCATTGCCGCGTTGTATTTGGTAATCAATGGCTCCCAATATTCGGTCAATTTTACTGTAGCTATTGCCGCTTGAACTTTTGGAGAAAAGGCAGCTACCAATTTTTGAGTGGTATTGTCGCGCAAGAACTTTGTCGCTGAACCGTCTCCGCCATTTAAGATGGAAAAACCATCAGCAATACTCATGTTCTTAATGGCATCAGCAAAAATAGGCAAGGCTTCTTTTGTTGCTTCCTCAGCTGCACGGTTTAATGTGGTTTCAAACTTCTCCACTTGACCTGTCAATCCAAGGTCGAGCGCTTTTTGTTTTACTTTGGCAGCGTCAGGAGGGAAAGGTAAACGAATAGATGCATTTTTAAGAAAACCATCCGTAACAGAAGTTAAACTCACCGAATTTTTGATGCCAACACTCAAGGCCTCTTTCAACCCAGAAATCACTTCATCATTCGTTAATGAGGGCTTTACAGGTGTTGTTGTCGTTGCAGAATTGACCATAGAAGCCGCTTCATTGAGCACTTCACATGCAGTAAAAAATAACAAGGATGTTGCGGAAAATAGTAGAATGAACGTCTTTTTCATGGTTGGTTTATTTGAGTACAAAAATGGTGTTTTTCTATGGTTTAACAAAATAAAAAAGAGGAGACCATTGGCTCCTCTTTTGAATTCGTTTATGTGAGAATTATTTCAAGACATTGATGCTACCAGTGAAGGTAAATTTATTGTCATTTACGGTATCTTTTCCACGCGCAATCCATGTGTAAGTGCCTTGAGGAACGATGTTTCCTCCATAGGTGCCGTCCCATTTCTCTGTAGCGTCGTGTGATTCCCAAATGACTTCACCCCAACGGTTGTAAATAAACAATTCGAAGTTGTAAATGTCAAGTCCAGCGACATAAATTTCCCACGATTGATTGTGTTCATCACCATCGGGTGTAAATGTGTTTGGCGCATAGAAAATCACATCTTGTATGATGTTCATGTCAATGGTGACAGTATCAGTACACCCATATTCAGTAGTAACAATCAAGGTTACTGGATACACACCAACAACACCTTCTGGATAAATAAATACCGGATTCGTAGAGTTGCTATAAGATGGGCTTGAGCCTGGACTCAACCACTGCCAATCGATTACATCGGCAGATGATCTGTCTTGCAATTGTATTGTTGTTTCGAAGAATGTTGCAGGGTTGGTAGAGAACGTAAAGTCTGCCACAGGCAAAGGCCGAACTTCTATGAAATCGATGAATGATCCAGTGTATACACAACCAAAGATTGAAGTAATAGTCATGTTTGCAGAATACATGCTTGGTATTTCGAACCAATTGCTCGTCGAATCTGCTCCCTGTTCCAAGATACTAGTTCCATCAGTGAACTCGAAGAATGTGGTAGCGATTTCCCCTCCGTTTGAAGATGAGTTTATGAACTCGAAGAACGCTGGTGTACAGTCTTCCAATTTATTCGGTGTAATGTTCGGAACAATAGGTGTTGGGAAGTAGATTAAGGTACACGTATCATCAGTAGGCGAACCACATGCTTCACTCAACACGACGCAGTATTGGGTGTTTGTGAATTCTGGATCTACAGTAATAGATGTTCCAGTACCAATTTGAGTACCATTTTCGGACCATGTAAACGTGTAAGGAGATGACCCACCAATTGCGGTAACGTCCAATTGAATATCAGCTTCAGGACAAATTTGTGTAGAAGGAGTAATTGACTGAATATCGAGTGCAGGTGGTTCACCAATGGTAATTACTTGAGTAATCACACATCCATTGGCATCTGTAATTGTCAATGTATGATCCGCAGCAACCAAGTCATTTGCACTGTTTGTTGTAGACACAGATTGGTCCCAAGAATACGTATATGGTGCCGTACCTTGAGTAATCAGTACTGTAGCGGTACCATTGCTTCCAGAATTACACGTGGCATCCGTTTGAGAAGTAATGGTGGAAATCATTCCTGGTATCTCTGAAACAACCACTGTGGTGATATCTTGACAACCTACATCTGAAATCACGGTGCAGTTATATGTGCCTGCTGCAAGTCCAGTTGCTGTTTGCGTAGTTTGCTGTAAGGGGTCATCCCATAGGTAAGTGACGTTACCAAGAAGTGGAGTCATCGTTGCTGTTGCCGTTCCATTGGTTCCACCCGGACAAGAAACTAATGTGGATGATGATGTGAAAGTTGCTGGAGTATCACCGACTGTTACACTTGCTGTTGCTGTGCATCCCATTCCGTCAATTGCACTTACTGTATATGTTCCTGCCGGCACGCCTGTTACTGTTGCTCCACTAGCAGCCAATGTTGGCCAAGTGAATGTAAAGGGTTGCATACCCACACCAGGAACAGCAGTAACCGTTCCGATGCTAGAACTACAGATGTCGGGCGTAGATGTTGCGGTTACGGACGCCGAAACGCGCGTTAGCCACGTTGTATCTTGCGTGATTGATCCAATACTTGCGCCACAGGCAGAACCTGTCAAGAAATAACCCGTTGTTCCAGCTGGTACGACAGGCACCGGCAAAACACCATTGTTGTAAGGAAATGTCTGTCCTAAAGTATTGGCCCAACCCATTCCGGTTCCTGCAGAGTACACAAGCAAATAAGGCACTGTTGTGATCGTATATCCTCCTGTAAGGCCTGGAGCCCCTGGTGTATAGCGTTTGCCATCTTGGTTGGCTGACCAAGCTGTGTTATTTCTACCTGGAGTTACATGAGCAACTGTTCCCGTTGAATTTTCTGTTCCTTGAATGGCTAAACCTCCGTTCCAGTTCGGACAAGGAGGCTTATTCCCAATGTGAAATTCGACAACATTTGTTGTTTCGTACAAAACAATAGCAAGGTAAGAACACTGAATGCAAGAGAAAGTAGGTACTTCACGATAGAGCACTAAGAATTTTCTGTTGGGAGCAGTTCCAATTGTTTGGTAAGACACCTGACCACCAACACCGGGGTTAATGTCTTGATAACAACCCATCGCGGCATTTTTAGCATCGGCAAAGGTAGCATTTGGCAAGGACCCAATTCCACTCAAGGACCACGTACAATAACCAAGCGCTTTGGCTAAATCAAAAGAAACCAAGCCATTTGAGCCAATGACCAACTGTGTATAGTTATTGTTGTAGAAGTTGAATGTGAAACCAATATTAACTACTCCAGAATAAACGTCATCACTTAATGAAACGTTCGTTGGTGCATTCATGAACAATCCCGCAGAACCAATACCACCTATTCCGCCAGTGCTGCAATTATTTATGGTAACAGGAGTCCCCGCACAAACGGTGGCGTCCTCACCAAGACAAAGCGTTACAGGAGTTTGAGTATAAGCAGTGCCTACAAAGGCGAGTAGTAGTGTCGAAAAAAGTAGTTTTCTCATGGTGGTGTTAAGTCAGTTTTAACTATACAAGTAGACGCACAAATTTATACAAAGTTGCCGTCTAATAAAAATCTACAATTAAATTGAATTTAATTAATTGAATATCAATTTATTATGTTTAAAATAAATTTAGGTGAGAACCGATATTTATGTTCAATTATCAGACCTATATCACTTCCTTAAAATATTCATTACATTTGTCCGACCAATAAATTTTTTAGAAAATGTCAAGTAAATATCAAGCAGAAATCGATGCGTTCATGGATCGCGTGAGAGCTAAGAACGGACATGAACCAGAATTTCTTCAAGCTGTTCATGAGGTAGCAGAGGCGGTAATCCCAGTGATTGAGGAGAACCCAAAATACAAAGCATCAAAGATTTTAGATCGAATCGTTGAGCCGGAAAGAACAATCATTTTCCGTGTTCCTTGGTTGGACGATAATGGAAGTGTGCAGGTGAACCGCGGATACCGTGTGGAGTTCAACTCGGCAATCGGACCGTATAAGGGTGGTTTGCGTTTTCACCCATCAGTCAACTTGTCAATCCTTAAGTTTTTAGGATTTGAACAAATCTTCAAAAATTCCTTGACCACATTGCCTATGGGTGGTGGTAAAGGTGGTTCTGACTTTGATCCGAAAGGAAAGTCTGACAATGAAGTGATGAAATTTTGTCAATCATTTATGACAGAACTTAGCCGTCATATTGGCGCAGATACAGATGTTCCTGCGGGTGATATCGGTGTTGGTGGACGTGAGATTGGATACATGTTCGGTCAATACAAAAGAATTCGCAATGAATTTACAGGTGTCCTTACGGGTAAAGCCCGCAACTGGGGTGGATCTTTGATTCGTCCAGAAGCAACAGGATACGGTACAGTTTATTTCGCGAAAGAAATGTTGGCTGTGAAGGGTGATTCTTTCAATGGTAAAATAGTCGCTGTATCTGGTTCTGGTAACGTAGCCCAATATGCTTGTGAAAAAGCAACTCAACTTGGTGCGACTGTGGTAACTCTTTCAGATTCTGAAGGATATATCTACGATGCGGCGGGGATAAATGCAGAGAAATTGGCTTTCGTCATGGAACTTAAAAATGTGAAGCGCGGTCGTATTTCTGAATACGTGAAGCATTACCCTTCTGCAACATTTGTTGCTGGTAAGCGCCCATGGGAAGTGAAAGTAGATATCGCGTTGCCATGTGCGACTCAAAACGAGTTGAACGGTGATGAAGCGAAAGCATTGATCGCGAATGGTGTTCATTGTGTCGCTGAAGGAGCAAACATGCCTTCAACACCAGAAGCAATCTCAGCTTTTCAAGTGGCAAAAGTTCTCTTCGCCCCAGGTAAAGCATCGAACGCAGGTGGTGTAGCAACATCAGGACTTGAAATGTCTCAAAACTCACTCCGTTTGTCATGGAGCGCGGAAGAGGTGGATCAACGTCTACACGGAATCATGGTGTCTATCCATGAAGCATGTATGAAATATGGTACAAACGAAGATGGATATGTGGATTATGTGAAAGGTGCGAACATCGCAGGATTTGTGAAAGTAGCCGATTCAATGATCGATCAAGGTTTGGTTTAATCAAATCCTTATGAAATAGTGAAAGCCGTTCTTTGTGAACGGCTTTTTTTGTGGATAAAATGCTGAAAAGTGAAAAACGCATCGGACATTTTGCAGTAATTTTACCGAAACATTTTAGACATATGGACGCATTGGACAAACGCTATATTGAGTTCAATAGAGACGGATTTGACGATAAAGAATTGCTGACAATTTATCGGGCGATATTAAAGCCACGTATGATCGAGGAAAAGATGCTTATTCTTTTACGTCAGGGAAAAATTACGAAATGGTTTTCTGGCTGGGGTCAAGAAGGAATTTCAGTAGGCTGCGCCTATGCCATGCATTCGGATGAATATATCCTCCCGATGCACAGAAACTTGGGTGTTTTTACAACAAGAGGGATTCCAATGAATCGACTTTTTGCGCAATTTCAAGGAAAAATGTCAGGTTTCACAAAGGGAAGAGATCGCTCTTTTCACTTTGGGACACAGGACTACAAATTGGTGGGAATGATTTCTCACCTCGGACCACAGTTAGGCATTGCAGATGGGATCGCATTGGCCAGTAAATTGAAAGATGAGAAGAAATCAACGATTGTTTTTACAGGTGATGGTGGTGCATCAGAAGGTGATTTTCACGAATCTTTAAATGTCGCTTCAGTTTGGGATTTGCCTGTCATTTTTGCAATTGAAAATAACTGTTGGGGCCTCTCAACTCCCTCTTCAGAACAATTCCGCTGTAAACAATTCATCGACAAAGGAATTGGCTACGGAATGGAAGCCGTTCAGGTGAATGGAAACAACATCCTAGATGTCATTCGTACCGTTCGAAAGATCAATGATGATATTCGATCGAATCCGAAGCCATATATTTTGGAGTTAATGACTTTCAGAATGCGAGGTCACGAAGAGTCCTCTGGAACGAAATATTATCCTGAAGGATTGCAAGACGAATGGGCGAAGCAAGATCCTGTTTCCAATTTTGAGTTGTACTTGAAGGAGATTGGTGTCTTAACAAATGAGGTAGATGAGCAGTATCGCGCTGAGTTGAAAGAAGAAATACAACATGGATTTGACGAGGCCAATGCGCAGCCAATGATTGAGGCTTCTTTGGAACGTGAAATGGACGATTTGTTTGCACCTTTCAAT
>Ga0114977_10002937_pt1 | contig 10943 bp, 12 predicted proteins | sample S_130805_MF_Meta_FD_87026 | JGI IMG/M metagenome (GOLD analysis project Ga0114977, IMG submission 87026) | Freshwater microbial communities from Lake Simoncouche, Canada to study carbon cycling - S_130805_MF_MetaG | ecosystem: Environmental > Aquatic > Freshwater > Lake | place: Lake...
CTATTCTGTTGCTGTGTTTTCGAATGTTTCGAATATTTACTTGCCTCAACTCTTTTTCCTCCCACCTATTTTGTTCGTCTTGTGGAAGATATTTGGTGTGCTGAATGAGATAAATGAAAATTTGTCGAAAAAAGATTCCCGAGATTCCCAAGATTTAGCAAAGGTTAAGAAGGATAAGTCTGAGCAATTCTGCCCTTTTTGCTTTGCGACTATTCCAATCTCGGCAGTTAAATGTAAATTTTGCGATAAAAACCTAAGTGTATCTTGGCCCATTAGTTAGGCTAAAAAACACATAGGGAAATTCCTATTCCAATGGTGAATAAAACCACAGGAAAGGCAGGAGGGGTAGACAGGCAGTGCAGAGAAACTAAACTGACTGTATGACAAACGACGAAACGGGCATACAAGGTTGAAATGGATAATTGCCGCATACAGCTTAAGAGGTAAGGGGAGTTTATGAGCATTGTAAGTTTTACTATTGAATTAGTCGCAGAGATTCCAGTAACGATTAATGAATCTGATCGCTCTGATGGACGTTCGTATCTTGATTTAGTGACAGAGGCGGCGACGACGTTTATGGAAAATAATGACCTAAACGAGTTGGATTTTCAGGTCAAGATTGTTGGAGACGTGATTGCAGCTGAGTAAGACTCACTTCAATTAAACCACGATGAAACTCATCAATTCTAAGAGAAATTATTATGCTCTAGTTGCATTTGTCGCCATAGGAAACCTTCTATTAAATGTTATTTATGAAATATTTGAAGTCGTTCCATTTGATAGTGAGACTATTTCGCTATTTGGACATAATGAGCATGGTCTAGGCGGTGCACCTGGTCGACTATTAGATCTTTTTAGTTATTTTACAATTTGGAGTACCGTCGTAACAGCAATTACATTTTTACTCCTTTTTAAGGGAGGGGAAAGCCACCAAGCAAAATTGCGCGTATTACTACCCACGAGCGTGATGATGGAGACTGTTACTTGTGTTCTTTTCTACCTTTTGATTTTCCCAGTCTCTCCACCTAAAGGTGCAAACATTATTCCAAGCCTCTTTTCACACGCCATCATTCCGGTACTAACGCTCTATGTTTGGCTGAGGATAGGCCCAAGGGGAATCTTTGCATTTAAGAATTTCGCCCGCTATTTTCTTATTCCAATTCTTTGGGTAATTTTAACTCTAGTTCGAGGATTAATCGATGGAGAGTATCCATATGGTGTTTTAGATGCTGCCAGCATCGGCTATATGTGGTTTTTTATCACCGTTGTTTTCATAATCATATTTGGCACACTTCTTCTCTTGGGATTCACTGCCATCGATAAGCGTTTAACACGAAAGCTTATTAGTAAGTCATAAAAGGTGTTCATGGGTTGCTCAAAGCCTGCGTAAATGCTGGTCTAAATGGCTGGGGATGATTTTTGACCCCACGATTGTTACACTTAAATAACTGCCAGACCCTCTGGCTAGTTAGCAAAAGGAGAGAAAAGTTATGCGCAGTTCAAACCCTGTTTTAGGACGGGCGTTTAATCAGCGTGGATACGCTGCATTTGATCCCAAAGCAACACCTGGTACCGACGCAGCGCTAGAGAATTTATATAACGCACCTGCAGCATCTTCGATGCGCACAGGTCGCATGACGATTGACGATGTAGTCACTCGTACTGGAATTTTATTTGCAGTTCTTGTCACCGTTGGCGCAGCTGCGTGGACACTCAATCTTGGTGGCGGTGCAATGCTGCTTGGCCTCATCGGTGGCTTTGCTTTGGCTATGGTTAATATCTTTAGCAAAACCGTTAGGCCAGGAATGATTATTGCTTACGCAGCTTTCCAAGGCTTGGCACTTGGCACAATTAGCCATCTCTATAACGAGATGTATGAAGGAATTGTTAGCCAAGCAATTATTGTGACGATTTGTGCATTCTCTGGAATGTTGTTTGCTTATAAGAGCGGGCGCATCCGTGTAACGCCAAAGTTCACAAAGGTCTTAATGACTGCATTGATGGGTTATTTAGTACTTGCCCTACTTTCATTTGTTGGTTCATTCTTTGGCGCAAGTATCTATAACATGGGCGGCTTTGGTTTACTTATCGCTGCAGGTGGAATGGTTCTTGCTAGCTTCTTCTTGATCCTAGATTTTGATCAGGTTCAAAAGGGAATCGATGCCGGTCTACCAGAGCAAGAGTCATGGCGAGCAGCCTTTGGTCTGATGGTCACAATTGTCTGGCTCTATATGGAGGTTCTGCGCTTCTTATCAATATTGCGCGGTAACGACTAAAAGAGATTAATTATAAGAATCCCGCCTTCGGTCAATGACTGGAGGCGGGATTCTTAATTTAAATGATCGTCGATGACAATAGTGTGTGATTTACGGGTCTCGGGTAATCGAAAAGAGAGAATGACCGAAACTAAGAAGATAACGGCCGTAGAGATAAAGGCTGCTTGGTATGAGAAAGTATCTGCAAACCAGCCAAGGACTATCGGCCCCACCATCATTCCCGCATCACCTGCCATTTGGAATAAACCAATGACTTGGCCACTCTTACCCCTAATGACATCACCGACAATACTCGATGGAGTAATTGCTAAGAAGGCACCCCCTAGACCAATAAATGCCATAGAGAGAAAGTACATCCAGATACTGTTAGTGAAGATTAAGACTATTAATCCCACTAATGCGATTAAAGATCCAGATACTGCAGCGTATTTTCGCCCTCGAGTATCAGAGATTTTTCCTGCCCGAAGCAAAAGTAGGCCCTGCATAAGTGCAGATAAGGTAAATCCATATCCTACAACTGCCGGAGTTGATCGCAGAGTTTCAATGACAAAGATTGGCAGAATAGATGAGCGCACACCAAATAGAACCCAGTTACCGATAAAAGATATTACTAGAGCGATGCGATAGGGCTTAAGTGAGAGTGCTTGGGCAATTGAAGTTCTCTGTGCAAGCTCTTCACCATCTTCTCCACGATTAAGATTTACTCCTTTGAGAAAAAATAGAGCGATGAGGCCTGAGATTGTTAAGGTAATTGAGTATGCAAAGAAAGGCGCCCGTAGTGATATGAGTGATAAAAGACCACCGATGGCAGGTCCTGAAATACCGCCGACTAGAAATGCACCATTATAAATTGAAAATGCACGGGCGCGATTATTATCATCAACAGCACGCATAATGACAGAGCCTGCTGCGACGGTAAACATAGAAGAACCAAGGCCACCAGCGGCTCGGAAGAAGAGCAGTTGGCCATAGCTCTGAGCTAGGCCGGCAAGGAGTACGAAGAATGCAACCATTCCAACGCCGCTAGAGAAAACGACTCTCTCGCCAAAGCGATCAACTAATTTGCCTGAGATAAGACCAGAGGCAAATCGGGTAATAGCAAAAGTGGAGACAATCAAACCAACAGCGGTGTTATTGACTCCAAAGGTGCGAGCAAAGACAGGTATGGCAGGAAGCACGATTCCAAAGCCCACCGCTACAAAAAAAGATGCGGTGGTGCGGATCTTTATCTCGCGAGGTAGATCCTTAAATGGAGATTGCATTAACCAAGAGATTCTCCAGCTGTCTCTTCACGGGCTGCTGCATAATCGGCATTTGTTCGCAGAGGTGTTTCACGCATCATTAGCGCGAGCAGGATGCCTAGCGCTGTGATTGGTGCGGCAGCATAGAAGACAATGTGGAACGAACTTACAAAGGCTTCAAGAGCGGTAGTTTTAATTACCGGTGAGAACGTCTCTAGGACGGCAGTGTTATTTGAAATACTTTCAAGCTTGCTCATATCAAAGCCACTCATTGCCCCTGGATCACTCTTGGCAAGTTCGGCAAAGTTAGATTGTAGATAATGCCCGACTCGGTTACTCAAGATGGTTCCAAAGAGGGCCGTACCAAAGACTGAGCCAAGTGAGCGGAAGAAGGTGTTACTGCTTGTGGCAACACCCATATCCCTAAAGTCAACTGCATTTTGTAGTGCAATAACGATGGTCTGCATTGATAAGCCAAGGCCAGCACCAACTAAGACTGCATATATTGAAATCTGCCAATACGGCGTATCAATCTGCAATCTTGTCATTAGTAAAATTCCTAGAGTCATTATCGCCGTACCCATAATTGGAAAGCGCTTGTAATGACCATGCTTTGTAATCATTTTTCCGGAGACTATTGACGTTGACACAATTCCAATCATGAATGGAATTAATTTCAACCCCGCCTCAGTAGCTGAATAGCCTTTAACAACCTGGAAGTAGAGCGGCAACATAACGATTGCGCCAAACATCCCAGCGCCAATCACTGCGCCAAGGGCTGAGGTGAGAGAGAACGTATGATTTTTAAATAACGACAAAGGAATGATCGGCTCTTTAGCCTTGCTCTCCCAATAGAGAAAGACAACTGTGAGAATGAGCCCAGCAGAAAGGAGTGCAATTGTGCGACTATCGCCCCATCCATATTGTGGACCGTAGATTGAGACTGAGAGCAAAACTAATGTCACTGAAACAACCATCAGGACTGCGCCAAAGTAATCGATAGTGTGATCGCGCTTGACCTTAGGGATATGCAAAACGGCCGATGTAATCACGAGAGCTGCGATTGCAAAGGGGATATTGATATAGAAGATCCAGCGCCATCCAGTAACACCAAAAATCTCTGCGCGATCGGCAAAGAATCCACCAAGGAGTGGACCAGCAACTGAGGCCAATCCCCACACCGCACCGAAGTAGCCTTGATAGCGACCACGCTCGCGCGGAGGGACAATATCGCCGATGATGACAAATGTCAGTGCCATCAGACCACCGGCACCTAAACCTTGTAGGGCACGTGTAGCGATTAATTGCTCCATGTTTTGTGATGCACCAGCTAAGAATGAGCCGATTAAAAAAGTAATGATTGCAAATTGAAAGACGACGCGGCGACCGTAGATATCTGAGATTTTTCCATACAACGGCGTTGATGCAGTCGATGTTAATAAGTAGGCGGTGACAACCCAGGTGTAGTGATTAAGGCCATCGAACTCTTCCACGATATTTTTAAGTGCCGTTGAAACAATTGTCTGATCAAGGGCTGCTAAAAATAGCCCCGTCATGAGGCCACCAAGAATGATCATAATTTCGCGGTGGGTAAGGGCTTTGGCCGATGCATTAAGGGGTGTTTTATTAGTCATAGGGGTAAGGTTACCGCGTGAAGACAGTGAGTGCTGAGCATCTAGTCAAGAGCTATAACAAAGGTGCAGTCAAAGCGTTGGATGATCTATCTCTGGATGTCGCAGAGGGCACAGTATTGAGCGTATTAGGACCAAATGGAGCAGGTAAAACAACGACTGTGAGAATTCTCGCAACTCTGCTCAAGCCCGACTCAGGAAATGCTCATGTTGCAGGAATCGATGTAATTAAACATCCCGACAAAGTCCGCGAACTCATAGGTTTATCTGGGCAATATGCAGCCGTTGATGAGACTTTAACTGGCTGGGATAACTTAGTGATGTTTGGACGCCTTTATCACTTAGGAAAACAACAGTCGATTAATCGGGCAAATGATTTACTTGAACGCTTTTCATTAACCGATAGTGCACGCCGTCCGATTAAAACATATTCAGGTGGAATGCGACGCCGCTTAGATTTAGCTGCATCATTAATTGTGCAACCCAAGGTTCTATTTCTGGATGAGCCCACTACTGGACTCGACCCGCGAGGACGTATGGAGATGTGGGGAGTTATTGAAGAACTTGTCACAGGTGGAGTAACGGTGTTGTTGACTACTCAGTATCTTGAGGAGGCCGATCAATTAGCCGATGAGATAGCCGTCATTGATCACGGAACAGTTATTGCCCGCGGAACTTCAGATGTATTAAAAAAGCAGGTGGGCGGTGAGCGTTTAGAGATCACAGCTGAAAACCAAGATTTAGCGAAGGTGCAAGAGATAATCGCTGGTATCAGCGCAAGTGCAACGCATATAGATGGACGAACTGTGAGTGCACCAGTTTCAACTGGTTCAAGCGCCCTTATTCAAGCTCTACGTGCATTGGACGAGGCCTCAATTCACCCGCTAGATATTGCACTCAAGCGACCATCCCTTGATGATGTCTTCTTATCTCTTACTGGCCATGTCGCCGAAGAGAGCCTGCCCGAACCGGTGAAGAAGAAAAAAAGGGGAGGAAAATGAAGCATCTGCTGAGTGACTCTTTGGTTATTACTAAGCGCCAGGTATTACAGCTAGCTCGAATCCCTGAACTACTGATCTTCTCAACTATTCAGCCAGTGATGTTTGTTCTCTTATTCCGCTTTGTCTTTGGTGGCTCGATCTCAACGGGCCAGCCTGGGGGATATGTACAGCTGCTTATGCCTGGCATCTTTGTCCAAACCGTGGCCTTCACATTGGCGGCAACGGCATCGGGCTTAGCTCAAGATATGGAGAAGGGCCTGATCGATAGATTTAGATCACTTCCGATCTCACGCGGGGCAGTAGTTATTGGACGCACATTTGGAGATGCGCTGTTAAATATTTTAGTCCTTGCAGTTATGGCCGCTGCTGGTTTTGCAGTGGGATGGCGTCCAACTTCTGGCTTTATGAGAGTGGCTTTAGGCTTTCTATTTCTCTTTGCATTTGGCTATGCCCTCTCATGGATTGGTATCTATGTAGGTCTAGTGGTTCGAGATGCCCGAGTCGTTCAAAACGTTGGATTCTTAGTTACATTTCCAATGACATTTTTATCAAATGCCTTTGCTCCAACAACTGGAATGCCAAGGGCACTGCAGTATGTAGCTGAGTGGAACCCTGTCTCATCGATGGTTGCAGCATGTCGGCAGTTATTTGGTTTGAAAAACGAGTTCGGCGCCACCGCTAGCTCCTGGCCTAGCCAACATCCTTTAGAGACATCACTTCTCTATATGATTCTTTTGATGGCGATTTTTATTCCACTCAGCGTACGCAAATACGCTAATACCTCTTCTTAAAGCAAATAATTAAAGCCAGCTACTTTTAGGCGTAAAACTCGGCCGACTTAATTTCGACCGTGATCTCTCGACCATTGGGCGCGGTGTAAGAAACTGTTGCACCAATCTCAGCACCCATTACGGCTGCGCCAAGTGGGGATTTTTCGCTATAGACATCTAAATCACCCGATGAGATTTCGCGAGATCCCAGCAAGAACTTCATCTCATCACCAGCGATGTGGGCAGTGACAACCATCCCGGCGCCGACTTTTCCATCGGCACTTGGTGGTGGTGTACCGATGTGGGCATTGTCTAACATCTGCTTTAGCTGGCGGATGCGCGCCTCCATCTTGCCCTGTTCATCACGAGCGGCGTGATAGCCGCCGTTCTCTTTTAAATCGCCTTCGGCACGAGCGGCCTCGATTTTGGCCGTGATCTCTTTTCGTCCTGGACCTTCAAAGTTTTCTAATTCGGCGCGCAAACGATCGGCAGCTTCCTGCGTCAGCCATGTCTGTGTGCTCATAAGGAGCAACGCTACTAGGTGATTACTTGCGGCGACAACTAATTACATCGGCATTGACTGCAGGACCCCGTGATTGCACGGGAGTAGTCCTCTCAAGATCAGCAAGCCCTGGCTCAATCTCATCATCGATCTGGCCGACAATATTCTTCTGGATATCGCGTGCGATAAGTGTGCATATAACTACTGCATCTTTGTCATGGCGTTGCACCGAATAGCGCACCGATATCTCTTTCTCAGAGGTGATGGCATATGAGATGAGTGAGTATCTAATGGGTGGATTTGAGTGATGCAGTCCTGCCCACAACAGCCATGCAATCCCAGTTACTGCAAAAAAGATAGCCGGTGCAAGCCATCGATTTCCGGGGCGAATTCCGTATCGGTCGTTGTATGAGAACTCAGCTGGCATGGGATGATTATGTCATGCAAAAAAATATCGAGATGGGGCCTGCAGGCTCAATTACTATTGCACTTTTGATTATCGCCGTAGTTTTCTTGATGCGCAGTTTCTATAAGCGCTTTATGGGCGTAGATCGAAGCCATGACACAGACGAAAAGTAACTCCCTTGCTCCACGAATTGGCGCAGGATTTGGCGTTGTAGTTCTTGTCGCAGTTTTTTTCGCACTAGGAATGTGGCAGTTAGATCGAGCAGCTGCCTTAAAAGCAAGTCTTGTCAGCGCAACAACGATTGATAAAAAAGTAGTTACGCTCGAATCTATAGCTACAGCAAATACATCCCTGAGCCCCGCTGCAATCAATCGGAGTGTGAAAGTTTCAGGACACTATGTCGCCAATTACAGAGCACCGGGCCAGATCGATGGCGATGGAGTGATGAGTGATTGGGAGGTTGCACTTTTGCAGGTGGGCGAGAGTGAAGGGATTTTGGTAGTGCGTGGTCTCTGGTCAGAGCGCCTACTCAATCCTGATATTCAACAGTCCATGGAGTTAAATATTGTTGGGCTTTTACATGCCCATCAAGATGGTGATCGCGCCGATAATTCACTTGGCGTAATTTCGCGCCTTGATAGCGCCGTTATTGTGGGTAGTACCGATTTAGATTTATTTGATGGCTATATTCTGGCTAGCTCTGAAAGCCACAAGGGTAATGAACTCAGTAGAGCCCGAGTCAGTGCTGAAAAACTTACATCTCGAATCCCAGGTTTTTACTGGCAACACCTCTCATATGTAGTGATCTGGTGGCTCATGGCTGCAGTGGTGCTGTACCTACCCTTTTATCGTCGTAAGGTAGGCACATGAAATCTGCCGTTCTTCGCTTTCGAGTTATGGCCATCGTCTCTGGCCTTATGTCACTGCTCCTGTGGTTTGTGTACATGCCAATAAAATATATTTTCGACGCCCCTGAACTGCACAGTTCAATCATCTGGATTCCAATGGTCCATGGCTACCTGTATCCGATCTACATACTAACTGCGATTCAATTTGCTACTAAAGCCCGCTGGCCGATTATGAAGATGCTGGGCTTAATTCTGGCCGGCACGCTTCCTGTGGCATCGTTGTTAGCTGAGCGCCGAGTTGTACGCAGCCATTCGTAAATTTATCAAGTCTCTTTTCTACCCACTCTATGAGTGGCGCATAGTGAGAGATCTAGATTTTTCAAAGACACCGCATCACGTTGGCGTTATTCTCGATGGAAATCGACGCTGGGCAAAGGCCAATCCCAATCAGGGCGATCCCAATGGCCACAAGGCCGGGGCGAGCAAGATCATCGAGTTTCTGGGCTGGTGCGATGATGCCGAAGTACGTGTTGTAACTCTGTGGCTGCTATCGACCGATAACTTCAAACGTAGCGCCTCTGAAATCCAAGAGCTACTGCAGATCATCGGAGATACGGTCGATGAGTTAGCGGCCACGGGCCGTTGGAATATCAAGGCGGTTGGAGCTTTAGATTTACTACCTGAATGGCTCAGTCAAAAACTTAACAACCTTAAGCCAATTCGCGAAGATGGTGTCGAGGTCAACGTCGCCATTAGTTACGGCGGGCGACGAGAAATCATCGATGCCGTTAAGAGTTATTTAAGTGACGAGGAAAAGTCGGGTCACTCACTTGATCAGGCAAAGGCCAATCTCTCGACAGATGATATTTCAAAGTTTTTATATACAGCTGGGCAACCAGACCCTGAGCTTTTGATCCGAACATCGGGAGAGCAACGCCTGGGCGGATTTATGTTGTGGCAGAGTGCATCATCAGAGTTCTATTTCTGCGAGGCTTATTGGCCAGATTTTCGTAGAGTTGATTTTTTGCGTGCCCTGCGTGCATATTCGCTGCGACAACGCCGCTTTGGTTCATAACTTCTTCCATTAGATTTCACACAGTGCGCAAGCGTGTCGCAGGGGTGTTCGGCCCAACTGGTTCTACATTTTTCATATCCGAAGCAGGTCCCAACTAGTACAACTTAAATCGAGGAGCTCCGCCATTGGCTTCAAAGAGTCAGAGCGATAGAAAGACCTTTGTTTTAGATACCAGTGTTTTGCTGGCCGATCCTGGCGCGCTCTATAAGTTTGCAGAGCATGAAGTCATTATCCCGATCGCAGTTATTGGTGAGTTAGAGAGCAAACGCGATCACCCCGAGCTCGGATACTTTGCCAGAGCAGCACTTCGCGCCCTCGATGATCTGCGCGTTACCCATGGCCGCCTTGATAAAGCCCTCACTATTACTCCAGAGGGTGGAACACTTTCAGTAGAGCTCAATCACACCGATCTTTCGACTCTGCCCCAAGGCTTCTTGCGCGATGGCACCAATGATTCGCGAATCCTGGCAATAGCCAAAAACTTAATGGGAGATGGCAAGCAGGTTGTCTTGGTTACTAAAGATTTACCGCTTCGTGTTAAAGCATCCTCAGTCGGTGTTGAGGCCCAAGAGTATTTAGCAGAACTCGTCTCCAATAGTGGCTGGACCGGCATCGTCGAATTAACTGTGGGATCAAATATCATCGATGATTTATATGCATCCGATCGCGCCGATCACGAAGCGGCCCACGAACTACCTGTTCATACCGGCATCGTTCTGCACTCTGATAGGGGCAGCGCACTTGCTCGAGTAACGGCCGATAAGCAGCTGCAGTTAGTGCGCGGAGATCGCAGCGCCTTTGGTCTACATGGACGCAGCGCCGAACAGCGCGTTGCACTCGACCTCTTATTAGATGACTCTGTTGGCATCGTCTCTCTCGGTGGCCGGGCCGGAACTGGTAAGTCGGCGCTGGCTCTGTGCGCTGGGCTTGAGGCGGTAATGGAGAAGCGGGTTCATAAAAAAGTCCTCATCTTCAGACCCTTATATCCAGTCGGAGGGCAGGAGCTGGGCTATCTGCCAGGTAGTGAGGGCGAGAAGATGTCGCCCTGGGCCCAGGCCGTCTTTGACACGTTGGGCGCACTGGTCAGTCAGGCGGTCATCGATGAGATCGTGGATCGGGGCTTAATCGAAGTTCTGCCACTGACCCATATCCGTGGCCGCTCACTGCACGACTCCTTTGTCATTGTCGATGAG
>Ga0114977_10002938_pt1 | contig 10942 bp, 10 predicted proteins | sample S_130805_MF_Meta_FD_87026 | JGI IMG/M metagenome (GOLD analysis project Ga0114977, IMG submission 87026) | Freshwater microbial communities from Lake Simoncouche, Canada to study carbon cycling - S_130805_MF_MetaG | ecosystem: Environmental > Aquatic > Freshwater > Lake | place: Lake...
TGCTCCACTGACTGCCAGCGTGGAAGCACAGGTCTCTATCCCTGATGTTTCATCTTTGGTACAGATTCCAGCGTGAGCAGGGCTAGCAACAACTAATCCTGTTGCAAGCAATGCAGCGCTACCTAATGCAGCAATAAATGAACGTAACTTCAAAGTGCTCTTCATGATTAACCTACCTTTGGAAGCGCATCAGCAGCGATTGCTGGACGCTTGTATGTCGAAACGGTTATTGGACCATCAGCAGAATCAGTGGTGTTAAGAACTCGTGTTCCACCAATTGGTTTCAATACGCTATTTGCGTCATAAGCACCAATCCAGAAAGAGTTGTACGCCTCATGAGTCTTAGATGAGTATGCAAGTGGAGAAAGTGCAGCGCTACTTAATGTGGCACCTTTGTTCTCCATAAATGTGATTAAGCTTTTACGGGTTAGGTTTTTGCCTGCACCCATCAGAGCTGCCGTTGTTAAGTAACCAATGTTCATTCCCTGCAAAACATTGTTATCCCAAACTTTATCGTCAGCTGCGCCGGTGTTGAATTCGTCATTGATTTTCTTAAATGCAACTACGAACTCATCAGTATCTTCGCCAGGTGATGGTGCGTGTGATGCTGAGATAACACCTGTTAAGAGGGCGGATGCAACAGCTGCAGGTTGTCCTTGTGATGCGAGGATGGTTTTGAAAGTGGTGGCATCTGAGCCAACACTTGTTACCAACCATTTAGGTGCAAAACCTAATTTCGCAGCGGTACCAATTGTGATCGCAGTTGCTGAGGCAACTGCACCAATCACAACAAGTGTTACACCAGCTTTTTGCAAAGCTTGAACCTGTGCAGTTAAACCTAGGCTCTGGCTACCGGCAACGAATTTTTGAGTATTTGCAGCTGGGAAAGTTACGCCTTGTTGCTTAAATCCAGCGACTACATTTCGGCCAAAATCATCAGTTTGATAAAGAATGCCAACTTTGCCAGCTGCAAGTTCAGCGGCGTAATTCTTCTTTAAGAAATCTGCTTCAATTTTGGATTCAACAACATAAGTTCCAAGACCAGCAAAGGAAGTTGGATACTTTTTAGGATCGATATAAAAACCGCTGTATCCACTATTTACAAATAGATCTGGAATTCCGCGACGGTTAATATCTTTGATAACTGAAATATGGGTCTGCGTTCCTACACTTCCAACCATGGCAAAGACTTTGTCTTTGTTAATCAAGGTAGATGCAGTTGAAATTGTTAGACCAGCTTTATAAATGTCATCTTTGACAACTAATCTAATTTTGCGGCCATTAACGCCACCTTTTGAATTTACATAATCAAAGTAGGCGCGCATTGCGTCATCTACTTTTTTATACCCTGGACTAGCGCTGCCTGTTTGCGGCAATTGCATGCCAAGCACAATCTCGGTTGCGCTTACGCCAACTTCAGAGCGAACTGGAATTGCTTGCGAAGGTGCAATAGCGAGAGAGCTCGCAACTGCGCCAGCAACAATGCCGATCACCCATCGTTTTGATTGAGATCCACGAATTTTCACTTCGATGACTCTTTTCTATATCTGTTGACTGCGCGGTGCTCCGGGCAGGCACGGCTTGAGCCGCTACAAGGGATAAGTTACTAGAAGGTTGCCAAAGGGTGAACAGGTAATCCGACAAATCGCCCAATATGGCGTGATTTTCGCTGATTCTGAGAGGTGGCTTAATGGTTCCTACGGTGATGTGCGCCCATGACCCCGGCTGGGTTAATGATGATCGTCGCCAGCAGGAGTACCCCGGTCAGCAGGGCGGGTAAGTAATTTGAGATTTGTTCGGAAACCGCCAAACCTGAAATTGCCCAATCAATCAGATCGGGGAGAAAAACCACGATCAAAGTGCCAATAAATGCGCCAGCAATACTTCCCACTCCACCAAGTATTGCCGCCGTCAGCAATGTCAATGAAAGCGAAACTGGATAAACGCTCGGTCCGACCAATCCGCGTAATCCATAAAGTGCACCACCAAGACCGGCGATTGCAGAACTAAATACGAAGACAATTACTTTTGTCCGTGCGACCGGGATGCCGCTTACCGCTGCGCCGATTTCATCATCACGAACAGCTTGCCAACTCCGGCCTGCCCTACTTGCCATCAAATTTGAAGTAAAGAACAAAGCAATTAGCGCAACAGGTAGTGAAATCCAAAGTTGCCATTGTTCATAGCCAACTTCAATGAAATTGCTAATCCAAGTAGGAGGTATTCCAAAATCGACTATTAAACCAATGTCTCCACCTAAAACAGATTCAAATCTATTTGCTACAGAAGGTAAAGCAAGGGCGATTACTAGCGTCGTGCCCGCCAAGTATGGGCCGGAAAGTCTTGCTGCGGCTGCTCCGAGAATTAATCCGAAGATACCTGCAGCGAATATTGCTACCAGAAATGCAATCCAGATTGGGGCACCTAAATTTGTAATCATCGATGCGCTTGCATAACCTCCAACAGCCATCAATGCACCTTGACCGAGTGAGATCTGTCCAGAGGCTCCAGTTAAAACTGTAAGTGAAAGCACACCAATGAAAAGCATCAATACCAAAGCTAATTGGCCTTGATTGTAAGCATCGAATGTAAAACTTAACAGAAGTAGAAATACTCCTAGTGTTAAAGTTTTAATCAAATTCTTGCGCCAAATCTTTTTGCTTCTATCCACGGCGCACCTGCTTTCCACCTAAAATACCATTTGGTCTAATTAATTGAACCGCAAGCAATAAAAACAATATTGCTAGGAAGACATTTTCAGGAGATCCGTAGGTAGTAACTAGTGAAATCCCAATTCCAAGAATTAAACCACCGAGAACAGCGCCCAGCGGGCTATCCAATCCGCCAACAACTGCTGCAGTAAAAGCAACAATCAAAATTAAATCTAAAGAATTGGGAGATAAATTAGTGCTGGGAGTAATTAGCAGCCCAGCTAAAGATCCAGCTGATCCAGATATTGCCCAACTTAAAGTTCGCATTCGGCTGACTTTAATTCCACTCAATCTAGCCACTTCAGGATTTAATGCTGCAGCGCGCATGCCCAAGCCCAAGCCCGTCTGAGTGAAAAAGTAGGTGAGTATGAGTAAAACTATTAATACGACACCTATTACGAAAAGGTTAAATGCTGAAAATGGAAGTGTTCCATCACCATTTTTAAAATAAAAACTATCTACTGGGGTTGGAAAGCCGCGTTCTTCCCCAGCCCAAAATACTCCCGCTAATGCTTGCAATATCGCCAAAATTCCAAGGGATGCAATAACTGGAATTGTTGCTGCCAGGGTTTTGGTGGATGATGAACTTTTCTTGTGTGCCAGCGGACGCATGATCAATAAATCAATAACCATTCCAAGTAGCGACCCCGATATCAAGGCAACTATAAAAGCCAACCAATATGAATTTCCAGAATTGATTAGATTCGATGCAATGTAGGTGGTGAACATTGCTTGCCCCATTTGCGCAAAATTAACAACTCCTGCACCACGCCAGACAATCACCAAGCCCAGTGCAGCTAACGCAAAAATTGCTCCGTTGGCAGTGCCGGTAATTAGGGTGCTAATAAAAGTATTCATCAATACCCCAAGTACGCAGTTCGAAGGGCGGAATCAGCACGCATTTTTGCAGCAGGTTGATCTGATACGACTTTACCCAGCGCTAGCAAAACTCCATGGTCAGCAACAGCTAATGCGGTATTTGCATTTTGTTCGACAAGTAAAACTGTAAGACCTGTGCTTCGAGATAATTGATTAATACTTTGAATAATTTGCTCAACGACAAGTGGTGCCAACCCAAGAGATGGTTCATCCAATAGTAAAAGTTTTGGTCTTGAGACAAGTGCTCTTGAAATAGCGAGCATCTGTCGTTCTCCCCCTGAAAGGGATCCGGCACTTTGCTTTACTCTTTCAGCCAATCTTGGAAATAAATCCAACACTTCCGAGATAGCGACTTTAACGTCACTGGAATTTTTCCGTCTTCTAAAGAGAGCACCCATTTCAATATTTTCTAATACCGAAAAAGTTGGAATTACTGCATGGCCTTCTGGGACATGAGCTATTCCTGATCTAACAATCTCTTCAGGGGCTAGATTCGTTATATCTAAATCTCCCCAACTTATGGTTCCACTTTTTGCTTTCTCTAATCCTGAGATAGTGCGCAGCAAAGTGGATTTACCAGCACCATTTGCACCAATCACTGTTGTAATTTCCCCAGAGTTAGCAACAAGGGAGACTCCATCGAGGGCGCGAACATGACCATAATTTGTAACTAAATCACTTACTACTAATGCACTCATCATTAATTCCCACTACCTAATTTTATATCTGCGGGAGTTAATGTTCCCAGGTATGCAGCAACTACCGCTGGATCCTGTCTCACTTTTTCAAAAGGCCCACTTGAAATAACTTCACCAAAATTTAAAACGTACACTCGATCTGAAATTTTATTTACGAATTCAACATTGTGCTCAACCACAATGATTGAATAAAACTCTTTTAGCTGCAAAACTAAATTAGCCAACTTTTCAATTTCATCATGACCTAATCCTGCGGCTGGTTCATCCAATAATAAAATTTTTGGCTCTAAGACTAGGGCTCTTGCAAGTGCCACTCTCTTGGAATCCGGATAAGTTAATTGGCTTGGATACTTATCTGCAAATTGAGTAGCACCAGCCCAAGCAAGTGCTTTTTGAGCTTTTGCTATTAGCTTTGCCTCTGATTTTCCCGATGTTCCAAAAAGATCTGCAAAAAAACCATTACTTGCGTGCGCTTCTGCCCCAACCATTACATTTTGAAGTGCAGTCAGACCAGAAAAGAGTCCAACCCCTTGCAATGTGCGTGCGATCCCCAACTTTGCTAGCTGATGTGTTTTTGGCCAAGTTGAGTTTTTTCCCTCAAACGAAAATTTTCCACTAGTAGGTGGAACTAATCCAGAGATTGCATTAAATAGGGTGGTCTTTCCGGCGCCGTTTGGTCCAATTAACCCAAGTACTTCATTTTTGTGCAACTCAATGTGAACATTATTAAGTGCCTTCAATCCACCAAAGGTGACAGACAATCCCTCTATTTTTAAGAGTTCGCTCATGTCACACCTCCGAAACTTGGTTTTCTGGGGGTACTAGAATTCTAGGAGTTCGCGGACCTATACCGGAAACTATCTCATATGAGATTGTTCCAGCTGCTTTGGCTAACTCATTTACCGGCAGTTTTTCACCAAAGATGATTACTTCATCCCCCGCTTTTGCAATCGAGTTAATTCCTAAATCTATTGCACATTGATCCATCGAAACCCGACCAATTAAGTGGGCAGGCAAATTGTTGTGCAGAAAATAAGCGGTCCCATCCGTTGACCGTGGCAACCCATCGGCATACCCAAAAGTAACGATGCCAATTTTTGTTTCCTTGGTAACTTGCACTGTTGCGCCATATCCAACAGTTGCTCCTGGCGGAATATTTTTTACAAGTAGAAGGCGAGCACGCAACTCCATTGCAGGCTTTAGAGAGATATTTTTTGGCGGAATATTTGTTGGAGACAATCCATAAATCAGGAGGCCTGCGCGAACCAGATCAAAAGTTCCATCAGGCAAACCTAGTATTGCTGAAGAGTTAGCAATATGCCGGATACCTGGATTCAATCCTTCATCTTTCATGTACTCCAGTGCGCTATTGAATCGCTTAATCTGTTCTGCATTTAATGGATGAGTTGGTTCATCTGCACAAGCTAAATGTGACCAAGTCCCCACCAACTCAATTTCGTTGGCAGCAGTAAGACGATTTAATTCACTAACTATTTCTGGAAATTCATCAAGTGCACCAGCTCTACTCATTCCAGTATCAACTTTGAGATGTACCCTGGAAATTAATCCGACCCTTAGCGAGGCAGTATAAATTTCTTGTAACTGTTGTAGTGATGAAATAGATAAATCAATATCGTTTTTAATCGCACCTTCAAAATCTGCGCCAGGCGGGGTAAGCCAGGCCAACAATGGTGCAGCGATTCCGGCTTTGCGAATCTCAATCGCTTCAGATAACAGCGCAACGCCCAACCACTGTGCTCCTCCTTGGAGTGCAGCCTGTGAAGATTTAATTAAGCCATGACCATAAGCGTCAGCTTTCACTACTGCCATAACTGGCTTTTTAGTTACTGCGCAAATTTGAGCAACATTATCTGAAATATTTTGGTAATTTACATAAGCAGCGTTTGGTAATTGCATTACTTTGAACTTTCGATAATTACCATGGCAATAACAAATCCGCCATCGTGAGAGATCGAAACTTTGACATTTTTATCTGATACCAAAGCTAGCACTGCACCACTAAATTCAAAACTAGGTCGCCCACTTTCAAGACGTAAAACTTCAACCTCTTGCCAAGAAAGTCCAGGAGGAACTCCCAACGCTTTTGCTAAAGCTTCTTTAGCGGCAAACCTTCCTGCCAAATGAAGCGAGAGATTCCTATTGCTTCCTTGTTGAATTTCACGATCAGTAAATAACCTCTTAGCTAACCCTGAAGTTCTGTTAAGTGAACTCTCAAATCTTTTTTGATCTACTAGATCTATCCCTATTTGTGAACTCATAGCAGTACTTTAAATGTTACTTCGACGTGAGGGAATGCTGCGATCTACGGCAATTATTAACATTAGCAATGCAGTTCCGATGGCAACTCCACCAAGTAAGTCAGATAACCAATGCGTATTCCTAAAAATTGACACAAAAAAAACAATAGTGCTAATCACCACAACAGAAAAAGCGGCGACTCTTACAACTCCTAATTTAGGTTGAACATATTGAATATAAAGATAAGCAATTAACCCCCAAGTTAAGACTGCGTTTGACGCATGCCCACTTGGATATGACATGCCGCCAGCATAAAGTAAATCAACATTTAAACGAGGTTTGGTTCTTCCAAACTCTAATTTTGCTAAACCCACTACTGCGTTCAATGCAACCAATGAAATCACCGATAGATTAAATGGTCGCCATGTTTCAAATTTCCAACCAAGGTAGATTGAAAGCGAAAGTAATATTGCGGCAGTAAGTCCACGTAATCCTAGGTGGTCAAGATTGTAAACAACCCAATCTCCCCAATCGGGAAGAGTTGGCCGGCTCCATTTGGCAATAGATTGATCTAAAACAAGTAATGAACCATCATGGACAACTTGCTCCGTAATCACGAAAAACATGAGTATGAAAAGCGCTGCAAATCTAACTAACCGATCTGGAGTTCTTCTCTTTAGCTGAACCTGAGACTGATGATTATTTACCGCCATGACTACTCAACCGTTACGGATTTGGCAAGATTTCGTGGTTGGTCCACATCTAGGCCTCTAGCAACGGCCATTTCATATGCAAAAACTTGAAGTGGCAAAATACTAAGAAGTGGTTGCAGCAGAACTGAACACGTAGGAACACGAATAACATGAGCCGCACTGACTTCAAGATCATTTTCGTCAGCGATAACAATCGTCTTCGCTCCGCGAGCTTGAACCTCTTGGGCATTGCTTAACATTTTTTGATAAATCGGTGAACTTGGTGAAGGTAAAACCACAACTACAGGAGTTCCTTCTTCGATAAGCGCAATCGGGCCATGTTTTAATTCACCAGCTGCGAATCCTTCTGCATGCATGTAGGCCAACTCTTTCAATTTTAGGGCGCCTTCAAGTGCAACTGGATAGCCAACATGTCTTCCCAAGAATAGAACTGAGCCGACTTCTTTTAATTCAATGGCCAGTTTACTAATTGACTCTCTAGTCTCAAGAAAACGTTCAATTTTGCTGGGCATCTCATGTAACTCCGCCAGAATTTTTTGAATCTCATCAGAAAATTTAATTCCACGCACTTGCGAGATATACAGACCAATTAAATAAGAAGCAACAATCTGAGTTAAAAATGCTTTAGTAGAAGCAACCGCAACTTCAGGTCCAGCATGGGTATAAAGCACCCCATCTGATTCTCTTGGAATTGTTGATCCATTGGTATTGCAAATACTTAACACTTTTGCACGTTGATCTTTGGCATGACGAAGCGCCATTAAGGTATCCATAGTTTCACCAGATTGCGAAATTGCGATAACTAGAGTCCCTCGATCAATAATCGGGTCGCGGTATCTAAATTCAGAAGCAAGTTCTACCTCAACTGGGATTCTGGTCCAATGTTCAATCGCATACTTTGCAATCATTCCGGCGTGAAAAGCTGATCCACAACCAATAATAATTATTTTCTCAACATCGCGAAGATCCTCTTCAGCTATTCGAATCTCATTTAAAATCAATTTACCTTTTTCATCTAGGCGACCCAAGAGTGTGTCAGCTACAGCTTTGGGTTGTTCCATAATTTCTTTGGCCATGAAATGTGGGTAGCCATCTTTTTGAGCAGCGGCGGCATCCCAAGTGACTTTAAACTCGCGTCCCTCTACTTTGTTTCCAGAAAAATCAGTGATGCTCACCGCATCTGGTGTTATTAAGACAACTTGATCTTGGCCAAGTTCAATTGCATTTGAAGTGAATTCGATAAACGCAGCGACATCTGATGCCAGAAATCTTTCATTATTTCCGACTCCGACAACTAATGGCGAATTCCTTCTTGCTCCAACCACTTGATCTTTAGATTTTGCATGGACTGCGACTAGAGAAAATGCACCATCTAACCGCTTGCAGGTCTGACGCATTGCCTCAGCCAGGTCTCCATTACATTTTTCGTAAGCTTGTCCAAGTAGGTGCGCAACAACTTCAGAATCTGTTTCAGATAGAAATTCATGGCCATCTGCTTCTAATTCTCGTCGCAAGATCACATAATTTTCGATAATGCCATTGTGGATAATTGCTAATTCTTGAGATGGATTTAGATGCGGATGTGCATTTCGGTCATTCGGAGCCCCGTGAGTTGCCCATCTTGTATGTCCGATTCCGGTTACCGAGGTTGGCAACTTAACTTTACTTAGTGCGCCTTCCAAAGCTGCCAATTTTCCAGCCCGCTTAACAGTTGAAATCCCATCACTCGTAATCAATGCGACTCCAGCAGAGTCGTAACCACGGTATTCGAGTCTGCGTAAACCCTCAACAATAATTGGTAGTGCCTGATTGCGACCGGCATAGCCGATAATTCCGCACATCAGTACTCCCCTCTAAGCATTTGAGGATGATTCTACTGCGTCAGCCAATTTTTTTGCTATTGCGTGGGCTTTACTTTCTGTATCTGCTTCGACCATAACGCGAATCAATTGCTCAGTTCCTGATGCGCGTATCAAAATCCGGCCATTAATTCCTAAATCGCTTTCGGCAGATTGAGTAGCAACTTTCAATCCAGCTGAGGTTAACACTTTCTCTTTATCTGTGACTGGGATATTTAAAAGAACCTGAGGATATGATGAAAAAATCTCGGATAAGTTTTCTGATTTGGCTTCACCGTTAGCAATTAATTCTAGGATATGCAGAGCCGTTAAAATTCCATCTCCAGTCGTTGCAAACTTTCGCAAAATAATATGGCCAGATTGTTCTCCACCGTAATAGATCTCATTAGCAAGCATCAGTTCAAGAACATAGCGATCTCCAACTGATGCTACTTCCACTGTTATGCCTTCATCTTTCATCTTATTCAGAAATCCTAAATTACTCATAACAGTGGCTACTATTTTATTGCCAGGTAATTCACCTTTTTTCTTTGCAGAAATTGCCAGAAGTGCAAGCAAAGCATCACCGTCGACAACTTTCCCACGCCCATCAATAAGAAGTGCGCGATCTGCATCTCCATCATGCGCAATTCCTAAATCTGCTCCACTTTGCAAAACCTTTGCAGCAAGAAGATCTAAATGGGTGGAGCCACAATCTTTATTTATATTTTCACCATCTGGTGATGCGCCAATAACAATAACTTCAGCTCCGGCGCGTTTTAAAACTTCCGGGGCGTATGTACTCGCACTCCCATGTGCACAATCAACCACGACGGTAATTCCATTTAATGGCTTTGAAATTGATGATAGAAGATATGTAATGTAATCATTTCTTCCATTTTCATCTTTTACTACTGATCCCTCTTGTGAGATTTTTGCCTTTGACTTATCTTCTATTAACTGCTCAATATCTCTTTCAATTTCATCTGCAATCTTTTGGCCGTTACTTCCAAAAATTTTGATTCCATTGTCCGATGCTGGATTGTGAGATGCAGTAATCATGATCGCAGCATCGGCTTTGCGAGTAAGAACTAAATGTGCCAGCCCTGGAGTTGGGATGACTCCGATTAAGGTGACATTTACTCCTACGCTGGTGAGCCCAGCGATTAATGCCTGTTCAATTTCTAACCCCGATTTACGGGTATCTCTGCCAATCAAAATTTGTGCTTGAGGCTTAAAGATAATGCCGGCAGCAACACCAATTGCATTAACTAAGTTTGGGTTTAAGAGAGAGTCAGCGGAACCCGCACTTCCACGAATTCCATCTGTTCCAAAAAGAGCCACTTAAATCCAGCTCCTTAAATTTGGTTAAGAATTAACGCTTGCTGTATTGCGAACGCTTACGAGCCTTCTTTAGACCGTACTTCTTGCTCTCAATAATACGAGCATCACGGGTAAGAAATCCGGCTTTTTTCAAAAGTGGACGATGTGCTTCTACATCGATCTCATTTAATGCACGAGATACACCAAGACGAAGTGCGCCAGCTTGACCAGAAACGCCACCACCATTGATAAGTGCAATTACATCGTAATTACCTTCAACGCCAACTGTACGGAATGGCTCTGAAACTGCTTGTTGGTGAACTTTGTTTGGAAAATATTGTTCAAGAGTGCGACCGTTAAGTGTCCACTTACCATTACCTGGAATTAAGCGAACTCGAGCAATAGCTTCTTTACGTCGGCCTGTTCCTCCACCGGGAGCGGTGATCGCAGAGCGGTTGGTTGCAGGAGCAGGAGAAGATGATGTGTAACTTGTTGGAATCTCTTCAGAATCATCTTCTAAA
>Ga0114977_10002939_pt1 | contig 10940 bp, 14 predicted proteins | sample S_130805_MF_Meta_FD_87026 | JGI IMG/M metagenome (GOLD analysis project Ga0114977, IMG submission 87026) | Freshwater microbial communities from Lake Simoncouche, Canada to study carbon cycling - S_130805_MF_MetaG | ecosystem: Environmental > Aquatic > Freshwater > Lake | place: Lake...
ACTCGAAAAGATTTTGACATTCAACGGTGGCAACTGCTGCGGCTACGCCATGAACAACAAGATTGACGACGTGGAGTTCACTCGCAAGTTACTCGATGACCTCGCCAAATCTGCCAACATCGACCCTAAGCGGGTCTTCGCCACTGGCATGTCGAACGGCGGGATCATGTCGTATTTACTTGCCTCGGAACTTTCGGATCGGATTGCCGCCATCGCCCCGGTTGGTGGTCCGATGGGGACCGATACCTGCAAGCCGAAGCGTCCCGTGTCCGTCATCCACTTCCACGGCACCGACGACGAACACGCTCCGTTTAAGGGCGGCAAGGGCAAGGGACCATCCGGTACTGACTTCTACTCCGTTGACCATTCGATGCAGGCGTGGGTGAAGGCCAATGGCTGCGAGAAAGAGCCGGTCGTTACGAAGCTCCCCGATACGGCCAAAGACGGGACGAGTATCACTCGCAAGACTTACGGATCAGGGAAGGATGGGGCAGAAGTCGTGCTGATCGAGATCGAAGGCGGCGGGCACACATGGCCGGGACAGGAACCACGCCTCAAGGCATTGGGCAAATCCACCAAGAATATCTCGGCCAACGACCTGATTTGGGAGTTCTTTGAGAAACATCCGATGAAGTGATCGGATCATAAAGGAGAAAATGTCAATGAGCATGACCCACAATCCAACCGTCAGACATCCCGGCGAAGGCCGCACCATCGGCGTCGTAGGAGACGTATACCGATTCTTGGCGACCGGCGATGACACTAACGGCAAGTACGCTATGTGGGAAGCGATTGTGCCTCCGGGCGGCGGTCCACCGCCTCACATTCACAGCCGGGAAGAAGAATCCTTTTACATCCTCGAAGGCGAGATCACATTTCAGATCAACGACCAACAGCTTGTAGCGAAGGCAGGTATGTTCGCCAATATGCCGGTCGGGACACCGCACTCGTTCAAGAACGAATCGGATCAGCCTGCCAAGATGCTGATCTCAGTTGCTCCCGCTGGACTTGAGAAGATGTTTATGGAAGTAGGTGTTCCGTTGACCGATGGTGCGACAAAAGCCTTACCACCGAATAGAGAAGAGATCGAAAAGCTGCTTGCCGTTGCACCCAAATATGGAATTGAAATAAGAGTTCCACATCATGATTGAAGCCCTCATACTTAACCAAGGTCAATGATGTTCCTTCTGCGTGCCTTGGTTGTTTGGCTTGTCATTATTGCTGTGGAAACCATTCACGGCATTTTACGAACCTTGCTACTCGTGCCGATGATGGGCGATTTTCCGGCTAGGCAGATTTCGGTCTTCACTGGCTCACTTCTGATCTTCGGGGTAACGCTTTTTTTCATCAATTGGATCGCAGCCAAGACAACCCTTCAATTGCTCATCGTCGGTGTACTCTGGGTAGCGCTAACAGTTATCTTTGAGATCACATTGGGCCGTTCGGTCCTTGATCTATCCTGGGACCGAATCACTGAAGACTATAACATTACCCGTGGTGGCCTCCTGGGATTCGGACTGCTGTTCATGGCAGTATCTCCGCTGCTGGCGGCGAAGCTGCGACGAACAATGCCACTGACCAACTCATCACCGTGATTCACAAGTGCGGGACGATTACTTCCCAGCCCGCTCCACCTTAATCCATTCGATCTCCAGCTTGAATGGTTCGGCTTTCTTGTCGCCTAGCATGAAGCCCAAGGCATTGACCTTCACAAGAGGCCAGATCATCGAACCAGGAACAACACTGCTCCTACGGCAGCAGACACGCCAAGTGTGACCACCATTCCCTTCTTCCAATAAAAGGTCAATAAGCAAGCAAGAATCGCAATTGCACACGCTGCAATGTCCGCAGTAGCAAGTTCGGGGATTTGCAGCCTCAATCCAAAGACGTTCATCGTTGTCACTTTTCCAAACAGCGTGTGAAGCGAAAACCAGACAGCGAGATTCAAGACCACGCCGACAACGGCAGCGGTTATTGACGAGAGTGCGGAACTTAGCCGTTTGTTACCTCGCAAGCGTTCGATGTAAGGCGCACCGAGAAAAACCCAAAAGAAGCAAGGGACGAACGTGACCCACGTTGTCAGTATCGAACCAACAATGCCACCGATCAAAGGGCTGAAAGGCCCTGGATTGCGATATGCTCCCATGAATCCGACGAACTGCACGACCATGATGAGTGGTCCGGGCGTTGTCTCGGCCATTCCCAGGCCGTCAAGCATCTCACCCGGTTGAAGCCAACCGTGCTTTTCGACCGCCTGTTGAGCGATATAGGCCAGCACAGAGTATGCACCCCCAAACGTCACGACCGCTGCTTTGCTGAAAAATACGCCTTCTTGGAAATACACAGAGGAGACGCCAAATATGAACCACACTCCGACTAAGGGGCCGAACCACAGTGTAAGACAAATTACACTGACGTAGAAACTGCGAAGCAGCGAGGGCCGTGAACCAACATGCTCTGCTAATTGATCTGGCAAAATGGACTGCGTGCTGGAACTCTTACTCTGGCCGTGTCCCTTGATGACATCGAACCGATCCGGCGCAATCTTGCTCCCGATTAGTCCGATCAGTCCCGCTGAAACGATCAGGATGGGAAATGGCACATCAAAGAAGAATATCGCCACGAACGACACTGCTGCCAACGTGACCATCGTACTGTTCTTCAACACTCGCTTTCCAATCCGAAGTACCGCCTCAATGACGATTGCCATGACCGCAGGCTTGAGGCCGAAAAACAACGCTTGTACAAAGCTCGAATCCTCATAGCAGGCGTAAACGATGCTCAAGGCGAGAATCGAGACGAACCCAGGCAGCACGAACAACACGCCTGCCATCAAGCCGCCAATCGTGCGGTGCATCAACCAGCCGATGTAGATCGCAAGCTGTTGAGCCTCTGGTCCGGGAAGCAACATGCAGTAATTGAGTGCGTGCAAGAACCGTTCTTCGCTAATCCATTTTTTCTCGTCCACAACGATGCGGTGCATCACGGCGATTTGTCCCGCAGGTCCACCGAAGCTCAATACGGCAACACGACACCACGTCCAAAACGATTCTCGAAGCGAAACTTTATGGAAAGCCTCTGTTTCAGTTGGTGTCAGGTCATTCATCACGTTGAATTGGTTTCTTTGCGGTAGAATACAAAAAGGGAGTGGTTCACAGAACTCGAAGCCACACTATACCCAAACATTACGGTTGGCTACATATGCGTTGTTTCAGAAGAACAAGTCGAAACTTATTCACCCCCTTATAGGACACGAGGAACAAGCCAGTGAACCAACCCAATTATCTCATTAAGCAACTTACCAACGAACTCGCAATTCCAGAATCGGGAAAGCAAAGTGTAGTTCTAGTCGATAACCCAAAAAATAAAGTGATCCTGTTCACGTTTGCGGCTGGCGCTGGACTTGCCGAGCATGTTGCACCTTTCGATGCCACGATTCAGATTATCGCAGGAACGGCGGCGCTAACAGTTGGTGAACAATCTGTAGAGGGAAAGCCTGGAACTTGGATTCAAATGGTCGCAAAGACGCCGCATAGCATCAAGGCGGAAACTCCTGTGGTCATGTTGCTGACTTTGGTTAAGTAGAGCAAAGAGAAGATACAACCATGACAATTGACCGTAACAGTTTCGAGAGCCTTTATAGTGGCCAGCCACGTTGGGAGATTGGTAGACCGCAAAAGGCGCTGCTAAATGTCGCCGATCAAATCACTGGCTCGATATTGGACTCTGGCTGTGGCACCGGCGAGAACGCCCTCTTCTTCGCCAAGCGAGGCCATAAAGTCACAGGCATCGACTTCCTAGAAGAACCAATAGACATCGCCAAACAGAAGGCCGTCGAACGTAAGCTAACCGCAACTTTTCTTGTGATAGACGCACTGAAACTCGCAGAACTTCCCGAACACTTTGACACGGTAATTGATAGCGGGCTATTTCATGTTTTCTCAGATGATGATCGACAACGCTACGTTGCTGGCTTGGCTTCGGTCCTCAATCCTGGTGGTCGGTTTTACCTATTGTGTTTTAGCGACGATGAACCGGGAACAGTTGGTCCACGCCGAATATCAGAAAAAGAAATCCGAGAGACTTTTTCCAAGGGATGGCAAATTCAGACCATCGAGAGATCAAGGTACGAGGTTCGCCCCGATCCAAATGATCCAAGTTTCAAGGACGGTGGACCGAAGGCATGGTTCGTGGTTGTCAGTAGAGTGATGGATTAAATGCGTATCGATGGTTGTCCTACGAATCATCATCGAGTTCCGAACAACTGCCCCCACGGAATGACCCAAGGGTAGCTCACGACGATCACTAGAAATGTCGTAGCGATTCCCCAAGGAACCTCTTTGCTACGCTGCTTGAGCATACGGGGCATAGCATATACAAGTAGCCAAAGTGTTTTGTAGATTACTTGAATCAGAAGCAATGCCGACATTGTAATCGGAAAGAACAGTCCCAACACCGAACCGATTAGGATTGCCGTCCACAGTGAGCCTAGAATCGTTCGGAAGCCTTCGCTCTCAGGGAACTTATTCTGGCAGGCTAACTGTCCTCCCTTTTCGCCGCCAAGCAACGTCAAAAGTCCGATTGGGATTAGTACGATGATGTTGAAAATGTAGGGCAAGAGCAGTGGAGTCATTTGGATACCTCTTTCCGATCCACCTTGATCCATTCGATCTCCAGCTTGAACGGCCCTGCTTTCTTGTCGCCCAGCATGAAGCCAATTGCGTTGATTTCTGCTGGCTTCACCGCCCCTGCGTTCTTGACCATTTGACCAAACGAAGTCGCTTCAAACTTATCGAGTGGGACTTTAACTTCGATCCATTCGTCTTTCTTAGTTTGCACCGTGGCCCGATACGAGTAAGCCACCCGTTGCCTGTTGGGGTAAAGGTTAAGCATATACTCCCGACCATCGCCCCGGACTTTGGCGACCAAAGTATCACCTTCTTCTAAGTCGAGCTTTTTAGCTTTCGTTCGCACCGATGCGAAACCACCATTGTTCGCTAAAGACAAAGTGCCGAAGAACTCCATAGTCTTCGTATCGGTGATCTTGAACCTGCCATCGGAGACGCCTCCCATCACGCCGTCATTGACCGTCTGCCACTCCTTCGCAAAATCGGCTTCTGCAAAGTCGAATAGGGGTTTTAGCGTGTCGTCAGCCATCACTGTTGTCACCATCAAACAAGCCAAGCAGCCAACCAAGTATACAGATTTCATTTTCGATCATCCCTTTGTGAAATTGCCATTGCAAACAGTGCGTCACAGCCTTGTTCCAACACGCCTCCAATGATTGTACATCTCCACGCTGGACTGCGACGAATCACTTCTTCCGCAAAGATATCGATCTGTCGCCATCCCATTTTTTGAAGCGAGCGAATGGACGTGCCGAAGACGACCATTTCGATGCCGGTCCAAAGGATCGCCCCTTGGCACATTGGACAGGGTTCTGCGGTTGTGTAAAGTACGAGTTTTTTCCCGTCGATTCCGGGGTTGGTGTGGACCAACTGATTGATGGCATCAATCTCCCCGTGAAATGTCGGATTGATGGATGATTTATTCCAGCCCTCGGCCAAAATCTCGCCATTATCCCGATTCACTATCAATGCCCCAAAAGGAAAATCGGGAACATTTGCCGCCAGTTCGATGGCCCGCTGCATATAGTGTTCGTGATCGTTCATGCGGTGCATTCTATCATTTGCAGGACAAAAATATCGACCCAAACCGTGTAGTGCTTCTAACTGAAGTGGCATTCATGCCGCAAAGCACTTGCCCCAAGTTGGATCAAGATGCTTCAGCACCTTTTCCATAACCCACACTTGGCCATTTGATTTTTCGGTTTGCTGATACATCCATTTAGCAACCTGCATCGAAGCGCCCAAATCACACGGCAATGCTGACGCAACCAATCGTTCTTGAAGTTCGGACTTGTGTTCTCGGTTTCGATTCAGCCACGCCTCAAGATGTTGTTCGGCTGCAAGGAAGTCAGACTTCGCATTGTTGCACTTGTCGTGGGCCAAAACGAAGTTGTGTCCTAGATCAGCCGGGAATCGTGACCACGGAATAAAATGGTCCACCTGTGATTGTTGCGTGAGCGCCTTTTGACAATATAGACAAGTTCCTTTTTGGACATCCCTCAGAATCGGTCGATAGGCATCAAGACAAGCTCGCTCGTTTCCAAACAAAAATGATCCAAGGTCCGTGATATTGCCGAGCTTATTGGCGTTCAACTTCTGAACAAACCGAACCCATGCACCTTCGATTAAATCACGAATAAGCTCGTAGAACGCTCGCAAGCAATAGCTGACTCCAGGCTTGAGTGTGATCTTGGTTCCTTTGCCTACGTTGTCGTACAGAAACTCCAGTGGTTCATTGCCAACCGTTTGGAGCTTCCAAAGGGGCATTGTTCTGACAACAGTATCGACTTCAGCAACTAGATCATGCCATTGATCTGGTGATCCTTGTTTGAGACGAAACAGTGATCCACCGAACTCTTGCTGTGATGCCGCAATCTTTGCGATGATGGCCGCTTGCTTGCCAGTGTTCTGCTGGAGAATCAAACTCGAACTTTCGCCACCAACGGGAAACGGTCGGGACTGACGCCAATACAATTCAACAAATTTAGCAGCGATGTCTTTGGTGCTTAATTCCAATGGATCACCCGAATCATCGCCTTTAAGCACCGCAAGGTCAGCCAAGGCATGAACCAGAGCGAACTTATAGCTGGCTACAAACAAGCCTTCGGATAGCAACCTCTGCATGTTGCGCAGAAAAAGAACCTGTTCTTCGGGAGTTGGTAAGGCCCAAGTCATTCGTTAATCAATTCGACGGCAAGGTGACGGGTAAGATCGCTCGAATCATTTTACCCTGCGATTCATCCTAATGCTTACGCCAGTTGTTCTCGCACATCCATCAAAGCAAATCCCAGCAGATTCTCTCCCTGCCAAGTCACAGGACTCTTCGCCTTTTCATCATCAGCCATCAAGCCAATACCCCAGATGCGATCATAGGGGCTGGCCTCAACAAGAACCAAGTTGCCCGTACCCAACAAGAATGCGCCGAGTTCGTGGTTCTGTCCAAACTTGGCAAGATTGCCCTCGGTGACGAGCCGTCGTGCATTGGCCGTCCATACATCGCTATCGAAGTTCTTTACAGTTCGCCCTAGTGCTTTGGCCGTTTTGGGGTCTGACGATTCCAAAATCTTTGTCAGAGTGTCGTCATCACCAAATAATCGTGCCTTTGCGGCCATCATCCAATGTTCGGCGGTCTGGTAAACTATGTCGTCGATCACGAATGGGGATTCGTACCACTGACTGAAGCAAGATTTTGTTGTCTTGCCATCCTTTGGCGGTTGGTGTCCCCAGAAAAACAAATACTCGAACTGTTCGCCGTTCGAGACTCGTGTTCGCAATTTTTCAAGATTAAGCATGTCCAAGCCTATTGTTAGATGATTCGCTTCGGACACCATTTTACAGGATAAGGTTCATGTGGAGATTGATTGGATGGATAATTGCTGCCGCTGGACTATTTGGATGCGATGCTCCTAAACCTCCAGCACCAAGCACAGTATCGCAGCAACCATCGGATACTAACACGATTGCGTCTAGCGGTACACTCTCAGTGATTGCCTGGAACGTCGAATCAGGTGGTAGTGATCCCGTCGTCATTGCAAAGCAACTCAAGGAACTCGGTGAACACGACATCTATTGTCTGTCTGAGGTTGATCCCAAGACGTTTGAACAAAATGCAACTTCACTTGGCAATAAGTTCATGGCCATCAATGGAAATACCGGTAAAGATGATCGTCTTCAAATCATCTTCAACAAAGAGCGATTTGAGTTGCTGGAGCAAAAGGAGTTGATGGAGTATCGAGAGTTCATCCTAAACAACGGAACGCATCGATCACCGCTTTATGCTCGTCTGAAGGACAAAACGACTGGCCTCCAGTTCATCGTGATGACGAATCACCTTGCTCGTGGAAATGCCGAACTAAGAACCAAGCAGGCAATTGGACTACGAGAATGGGCAAGAGATCAGAGCGTTGCAGTCATCAACGTCGGTGACTTCAACATGGATTTTGATTTTCGCACCGAGCGTGGCAACGAAGCGTTCCCAGAGATCATCAGGGACAATATCTTCACTTGGGTTAGGCCAGTTGAGCTTATCGACACTAATTGGGCTGACAACGATGGTGATGGTAAGGACAACTACCCAGATTCGATGCTAGACTTTGCTTTTGTTTCTGGTCCAGCCAAGGATTGGAAGCCAGTATGCACGGTCATTATTCGTGAGGGGGATTTTCCTGATGACAAAGCGACCAGCGATCACAGGCCGATAGAGTTGAAACTGACGTTACCAGTGGGGCGGTAGTCACCGACGCCAACGATGCCGCAATCCATTCCTCCAGGACTAACGAAAGAACACATCCTCCGTACTCTTGTGGAGATTGATGGTGGGCTTGCGCATCCTTTTGGTAAGGCGACTGGATATGAACTAGTTCACAACAACAAGAAGTATGCACCAAAGGCAGTCGTTGGATTGGCATGTCGTTACTCAATAGGTCGAATGCTCACGCCTGAAGAGTTCAGCGGTGGTGAAGCGCCAGGCCAAGCAAACTACGTCCTTCGGAAGCTGGGATTCAGCGTCGTTCGCAAGGGTGATGAGGATGAAGAGAAGCCTGCCAACAAGGACTGGACTGAACATGAAGTAGGCTTGATCGTTACCGACTACTTCAACATGCTTGAGTCGGAGCTTTTGGGGCAACCCTACAAGAAGGCCGACCATCGCAAGGTATTGGCGACCAAACTCCAGAATCGTTCATCGGGTTCCATCGAGTTCAAACATCAGAACGTAAGTGGTGTTTTGGTCGAACTTGGATTGCCCTATATCGAAGGCTACAAGCCCAGAAGTAACTATCAGGGGATACTTGCCAAAGAAGTGGAGAGCTTCCTTGACGCCAATCCAGGGTTCTTGGATAAGCTGGCAGTTGCGCCGGCAATCAATCCAGTGCAGCCAAAGAATATCATTGCGCCGAATCTGGACCAAATCATCGAATCGCCACCCGAAAAGTCGGTCTTGCCGAAAGCGACCAGCAAGCCGTGGCTATCACGGAAAACAAGACGACGAGATTTTGCTGAAATTGATGCGGCCAATCGTCAACTAGGCAAGCTCGGCGAACAATTTGTCCTTGAGCTAGAGAAATTTCGCCTCAAAGCTGCTGGACGTGATGATCTGGCCCAGAGGGTACTTTGGGCTTCAAGGGATATTGGTGATGGGCTGGGGTTCGATATTCTCTCGTTTGACGACTCAGACGACTCAGAAAAGATGCTCGAAGTCAAAACCACTGGCCTTGGCAAGTTTTTCCCGTTTTATGTCACTGGAAATGAGGTTCGGTGTTCGGAGGATATACCCGACCAATATAATCTCTTCCGAGTATTTGACTTTGGCCGTGATCCCCGGCTCTATATCCTGCATGGATCGCTGCGGGAATTGTGCCAACTTGATCCGGTTCTATATCGGGCGGTGGTATGAGAGGGAGTTGTACCACGATGAAAGTGAGCCTTATGCCTTCTTTTTCGCTTCCCTGCGTTCGGCAGCATTGGCTTTTCTTGCTTCTACTGCCTTCTTTATGCTATCCGCCCAGGGAATTCCCCGCTTTTCCGCAATTTCTTCAGACGTGTATTCCCTGTAAAAAACTGCTATCCAAAAGGTGGCTCGCCCCGGCGGAGTTGCCCAAGCAGGCTGCGAGTTTTGATTTGCCGATTTCTTTGGGGATGTTGATCGGCAGCAGTCAAGTTCAGTCGGATCGATTGAACGAGTATGCGTTGGTTGGAGAGTTATCTTTGGAGGGGCATACTCGGGGTGTTAAGGGGGCTTTGTCGATGGCGATCGCGGCCGCGAAGCAGGATGGGATACGGGGGTTGGTTGTCCCATCGGACAATGCGCGAGAAGCGGCGGTGGTGGAGGACATCGAAGTCATCCCGGTTGCGAATTTGTGTGAAGCGGCGGCATTTATGGCAGGGACGTTAGAGATCGATCCGGTACCGAGTCGTTTGCAGGAGATCTACGATCATTTTTCGCAGTACGAAGTAGATTTCAGCGATGTTCGGGGGCAGGAGATGGCCAAGCGGGCTTTGACGATCGCCGCTGCGGGTAATCACAATCTGCTGATGATCGGACCACCTGGTTCGGGCAAGACGATGTTAGCCAAGCGGTTATCGAGTATTCTGCCGACCCTTTCGCCGGGAGAGTCGATAGAGACCACGCGAATATATTCGGCGTTGGGTCGATTGTTACCTGGTCAGCCGTTGATGGTTCAGCGTCCGTTTCGATCACCGCATCACACGATCAGCGATGCGGGGCTTGTTGGGGGTGGGAGTCCACCGGCACCCGGAGAGGTGTCCATGGCGAACAATGGAGTGTTGTTTCTCGATGAGTTACCCGAGTTCAATCGCAAGACGCTTGAGGTGATGCGACAACCGCTTGAGGATCGAGTGGTGACGATATCGCGAGCGATGCGTAGTACGACATTTCCTGCGGGTTTTATGTTGGTTGCCGCGTTGAATCCTTGTCCTTGCGGCTACATCCAATTTCCATCGCTTGCGGCATGATCTTTTCCATCCCCTTCTTTGGAAAGAACTTAAATCCTTTCACGACTGCTCGTCGGACCTTCTCCTTGCCGATCTTTTTGACCTCGAAAACTGGAACCACACGGTCTAGGAAAATGTCGAGCAATGCAGCCCGGCGTGCTTTGTCCGTGTCCCGGATGGTCCGCTTGATTGCAGCGAGTTGCTCGATGATCGCCTTGGCTTTGGCGGTCAACGGGATCGTTCGAGGTTCGATTTCTGCCTTTCTCGACTCTAGCTCGAAGGCCCGACGCTCAAGGCGCTCGTAAATTGTTGGCTTGCTCCTTTGTTTCGGGAGTTCCAAGGCGATGCCTTCGAGTTCAT
>Ga0114977_10002944_pt1 | contig 10935 bp, 17 predicted proteins | sample S_130805_MF_Meta_FD_87026 | JGI IMG/M metagenome (GOLD analysis project Ga0114977, IMG submission 87026) | Freshwater microbial communities from Lake Simoncouche, Canada to study carbon cycling - S_130805_MF_MetaG | ecosystem: Environmental > Aquatic > Freshwater > Lake | place: Lake...
CACTGAATTAAAACAAAAGGGAAAGCTTGAGATGTTTTTTGGCAGCGTAATAAACGCCAAAAAGATTAAAGTAAAAGCAGTCTGGTATCGCATTAAATAGCGTCCTTGACAGATGCATCATTTATTTACCCCTTTGGTAAATAAGTAAGGCAGGAAGCTATGAACTCCCTGCCTTGTAGAGTTAGCTGCTGCCGGCCGGTAGCGTTTCGCGGGACTCAGTTACCGCGTGCCAGGGTCTATTGTTTGCAATGTGTAAATCCGGCCGGCGGGTGGCAAGCCTAAAGCCTAGCCGGCTAAGACTTGATCTCGGTGCAGATCCAAGCACCAGCCTTACGTTCAACCAGGACAAAGCCTACAAACGGAAACATCCTAGCTGCCACTTTAAGTTTTACCCTGGCATCGTCGCGCATAAAGCCTTTGGTTTCGTAAGCTATAAGCTCACCATCGAGGTTGAGCGCTATAAAGTCAGGGGTGTAACGGCAATCGTCACCGATCTTGAAGGTCAATGCATGCACGCCAACCCAAGCCAGCGTGATATCGGCACGAAGTACGGCCAGCCAGGCTGATTCCAGCTTGTTAAGCTTAGACTCATCAGCGCTTGGCTTGGCCTTAATAGCCACCTTGATGCTAGATGCTGGGGCAGCCGGCGCAGCATGCAGTTGGGCGCTGACCTGATCTTGCATGTGCCTGGGCAGATCCGTTAGCTGTAATCTCATTGCTGTTATCTTATCACGTCTTAAATGATGTGTTAAGTTTTATTGGTTTTTTTTACTACTATTCATTTTAATGAATTGGCGCCGTAGTAAACAGCCGGCGCCGGCCTTTGATTACTTCAAGTGGCGGTGGTTCTACTGGCGGCTCATAGCGATAAATGGGCGGGATATAATACTTAAAAGGCTTGGCCGGTACTGGAGGCTTGGGCATGCGTTTGTGCAACGCGGGATCTCCGCGCTGGATAAGGCCGGCAGCAATAGCGTCAGCCACTATTTTTTTAGGATCAAGGCGCATCGGCTAGGTGGTATTCTGAATATTCTTTTACGGCTGTCAGGTGCCTACAATAAAATTGGTTACCAGTGCGCTGCCTATAACGTCGCTGCCGTGTCGTCCAGGACACGCAACCGCATGACTCAGCAATGATATCGACGGTGTGGCATTGCGGTGGGAAGCTTACACTGCTTACCAAAAAACGCCCAGGCTGACTTTTGATGGGTGTAACGGTCATGCTTGGCGTAATCTTGTCTGGTCGTCATCTTGCGCAACAGGCTCACTAAAGTGCGCAGCAGTTGCCGTATTATTTATAAGAAAAGTCTGCTGAATAATATCAAGGTCATGCCAGGGCTTGTCACGATCTACAAACTCAGGAAACGCATCACGCCAGCCAGCCGGCTCAAGTGGTGACACTTTCTGATGCGGGGCTGGTGTATGCGCACCACGCCGGCGCCATGTCGATATGTCATCAGCAAACCTACCCTGGCGATACCATGTGCCAGGGTTAGGGCATCGATCTCCACCGTCTTGCATGTAACGGTAGCTGGATGGCCACGACCTTACTGCCTCGGCAAACTGGCTGGTTTTATCTAAAAGATACGCTGCCTCATGCTTACGCAGCGCACCAGTTATGGCTAGCAAGGCATCTTCTTTGCCTACCTTGCGCGGGTATAGCTCATAAATACTTTCAGCAGCCGGCACGATCTCTGACTTGCGCCGTGCTTTGCTAGCCGTCTCATGCAGCGCACTAGCTGCCTCGACAATCTCCATCGAGGTCAGCCGGCGGCCTAGCTCTTTAGCTTTGACCGTGCAGTTAGCTATTAACTTTTCGCGGAAAGTCACTGGCTCTATTTAGGTTAACTGCTTTGATCTCTGCTGCTCTCACTTCTGCGCACATGCCATAGGTGCGATAGCTGGGGCCATGATTCCAAAAGCGTGCTGCTGTTTCAATGTTTTCACGACCTTCCCAATACGAGTCAGTACGCTCTTGGCAGATGCCGTTTCTTGTATTCGGCTCATTCATCAGAATGGTACGTCATCAAGTGCGTTATCATTCAACTCTGCCTGCTTTGGCGCTGGCGCAACAGCAGCCGGCTGGCCGCGCCCAGTTGCCTGGTCTAACGCACTTCGCAGATCCAGATCAGCCTGGGCGATCTGACCCCGAAACTCTTTCGGCGTATAATTACCCGCCCACCACTCCAGATCACGTTGCGGCATGTCACCGAGCGTCTGGCCGGCATACTTCTTAATAAACTTAGGCACTACCATCGAGCGCCAACTGCCGTCATTTGCGGCCGCAGGCGCTGCCAAAGGCTGACTTGGTACGGAAACAGGCTTAGATGGCTTCATTATCGTCGCAATCGGTGCCTGATAAACTGGCGCATGGGATGGCAGGCTAGCTTTCTGGCCATCATCGTCCTCATCAGCCACGATGCCTAAGATCGATGCCAAGCTATAACGCCGTGCATAAGTGGCAGCGCTGCCGATCCCCTGGGGATCTGCTTTAGCCGGCACCATTGAGATCGTGCCTGAGATCCACTGCCCAGACTCATGCAGTAAGGTGGTTACGAGGTCTAATCGACTGCCATCAGTAGGCGCATAGGTCTGCACTACGCTTAGCCCATTGGCGCCGAGTACCTCGCGTGCTGCATCCCAAACGCTGCCCAAGCTGGCATAATGATTACGGAAATGCGGATTGACCGCATCTTTGGCAGCCGGTGACAAACTGGACTGAGCAGCAGCCAAGGCTTTTGCTAGGTGATTAATTTCTGGTGAATGACTCATTGGCTTGGGATGTTTAGTTTGCTGTAGCGTTTACGTTTCTCAGCCTGGGCAGCCCAAAGTTTTGATTTGGTTACACCAGACTTGTTAATTTTATATGTGCGACGACGGCTCATGTATGTTAAATTGGCTGTTATGTATGTTAAATTAGCTTGGTAGGTTTCACAATGTCAGCGCACACCAGAAACACATCCTGGCTGCGCTTATCCCTAGCTTGCTTCATCTCGTGCTGCTGTAGCACGGCTTCAGCAATGTGCTTATCAGCCTCATTCCCGCGCAGGGACAGGCGCAGGGCATCAATCAAAGCTGATTCGGTGTCAGTCATGGTGCTAGTAAGCGGTAGAAGCTATGGCGCACTCCATCCTTCGCCACTTCAGTACGCTGCTCAATGCAGCAGCCACGCTTACGTGCGTCACTAACCCTGCTATGCACCGCGTAAGCCCCAGTATAGCCCACTAACGTAGGCAGGCTGACCCATTGGCCGGCCGAGCGCTGGAGACGATCAATCAGCTTATCAGTCTGAGTGATGCCACCACCGGTAAACACAAACGTAGCTTGTAGATCATTCATGTTAAAGTTTTACCAAACCAGATCAACAACCTGACCGCAGCAGGATTAGGCTTACGACCATTCTCCCAGCCTTGCAGCGTCCTTACACTCACGCCAAGAAATCCAGCTAACTGCTCCTGGCTAAGTTCCATTTTCAGCCTCATGCGCCGTATCTTTTTCTTGTCCATGTAGAGTGATAAGCAGATTACGCAGTTTGCGTCAACAGTATCTTACTTATTCTTTTATTTTGTACGAGACGTACGTTCAAAGTTAGTTAACAGCATGCTGAAGTGGTAAAGTAAGTTTATCCTGCTAGCCTATATTCATCAGCCGTCAGGCTGATAGCGGTAACAGCAGTTAACGCGGTTACTGACATTGGCCAGTAATAGTACGCTATCGCGTACGCATGTTGCCCCCTATAATCCCCCATTGGGGGACACAGGTTATCGATCTGCTATCGGGCGCATCTGCGGGTAAGACTGACTTTTAGTGTATGAGACAAAAGCAGTATCTAACGGCAGCATGCATGTGGGCGCTGGATCTCAGCGGGGGAACCCTTACTTTTCGTATGTTCTAGGGCTAAAAGCGAAAGCCCCCGACTAGTACTAGTAGTGCGAGGGCTTTCATGGTGCTATCACCCGAGAGTCTTGGTACGCCTAGTACGCGTCGATGGGCTAGGTATCGTGATTAGGCTTTGCACGGTCAAGGCTTATTTTAATAGCCTCATCAGCCAGGCGCTGCTCAGGGCTGATAGCCGTCATCATCTCATAATGGCTCCACAGCTTAGGCAAGGCTGTCTTAAGCGCAGCCAGATTATCGTCATCAGCAACCTGGGCGGCCGTGGCAATGGCATGGGCAAATGATCCACCGTAGCGGAGCATGGCATTCGTAATGGCGTAGTCTTTAGAGGTCATGCCCAAACATTACATGATCAAAATAATTTCTGCCATTACAAAGCAGATGGGTACTTTGTAATTAACTTGACCGCTACGTTGTATTGGGCATTACAACTTTTACATCATGGAAAACGACGAAATCAAAGCATGGATCGGGGCTAATCGCCTCCGCGCAGATGATGCATACCGGTGCATCTATAGCGCCAAAAAGCAACGGATCAGCGAGTATGACGAGCGCTTGCGTAAGCTGAAGCAGTTTGCCGAGGTGCTATACATCAAGGCAGAAGATAGCGGCGAGCAAGGCGAGCTGTTCGACGTTGCTGCTATCTTGCCGGCTGAGATTGATACGCTGCTCAAACATCCTTTACGCGGCCTTGATTAATGCACTACAGCCAACTCAGTCCACACCAGACTGAGCCAGTCAATGACCTGGAGAGATCAGAAGAGGCAAAGATAGCCGGCGAGATTGCTAGGCACTTGATCGACTATAGCGAAGCTACGTCCAAACCGCGCACGACGCATTTTATACGTAAGCTAAATGCATTGGCATCGATCAAGCCAGAGGGGGAAGTCTTTTGGGTGGTCTGCGCTATGCTGACTGGGGATCTAAGCGAGATCACTAAAAGTTACCAAGAGATCGGCAAGAGCATGGGCAAATCTAAGCAAGGGCATCAGCAGCGTTTAGAAATGATTACCCTGGCACTAGAAATTCACTTTCCAGAATTGGCTAAAGCAGTAATTGAGCTAAGACATTTAACGGCCGAGGTGCATCATAAACCAACTTCACCAGCAAATGAGTGAGATTATTGACATGTACATCGGGCGCTCTTTGAACCCGACCAACCATAGTTTCCCAGATATCGGTGAGCATTTGCCGTTGCTCAAACATTATGCCGAGCAAGTTAATCACATAACCGAAATAGGAACACGCACAGGCAATAGTACTACAGCTTTGCTTGCAGGGTTATCTAAAAACGGTGGCGTGATGCACAGTTACGATTTAGACCCACAAAACTTTCACCCGCCTAAAATTAATAAAGTCACTTGGGTATTCCATCAGCAGGATACGCAAAGCAACGAATGCTTATTACGGCCAACCGAGTTATTGTTTATTGATGGATCGCATACTTACATCGGTGTAACAATGGATCTACGGTTTGCTCACCTTGCTAGCCGTTTTATCATTATGCATGATACGGCAATTGCTTGGACTGTTTTAGGTGGCCGTGGCGTCTATGATGCACTAGCTCATTTTTTAGCAGCTAACGTAGGTATCTGGGCAATTAGAGAGCAACACGACAACTGCAATGGTATCACAGTACTAGAACGCTTATGAAGATTCTATTTAGTAACCCACCTTGGTGGACGCAAGAAGATGGCCAGATTCGTGCCGGCATACGTGCAGGCTCACGTTGGCCGTTCACGATGCGAACCAACTCAGTACCAGATCAGCCGGCCTACCTTGAGTATCAGCCGTACCCATTCTTTATGGGATATGCGGCCGCGTATGCTCAGGCTAAGATTGATGGCGCCCAAGTAATTTTTCGTGATTCCATAGCTAGGCGCGAAAGTTACGGTACGTGGCTAGAATACATAGCCGAGCTAAAGCCTGATTTTGTAGTGATTGAGTCAGCCACGCCATCTTGGGAACATGACAAGCATTGCCTAAAGCTCATCAAGGATGCTTACGCCGACGCTTACATTATCGTGGCCGGCACTGTAACCGTAGCCAAGTGGTCAGAGATTATGGCGCTTGGGCATACATCGGTGCTAGGTGAATATGAAAAGGGCGTAGTGCGCGTGATTCAAGGTGGTGAGCGTGGCATGATAGCTCACGACTTTTTAACTAGCGATGAGATGAACGCTCAGCCTTTTCCATTATTTGATGAGCAATATGCGCTGACCTATTGGGATGCATGCCCATCCGGCCAAGTTACTCCGCATCTTCAGATCTGGACTAACCGAGGTTGTTACTGGCGTTGCGTCTTTTGCGCATGGCCGGCCGTAATGACTAATAACGATCCAGACGGTACAGGTAAACGTAACGTACGCTTTTACTCAGCCGATTACGTCGAGGAGATGATTAGGGCTAGGCTGCTTATTAACCCAGGCATCCAGTCCATTTACATTGATGACGACACGTTCAACCTCGGTGATAAGCATACCCTAGCCATATCCGCTGTAATGAAGCGCATTGGGCTGCCATGGTCTGCTATGTGCAGGGCTGACACCGTTAAGGAGAGTACTTGGCTAGCTATGAAGGACTCAGGCTGCATTGGCGTTAAGCTAGGCATGGAGTCAGGCAGTCAGTACGTAGTGGATAAGATCGTTAACAAGAGGCTAGACATTGGCGATATAGAACAGCGCGTGCTACCTTACCTCAAGAGCATAGGGCTTAACGTACATACTACGTGGACAGTGGGGCTACCTGGTGAGACGCCAGCCCAGTCTAATGAAACCTTGCGCATGATCGAGCGACTGTATGCAGCCGGCCTGCATCAGACGCATCAGCTATCAGGCACTGCATTAATTGAAGGTACGCCCCTTGATACCTTAAGCAAGCAGGGGACGTTATCAGCTTACCCTGGTGCAAGCATGGCTGGCTTTGTGGTCGATGGGGATGGCCAACACAAGATAGAGGGCATGCAAAAGGCATTGCCGGCGCCCAAAAGTGAACCGTTAGCGATTAAAAGCGGTGGGCTTATTGAGACTGACCAAACGATTGAACAAAGGGCAATAGATTGAGAAAGTTTATAAATAATTGCTGTATAAGGAGTCTCCTTAGAGGGAAAATGCGCTGGGGTGTTGGCGTCACCCACCCAAACCACATGAGACTCAATCTCAATAAGGTATACCACCATGCCAGAACAAGTTAAGCAGTTCACTTGGCAGGAGCTAGCAAACCAGCTTGGTGTGACGCGGCAGGCGCTGGTAAATTGGCGTAACATGCCAGGCGCTCCGGCCGACCGAGATCTGGCTGCATGGGATGAATACGCCAAAAGCCATAACCTCGGTGCCAAGGGTAGCCGAGTAGCGGTTAGCGCCAGCCAGTTAAAAGAAGAAAAGACCAAGTGGGAAATCGAGATTCTAAAGAATAAGGATGCACGTGATAAGCGTACCACCATTGAGCGCAGCGAAGTAAGCCAGTTGCTGCTGCATATTGCCACTCAGTCGCGTACTATGCTTTACCAGTTTCTTGAAACGGAGGCGCCACCTAAGCTAGATGGTCTGGCAGCAGTAGCCATGCGGCCGATCTTGCGCGAGATGGCCGACGCCATAGCCGATGCCCAGGCTGATCTGATAAACCAATTTGAGGACTTATGAGGCACGAGGAAGCTTTTCCTTCATGGCGTGCCGGCTGGAAAAAGCCAGACCGCCGGCGCATGTACGACTGGGCGCATGATCACCTTGTGCTGCCAACCAGCTACGCGCAGCCAGGGCGGTTTGATGTAAGTACGTCCAGGCATTTGATTGGCCCACTAGACGCCATTCAGAATGACCAGATTAGGGAGGCTAGCTGGTGTGGCGCAATTCAGACCGGCAAGAGTTTGGTGGTCGAGGTTGGGATAGCCTGGGCGGCATGTAACTCCCCAGGGCCGATCATGTGGACAATGCAAACCGACGAAGACGCTAGGGAGCATTGCAACCAGCGTTTTATGGACATGCTCAAGGGCGTGCAACAGATCAGGGACATGCTGCCATTTGATAGGCACATGCGAACGATGACCGATATTTACTTTGGGCCGTTTTTTATGAGCGTGAACGGCGCTAACATTAACAATTTGCAGCGGGTAAGCGTGCGCTGGAAATTTAACAGTGAGGTCTGGCTTTGGAAACAAGGCTTGCTGGCTCATGCTCGTGGCCGTGTCTCAGCTTTCGAGCGTGCTGGTAACAGCAAAGTCATTAACGAAAGCCAGGGCGGCAGCGCCGGCGATGATTTTGATTTAGCCTGGCAGGCTGGCAACCAACAGGTCTGGTCAGTCAAATGCTTTGGATGCGGCCAGCTTTCACCATTAGCTTTTGCCGGCCGAAGCTTGACTGATCCAAGCAAATTGGCATGCGTTGTATGGGATGAAAAAGCAAGAAAAGCAGACGGCACTTGGAACATTGGCAGAGCAGCCGAAACGGCGCGGTGGCGCTGTCCGGCCTGCGGCATTGATCACGAGGACACGGCTAAGACCCGCGCAAGGTGGAATGCAGAAGGATCTTATATTGTGGGACGCCAAGATTCTGCAAAAAGTAATGAAAGTTTTAGATGGGAAGGGCTTGTGGCTCGTGAAATGGGGGCGCTCGTGGCACAATTTCTTGAAGCTAGAAAAGCTCAAAAGCAGGGCGTGCCACAAGCAATGATGGATTTTACTCGGCAGCGCCGAGCATTGCCGTGGCAGGATGAGGATTTAACTGAGGTGATCTTGTTAAAAGGATCTGGCTATTTGCTGTCACGACTTGATCCCAAGGAGTTAATCGATAACGAGGCTAAGCGCTTTGTCGTAATTGATAGGCAACGTGATCACTTTTGGATTAACGTACGCGCATGGCGGCGTGATGGATCTAGTCGGCTGCTTTACTTTTCCAGAGTTACCACGCCAGAGCAATGCGAAGAAGTGCGCGAAACTTACGGCGTTGAGTCACAGCTTTGCTTTGAGGATGCCGGTTATTTCCCAGAGGGCGTTTATACTGACTGCGCCAGATACGGCTGGACGGCATTAAAAGGAAGTGGTGACAACTATTTTCAGATCGAGATACGCGGCCAGAAAGTTAAGCGGCTTTGGTCTAACGCTTCTAAGATCCTGCATAACGGCAAACTGATCCCCTTGTTTCACTGGGCGTCAGATCCGGTAAAGGATGCGCTGTACAATTTGCGCAGCGGCCGAGGCGCAATCTGGGAAACGCCAGACGACGTAGCCGGCGAATACGCCAACCAGCTTAGCGGTGACCATAAAAAGCAACGTGTGAATCAGCGCACCGGCCGGCCGGAGTGGCGCTGGACTCGCCGGCACGCTAACCATGCTCACGATTTGGAGGCTATGCAAACGGTAGTGGCCATGATGCTTTCAATACTTTCTGCACCGGAAGCTGGCCAAGAAGCGCCAGAGGTGGTAGCACTTTTACCGCAATAAAATCAACATGAACATCACCGACAAAGTAACGCAGGCACTTGATGCCAATTCGTCAGAGGATAAACTGCAACTTATGACTGCACCCTGGGGGGCTATTGCTAGCCGTGTACCAGGCTGGTCAAGAGTTATACATTACCTCTTTTTCAAATCAGTGTTCCAAGCTATGCCTGAGATCAAAACCGTTTTGATCCTTGGTGTATATATGGGGCGTGATATCACAATTATGCTCGATGTATGCGCCGGCCGAGCGCTACAAGTGGTGGGCGTTGATCGTTTTGCTGATCAGCCATGCGATGACTGGGCGCCAGAAAAAAAAGGTCAGACTTGGGCTGAGTCTGGCTTTGGCGATGCACCAGATATAAAGAAAGCGCTTGATAACATTAACCCGCAGGAGCCACATCAAGTTAAGTTAATACAATCTGACAGCGCGGTTTTCTTAGCTAACGTAACTGGGCAATTTGATTTTATCTATATCGATACTAGCCACGATTACGATACGGTAAAACGCGAGATCGAGGCAGTGCGCAAACTTTGCCATCCCAGTACGTTAATAGCTGGCGATGATTTTATAAACGATGGCAAAGAATGGTGGGGCGTTGATCGTGCAGTTGGTGACAGTTTCAAACCACAAACCGCAAGCGTGCTTGGCCAGATGATCTGGTACGGTGCTGCTGCTGATCTCAAATGAGTACCGCCATAATTATAACTGGGGAGATGCGCAGTTTTGAGCGCTGCATTAAGAATTTAGAATGGCAAGTTTTCCGACACTTTCCAGACGCTAAGTTTTACGTGGCGCCGGCTGACGATGAAGATGCAAGCAAAGCGGAGTTGCTGCGAGAAAAGCATGAGCATGTAATTATTAAGCCGGTTACTCAGCCTGAGATGGTCATGCCTCCAGGCTGTCCAACTACATGGACGCCAGGGCAATTCTACATGCACGAGCCGTACCATATCTCAGTGCCACCAACTGCGGTGATCGGTCAGCTCTGGTCATTGCGTGAGGGCTGGCATTTATATGAGGCAGCTAACGATCCGGCTGATGTAATTATCCGCTGCCGGCCAGACCTCTGGTTTCATAATTTCGTAATGCCTGGTGGGCTATACACAGAAGGCACGGCGCTCGTAGCATATACACCTTGGTGGGGACGCTTTGGCGGTATAAATGATAGGTTTGCCATTATGGGTAAATACGCAGCCAGCAGCTATTTTAACACCTATACAAAATTGCCTTATTTGATTGAGTACGGATGCCCACTGCACCCTGAGTCTTTAGTAAAGGCCTCATTAGAAGCTGGCGGCAATTATGTTAGTGCTGATTTGCTGGCCGAGTTCAGCACGTTACGCAAAAACGGAGAAATGAGGATGCCAGAAATAACGGCCATTGATCGGCATCATCATCTCAGGAGTTGACCTAACGACCAACAACGGCGCGGCTTTGTCGCTGCTCCATGTTGTAAACGGTGGCTCTGGAAATATCTGGGGTCACCGTTTTCAGCGTAATTGACCAAAGGCTTGCTGGTATGATTGTCCAGCTAGCTAATATCCTGATCAGGCAGGCCAATAAAACAAATAACCCAAGGGCTTACCTTGATGATTTGATA
>Ga0114977_10002946_pt1 | contig 10932 bp, 11 predicted proteins | sample S_130805_MF_Meta_FD_87026 | JGI IMG/M metagenome (GOLD analysis project Ga0114977, IMG submission 87026) | Freshwater microbial communities from Lake Simoncouche, Canada to study carbon cycling - S_130805_MF_MetaG | ecosystem: Environmental > Aquatic > Freshwater > Lake | place: Lake...
GCCCTGGCGCGATGTCGGGGCAGACCGGCTTGCCGGGGACGCCCCGTAACGAGCCGCCGCCTAGTAACTGCGGATCAGCCCCACAAGGCGGCCCTGCACCTTGACCATGTGATCGGGATAGACCCGTGTTTCATAGGCCGGATTCGCAGCCTCAAGCGCGATGGTATTGCCACGCCGGCGAAACCGCTTGAGCGTGGCTTCGGCATCCTCGACCAGGGCCACAACGATATCGCCGTTCTCGGCGGTGACCTGTTCGCGGATTACCACGATGTCACCATCGTTGATGCCTGCCTCGATCATGGAATCGCCCTTCACTTCCAGCGCATAGTGCTGGCCCTTGCCGGAGAGCATCGATCCCGGAACGGCGATGTGGTGCGAGATTTCGCTGATCGCCTCGATCGGGACACCGGCCGCGATCCGGCCCATGACGGGAAGTTCGGTGGCATGAACCGGCTCTACCGCGATTGCGTTGCGCGGGGCAGCGGGCGGCGCGGCCCTGTCGCCGGTGATCACGCGGGGGGAAAAGCCGGGCCGTTCCATCGCCTCGGGCAGCTTGACGATTTCCATCGCGCGGGCGCGGTGGGCCAGACGGCGGATAAAGCCGCGTTCCTCCAGCGCCGTGATCAGGCGGTGGATGCCCGATTTTGACCGCAGGTCCAGCGCTTCCTTCATTTCGTCGAAGGATGGGGGAACACCGTCCACATCCATACGGACGCGGATGAAATCAAGCAGTTCCAGTTGTTTGCGGGTCAACATCAGTATGGCCTCCAGAACGGCGGGGCGAAAGGTTCACGGCCTGTTCTGCCCGCGTTCCCGATTTGTGTCAAGCCCGTTAACCTACAGCGGCAGATAATCCACCTCGTCGCCCGCCGTGCGGGCGGGATCGCCCAAAGGGCGGATCAGCAGCGCATCGGCTTCGGTGAGGATGCGCAGCAGCGCGGAATCCTGACGTTCAAAGGGAGTGACCAGTGGCAGGGCCGGACCGGCGGACAGGCGGGCGCGCATGTAATGGGTGCGGGGGCCGTTCGGGCCCACAGCCTCGGCCAGCACAGCGCGGCGGGTCACCTGGGCCGCCGGCAACCCCTGCATGGCGCGCAGCATCGGCAGCAGGAACAGATGCCCGCAGACAATGGCCGACACCGGGTTGCCCGGCAGCCCCAGCAGCGGCACCCCGCGCAACCGTCCCGCCATCAGCGGTTTGCCGGGTCGCATGGCGATCTTATAGAAGGCGCGTTCCATCCCAAGGCGTTCGGCCACGCGCGCCACCAGGTCATGGTCCCCCACCGAGGCCCCGCCTATGGTCACCACCAGATCGGCCCCCTCGGCCAGACCCAGCACGGTCGCCAGGTCCGCCTCGGTATCACGCGCAATCGGCAGCAGCCGCGCCTCGGCCCCCTCGGCCTCGACCATCGCCTTCAGCGCAAAGGCGTTCGAGGCGATGATCTGATCCGCACGCGGGCTTTCGCCGGGCATGACCAGTTCGTCCCCCGTCGGGATCAGCGCCACCACGGGGCGGCGCGCGACGGTGACCTCGGGCAGGTTCATCGCTGCGAGCAGGGCCAGATCATTGGCGCGCAGCCTGCGGGGCGGCAGGCTGTCGCCCGCGCGGAAATCCTGCCCCAAAGGGCGGATATGGGTGCCGCTGTCCAGCCCGTCCTTCAGCAGGATCACCTCCCCCTCGGCGTCCACGTCTTCCTGAATGATGATGCGGGTGGCCCCTGCGGGCACCGGTGCACCGGTAAAGATGCGCACGGCCTGTCCGGCACCGACAGCGCCCTCAAAGACATGGCCTGCCGCCGCCATGCCAATGACCGCAAAGCGGTCTCCGGGCCGGGCCGGATCGGCCAGGGCATAGCCATCCATCGCTGCGGCGGGAAAGGGCGGCTGGTCGCGCCGGGCAAGGGCAGGGCGGGTCATCGACCGGCCCGCAGCCAGCACCAGCGGCACGGTTTCTTCGGGCATGCGGCTTGCCAGCGCCAGAACCCGCGCCAGCGCCTCTTCGACCGTGATCACGGCTTTGCCTCGTAACGACCTGATTTTCCGCCATCTTTCAGGATAAGCCTGATGTCGGCGATGATCATCGATTTCTCTGCTGCCTTGACCATGTCATAGACAGTCAGCGCGGCGACGCTGACGGCGGTCAGCGCCTCCATCTCGACGCCCGTCTGCCCGCCGGTGCGCACGGTGGCTTCGATCACGACGCCGGGCAGGTCCGGATCGGGCCAAAGATCGACAGCCACCCTGGTGATGGGCAGGGGGTGGCACAGCGGAATAAGGTCGGACGTCTTTTTCGCCGCCATGATCCCCGCCAGCCGCGCCACACCCAGAACGTCGCCCTTTTTTGCCCGGCCTTCGCTGATCAGGGCCAGTGTTTCGGCCTGCATGATCACCGATCCCCGCGCAACGGCGATACGGTCGGTCACCGGCTTTGCCGACACATCCACCATATGGGCATTGCCGCTGGAATCGAAATGCGTAAGGCCCCCGCCGGTCATCACAGGCCGCCCTGCGCCACGCGCGGGTTTGCCAGGATCGTGCGGGTTGCCGCCTCGACATCGTCCTGCCGCATCAGGCTTTCCCCGATCAGAAAGCAGCGTGCCCCGTAGCGCGCCATGTCAGCCAGGTCTGCAGGGGTATAAAGCCCGCTTTCAGACACGATCAGCCGGTTTTCCGGCACGCGGCGCGCCAGCGCCCGCGTGGTGTCCAGCGTCACTTCGAAAGTGTGCAGGTTGCGGTTGTTGATGCCGATCAGCCTGGATGACAGCTGCGCCGCCCGCTCCAACTCGGCCCGGTCATGCACCTCGACCAGTACATCCATGCCCCAGTCCTGCGCCGTCTGCTCCAGTTCGGCCGCTTGCTGGTCCGAGACCGAGGCCATCACGATAAGGATGCAGTCTGCATTCAGGGATCGCGATTCGATGACCTGCCAGGGATCATACAGAAAATCCTTGCGCAGACAGGGCAGGGACACGGCCTGATGGGCCTGCAGCAAATAGGCGTCGGCCCCCTGAAAGGACGGGCCGTCGGTCAGGACCGAAAGGCAGGTGGCCCCGCCCGCCTCATAGGCGCGGGCAAGCGCCGGGGGGTCAAAATCGGCCCGGATCAACCCCTTGGACGGGCTTGCTTTCTTGATTTCGGCGATCAGCCCGTATCCGCTTGCGGCGGCGGTCTGCAGGGCGAGGGCAAAGCCGCGCGGCTCGGCTGCGTCCCGTGCTGCAGCCTCCAGATCGGCGAGCGGGGTCGCGGCCTTGCGCGCCGCGATCTCGTCCAGCTTGTAGGCCTTGATGCGGTCAAGAATGGTGCTCATGCCGGTCTGCCTAGCCAATGGAGGCCTGCAAGGGAAGGGAAAAGCGGGGCCCCGCGGCAGGTGCGCTCAACTGCCTTGCGTGATGCGCGCAAGATCCGCCACCTTGCCGCGCGCCGCACCGCTGTCCAGGCTTTCCCTGGCCACCTCGACACCGTCCTTCAGGCTTGTCACCCGGTCCGCCACGATCAGGGCGGCGGCGGCGTTCAGAAGAACCGCGTCGCGGTACGCCCCCGTCGCGCCCGACAGCAAGGCGCGGAAGGCCGCCGCATTCTCGGCCGGTGATCCGCCCAGAATGGCCTCGAACGGGTGTAGCGGCAGGCCGGCATCTTCGGGATGTATGTCGAATTCGCGCAAAGCCCCATCGGCAAGCGCCACAACTTTCGACGGCGCAGCGATGGACAGCTCGTCCGTGCCATCGCCGCCATGCACCAGCCAGGCTTTTTCAGACCCAAGCGCAAGCAAGGTTTCCGCCATGGGGCGGATCAGCGCCGGGGAAAACGCTCCGGTCAGCTGCCGCTTCACGCCGGCCGGATTGGTCAGCGGGCCAAGGATGTTGAAGATGGTGCGCGTGCCAAGTTCGGCCCGCACCGGGGCGACATGGCGCATCGCCGGATGGTGCATGGGTGCCATCATGAACCCGATGCCGGTTTCCGACAGCGCGCGTTCCACCACCTCTGGGCCGACCATGATGTTGATGCCCAACTCGGTCAGCGCATCGGCAGCCCCCGATTTTGACGACAGGTTCCGGTTGCCATGCTTGGCCACTACCACCCCCGCGCCTGCCACCACAAAGGCGGTGGCGGTCGAGATGTTGAGCGTGCCCTTGCCGTCGCCGCCGGTGCCGACGATGTCCATGGCCCCTGCCGGGGCGATCACGGCGTTGCAGCGCGCCCGCATCACGCTGGCAGCGGCGGCATATTCATCAACCACCTCGCCGCGCGCGCGCAGCGCCATCAGGAAGCCGCCCATCTGGGCGGGCGTCGCCTCGCCGGCGAACAGGCAGTCAAAGGCGGCTTCGGCTTCGGCCCGGGTAAGGGCGCGGTCGGCGGCAAGCCCGATCAGCGGGCGCAGGCGGTCGCTCATGCCGGAACCCGCGCCAGATCAAGGAAATTGCGCAGAATCTGGTGGCCGTGTTCCGAGGCAATGCTTTCGGGGTGGAACTGCACACCTTCGATGGGCAGCTCGCGGTGGCGCAGGCCCATGATCGTGCCATCCTCCAGCCAGGCCGTCACCTCAAGACAATCGGGCAGGGTCTGCCGTTCCACCACCAGCGAATGATAGCGCGTGGCCCTGAACGGCGAGGGCAGACCGGCAAACACGCCCTGACCGGCATGGTGCATGACGCCCATCTTGCCATGGACGATTTCATGGCAGCGCACCACCTTGCCGCCAAAGGCCTGACCGATGGTCTGGTGCCCCAGACAGACCCCCAGAAGCGGTGTCCGCGTTTCGGCTGCCGCCGCCGTCAGGGCCAGGCAGATGCCGGCCTGCGCCGGATCGCAGGGGCCGGGGGACAGCACGATTGCTTCGGGCTGCAGCGCCATCGCCGCCTGCACGTCCAAAGCGTCATTGCGGCGCACGACAACATCTGCCCCCAATTCGCCCAGATAATGCACGAGGTTGTAGGTAAAGCTGTCGTAGTTATCGATGAGAAGCAGCATACTTTACCGCGCGATGATTGTTTTGGGGTGATCCGCGGACGGGGCCGCACTATACATGGGACCAGGCATGTCGGGGCGTCAAGGCAAAGATGCCAGCCCCGTGTGTGGCGGGGCCGGGGCAGCGACAGGGGGCAGTGTTGAAGGGGTTCTTTTCCGGTTTGCTTTGGGGCGGCGTTCTGAGCGCCATCGGTCTTGTCATCTTGTCCGAGATCACGCTGATGCCCGCCACTGCCACCGGGGACCCAGTCCAGGCGCCGCAAGCAGACCTGGCCCAACCTTACGGGACGGCGGCGGCACCCGTTTTGCCGGCACCGCAACCGGAGGTGCAGGCGGGGACCGGGGAAAAGCAGGCGACGCCGTCCGCCGATCCTTCGGTCCTGTCCCAGCCGGGCCAGACTCCGGCAGCGGTGGCAGAAGCCGGTCAGGTGTCGCCGGGATCAGAGGTCAACCGCGTCTTGCAGGATGAAGCCCCGACGCTGCCGGGTGTTGAGCCTGCACCTGCGCCCGGGTTGACCCCGAAGGTTGACGCGCCCGGCCAGGGCGGAGCATTGCCCGACACAAACACCGAACCGGGCAGCGCGCCCGCGCCCCCCTTGATTTCGGCCGAAGCCGGCGCGGCACCGGATACCGCCGTTGCAGGTGTTGCGGTTCCGGAACCGCAGCCGGGCATTGCCCCGCAGGCGGCAGCGCCGGCACCCGATGCGCCCGCTGTCGAAGCTGTGCCGGATATGGCCGATCTTCCGCCGCCGCCGCCGCTGACGCCCGAAGAACAGGCGCTGGTCAATAAGGCTTTGGAAACTCTGCCCAAGAAACCGTAAGAACCGCAGACGGCGACACTGCCGCGTGAGCCGGTGCTGAAGCCGGTTGATCCGCTGTCCGATGCCGAAGGAAACGCGGTATCCGGGCAAGCAGCCAGCCCTGCAGGCCGTCCCGTCACAGGCTTTTCCGGCGCGGTGGGCGGTGTGGTAACCGGGCGTCTGCCCCGGATCGGCGATGCCCCCGAAACCGATCCGGCCGCAGTAGCCGATCCGGCCCTGCTGGACCCGATCGACCGTTATGCGCGCGCCTTCAACAACCCGCAGGGCAAGCCGGTCTTTGCCATCGTGCTGATCGACCGGGGGGACCCCGGCCTTGACCGCGCTGCGCTGGCAGCCCTTCCCCTTCCCGTCACCTTCGTCCTTGACCCGACCCTGCCCGAGGTCGCGGGTCTTGCGAATGGCTGTATCGCCGCCGGACAAGAGGTGGCGATGCTGGCCACGGCCATTCCGTCGGGGGCAACGGCGGCAAATCCGGAAGTCACCTTCGGGGCCCATGCGGCCGCGCTGCCGCAGGCTGCCGCCATGGTGCTGGCCCCGGCGACGGCGGTGCTGATCGCGCGCTGACCGCGCGCGCCGGTCAGTTCCCCAAGATGCCCGGCAGGCGCAGGCCCTGGTCGCGGGCGCAGTCCAGCGCGATGTCATAGCCGGCATCGGCATGGCGCATGACGCCGGTCGCGGGATCGTTCCACAGCACATTCGACAGCCGCCGCGCGGCGTCCGGCGTGCCATCGGCCACCACGACCATGCCCGAATGCTGGCTGAAGCCCATACCAACCCCGCCGCCGTGGTGCAGGCTGACCCAGGTCGCCCCGCTGGCCGTGTTCAGCAGCGCGTTGAGCAGGGGCCAGTCCGACACGGCATCGGACCCATCCTTCATGCTTTCGGTTTCGCGGTTGGGCGAGGCGACGGAGCCCGAATCCAGATGGTCGCGGCCAATGACGATCGGTGCCTTCAGCGCGCCCGAGGCGACCATCTCGTTGAACATCAGCCCGGCGCGGTGCCGGTCGCCCAGGCCGATCCAGCAGATGCGCGCGGGCAGCCCCTGAAAGGCAATGCGTTCCTGCGCCATGTCCAGCCAGCGGTGCAGGTGGGGGTTGTCGGGAAACAGCCGCTTCATCGCGGCGTCGGTGGCGTGTATGTCGGCCGGGTCGCCTGACAGCGCACACCAGCGGAACGGGCCAATGCCCCGGCAGAACAGCGGGCGGATACAGGCCGGAACAAAGCCCGGAAAGGCGAAGGCATTCTCCAGCCCCTCATCCTGCGCGACCTGGCGGATGTTGTTGCCGTAATCCAGCGTCGGCACGCCAGCGTTCCAGAAACCGACCATCGCGGCGACGTGGGTCCGCATGCTGGCGCGGGCGGCTTTCTCCACTGCCTTGGGGTCGGTTTCCTGCTTCGCGCGCCAGTCGGCAACGGTCCAGCCCTGCGGCAGATAGCCGTGGAGCGGATCATGGGCGCTGGTCTGGTCGGTCACGATATCGGGGCGGGGGCCACCCTGTTTCATGCGGGCGACCAGTTCGGGGAAGATATCGGCAGCATTGCCGAGCAGGCCCACCGATTTTGCTTCACCTTTCGCTGTCCAGTCCGTAATCAGCGCCAGTGCTTCATCCAGGGTGTGCGCCTTGGCATCCAGATAGCGGGTGCGGATGCGGAAATCGATCCGCGTCTCGTCGCATTCCACCGCCAGACAGCAGGCCCCGGCCATCACGGCAGCCAGCGGCTGCGCCCCGCCCATGCCGCCCAGGCCCCCCGTCAGAATCCAGCGCCCGGTCAGGCTGCCGCCATAATGCTGGCGGCCAGCTTCGGCGAAGGTCTCATAAGTGCCCTGCACGATGCCTTGGGTGCCGATGTAGATCCAGGACCCGGCGGTCATCTGGCCGTACATCGCCAGACCCTTCTTGTCGAGTTCGTTGAAATGGTCCCAGGTCGCCCAATGCGGAACCAGGTTGGAATTGGCGATCAGCACGCGCGGTGCGTCCTTATGCGTGCGGAATACGCCCACCGGCTTGCCCGACTGCACCAGCAGGGTTTCATCGTCGTTCAGCGTCTTCAGCGTGGCGACGATGCGGTCGAAATCTTCCCACGTCCGGGCGGCGCGGCCGATGCCGCCGTAGACCACCAGCTCATGCGGGTTTTCGGCGACATCGGGATGCAGGTTGTTCATCAGCATCCGCATGGGCGCTTCGGTCAGCCAGCTTTTCGCAGTGATTTCGGGGCCGGTAGCGGGGAAGACATCGCGCAGGTTGTGGCGGGGATTCGTCATCAGGATACTCCGGGTTGGGCGGACAGCGCCGGGGGTTTGCACCCCGCAGCCATCGGGTCTTGAACCGGTGGCGACCCGATAGCCGCCCCCGCAGGATATTTCAGAGCAGAAGAAAGGGCAGGTCGGTGCCTGCGGCTTCTGCCAATGCGCCGCTGGCCGCCAGGGCTGCGGCGCTGGCGATATCGGGGGCCAGATAGCGGTCTTCGCCCAGCCTCGCCACATCCTGACGCAGCCGGGCGACAACGCGGGCCAAGGGGGCGGATGTGGCCAGGGGCGCGCGGAATTCGATGCCTTGCACGGCGCACATCGCCTCGACCCCCAGAATGACATTCAGGTTGGCGATCATGGGTATAAGCCGGCGCGCGCCATGGGCGGCCATGCTGACATGGTCTTCCTGATTGGCACTGGTGGGGGTGCTGTCGGTCACGGTCGGATGGGCCAGATGCTTGTTCTCGCTCATCAGGGCCGCCGACGTGACCTCGGCAATCATCAGACCGGAGTTGAGGCCGGGATCGGGCGTCAGAAAGGGCGGCAGATCGAAGCTGAGTGTGGGGTCCACCATCAAGGCGACGCGCCGCTGCGCAATGGCCCCGATTTCCGACAGCGCCAGTGCGATCATATCGGCGGCAAAACCAACGGGTTCGGCATGGAAATTCCCGCCCGACACGATCTGGCCGTCCGACAGGACCAGAGGGTTGTCGGTTGCCGCGTTCGCCTCTGTCTCCAGCGTCGCGGCGGCCATGCGCAGCACATTCATCGCGGCCCCTGTCACCTGCGGCTGGCAGCGGATGCAATAGGGGTCCTGCACGCGGCTGTCGCCGGTGACATGGCTTTCGCGGATTTCTGACCCGTCCAGCAGGGCGCGCATTGCCGCTGCCGCCTCGATCTGCCCGGAATGGCCGCGCAGCGCGTGGATTTCGGGATGCAGCGGGGCGGTGGACCCCATGATGGCATCGGTTGACAGGGCCGAGGTGACAAGCGCCGTTTGCGCCGCCCGCCAGCCGTCGAACAGCCCGGTCAGGGCATAGGCCGTGGAAAACTGCGTGCCATTGATCAGCGCCAGCCCTTCCTTTGGCCCAAGGACCACCGGGGAAAGCCCGGCGGCATGCAGCGCCGCACCGCCGGGCAGAGAGGCACCGGCAAACTCTGCCATGCCTTCACCGATCATCACGGCTGCCATATGCGCCAGCGGGGCCAGATCGCCCGAGGCCCCGACTGAGCCCTGCGCCGGGATAACGGGTGTGACGCCCCGGTCAAGCATCGCTTCCAGCAGCGCAATCACCTCCCACCGCACGCCGGACGCGCCGCGCCCCAGCGAGAGAAGCTTCAGCACCATCATCAGCCGCGCCACATCGCGGGGCATCGCCTCCCCCACGCCGCAGCAATGCGACAGGATCAGGTTGCGCTGCAGCGTGGCGGTATCGGCAGCGGCGATCTTGAGCGAGGCAAGCTTGCCGAAGCCGGTGTTCACCCCGTACACCGCCTCACCGCCTGCGGCGGCGGCGGCGATGCGGGCGGCGGCGGCCTCGATGGCAGGGCGTGCCTGCGGGGCTAGGCAAGCACTGGCACCGCTGCGGTAAATCCGCTCCAGCTGCGCCAGCGGCGTGTGGCCGGGGGTCAGGATTTCAGGCGTCAAGGTGGCCTCCGATGATCCGGGAATGAAGCCGGGTGGCCCCGATGCGATAGCTGAGTTCGGCAGGATGGGTGGCGTCCCAGATCGCCAGATCGGCCCGCTGCCCGGCGGCAATGCGGCCCCTGTCGGTCAGGCCAAGGGCGCGGGCGGCATGGGCCGTGGTGCCCAGCAGCGCCTCCTGCGGCGTCATGCGGAACAGGGTGCAGGCCATGTTCATCGCCAGCGTCAGCGAGGTCATGGGAGAGGAGCCGGGGTTGCAATCGGTCGCCACCGCCATCGGCACGCCATGCCGGCGCAGCAGCGCGATGGGCGGGCTTTGCGTTTCGCGCAGGGTATAGAAGGCCCCGGGCAGGATCACCGCCACGGTTCCCGCCGCTGCCAGGGCGCGCACGCCGTCTTGATCCAGATACTCCAGATGATCCGCCGACAGCGCGCCATGCCGGGCCGCCAGCGCCGCCCCGCCCAGGTTGGACAGCTGTTCCGCATGCAGCTTGACGGGCAGGCCCAGCGCATGGGCCTGATCAAAGACCCGGGCAACCTGTGCCGGGGAAAAGGCGATGCCTTCGCAAAAAGCGTCCACCGCATCGACCAGCCCTTCGGCATGGGCGGCGCGCAGGGCGGGCAGGGCGGCGTCGGTCAGATAATCGTCGGCACGGCCTGCGAATTCGGGTGGCACGGCATGGGCACCCAGAAAGGTGGTCCTGACCGCGACCTTCCGCGTCCTTCCCAGGCGGCGGGCCACGCGCAGCAGGCGCAGTTCGGTTGCCAGGTCAAGCCCATAGCCCGACTTGATTTCAACCGTGCCGATCCCTTCGGCAATCATGGCATCCAGCCGGGGCAGGGCCTGGGTGAACAGGTCATCCTCGCTGGCGACGCGCGTTGCCCGGACGGTGGAAACAATGCCGCCGCCCGCCCGCGCGACATCTTCATAGCTTGCGCCATTCAGCCGCATCTCGAATTCCTGTGCCCGGTTTCCGGCAAAAACCAGATGGGTGTGACAATCGATCAGGGCGGGCGTCACCAGCCGCCCACCCAGATCATGAACAGGCAGGTCACCTGGGGGAAGCCCGGCCATGGGACCAAGCCAGACGATCCTGCCCTCTTCGACAACCAGTGCTGCATCTTCGATCAGGCCATAGCCGCCCGACATCGTGGCGAGGGTCACATTGGTCAGAATCATCGCCATGACGCTTGCCTTATGTCTGCGCTTGACCGAAATATGTCTACACATAATATCGCCTGTCAAGCGA
>Ga0114977_10002949_pt1 | contig 10925 bp, 11 predicted proteins | sample S_130805_MF_Meta_FD_87026 | JGI IMG/M metagenome (GOLD analysis project Ga0114977, IMG submission 87026) | Freshwater microbial communities from Lake Simoncouche, Canada to study carbon cycling - S_130805_MF_MetaG | ecosystem: Environmental > Aquatic > Freshwater > Lake | place: Lake...
CAGCGCTTCAAACCTGCTTCGGAGCGAAGAGGCTATCTCGGCAGCCGAAAAAAGCAGGGGCTTCTCCTTTTTATCTTCACCGGTAAGGCCGCATTCGCAATAAATGCAATTAAATGAGCAGAATTTCCCATGCAAAGGCAAAAGATTGATACCAAGTGAAACTCCGAACCGCCTGCTCTTTACAGGGCCAAAAACAATTTCATCGAATAGTATACCAGCCATAATTAGTTATTTCACCGTCCTCAGCCTGTCGATTTCAGCAATTAAATTCAGTGCAAAAATATGCCAAAAGACAGAGCGTGGCACAAATTGTAAAAAGGAATATCGCCAACTGCTGATTATTCGCTGATTAATACTACTTTTGAATACTTAATTCCATATTTATACCCCGAATGCTCACCATCGACCAGATTAAGGCTCCAATAGCTTCCTATATCGAAGAGTTTGAGAAGCATTTCCGCGACTCGATGAAAAGCCCTGTCCCGCTTCTGAACACCATTACCCGCTATATTATAAAGCGTAAAGGAAAGCAGATGAGGCCTATGTTTGTTTTTCTTTCCGCCAGGGTCTGCGGCGAAGTCAATCAAAGCACGTATCATGCTGCTTCGTTGATCGAACTGCTGCATACGGCTACACTCATTCACGATGATGTGGTCGACGATTCAAACGAACGACGCGGATTTTTCTCATTGAATGCTTTGTGGAAAAATAAAATTGCCGTACTGGTAGGCGATTACCTGCTGTCGCGCGGATTGCTTCTCTCGCTTGAAAATGAAGAATATCACCTGCTCAAAATTGTTTCGAATGCTACCCGCGAAATGAGTGAAGGCGAGTTGTTGCAGATCGAAAAAGCCCGTAAACTTGATATTGAAGAGCCTGTTTATTTCGAAATAATTCGTAAGAAAACAGCTTCACTTATAGCATCCTGCTGCGCTGCCGGTGCTGCCTCAGTGGGTGCCGATGCCGAAACAACCGAAAAAATGCGCCTCTTCGGCGAATATGTCGGTATTGCTTTCCAGATAAAAGACGATCTTTTCGATTACGAAAAAAACCTTGCCACAGGCAAACCCAGCGGCATTGATATCAAAGAAAAGAAAATGACTCTTCCACTGATTCATATGCTCAATAATGTGTCGTGGAACGAAAAACGACAGGCAATGAATATTGTCCGCCGCCATAATAACGAGCCTGATAAAGTGGCTGAACTCATTAACCGGGTTAATAGCAGCGGAGGCATCGAATATGCAGCCGGTAAAATGCGCGAATACCAGCAAAAAGCCATTGCCCTGCTCAATACCATGCCCGAAAGCGATTCGCGTTGCTCCCTCGAACAGATGGTGATGTTTACCACCGAACGCAAACACTGAGTACGATAATATTATTTCATTTTCAGGAAAAAAGTTCAGGTATCTGAGGCTATTGAACACTGGACACTTTAAACAGCAACTCTGTTAGACTATACTTTTCTTCCGCTTTTGCGTTACTTTAAAAGAACTTTAAAAATGCCTTTTCAAATGAAAATTATTTTCTGCCTGCTTTCGGCTCTCATCCTTTCAGTATCGGCTTTTGCCCAGGCTACCGTTGAACCCTACTCGAACGGAAGTAAAAAATCGGAAGGCATGATGGTAAATGGCCAGCGCCAAGGGCTGTGGTACGAATTCAACCTGAAAGGCATTAAAGTTGCTGAAGGTTATTATGCCAACGGTCTGAAAGAAGGGAAATACACCGCCTGGCATCCGAATGGAAAAAAACAGTTTGAAGGATATTTTAAAGCGGGCAAACTCAGCAGCACGGTTACCTCGTGGCGTAACGACGGCACTCCTGAGGAAAAGGGACATCTTACTGATGATTTACGCGACAGCACCTGGGTCTTTTATTATCCCGGTGGTGCGCCAGGAAGTACAGGCGTGTTCAGCAAAGGGAAAATGGAAGGTAAATGGAAATATTTCTACGAAAACGGAGAATTATGGAAGGAAGGCTCCTATGCAAACGATGAAAAAACAGGACCCTGGAATTTCTGGTATACTGATGGGCATATGCATCACTGCGGCGAATACCTCTCGAATAAAGAAACCGGAATCTGGAAAGGCTGGTTTTCGAACGGGCAGCTGAAAGACTCAGGATTGTATAATAATGGTAAAATGCAGGGACCGTGGAAAGGCTGGTTCGAGAATGGCTCACAGCAGTATATCGGCTATTATACCGGAGGAAACCAGGACAGTACATACCAGGTTTGGTTTCCTGATGGGAAAAAGCGGTCGGAAGGGGCATACAAATCAGGGATCAAAACAGGCCCCTGGAAAGAATGGTACGGTAACGGACAATTAAGTGAATCGGGCAGCTGGCTCGATGGTGAGCGTAACGGACCCTGGGTATATTTCGATGCCGATGGCTTTAAAATTAAAGAGGAAAATTTCGACAAAGGCAAACCCGACGGAGCATGGAAAACATATTATGGCAACGGCCGGATTTCAGGATCAGGGCAGTACATAAATAAAATAAAGGAAGGTACATGGCAGTATTGGGACGAAACGGGGAAACTGATGGTGAAATCAGAATTCGTTAACGGACAGAAAATAAAGGAAAAACGATACGGGGAAGCCGGTAAGGAATTGGAGCCGGGGAAGAAGTGAAATTATGGGATAATGGGATAATGTGGTAATGTGATAATGCGGGAATGTGATAATGTGGTAATGTGGTAATGTGATAATGTGGTAATGTGATAATGCGGGAATGTGATAATGTGGTAATGTGATAATGCGGGAATAAAAGGATAATGAAATAAAGACTCAATTTGCAAATTCATGATTCAATTCAATATACTTTAAATATATACATGGTGCAAATCCTTCATACAGTCCGTTTACTTGTAGTTGGTTTAATGCTGGCTTTTGCAACCGGAAAGGTATTCGCACAAAATGAAATAACTGTAAAATTACTACCCGAAAACCGGCTTACTCAAACCGAAATAGAATTATACCGGCTTGTAAATGAATACCGCGTGCAGAAAGGCCTTCCCGAAGTTAAACTTTCGGCTTCACTGTGTTTTGTAGCCCGCAAACATGCCAAGGATCAAGCTGAGAATTTTAAAGAAGGGAAACGCTGTAATATGCACAGCTGGTCTGATAAGGGGGCCTGGTCGTCCTGTTGCTACACACCCGATCATAAACAGGCAAAATGTATGTGGGATAAGCCACGCGAACTTACCAATTACATGGGCGACGGCTTCGAAATTTCATTCTGGTCGACTTTTATTTATAACTCGCCCCAGGCATTTGCCGTTGATATTCTGGCCGGATGGAAGAAAAGCCCGGGCCATAACGACATGATACTGAATAAAAATATATGGAAAAATCAGGAATGGAAGGCTATGGGGGTTGGCGTTTACGGCGAATATGCCAATGTTTGGTTTGGGAAGGATGTTGATAGCGCAGGTGAACCATTGCAAAATGAATAACAACATCCGGGAATACAATTAATACTCATTAAGTACAAAATGTCCTTATGAAACACTTTTGCCTGTTTATCATTTTGTTTCTGGTGTGTACCATGTCGTCAGAGGCACAGCAGTTTAATGGCGGCCTGGCCGCAGGTCTTGCAGGAAGCCAGGTTGCCGGTGATACATACAGCGGTTTCCGCAAGCCGGGTGCCTATACCGGGCTGTGGATAAGGCTTGCTATCGATGAGCGTTCATCCGTTCAAACCGAGCTGAGTTACTTCCAGAAAGGCAGCCGTCATAATCCGGACGAAAAACGCCAGGACTTTACGTTCTACCTGATGCGCTTAGGCTATATCGAAATGCCTTTCCTCTACCAGTACCATTTAAAGAGTAAAATTATAATCGAAGCCGGCCCATCTTTATCGTACCTTCTTCATAGTTACGAAGCACTCGATTATATCGAAGTCAGTTATGGCAAATTCAGCCTCTTTAATCCTTCGTTTATGGCCGGAATTGTATTTCCTATCACTGATAAAATGAGTGCACATCTGCGTACCGACAATTCGATACTCAGCATCCGTACCGACAAGGTTAACGGCGCCCGCTACCGGATTTTCGATCACGGGCAGTACAATGACTGTTTCATGTTTTTCCTGAGCTATAAACTATAGCGAACGAATTATATGTTGATAGCCTGGCTCATCCTGAACATTTATTAGCTCCTGATTTTCAAAATATAACAGTATGAATAAACCCGGAATAAAACTTATTGTTGGTGTAACCGGTGCCAGCGGCGCCATATATGCCAAAGTGCTTTTCGATTGCCTGTTGAAGCTTGGCGATCAGCTTTCGGAAGTAGCCGTAATTTTTTCGGATACTGCCAGGAGCGTATGGTCGTATGAGTTGGGAAATACCGGGTACGAAAAATTGCCTTTTACGATTTACAGGAAGGACGATTTTTACTCGCCGGTAGCATCCGGATCATCCGGTTTTGATGCAATGATAATTGTCCCCTGTAGCATGGGAACGCTGGGCCGTATTGCATCAGGCGTTTCAACCGACCTGATGACCCGGGCAGCCGATGTTATGCTGAAGGAACGCCGCAAACTGGTGCTGGTTGCCCGCGAAACGCCGCTCAGCCTGATTCATATCAATAATATGAAAACCCTTACCGAAGCTGGCGGTATTATTTGTCCGGCAACACCCTCGTTTTACAGCCGCCCCGAAACTATGGAGGAACTGGCAGCAACCGTTACCAACCGGGCTTTAGCACTGGCTGGAATAGAAGTAGATGGTTTTCGTTGGGGTGAAAAATAATATGGTTTTTATGTTTCTGCGTATCCCCAATCCTTGCTGCTGCGCGAATCCTTTCGCGTGGTGCCACAGATATCTATCCTTTTGCGAGCTTAGCAGCAACTGTCTTTTTTCCTAACTCCTGCGCTGTGGGCTATTGTATAATCAGTTCTTTTCAAAAGCCTTGCCCGTTCCGCACTAAACCAAAAAAAATCAATATTTCTCAATTCTTCGTACCTGTACAATAAAAAGATATGTTAACGAAAACAAGCGTAATAGAAACTATAACCCGGTTTCCGGACAATTTTTCAATCGACGAATTAGTTGATAAAATGATATTACTCGAGAAAATCGAAAAAGGAATGCAAGACGCCGACAACGGAAGAGTTATTTCTGAAGATGAACTGGAGAAACGAATTGAGGAAAGGTCAAAATAGTATGGACAATCATATCTGTTGTCGGGTTTAAAGATATTTATGATTATATCGCTATTGATTCGAAACGCTATGCAAAAAACCAAATTGACCGGATTAAGGCTAGGACTTTGGTCCTGAAGGCTATGCCTGAAAGCGGGAGAATTGTGCCTGAACTTGAAAACAGTGAGATACGGGAATTATTTGAAGGAAATTATAGGATTGTCTATAGGATCAAAACAAAGGATTATATTGAAATCCTAACGGTTCACCATACTTCGAGAGATTTTTATACCAGAGAAATTCTATAATATCGAAAAGATTACATCTGGTAGCAAGACCTGTTAATTTTAGGGCACCATACAGGTGTCACAAATCGCGATTGTTTTCATTGACCGACAGGCCTCAAGTTCCCAGACTCTTACCAATCCACCGGCTTCCTTCTTACCGGCATACTCATGCACCTGCACCCTCCTCCTCCCCGCGAAAGCTCTGATCCGTCAATGGTCACCACGTATTTAGCGTATTCGTTAATATTTATTTTATTCTGTATAACATCTTTGGCTTTGATAACGGCATAGCCATGGTTGTTCATTTCTTCGATGGTATTGACATTGCGTCCATAACCAATTACTTTGCCCGGTGCTATGGCAAAGAAGTTTGCACCGCTGTGCCACTGTTCACGCTCCTGTATCATGCTGTCGCGACGGCCACCACACGATAGAGTTTCCATTTCCATTCCAAGTTCTTTTAAAATCGAAGGAATGTTTTCCACTTCGCGAATGGATTTTACCTTGCCGTTATCGATATTGATATGTATGGTGAGATAACGGGTAGGATGCAGTATAAGCGGCTCGTAAACCATGCACTGGTTGCGATCGAGGAATGTAAACACCATATCCAGGTGAATGAACGACTCAGGCGTATAAGGCAATTCCTGAACAATAATATGGCGCTGTACTTTTTTCTCTTTATAGTATTCCATAATAAAGTCGATACCCTGCGAAGTAGTGCGCAACCCTGTGCCTATCACTAAAATATCTTCACGTGCCACCAGGAAGTCGCCGCCTTCGAAGCTGAAATCCTTACAGAAATGCCTGCTCTGTTCGGGATGAATCGTTTTTACACCGAAAGAAGGATGATTCCTGAAAATAGCATCCATGATAAGGGTCTCCCTGTCGCGGATACGGCTCGCCATGCGACTGATAAGCACTTTATCGAGCAGTGCAACTGAAGCATCGCGGGTGAAGAAAAAATTATGCAGCGGTTCGACCGAGTACCGCTCTTTCGACAGAAAACGGGTCAGGTTGTCTTTGCGTAATTCAACACCTTCTATCAGCAGGGTCGAGAGTTTGTCGGGTCTGATGTCCATCAGCTCGCTAATGGTATTTTCGTTAAGCCTTTCTTTTACTGAAATGGCTTGCAGCAGTTCGGCCCTGTGCCCGTCATTCAGCATCACGCCGGATAAAAGGTCTTTTACTTCGAAGGTCTTGGTCACTTTCGAGAGGAATCCTTTAAACTGGTTAAACTCCTTAAGTGCTACCGAAAGGTTGAGGATATCACTGTAGAGGGCCTTGTGGGAACTGTCGGGAGTCATATTTTCAACTTCCGGTCCGGGAGTATGAATAATTACACCTTCCAGTTCGCCAATCTCGGAACGTATATCAACTTTAAATGGTTTTTCCTTTGGGGGCATAGGGGATATGGTTATTAATTGAGTCTTAATTTTGTGCTATGTGCTATGTGCTATGTGCTTTGTGCTGAGTGCAGTGTGCTGAGTGCACAGAGTGGGCACAGAGAACCAGCAACATATTATTCTGACCCGGAAAGAAAATCGATATTCCTTCTGAGTCCGGCAAATTTAGCTCTTTTTACCGCTGATTTCTGAAAATGACTGCTAAACTGGTCTTGATCCATCTGTTCCCAGCCTATTTTATCAATTTCCATAAGCATGGGCAGAGGCTCAAAGGCAGGCTCATTGTGCGGGCTCGAGTATCGGTTCCAGGGACAAACCTGCTGGCAGATATCGCAGCCAAAAATCCATTTTTTATACGCCCCTTTAAAGTTTTCGGGAATTTCACCTTTATTCTCAATGGTAAGATATGAAATGCATTTGTTGGCATCCACTTCTCTCAGGCCGGTGATAGCACCGGTAGGGCAGGCATCCATGCAGCGACTGCATTCGCCGCAATAATCCCCTCCCATAGGCTGGTCGTATTCCAGTTCTATATCGGTGATCAGCTCGCTGATAAAGAAATACGAACCTTTTTTCCTGCTGATCAGCATACTGTTTTTGCCTATCCATCCCAGTCCGGCGCGGGTGGCCCATGTACGCTCAAGCACGGGGGCCGAATCAACAAATCCGCGGATTGAAATTTCAGGGTGCTGTTCTTTTAATTTTGCAATAAGTATGTTCAGTTTTTCGCGGATCACTTCATGATAATCCTTCCCGTAAGCATACGACGAAATCAAATACCCGGAATCACCATCCATCACTTTTGCCGGGTAATAGTTGTAAAGGAAAACGATTACCGATTTTGCATTTTCAACAAGCAAATCAGGGTTTACACGCAGTTCAGCATGTTTCTGCATGTAATCCATTCCGGCAAGAAATCCTTTCTGCAGCCACTTGTCGAGATGAATTTTCTCTTCCTGAAGGTGCACTGCCGGAGCGATACCACAGGTTTCAAAACCCAACGCAGCAGCTTCCTGCTTTATAAATGCGGAAAGTTGCACCTTAGGGTTCATAGGCTTGCTTACTAAAAGATTGTAAAAATGGCTCTGTTGAAAAAAACGGACTCTCGCTCCCTCCCTCCATCGCTCCATCACCCCCTCACTCCCTCGCCCCCTCACTCCCTCATCCCATCGCCTCTCACCCAACTCAATCATCTAAAACAACTTCCCTGCATCCGGTCCTTTAAACCCTCCCAGGTGGCTGTATGCCTTCTCTGTAACTTCGCGACCTCGTGGAGTGCGCATCATATAACCTTCCTGTATCAGGAAAGGTTCGTAAACTTCCTCAATAGTACCGGCATCTTCGCCAACAGCAGTGGCAATAGTGGTCAGGCCAACAGGGCCTCCTTTGAATTTCTGTATAATGGTTGAAAGTATGCGGTTGTCCATTTCGTCGAGGCCGTTTTTGTCAACCTGAAGAGCAGCAAGCGCGTATTGTGCGATGGCAAGATCAATTGTCCCGTTGCCTTTAATCTGGGCAAAATCGCGTAAACGCCGGAGGAGCAGGTTAGCAATACGTGGCGTTCCACGGCTGCGGCGCGAAATTTCGATAGCGGCATCTTCATGAATGGGAACACGCAGAATTCCGGCCGAACGCACAATGATTTTCTTCAACGTCTCAGCATCATAATATTGCAGTCTTGCATTTATGCCAAACCTCGACCGTAGCGGTGCCGTTAACAATCCTGAACGGGTGGTGGCACCTATCAGGGTAAACGGGTTCAGTGTGATCTGCACACTCCGGGCATTAGGTCCCGATTCAATCATGATATCGATTTTGAAGTCCTCCATGGCCGAATACAGGTATTCCTCCACAACAGGGCTCAGACGGTGTATCTCGTCGATAAACAATACATCATTGGTTTCGAGATTGGTAAGCAGACCTGCAAGATCGCCCGGCTTATCCAGAACCGGACCCGAGGTTACCCTGATCCCTACACCCATTTCGTTGGCAATAATATTCGAAAGGGTGGTTTTGCCAAGCCCCGGAGGACCGTGAAGCAATACATGATCAAGCGCTTCGCCACGTTGTGAGGCTGCAGCTACAAAGACCCTGAGGTTCTCAACGATCCCGGGCTGGCCTGCAAAACTTCCAAAATCGAGCGGACGAAGTACCTGCTCAATTTCTCGCTCGGCAGAAGTCATGTGTTCGGGTGTTGCATCGAGGTTCTGGTTCAGGGACATAAAAAAAACTATGAAGGGTTAGCAGCAAAGTTATAAAAAAGCATCCGAAATGTGGCTATATTGATGATTTTCACTCGTCCATGGATTGTCCACACCTGGTGGAATATATTTTATCTCAAATATCTGTCTAAGGTATATTTGTCATCTCATTATTATTTATACATTAGCAGAGAATTTAAATATCACTGTGGTCATGAAAGACATAGTTGTTGCTATCGATTTTTCAAAAGGGTCGTTACATGCTCTTGAATATGCTATTGAACTTGCCAACCTTACACATGCAAATGTTAGTATGGTATGGGTCGACAATATAAGTGCCAGCGAAGTTCCTTTTGCTACTGAATCAAAAGAACTCAGGAATGAAGCCAAAGGCAATTTTGATGAATTACTTGCCACCTATAAAGGTAAGCTGCTCCATGGCAAACTTTCGGCCAAGGTTCGAAAAGGACGCGTTTACCAGGAACTTGCTGCATTTGTAAAACTAAACAACAGCAGTCTGATGGTTGTAGGCGCACACGGTTCTTCGGGATTCGAAGAATACTGGGTTGGAACCAATGCTTTCAGGATTGTTTCAAGCTGTTCCTGCCCGGTTGTTACTGTAAAATATAATTATGAAGTACTGAGAGGCTGCCGCAAAATACTCCTGCCTGTCTACCATACTGCTCAGACCCTGCATAAGGTGGCTTTTACTGCCGATCTGGCCAAAGCTTCCGGTGCCGATATAAATATTCTTGCCCTGAATTCAAGCGGACTTAAATCGATGCAGCGGATTGTTGACAGTAATGTTGCAAAAGTTAAAAAACATCTTGACGAAAAAGGTGTTAATTATATAGTGGATAGTATAAACAGCGAAAATATCGCTGCCGATATCATCGAACATGCCCTTATGGTTGACGCTGACCTGTTAGCTATTATGACCGATGTAAATGACCAGGCCAATACAATTCTGTTGGGCCCTTTCGCGCAGCAACTGGTTAATTATGCACCTATTCCCGTGCTGAGTCTTCATCCCAAAGACGCTGTTACGTTATAATCAATTGTTATCGTATGATCAGACTGATTTTAATTTCTTTTATACTGCTGTTAGTAAACTTCCGTGCTGTTCAGGCTCAGGAACTCAAGCCTGCTCAAGGTAAAGTTGAGGTAGTACAGGATGAAAAAATATCGAAGCTTGCTACTCAATATCAGCAGGTGAGTAAAGAAAAACCTGAAATTGACGGCTTCAGGGTTCAGATATTTTTTGATTCGGGAACCAATTCCAAAAACAAGGCTGCAAGCATAAAAAATGAATTTGAAGTTGCTTATCCGGGCATGAAATCATATCTTTCATATAAAGAACCTTATTACCGTGTCAGGATCGGAGATTTCCGCACCCTGACAGAGGCGGTTGGATTTCAGAAGAAAATTGCCGGCACATACCCGAATTCCTTTCCGGTGAAGGATAAAATAGTACTATAATGCTTTTGGCTTACATGCAAATATGAATGACAGTATTGTTGCAGTTTAAGTATCCTTAGCAGAATGTCAGTTTTAGGATGTAAGCCGGAAATTTCAGAATGCACCTCTTGTTTAGCTACTACGTTTGTACTTGTTATACCTTGTAAATTTTAATCTGATTTCAGCATTAATTTTAATGCAGTACAATATACTTTGAATGATAAAATTCCGTTATTTTTATCATCACGATAAAAATAACTTGTTTTACTACCACTTTTTCATTATCTTAGCGTGTCTGTATTTTGTCAAACCTATAATTTAGTACTATATGGCCAATATTATTGCAGCAATCGATTTTTCCGACTGTTCAGTAAATGCACTTGAGCATGCGGTTTCAATTGCCTCACGTGGAGCTCTGGATGTTC
>Ga0114977_10002950_pt1 | contig 10924 bp, 8 predicted proteins | sample S_130805_MF_Meta_FD_87026 | JGI IMG/M metagenome (GOLD analysis project Ga0114977, IMG submission 87026) | Freshwater microbial communities from Lake Simoncouche, Canada to study carbon cycling - S_130805_MF_MetaG | ecosystem: Environmental > Aquatic > Freshwater > Lake | place: Lake...
CGCTGCGTCGAACGACCAGTTCGCAACTGCGCGCTGGAGGTCTCGTCAAACCACCCCGGAGCTACGATCGCACAGCCCAAAGCAACCCTTACACACATCCGACGCGACACCAAGCTTGCCAATAACCCACCTCGCACGCTTCGAACCCCACCGCGCGCCACACGTTCCCTATCAAGCCGGTATCTCATCGCATTTTCCTTATGCTTGCAAAACTTGGGCTACGCGTTCTCTCACAAGAGTACGCGAAATCCACCTTTGCTCGTTGCATCGGAAATTCCTGCTGCGCAAATCAACGAAACTTGGCAAATTTTAACGATTGCCTAGTTGGTAAGCCCCCCTCCTCCCAACGTAGCCACTCGCTGCCAAGCGGTGGGCTATAGAGAATAAACCACGCCCAATGCTCTCCCTAACCGTCTGGATGCTCTCCCCAACCGTCTGGCGACAGGTTGCTACGGTTCCCCAAATCCCTATCGCCCAGGCTTTAAAGCCTCTTTGAATTGCTGAAAAGCCGCCGATACCTCGCGACCAACCTTGCGAGTCAGCTCCAAATCCTGATCCTCCGCCGCATGCTCTAACATCTCTAAACTATTCTGATACTCAATTAACTTCCCCTCCTCCTGTGGATCCAAAGGCATCCCACGCAACGTCGCACTGACCTTTAACTTGTGCGCCCAATCCTCTTGAATCGGTATCCAATACTCAAGCTTCTCCCACTCCCCTCGCTGATGAGCCCCAAACATCTCGGCTTCATTTGCATGCATCTCTTTGCGGATTTGACTCACGGGTGGGTAATACAAATAACACCCCATGATGCTCGCACACACCAATCCTATCAACGCAACCGCCGCAATCACGGAATTCGGTAAGACAATATCTTTCCCTACACCCCTTTGCTCCCCGCCACGAATCAACCAGTCCATCAACTTGCCTTGAGAATCCAATCCATACAACAGCCCACCGAGTACCAAACAAGCCGCAAGTATCCCCAACGAGATGACTTCTGCCGCTGTCGCAGAATCTCTAACGAGCCGCTTGGTACTACCCCATAAATCTTCTTGGCCCGCCGAAAACGGATTGCAGTATGTGTCGAAAGCATGCGTGTGATCAGCGACCTCCACCCCCTTCGGACGAAGCGGCCTATCCAACCCGTAACTCATCCCCACTACCATCACCACCAAACACCCCATCCACACCAGAGACCTGTCCCATCGGTAATGACGAATAATCCACACCAGCATCCCCAAGTTCACACCGGTTCCTAACGTTAGCAACGCAAATGCCGCCGCTACCGAATTGCCGTGCTGAAACATCGACGCGACTTGGACAATCGCTGTCATCGGAGTGATATAAGCCAACGTAGCCACCGCGCTCATCGACAACGGTGCCAACCAATCATCCCTCCCCGCCGCGCGCTGCAGCACCCCCGCAGGTAACAACATGCTCAAAACCCCAACACCAACGAGCGCCAATAGCATGTAAAGGGTCGAGCTACTGAAAGCTTGCTGCACCATCGACAATCCAACCGCCGCAATCCGTCGCAACCCATAAGGTGTCTTCGCGATCCCTTCTACATCTTGCTTACTTCCAGGAAACATCCAATCCCACAACAAACCCAATACGGTGATCAACACCAACGAACACAAACAGAATGCAAAAATCGCTCTTGGATCCGATAACGTTAACCCATACAACACCGAGATCGGATTGAACAAAGGTGCAGTCAATCCAAATGCCAAAATCGTTCCACCCGATATACCACTGCGCCTCATCTGCTGCATCACTGGAATGACTCCCAGCGAACAGACGGGTAACAACATCCCTAGCGCCCAAGCTTGCGGTAACTGCCTCCAAGTATCCCCGCCAAACAACCGATACGTTCCGTCCCTCCCCAAAATCCGCTCAAAGACTGCTGCTACCAACCACCCTACCACTATCGTAGGACTCGCCGCCACCAACGCTTGAGCCATCCGCGCACAAGCACCCCAAAGCAATACTTCGACATCCATCGCTTCGAACTCCTCCCAATCAGGACTTCTATAGTTTCGGTACCGCCACTTGAGAAATTACCGACGCGACCCCCTGCTCGGCCGACGCGGACATACCCGCCATCCGAACACTCAACACCGGCACTGCTACCCCTTGTATATCCTCAGGGATCACAAACCATCGATCTTGCAACAACGCATAACCTTGCGCTACTCGCTGCCACTGCAATACCCCACGAGGACTTAGCCCCAACGGGAAATGAGGACTTCGCCTAGTAGCCTGAGCTAGATCCAACAAATACTCCCGTACCGCAGCACTGACCGCTACGCGACTGACCGATCGCTGCAAAGCCGCTAACTCACCAGTTCGCAATACCGGTTCAGCAGCAACCTCTTCCGCCGAACTACTGCTCCTTGCTAACAACTCCAATTCACTGGCTCGATCGGGATAACCGATTCGCAACTTCATCGCGAACCGATCCAACTGCGCTTCGGGCAACGGATAAGCCCCCACGCTCTCGATCGGATTCTGTGTCGCTAAAACCAAAAATGTTTCGCTCAAAGCTTGCGGTACCCCGTCGATCGTGACTTGACGCTCCGCCATCGCTTCAAACAACGCACTCTGTGTCCTCGGCGTGGCTCTGTTGATCTCGTCCGCCAACAAAATGTCAGAAAAGATCGGGCCAGCGCGAAACTCGAAATCCCGCGTCTTCTGATTCAAAATATTAAAGCCGGTCACGTCGCTCGGTAACAAATCCGGTGTGCACTGCACCCGCTTGAACATCCCCCCAACACTCCTAGCTAACCCCTTGGCTAACGTCGTTTTCCCTAACCCTGGCAAGTCATCAAACAAGACGTGACCCCGCGCAAGTAAACTCGCAAGCAAATACTCCACCACCTGAGGCTTGCCCAATAACACTCGATTTAACTCGCGCCGTATCCCTCCAATCAACCTTTGAATCGCATTCTCGTCTAGCAACACGTTACGATTCTCTTGAAGATCGGTTTCGATTTCGCTGTGACTTCCCATTTTGATGTGGCTTTCTATTTCAGTCTTATTTTCAACTATTCAGTGTTGAGTTTCTGGCAATATTCAAGTTGCTCGGCGGTGTGACCTACGGCATCAAGGCACGGCGAAGACTCACTGCTATCTCCGACCGGAAAACCTCTCGGACCAGTACACCTCCCTCCGGACCAACCCTACGCTCCCCCTCCGGACCATAAGCGCAGCGCTGCACCAATCGAATAAATGCATCAACCGTCCCATCTCCTACGCCATGCACTTGCTCACGCAACCATTGACTCATGGTCTTGCTCTCATCGATCGTCTCTCCCATCAACCACATCCGCCAACGCAAATACCCCAAACAACATCGCAAACGCCACTCTTCCCAAGCAAACCTTCGCGGTACCAACAGCAACAACGAACACAACACACTCAATACCATTGTCGCTATGCGTCGTCGCACCCATATGGCTCCTACCAAGCCTAATACTCCCAACGCCACACCGAAGGGATGCAAGCGAATGAAATCGCGACAAGCCCACAGCATCTCGATTGCGTACTGCTGCCATGACCGATGCTCGCGAGGAATCGGATAAGCACCCGTTGGCTCAATGGGGATCCACATTCCATGCACGTAGACTTCCCCCCATGTATGCAAATCCTCTGGTAATACCTCGGTCTGACCCGACTTGCGATCGTAGCGATTCGGGGAAACAAAAAAGCCGGTAGCAAGCCGAGCAGGGATTCCCAACTGCCGTATCAAAACCACCGCCGCACTCGCCAGCAAATAGTCGGTTCCACGCCGTTTGGTTAATACAAAATCAACCGCATCAGAACGGCTCTCTTCGACCAGAGCACGAGGATCATATTCCATCTCACGAAGCCGCCGAACAATCTCCTCAACCCTCTGCCAATCCGTTGCATCCGAAGCGACCCCGTCTTGGATATCGCGAAGAAAATCAGTTACGAACTGCGAATCCCCTGGGACTCGAGTCGGCAGTTGCAGATAACGCCCCAACCAATCGCTTCTACCAACCGCTTGAGCTCTTCCTTGAGATTGGCTCCCTTGCGACTCTCCGCTGTGCGCTTGCTTACCATGCGCTATCGAACTGTATCCCGAACCGCTCACCCTTAACGCATGCAACTGAGGGACTTGGATCAACTGATGCACCACGGTCATCGAAGGCACATAATCCCGATTGGGCATCATCAGTTGACCATCCCCCATCCAACTAAAAAAATCCTCTTGATCGATCTTGTCGATATGCACGTGAGTCACCAACGATGGGGTCAGCAACCGTGGCGACTTCAAATTGATCAACTTCACTGCAATCCGTTCACGCACCGCAAAGACCAACTCCTTGGCCGGGTACTGCACCTGCATCCACGGTTTATCTCGCAACATCACCATCGTCGGTTGCTTGCTTGATCCCTGCCCTCTGTCTTCAAACGAATGACTCCAAACGTTCTCCTCAAATCGATCGAACGATTCGATGCGCAACCATTGCGGTACTTCCCCGATCACATAAGCCACCGCTCGTGAGTCATTCCCCTTGGGCTTAAACGACGACAAATCCCCCTTTGGACGCCGCACCGCTGAAAACTCTTTGCTGTTCTTCTTGCTCTCCGTCCCCTCTTTCTCCATCTCTTGAACGGCATCTTCAAGCGAAATAGCCCGGGCATATTTCTTGTTCTTCGGCGCAGCTTCGCCATAAACATCTGTCGCCAAATCATACATCGAAGGAGCTTGCGACTCGAGAAACAACGCGCTATCCACAGGACCAAAGGTATAAGCCTCATCCTGGGCAGCGATCAACATTTCCCCATCACCAACCCCTTGCCTCCCCCCACTCTCCGCTTGCTTATTCCCCCCCGATGTCGGCATGAACCCCTCAAGCCGATTTGCTGCATCGCGATTCCACCAACCCAACAATGAAGTTGCAACGATCGTCAATGCGAACAGACCAATAACCGATACGCGAACCGGTATGACCGAAACACTCTGCGAAACTAAAAAACCTTCTTCGATCCGCTCCCAATACTTCGCCATCAGCCACCAGCTTGCCAACAGCGTAAAAGGTATGACCAACTGAAGCATCCCTGTTCGATCCGAACTCGACAATCCAAATATCATCAAGAAACAACTGATCAAAAAGGACATCCACTCCCCTCGACCCGTCCTTGCTAACGAAGCTTGCAATAACCCTCCATACTGCAACATCGCTAACGCCACCAATTCGTTGGCCTCGCCACTGCTCCCGAAATACTCCATCAAAATCCATCGCGAGATCCAAGGTACCGACACCATCAGCACCCCCAAACCCACCACCCAATACGTCCTAACCCCACTCGATGAAGTCAACCGCTCCATCAACCCAAAGGCCAACCCAATACTCAATAAACTCATCAACCCTACTTCTATCATCAACCATACCGGATCCGATGTACCGGAAAACCGCAACAGACTGATCCCCAGACTGGCCATCAATGCCAATAGCAACGCCCCAAGCGGCTTGCGATCCATACTCGATTCAGTATTTATCTTCTGCCCCACAGCCAAGCCACTCATGAAACACCCTCCAACACTTCGGCTTGCATTGCGTTTCGCATCGAACTTCCTAAGCCAAGCGTTCCCCCTGCAGGCGTTCCCCGTACAGACGTTCCCCCTACAAGCGTTCCCGCGCAGTAACTTTTCCAAACATTCTGCAATTGCTCGTCCCACTCATCCCGATCAATCTCCCGCTCTCCTGCCGTCCCTTGAACCATGCATGTGACGCTGTAGGTGCCTCCTGCTCGTAAAGTTTCTCCAGCCACAGCGATCGTTTGCTCCTGATTCGCAAGTTCCCCTTGCCACGGAACAGAGTTCGTTTGGATCGGAGCAGAGTTCGATTGGATCGGAATTGTGAAACCGGGTACGACACGGAAGATCGCTGATGCCGTCGATCCCCCAACCTCTCGCAAGACATCTTCATGGATACTTCGAGCACCTGCGGTGGCTCCACAAGTCACCCACAGCGTTCTATCTGCGACTGCTCGCCTTGCGCCAGGCCTTTGCGCTCCGAATCGAAGATCGTTTGGCCGATCATTTAGCAAAGCATCCTTGCCAGCTTGAAAGCCCACCTTCGAGTCAACTTGAGAGTGATCACTAAAGTCCCACGTCGCTAGGTGATCGAGAAACGCCAACCGCTGCGCAGGGCTCAATCTCACAACCCCCCGATCTCCCATCGAAACCCAAAGACTCCAATGGTGAGACTGAAACTGCTGACAAAGCGACCCATATAATCGCACCATCGCATCGCGAGTCTCGCGGTCGGCGTGCTGCGCACTTGCCACATCCAACCCCACATACACCGATGGATTTGCTGTCGCTTGACGCTCAAAGACAATCAAAGCATCACGCCGTGCAGTCTGCGGCCAATGGACTTGCCGAAGCGTATCACCTGGTCGATAAGGCCGAACTCCGGTCCAATCCCCTTCGTCCCCGCATCGCTGAGATACACTTCCCGTACCGGTTTGCTCACATCGCACGTCACCCGGCACATCGACCAACCGAGTCAATCGCGGCCAGACCATCAACCGCTCGGGGACTGCAACCGCACGAGTCATGGTCCAAATCCCAAAAGGAAAAGCCGTGTGCAACGTCACCTTCGCGGTCGGATAAAGCCCCCGTCCGTTTGGCTCGACCTCCCAACAATAAACGCTTCTCGACATTGCCGCAATACGCTTGATACTTACCCTCGAAGCCCCCCAGCCGACCGGACGCAACTGCGGATCAAACTCCACAGACAACCCCCACAGCGGCCACGGCCAGCGATTCGTAACCACCAACGAGGCTTCAACACGATCCCCCTCACTGCACCTTGGAACGCCCCACCGCAATTCTCCGCCCACCCCCATGACGGTCACCCAAGGCCAACTAAGCCCAATCACACCGACGGCGACGATTCCCGCCGAAGCTAAAAACGCTTGTGGGCTGACGTAGATCCCAAGCAGCAACGAAGCCAACAACGCCAGCACCATCCACCCGATGGGAGTCTTCATCCAATACACGTAACGGTTTGCCCAAGGGCAAAAATCATGCGTCAGAGCACCTCCCAAGTTTTCGGTTAACTTCATAGCATCCCCAATTCCGAGCTTTAACGGTGACGCGCGAGCGGCCCGGTGACTCAAGCGGTGTCGCGCAAGCGGCCCGGTGACTCAATACGCGGCCTAACGCCTAATCATCGTACGAAGCATAAAAACTACAAGTTCACAACGATTGCAAAAACAATCATAGTCGTTTTACAATCAGCGACAATGTGTCAACTGAACTTGACGAAAATCCCCCATCCTTCCCCAATTTCCGATTTGCCCAGATCCCCCTGCGAGCCGATAATAAGACAGTCCAAAGAGATCTCTTGTTCCCAGGCACACCCATGAAAAACACCCGATTCTCAAGCTGCACCACAGCCGCAGCAGCTTCTTCAGCTAGCAAAATCAAACAGAGCAAAATCAAAAAGCGCAAACTAAAAACGAGCAAACGGGGCTTTACCCTCGTCGAACTCCTCGTCGTAATCGCCATCATCGGAGTATTGGTCGGACTCTTGCTGCCGGCGGTCCAAGCGGCCCGCGAAGCGTCGCGAGCCATGAGCTGCAAGAACAATCTCCATCAAATCGCACTGGCTACGGAAAACTTCCAACTCGCCAACAAGTGCTATCCACCGGCTCGGTACCAACCTCGCCCCGGTGATCCAGACTCGAACGATTGCGGCGGTAGCGAGACGACTTGGCTCGTCCGCATCATGCCCTACATGGAAGCCCTCTCGATCGAGCAGCAATGGGACTATGGGCTTGCCTACGGCGACCACCCAGAAGACGTCCGCATCAAATCGTTACCCGCATACGCTTGCCCAAGCCGCCGATCCGGCGGGGATATGGTCGGACTTGGAAACCTTGTCACCGGATCGACCAACTGGGTGACCCTTCCATGCGGATGCAAATACCCGATCTTCAACGCCGGCGGTAGCGTTACCGGAGCTGTAGGTGATTACGGAGCAAACCACGGAGACCTTTCGCCTGGCTCATCCGGACTCCCCACCGACTTCTACTACGGAGGCAACGGCACCGGAATCATCATCTCCAGCCGACCAAACTGCATTAACGGAAAACCAGTCAACTGGCGAGATCGAATCTCCTCCAAACAAGTCTTCGACGGCCTGAGCAATACATTCCTCGTCGGAGAAATGCACGTTCCTATCGGAAAACTGAAACAATCCCCTGAAGATGCTTTCATCTTCAATGGCGACAACCTTTATAACTTCGCACGCATCGGCGGACCGACCGTACCGATCGCCAAAGACCCTCGCGCTCTGGGTAACGACCTCGTGCAATGGGGTAGCTGGCACGTGGGCTATTGCCAATTCGCATTCGCCGACGGGTCGATCCGCGCGGTGAGCTCAAGCATCGATACCGACACCCTCGGCCGACTTTGCAATCGAAACGATGGCTTGGAAATCTCCGCAATAGATTAACCCACGGTTTATCCAATCAACGATTACCGATAGCGAGTCCGTCGCAAACGTTGAAGCGTACTTTTTACCTATCCACAACAATCCCCCACAACGCTCCTCCACACCCATGCCCCGCACTTCCGCCACCACACTCGCTCTTTGCCTCGTCGCGCTGAGCTTGACTCTCTGCGGATGCGGTCCACGACGCGAAAAGACTTACCGTGTCGAAGGAGAAGTCGTCTTTGCCGATGGATCCCACGTCAAAGTTGGGACCATTGAAACGAAGTCTTTGAAAACCGGCACCCAAGCACGCGGTAGCATCGACTCCGATGGACGCTTTTCCCTGACTACTTATGAACCCAATGACGGGGCCGTCGCCGGAGATCACCAAGTCGTCATCGTGCAGTTCATCCAAGTCGAAGGGATCAAAAACTAACGCCCAAGCACCATGGGTGTCGTTAACAAAAAACACGCTTCCTATGCTACCAGCGGACTTGTGATGCAAGTCGATCCTAAAGGGCCAAATCGCGTTCGCATCCAAGTCGAAGGGGCTCGCACCCTGCCCAACGCCACCAAGGACCACGGCCACGACCCAATCTCTGAACCAACACCTCCCGAGTCAACTTCTCCGTAGGCTTCAGTCCCCCCCGGATTCTCATCGCCGTCAGACAATGATGGCTCTCCGGCTACCGCGTTGTCCACAGTAACATGATGCACTGAGCATATTGCATCGCAAGCCTCCGCCGTACCCGTGCTCGTGCTCAGTGAAACGGTGCTCGTTCTCGTTCGCGAAGATACGGCACCCAGCACGAGTGCGGCACCAGCCAAAACAGCGCAGCTTCAAAAGTCTATGGCGAGGAAAGTCCCGCCTGGAACTAAAATCACAAAATCTCGATACTTCTTTCGACAACTGGCACGAGAACGAGCACGAGCACCGTTTCACTGAGCACGAGTAGGGTTTCGCAAAGTACCCGTACCGTCTTGCAAAACACCAGTACCGAGCGGCACCCGCGACACGAAACTATACTAACCACTACAATACCGAGCGAACGATACACGTTTCTTAACCACATATCTTTATCAATAGGCATCGCCATGAAAATCAACTTTCGCAAACCAAACCACCACTCCGGTAAATCCGCTTCGAGAAAGATCCTAAAAGCCACCCTGCAGGCTGTATGCACATTGAGCATGATGACCTCTGGCGCCATTCCAGCGGCCCAAGCCGACGAGGGGATGTGGCTTTTCAATGCCTTGCCCAAGAAGCAGCTTGCACAGAAATACAAATTCGAACCCACCGAAGATTGGGTCAATCACCTGATGCTCTCAAGCGTGCGATTTAACTCCGGCGGTTCGGCTTCATTCGTATCCTCCAACGGCTTGGTATTGACCAACCATCACGTTGCAGCCGACACCCTTTTCAAACTCTCCACTGCCGAGAACAATTACAACGAAAACGGATTCCTTGCGAAAACTCTCGCTGATGAAATCCCCGCGACAGATCTTGAACTCAACCAACTTATCAGCATCGAAGACGTGACGGCTCGCGTCAACGAAGCCGTCAAGCCGCAGATGGCACCCGCTGAAGCTTTCAAGGCACGCCAAGCGGCGATGGCTCAGATTGAAAAAGAGTCGCTCGATAAAACGTCGCTTCGCAGCGACGTTGTTACCCTCTACGGCGGCGGCCGATACCATCTGTATCGCTATAAGAAATACACCGATGTGCGCCTCGTTTGGGCACCTGAAGCTCAAAGCGCTTTCTTCGGTGGCGACGCAGATAACTTCGAATATCCCCGCTACTGCCTCGATGTGACCCTCTTCCGCGTTTACGAAGACGGCAAACCTGCCAAGATCGAGAACTTCTTGAAGATGGATCCGAGCGGAGCACAAAACGATGACCTCGTCTTCGTCTCAGGAAATCCCGGCCGCACGCGTCGTATCCTTACCGCCGACGCAGTCGAGTATCAACGAGACTCGGGTTTGCCACGAACCATGAACCAACTCCGACGCCGAGAAATCACCCTACAGCAATACGGATTGGCAGGGCCAGAACAAACTCGCCGAGGTCGCGACGACCTCTTCGGTGTCCAGAACTCCCGCAAGGCCTACACAGGGATGCTCGCCGGGATCCAAGACCCAAGCTTCATCGAGTCGAAACGCAACTCCGAAAAAGAGCTATTCGCGAAACTTGCTGCCGACCTAAAGCTAGCTCCACTTGCACAAGCTTGGGATACCATCCGAGAAATCCAACTCAAGCGTAAAGACTCTCTCCTGAAGTCAGCTTCATTGCGCACGCAGCTATATAGCTTCGCCGAAAAACTTGTATTGATGGCCAGCGAAGATAAAAAACCGAGCAACGAGCGACTCCGTGAATTCCGAGATAGCGCTCGGCAGTCCCTTGAACAAGAACTCTTCTCCGAAGTCCCCGTGTACGACGACCTCGA
>Ga0114977_10002953_pt1 | contig 10921 bp, 6 predicted proteins | sample S_130805_MF_Meta_FD_87026 | JGI IMG/M metagenome (GOLD analysis project Ga0114977, IMG submission 87026) | Freshwater microbial communities from Lake Simoncouche, Canada to study carbon cycling - S_130805_MF_MetaG | ecosystem: Environmental > Aquatic > Freshwater > Lake | place: Lake...
GCGACAAAGGGGGACAAGATCCTCCGCGTCGAGCGGCGGACGACGACCGTGGTGGCCGAAGGCGAAGCGGTGATGATCCCTTCGCTGGCCGCACCGGCCTGGGAATTCGTTCATCCGCGCTGTGCCAGGCGGCGACTGGAGGACATGGAGGAGGTGGAGGCGATGATCGAGGCGGGCGAGCCGGACATCGCGCGCGAGGAGCTGGTATGGCTCCTCTCCGAGTGCCCCGACTTCCTCGACGCCCACCTCCAACTCGGCCTGATGGCTCTCGAGGAAGACGACCCGAAGCTGGCCCGCGGCCACTTCGGCCGCGCCGTCGAACTCGGCTTCAGGGCGATCGAAGCCGCCGGCCATCCCCGGCCGCTCCCCTATTCGTTGCCGGGCAACAGGGCCTTCTTCGAAGCGGCGAAGGGCCTCGTCCACGCGCTGATCGAATCGGGCCGCAAGGGCATGGCGCTCGACACCGCCAGAAAGGTGGTGGCGATCGACCCGGCTGACCCGCTCGGTCTGGTCCGCCTCGCCTCGGCACCACAGGGAGGGGGGCATGGCTGAACCATCCGGACACGCCCCCGCGAACTTCCGCGGGGCCCGTTTCATCGTCCTGGAGGGGATCGATGGCTCGGGGAAATCGTCGCAGATCGAGCCGCTCGTCGGTTGGCTGCGCGGACTGGGGCGGGCGGTCGTCTCCTGCCGCGATCCCGGCGCCACCGCCGCTGGTGACGCGATCCGGCAGATCCTCCTCCATCGCCAGGAGATCGCACTCGCCCCCACCACCGAGATGCTCCTCTACATGGCAGCACGGGCGCAGCTGGTGTCCGACGTGATCCGCCCGGCCCTCGAGCGGGGTCAGTGGGTCGTCTCCGACCGGTTCCTGCCGGCCAACATCGTCTACCAGGGGCACGCCGGCGGGCTCGACCCCGACGTCATCCGCGCTGTCGGCCAGGTGGCGACGGCGGGGATCGTCCCCGACCTCGTGCTCCTCCTCGATGTCGATCCGGCGACCGCCGCGTCGCGGATGCATCGGGCGCTCGACCGGCTGGAGAACCGTGGCGACGCCTACAGGGAGCGTCTCCGCAGCGGCTACCTCCGTGAGGCCGCAGCCGATCCGACCCGGTTCGTGATCATCGATGCCACGGCCGACATCGCCACGGTGGGGGAGCGGATCCGCGCGGTGGTGGAGCGGACCTGTGGCTGACGACGGGGCCCAGAGGCATCCGGGAGGATCGCGACGTGGCATGGCAGGGCATCGAGGGGCATGACACGGTCGTGGAACGATTCGTCGTCGCCCAAGCGCGCGGCCGGATCGCCGGGACCTATCTCTTCCTCGGCCCGGAAGGGGTCGGCAAGGCCACCTTCGCGCAGGCACTGGCCAAGGCGCTGGTCTGCCCCAAGCCGAGTCCGGGCCTCATCCCCTGCGGGATGTGCCCCTCGTGCCTCCAGGCGGACGCGGGAAGCCATCCCGACATCGATGTCGTCGCGAAGCCGGAGGACCGGGCGACGATCCCGCTCGAGACGTTCATCGGAGACCGTGACAACCGGATGCGCGAGGGACTCTGTTGGCGGATCCTGCTGCGGCCGGCACTGGGCAAGCGCAAGGTGGCGATCATTCTCGACGCCGACTTTCTGGCTGAAGAGGGGGCCAACTGCCTCCTGAAGACGCTCGAGGAACCGCCCGACGGCGCGGTGATCATCCTGGTGGGAACGGCGCTGGAGCGCCAGTTGCCGACCATCCGCTCGAGGTCGCAGATCATCCGCTTCTCCCCGCTCGATGCCGGTATCGTCGCCGAGGTTCTCCGCCGCGGCCAAGTCGCCGGCGCGACCGGGGGGGGCCCGGTGGACGACGCCGAGATCGCCGCCGCAGCGGCGCGGAGCGGCGGCAGCATCGCCAGGGCGCGGGTGCTGCTCGATCCGGAGCTGGCCCCGTTCCGCGCCCGGTTCCTCGAGCTGCTTGCCGCCCGTCCACTCCAGGGCGTCGACTTGTCGAAGGAGGTGCAGGCGGCGGTGGAAGAGGCCGGCAAGGACGCACCGCCGCGGCGCGCCCGCCTGCGGATCATCCTCGGGGCAGCGATCGAGTTTTTCCGGGCGGCGCTGCGGCAGGGCGCGGGTGACGTGGATGTTCCCATCGACGATCCGGCGCTCGCCGGAGCCGTCCATGCCTGGGGAGGGAGCGCAGAGGAGGCGACCGACGCCCTCCACTCGACGCTCGACGCGCTCGATGCGATCGACCGCAATGCCCACCTTCCCACGCTCGTCGATGGCTGGTCGGCTCGCCTCGAGCCGCCGCCGGCGGCGCCCGCCCGTCCCTCCCTGTCCGCCCCGATTTCCGGTCGGGGTTGAACGTTTCGAAAGGCCATGGGGCCGATCGTGAGGAATGTGCCATCGGGGAAGCGGTGGGGACCTGCGGGGACTGCGGGATGTTCCGGCGTTCTCACGACCGGATCGATTTTTCCCGCCATGACTGTCGATCTGTCCGTGAGGCCGAACCAGTGGCGTGGGTGATCAAGGCGGGATCGTCCTGCCCGCCCCGCAACGTCCCGGCCGACGCGGCTCCCCTCGAGGGGAACAGGCAGCATGGCACATCAGGCGGAGGGACGAGTCGTCGCGGTCGTGTTCCTCTCCAGCCTGGTGGCAGCGGCGGGCGTCGGACTGGTGGGCAACGCCCAGCAGTCGACCGATCCCTTTGCCATCGATGCCACGCGGACGCATCGGGTGGCCACGGCCCGCACCGCGACAGGGGAGCGACAGGGCGCATCGCCGGCCGGAACTCCCCTGCCCGGCACCGCTCCTCCGTCCGACCATCGACCGGCCGTGCTCGTCGCCGCCCCTGCGGGAGAGCCGCCCCCGTCCCGGCCGGCAGAAGCGGACGATTTCCTCATCGACGCAGTCGATTCCGCCCCCCTCATGCTCCCGGCGGCCGTCGACGGCCGAGCGTTTGGAATCGTTCTTGTCCAGCATACGACCGACGATGCCCCGGCGGCTCTCGTCGTGCCCTTGCCCGAAGCCGGTCCGGCCACCGAGCCGATGTCGCTCCGCGCCGACCAGCGCGGTCCCGATGCCGATTCGATCGACTGGCCGGAGGGGGCGACAGGCATGATCCCCCCGCTCGACGCGGGCTCGGGCCCGCGCCGCGGACCGGTGGCCAACTGGATCCGCGACTCGCTCGAGGACCTCAAGGCATCGCGCGGGGGGGTGGTCCCCTTCCCGCAGCGGCAGGCCAACGCCTCCGGCGGCGGCCGGCTGTTCGATCGGATCCGGTCGGGCGAACGCCTGCTGTCGCGCGATCGGGCCGACCGGCAAGGACTGCGCGGAACACCGGCCCGAGACCAGGACGTGGCGGCCGGCGGCTGGCCCACGCCCTCACCGCTCCTCCACCAACTCGATCAACTCGCCGCGGCCGATCGCGGGCCGGGAGCCGTGTGGGCAGCCGAGGCGGCCGCTGCCCTGCGGAGCGTGATGGCCACCTCCGGGCCGCACGATCCGGCGGCAGCCGACGGCCTGGCGGCGATCCGCGCGCTCGTTGACAGGGGAACCGGGCTTGCCGACGCGTCACCGGACGCAGCGGCGGCGATCCGCCGCGCGGCACTGGCCGTCCAGCGCCGGCAGGAGACCTGGTCAGCCGCCGCAGCCGCCGCTCGAGCGCTCGCGGCGGGGGACGGGGCCGCGACCCCCGACCACGATCCCTACGCTGCCGAGCGGATCGCGGCTGGAATCGCACCGCTCCTGCAAGGTCTCGAACGCTACGAGGCGAGCCCGAATCCAGTCGATGCCGCGGCGTCGGCGCGGCTGCTCGATTCCTTCGAGGCAAGCGCGATCCCCGCGGCGGAAGCCTTCGCCGCAGCGGTGAAGAACCAATACGCCGCCGCCAACATCCGGATCGCCGTCCATCAGAAGTTCATGGAGCGGATGCTCCCCCCGACGCAGGTCACGAGCGCCCCGGTCGATGACACCGTGCTGGGCCGTCAGGTGCGGGGCACGAGCCGGGTCGCCCGATCGACCGGCGTCCGCTTCACTCCCGATGCCGACGGCATCTCGGTGATCCTCGAGGTCCGCGGCGACGTGGCCTCGCGGACGGTCACCGAGTCGGGGCCGGTCGCGCTGACCTCACGGGGTTCGTCGTCGTTCACCGTCCGCAAGCCGCTGTCGGTCGACCAGGGTGGCCTGCAACTGGGCCAGGCCAGCGGGTCGGCCTCGTCGCGGTCGCAACTGGCCGACATCCAGACGAGCTTCGACGGCGTGCCGATCATGCGGTCGCTGGTGCGGAACATCGCCCGCAACCAGCACGACGAGCATCTCCCCGAGGCCCAGCGCGAGGTGATCGACAAGATCGTCTCCCGCGCCTGTCGCGAGGTCGATCAACAGGTCGAACCGCAACTGTTGCAGGCGGCCGAGCGGATCCGCACGCAGGCCTGGGGGCCCCTCGTCCGGCTCGGCCTCGAACCGACGCCCGTGTCGCTGGAAACCAGTGGCGGCATCGCCATGGCCCGGCTCCGTCTCGCCTCCGAGGACCAGTTCGCCGCACACACGCCGCGCCCACGCGCTCCGCTCGGCTCGATGCTCTCGATGCAGGTCCATGAATCGGCCGTCAACAACGCGCTGGATCGACTCGGCCTGGCCGGGCGTCGATTGGCACTCGACGCCCTCGTGCAACTGCTCTGCGAACGGGCCGGTGTCGAGCCGCACGTCCCGGAGGACCTCCCCGAGGAGGTGGCGGTGACGTTCGCGGCGGTCCAGCCGCTGCGCGTGCAGTATCGCGACGGAGTCGTCCAGGTGCGCGTCGCCCTCGACGCCGTCGAGAGCGGCCGACGGAGCTGGCACGACATCGTCGCCAGTGTCACCTACCGTCCGAAGTCGGAGGGGCGGCAACTCTACCTCGAACGGGAGGGCCCCGTGCAATTGGGGGGACCCGGCCAGCAGGGGCGGGCGGAGATCGCGCTGCGGGCGGTGTTCGGCAAGATCTTCCCCAAGGATCGTCCGCTCCCGCTCCTGCCGGAGGCGTTCGTCACGAACCCCCGTCTGGCCGATGTGAAGGTGCTCCAGGCGGTGAGCACCGACGGCTGGCTGGCGATCTCTCTCGGAGAACTGCCGGAGTCGGTGGCCCGCACCCCGGCGAAGGGGGCGTCTGGGCTCCCGACCGCAGCCCGGCGGCTCCTGCGGAAGTGAGTCGCCGGTTGAAAGCGGGCCGGGGCGGCTGGAAGAATGGTTTTCTCCCGCCGTCGCCGCCGGGGCGTTCCCCAGGCACCATCGGCCGGCATCCCCTCACCGATCGCCTCTCACCCCCGGACACCACGCCATGGCAGCCCCCCGTCCCTCCACGCGCACCGAGACCGACAGCATGGGGGCCGTCCAGGTCGCCGCCGATCGCTACTGGGGCGCCCAGACGGAGCGATCCCGCGACAACTTCAAGATCGGCATCGACCGCTTCCAGTGGGGCCGGGCCGTGAAGAAAGCGCTCGGCATCCTCAAGAAATCAGCGGCGCTTGCCAACGGCGAGCTCGGCCAGATCCCCCCTGACCGCGTCGGGCTCATCGTCCGGGCGGCCGACGAGGTGATTGCCGGGAAGCTCGACGACCACTTCCCGCTGGTCGTCTTCCAGACCGGCAGTGGCACGCAGTCGAACATGAACGCCAACGAGGTGATCTCCAATCGTGCCATCGAGATCGCCGGCGGCGAGATGGGCTCGAAGAAGCCGGTCCATCCCAATGACGACGTCAACCGCGGCCAGTCGTCGAACGACACCTTCCCGACCGCGATGCACATCGCCGCCGTGGAGGTGATCCACGACCGTCTCCTGCCGGCCGTGGGGCAGCTGCGCGACGTGTTTGCCGACCTCGAGCAGCGCACGGCGGGCATCGTGAAGATCGGCCGCACGCATCTCCAGGACGCCACGCCGATCACGCTCGGCCAGGAGGTGTCGAGCTGGCGGGCCCAACTCGACGACCGGATCGCCGCCATCGAACGGGCGCTGCCGGGGCTCTATCAGCTGGCGATCGGCGGTACGGCCGTCGGCACCGGGCTCAACGCCCATCCACGGTTCGGCGACGTGGCGGCGAAGTACATCGCCAGCGAAACCGGCCATCCGTTTGTCTCGGCGGAGAACAAGTTCGCTGCCCTCTCGGCCCACGATGCCCTCGTCGACGTCAGTGCCGCCGAGCGGAGCCTGGCGATGGCGCTGCTCAAGATCGCCAACGATATCCGCTGGCTCGCCTCCGGGCCGCGCTGCGGGATCGGCGAGATCTCGATCCCGGAGAACGAACCGGGCAGCTCGATCATGCCGGGCAAGGTCAATCCCACGCAGTGCGAGGCGATGACGATGGTCTGTGTGCAGGTGTTCGGAAACGACGCGGCGGTGGCATTCGCCGGCTCGCAGGGCAATTTCCAACTCAACGTCTACAAGCCGGTGATGATCCACAACGTGCTCGAATCGGCCGACCTGATGGCTGACGCGTGCGACTCGATGCGGATCCACTGTGCCGTCGGCATCGAGCCGAACCTCGCCCGCATCCGGGAGCACCTCGACGGCTCACTGATGCTCGTCACCGCGCTCAACACCCACATCGGCTACGAGAAGGCGGCGAAGATCGCCAAGAAGGCCCATCAGGAGGGCACGAGCCTCAAGGCCGCGGCCGTCGCCTCGGGCTACGTCAGCCCCGAAGACTACGACCGCTGGGTGATCCCGGCCGAGATGACCCGGCCACTGGCGACCTGACGTGGAAGCGCGCCCGGCTGGTGGCGCTGGCCGTCGATCGCTCCTCGGCGCCGTCTCCTGGAAGCCGCCTCGTCCCACGGCGCCTCCCCCTGCCTCCGCCCGAGCGGAGGCCCGCGGTCGCCGGGAGGCGCGACCGCCCGCCCGCCCGGCGAACCCTCGGCGTTCGCCGCGGCGGGCCAAGGCTGCACGGCCAGGGATGGCCGTGCAGCCGCAAAAGTCAGATCGCGGCGCCGGAGGTCTCGCCGGTGCGGATGCGCACGACCTCGGAAAGGTCGGTCACGAAAATCTTGCCGTCGCCCACCTGGCCGGTGCGAGCGGTGGTCAGGATCTTGTTGATCACGGCGGGGGCCTCCTCATTGCTGACGACCACCTCGATCTTCACCTTGGGGAGGAAGTCGACGGAGTACTCGGCGCCGCGGTAGGTCTCGGTGTGCCCCTTCTGGCGCCCGAAGCCGCGGACTTCGGTGACCGTCATGCCGCGGACTCCGGCGGCATTGAGGGCATCCTTGACCTCTTCGAGCTTGAAATGGCGGATGATGGCTTCGATCTTCTTCATGGCAAGGGCTCCTCGTCAGCGGGACGTTTGGAAAGGGGGGTGTGCAGCGGCCGGCGGCCTCCTGGGTCACAAGCGGTGCAGGCCGTGTGCCAATCGCGACGAATTCGCTTCGTCGCCCGTTTTCCGCCGCCAAACGTCGTCGCCGCGATCGGCTGGTTCACCGGGCGCCGCGCCGACAGGACGCGCCCCCGGCCCGAACGTCCCTTCCAGAGGAGTCAGACCGACGAAATCGGCCCGATTTCCGGGTGTCGCGCTGGCAAGGCGCGTTGTCACCCCGATGAGACAACCGGCATCGACCATTCAGCCGGGGGCATCCGCGGAGGGGACATCGGGCCTGCCCTCCCCCTTGGGCCGGAAGGCGGCGCCGTCGAGCGCGTGTCCCTTCATCAGCCGGTAGAGCGTGCCCCGGGGGAGTCGGGCATCGCGGGCCGCAGCCGAGACGTCGCCCAGGTGCCGCGTGAGGAGCTCGGTGAGATATTGCCGCTCGAAACGGGCCATCTGTTCGGCCCGTTGGGCGAAGAAGCCCACCGCTCCGGCTTCCGCGCCGGCGTTCCGGCCGGCGGCGGCAACGACTTCGTCAGGGAGATCCTCGACCCCGGCCATCGATCCCCGCGCCATGGCGATCGACCGGCGGACGACGTTTTGCAGTTCGCGGACGTTGCCGGGCCAGTGATAGCTCTTGAGCACCTGGTACGCATCGGAGGTGAGGCCCGCCACCGGTCGCCCCATCTCCTGGCTGGCCCGGTTGGCAAACCATTCGGCGAGGAGCCCGATGTCGTCACCACGGCTCCGCAGCGGCGGCAGGTCGATGCGCACGACGTTGATGCGGTAGAAGAGATCGCGCCGGAAGCTCCCCCGCTCCACCATCTCGTCGATGTTCCGTGAGGTGGCGGCGACGACGCGGACGTCGACGGCATTCTCCTGCCGGGCACCGACGCGACGGACGCGCCGCTCCTGGAGAACGCGGAGGAGCTTGGCCTGGAGCGCCAGCGGCAATTCCCCCACCTCGTCGAGGAAGAGCGTACCGCCGTCGGCAAACTCCACGAGGCCCATCCGCCGCGTGTCGGCTCCGGTGAACGCCCCGCGCTCGTGCCCGAACAGCTCGCTTTCGAGGAGGGCATCGGGGATCGCCCCGCAATCGACCGGGACGAACGGCCCCTGGGCCCTGCGGCTGCGGCGATGGATCGCGCGGGCGACGAGGTCCTTGCCGGTCCCGGTCTCCCCAGTGACGAGGACATCGACGTTGCTGGCGGCCACGCGGTCGATCACGGAGTAGACCTGCCGCATCGGCGGGCTCTCGCCGAGGAAACCCTCGAACGAGTAGGGCCGCTCCACCACCCGCCGCAGCACCTCCTCGGCATCGCGCTGGCGACTCGAAGCGAGAATCCGCACCAGCGCGTCCTCGAGTTCGGCTTCGACGAGGGCAGCGTCCAGGTAGTCGCAGGCGCCGGCCTGGAGGCAGGCGCGGGCGGCCTCGACGGTGGGATGGGGATCGATGACCACCAGCGGCAACCGGGGATCCGCCTGCCGCAGTCTGGCAGGCAGCGCCTCGGTCGATCCGCCCTCTCGGACCGTGACGATCCCGATGTCCCAGGCGTCCCGAGACGCGCTGTCGGCCGCCTTCGCCGCCGACGGTTCGACCCGGACCTCCATCGGCTGGAGGCGGGCGACGAGCCGGGCATAAGGGAACCCGGAGGGACCGGCAGAGTCGACGACGAGAATCCGCGGTTGTCGCATGGCAGGAGCGGGCTGTTGGACGAAGGCTGCACTCGCCGACCGGGGACCCCGACGCTTCCGTGGTCACCCCGCAGGGAGAAGCCGACGACCGGCTCCTTCCCTGGGAACGCACATGAACCGTCGTCCGGAAATCTGGACGTCCGCGTCGGCGGGGAGTGTCCGCCGGGAACCACGACCGCCAAGGGATACCGGACTGGGGTCGCGCTGGCCGCCTGTCCTGCGCGGACTCTTTTGTTGAGTATGCAGGGGGCATGGACGCCGGGCAAATCGGCATCGCGACACGGGCGGGAGCGGCCGAACCGAGCCGGTCCGAAACCGGTGCCCCAGGAGTGGGGCTCTGGTACATTCGTCGTCCGGGCCGGTTTCCGACACACCGCCGTTGGTTGCGGATGATGGCCGTCCCGAAACCCCGCGACATCGGGAGACCCGCCGAGCATGCCCATCGATCCGTACGCCGCCTGTCCCGGGGGGACGGGGAAGAAGATCAAGTTCTGCTGCCAGGACCTCGTCGGGGATCTGGAGCAACTCGATCGGCTCCTCGAGGGGGAGCAAGTCACGGCGGCGCTGGAACAGGTGGAGCGGCTGCTGGCCCGGACACCCGGTCGGGCCTGCCTGCTGGCGACGCGTACCAAGCTGCAACTTGGCACGCGGAAATTCGCCGAGGCGGCGGCCGGCAGCGCCGAATTCCTCTCCGCCTTTCCCGAAAACCCCCTCGCCCTCGGGCAGGCGGCCGTCACCGAGGCGATCACCGGCCATGGGCAGGAGGCGGCAGCGCTCTTCGACCGGGCCCGCGAGGCCGCTGGCGCGGAGATTGGCCCGGAACTCGAACGGATCGCGGCGACGCTCGTCCAGGTGTCGGCTCAGACCGGCCAGACCGGTTTCGCCCAGGGGATCATCGAGTGGCTCGCCGACGCCGGGATCGGGACCGCCGAGGATCGTCACATGCTGGCGTCGGTGGTCGGGTCGGCGGGCGTTCCAGCCGCGCTGCGGGCCCGGGTTCCCTTCGAAGCCTGCCCTGACGATTCCCCCTGGCGGTTCGAGTTCGACATCGGGCTGAAGGCCGCCCGGGAGTGGCGGCTCGGGAAAGCGCTCACCACGTTCCGCAGCCTGAAAAAAGTCGCCGGACAGAGCCCGGAACTGTTCACGAATCTCGGCCGGGTCTGTGAGCTCCTCGGCCTCCCCTTCGAGGCCGCCGAGGCCTGGTCGACCGTGGCGAGGTTGCGCGGCTCCGATCGGGACGCGGCGCTGGAGGCCGTCGGCAGGGCGATGGCGCTGGAAACCGAGGCCGATCAGGACCGGTCGCCCGTGATTCGCTACGTCCGTGCCTCCGGGATGCTCGCCGCGGCCGACGCCTCCGGGGATGGCCTCGACCTCCTCGAGGACCGGTTCCGCAAGGATGGCCGCTTCGAGCCGGGGCCGTTCGACCGCTCGGAATGGGTGTCGCGCGGGGCAGTGCCACCGCGGTCGGTGTGGCGGATCTACGACGCCGGGATCGACAGCCCCGCACCGGGGCGGCTCCTCGCCACCCTCCTCGTCTTCGGCCGGCAGACCGACCGTGAAGCGGAACTGGTCATCCAGGGCTTCGAGCCCGACTTGCAGCAGGCCGAGGGGATCGTCGGCCCGATCACGAAGGTCGCGTTCACCCGACTTCCCGACAGTGGCCGATTGCCGGTGGCGACACCGACGACCTGGCTCATCTCCACGCAGTTCCGCATGGTGCCCCCCGCCGTGTCGGCGGCCGGCACCCCGGCAGACGAGCCCGGCGCGCTTGACATCCTCCTCGATGCGCAACGGGAGCAGTTGTGGAAACGGTTCCACGAGCTCTGGCCCGACACCCCCCTCCCCGAACTTCTCGGGAAGTCTCCCCGGGGGGCGCTTCTCGATACGGACGGGGCCAGGCGGGTCGAGGCACTTCTGGTCGA
>Ga0114977_10002958_pt1 | contig 10916 bp, 10 predicted proteins | sample S_130805_MF_Meta_FD_87026 | JGI IMG/M metagenome (GOLD analysis project Ga0114977, IMG submission 87026) | Freshwater microbial communities from Lake Simoncouche, Canada to study carbon cycling - S_130805_MF_MetaG | ecosystem: Environmental > Aquatic > Freshwater > Lake | place: Lake...
CTGGATGCGGCGTGGGCTCCGGAGCCGTTTGCGAGCATGCTGGAGCTGGAGGCTGGGGCGGTGAATTTCCTGAAGGACATGGAGACGAACGTGACGATGCTGGTGTGCGGGGCGGAGTTTCTGAGCGGGCGGGCGGCGTTGGCTGAGAAGCTGGCGGCGGCGCACCGGGAGCTGACGGAATGGATTCAGGCGAATGCGGCGGAGGCGAGGGAACTGATTGTGGCGGAGTTGACGGCGCTGACGACGCGAGCGCCGAAGGGGGAGGTGCTGGACCATGCGTTGGCGCGGGTGGTGCTGACGAATGAAGTGTCGCGGGAGTCGCTGGAGAAGATGGTGGAGAACGCGAAGGCGGCGGGGTTCATCCGGGAGTTTCCGGCGTTGGAGCCGCTGCTGGCAGCAGTCAAATCATCCTGAGTTATGACGATTGAAGATGAACTGCACAATGCGGCGCCGGCGAAGCTGACGGTGGACCGGGTGACGAAAGTGTACCGCGGGAAGCGTCAGGATGTGAAGGCGCTGGATGACGTTAGTCTTACGGTGGGGGAGGGGGAGTTTGTGTGTCTGCTGGGGCCGAGCGGATGCGGGAAGAGCACGCTGTTGAATCTGATCGCGGGGCTGGAGCAACCGGATGCGGGGACGCTGACGGCGGATGGGGAACTGATTGAGGGGCCGGGGCGGCAGCGCGGGGTGATGTTTCAGGAGCATGCGTTGTTTCCGTGGCTGGACGTGACGCAGAATGTGTTGTTCGGGTTGAATCTGAAGCCGAATCTGAGTGATGAGGACCGGCGGGGCGTGGCGCGGGCGTTTCTGGAGATTGTGGGGCTGACGCCGTTTGCGAATTCGGGGATTCACGAGCTTTCGGGTGGGATGAAGCAGCGGGTGGCGCTGGCGCGGGCGCTGGCACCGAATCCGCAGGTGTTGTGCATGGACGAGCCGTTTGCGGCCTTGGATGCGATGACGCGGGAGCAGTTGTATGATGATTTGCAGAAGATTCAGCAGCAGAGGAGGAAGACGGTGGTGTTTGTGACGCACAACGTGCGGGAGGCTGTGTGTCTGGGGGATCGAGTGCTGTTGTTCACGCCGCGGCCGGGGAGGATTCGGGCGGAGTTCCGGATTGAGCTGCCGCGGCCGAGGAACATCAACGATGTGGCGGTGGCGCAGCTGGCGACAACGATCACGACAGAACTGAAATCCCTGCTGAAGGCGGAGAACGTATGAAAGGGAGCCTGACAAATACTGGAACGGCGGTGCGGGCGGGAGTCGGCAGCGGACGTGATGCGTGGGTGGCGGTGGTGCAGGCGGTGGTGTTTTTCGGGGTGGTGGCGGGAGCGTGGGAGGCTGGGTCGCGTGCGGGGTGGTGGAATCCGGTGCTGATTCCGTCGCCGTCGGATATTTTCCGTTATATCGGGGAGGCCCTCGGGAAGGGGGAATTGCAGAGTGCGTGTTATGTGACGCTGAGGCGGCTGGTGTTCGGGTATGCGGTGGGGATTCTGCTGGGGATTCCGCTGGGACTGCTGACGGCGCGGTTCCGGTTTGCGGCGAACACGTTAGGGGTGATGGCGCTGGGGTTGCAGACCCTGCCGAGTGTGTGCTGGGTGCCGCTGTCGATTCTGTGGTTTCACAGTAATCCGGAGGGGGCGATGCTGTTCATTGTGGTGATGGGGACCTTGTGGGCGGTCTTGCTGGCGACGGACCACGGGATCCGGCAGATCCCGCCGATTTACCGGAGGGCTGCGGCGACGATGGGGTCGAACGGGTTTCATCTGCTGTGGCACGTGCTGCTGCCGGCGAGCCTGCCGCATCTGGTGAGTGGGGCGAAGCAGGGATGGGCGTTTGCGTGGCGGTCGCTGATGGCGGCGGAGATTTATGTGGCGATCAGCACTGGGTTCGGGCTGGGGCACCTGCTGCATTTCGGGCGCGAGCTGCATGCGATGGACCAGGTGGCGGCGGTGATGCTGGTGATTATTGTGATTGGGTTTGCGGCGGACAAGGCGTTGTTTTCGCCGTGGGAGCGGTTTCTGAGGAGGCGGTGGGGGCTGACGGTGTGAACGCGTGGAGCAAAGGAGCTTGGCAGGGATGAGCGGGTGGAGTATGCCGGGAGGAATTACTGACACATGCGTATTTCCCGAAAAGCCGAGTATGCCCTGAGAGCCCTGACTGCGATGGCGCGGAAGGGGGCGGCGGCGACGTCGCAGATTGAGGAACTGGCTGGAGCGGAGCGGATTCCGGTGAAGTTTCTGGAGCAGATTCTGCTGACGCTGAAGCGGGCGGGGTTGCTGCGGAGCCGGCGCGGGGTGGGTGGAGGGTATCAACTGGAGCGGCCGCCGCAGGGGATTTCGGTTGGGGAGATTGTGACGGCGATTGACGGGCCGTTTGAGCCGATGCCGTGTGCTGGGGAGGCGGTGCGGCGGAGCGGGGTTTGTGCGTGCGGGATTGCTGGCGGGTGCGGAGTTGGGAGGGTGTTCCGGGATCTGCAGACGGCGGTGAATCAGCAGTTGTCAGGGACGAGTCTAGCTGACGTGGTGGCCCGGGAGCCCGCTGGAGGGGAGATGGTGTTCGAGATCTGAGGGGTAGGCGACGGAGATGAGGGAGAGGCCTGCGGCGGGGGCGAGGTGATGGTTTTTGAGGGCGGCTGGGTTGAGGAGGAGGGATTCGAGCCATGCGAGGGGGGCGCGGCCGGTGGCGACGCGGATGGCGGCTCCGGTGAGGAGGCGGACCATGCGGTAGAGGAAGCCGTTGCCGGACCATGTGAGGGAGAGGTCTGGGCCGGAGGTGGAGAGGGCGGCGGAGTGGATGGTGCGGATGGTGTCGGCGTCGGAGCGCGGGTCCCCGCGGAAGGCGGCAAAGGCTGCGAAGTCGTGGGTTCCGGTGAGGAGATGGGTGGCGGATTCGAGGAGGGAGAGGTCGAGGGTGTGGGGGACGTGCCATGCGCGATTGTGCATGAGGGGAGGGAGGACGGGAGCGTTCCAGAGGTGATAGCGGTAGGTTTTGCCGATGGCGTCGAAGCGGGAGTGGAAGGCTGGGGAGGTGGCGGTGGCGGCCATGATGCGGATTTCCGGGGGCAGGTGGACATTGAGGGCGCGGAGCCATGCGGCTGGGTCCATGCGGCAGGAGTCGGGGACGTCGAAGTGGGCGACCTGGCCATTGGCGTGGACCCCGGCGTCGGTGCGGCCGCTGCCGTGGATGGAGACGGGATGGGTGAGGATGGCGGCGGCAGCGGCTTCGAGGATGTCCTGGATGGTGCGGCCGCCGGGTTGGGATTGCCAGCCGCGGAAGGGCGTTCCGTCGTAGGCGATGGTGAGGCGGAGCCGCATCAGGGGCGGGAGTTAGGCTTGAAGAGATCGCGGACGGCTCCGGGTCTGGTGGCGTTGATGTAGAGGCCGGCGATGAGGGCGGCGAGGCCGCAGAACCAGAAGACTTCTTCGGGTGGGCGGTGGAGTGCGCCGAAGACGGCCTGGACGCCTGAGGAGATGAGGATGCCGATCCATGAGACGAGATTGGCGGTGCCCTGGACGGCTCCTTTTTCTGCGGGTGCGGGGCGGTGCTGGAGGACGGCGGCGATGGGGACGATGAAGAGACCGCCGCCGAGGCCGAGGGTGGCGAGGGCGACGGCGAATGGGGAGACGCTGACGCCTGGCCAGCCGAGGACGATGCTGCTGAGGGCCATGATGGCAGCGCCGACGGGGACGAGACCGTATTCGATGCGGCCGCGGCTGAGGTAGCCGGCGGCACCGCTGCCTGCGGCGATGCCGATGCTGAGGGCCATGCTGAGGTAGCTGATCTGGCGTGGGGAGAAGTGGAAGGCGTGTTCTGCGAAGATGGGGAGGTTGAGGCCGATGAGGGCGGCGACGAACCAGAAGGCGGTGTTGCCCCAATTGGCGCGCATGAGGTCGCGGTCGCGGGACATGGAGCGGAGCTGACGCCAGAGTTCTGCGAGGAAGTTAGGGTGGAGAGGTTTGGCGGGGTCTGCGGCGGGGACTGGGGAGATGAAGAAGCTGGCGAGCCAGCCGGAGACGGCGATGGCGGCGAGGATCCAGCCGGGGGTAGCGTTGCCTGGGCCGAAGGATTCGGCGAGTTCGCCTGCGGCGTAGATGCCGCCGATGATGCCGAGGAAGGTGAGGAGTTCGAGGATGCCGTTGCCCCAGCTGAGTTTGTGGGGCGGGAGGATTTCGGGGAGGATGCCGTATTTGGAGGGGCCGAAGATGGCGCTGTGGACGCCCATGAGGCAGATGGCGAAGAGCTGCATGGTGAGTTGGCCTGAGCCGAGGGCCCATGCGGCGATGAGCATGATGATGATTTCTGCGGATTTGACCCACTGCATGACGGAGCGTTTGCTGCAGCGGTCTGCGAGCCAGCCGCCGAACATGCTGAAGAGGATGAAGGGGAGGGCGAAGGCGGCACCGGCTTTGGCGGAGAGGGCGACTTCCTTGTCGTGGCCGAGCTGGAGGGCGAGGACGAGGTAGATGACGAGTTGTTTGAGGGCGTTGTCGCTGAAGGCACCCTGGGTTTGGGTGAACATCAGGGCCCAGAAGCCGCGTTTCCACGGTGGGGCTGGGGCGGGGGTGGCGGGAGAAGACATGGTTAGGAGAAAGTGGGGGTGTGGATCAGGCGGCTTTGGGGAAGCGGCGTTTGAGGACGTGATGGGTGGGGATGTACACCAGACCGGTGAGGGCTGCCAGCCATGTTGCGAGGTAGAGGGTTGGGGGCAGGAGGGACTGGGCTTTTTCGTCGCTCATGCCGTAGACGTAGTTGACGTTGCGAGGGGTGAGGTCGCCGGGGGCGGGGGCGGGGGCGGGGAGGAGGAAGAAGGAGATGAGGCAGAGGGCGATGGCGGCGATGGTCCAGGTGCGGAAGGCGCGGTGGTCGTAGCCGGTTCTGGTGAGGAGGAAGATGAGGAGGAAGGGGAGCCAGCCGTGGAAGCCGGAGAGGGCGCGGAGGAAGAGCGGGCGGCTGGAGTCGAACATGTAGGAGGTCATCCCGGTGAGATGGAAGCCGCAGAGTTCAGCGAGGAAGTCGGCGCACCAGAAGAACTGGGGGAGGAGGATGCCGACGGCGGGGAGGGAGATGAGGCGTGCGCTTTCGGTCCAGACGCCGACGAGGGTGAGGAGGAGGGCGACGTCGCAGAAGTAGAGGAAGTTGGTGGGTCCGTAGTGGGCCCAGTAGACTGGGATGAGGATGGCCATGAAGGCGGTGTAGGCGATTTTGAGCCAGAGGGGGATGCGGCGGGCTGGGAGGTGCGAATTGGTGTTTTGGTGCATGGAGGGAGCGATGGCGGGAGACGGGCGGGATTCCGAATTGAAAAACAAGACGGGGTTATTGGCTGCGTCAATGAACGGCGGGAATACGGTGGACAAGCTGGCGGAAGCCCCGACGGTGTCGGGAATCCTGATGCGCCACCCATGAAACGCCGCCTGCGCCGCCTGTTGACCGGACTGCTTGTTGTCCTGCTGGTTGTCGGGTTCGGGGTGACGTGGCTGGTGCGGAAGCGGATGTCGCCTGAGGAGCTGGTGCGGCAGCTGGAGGCGACGCGGAATTGCCGGGCGGAGATTGAGGCGACGGAGGTGCATGTGTTTTCGTGGCCGGCGTCGCTGGAGATTCGAGGGTTTCGGATGGTGCCGCGGGATGAAGTGGCGGCGGCGGGGACGGCGCTGGCGGAGCGGAAGCCGGTGCAGGTGGCGGAAACGATGATTGCGGCGGACCGGCTGGTGCTGGAAGTGAATCTGTGGCGATTGCTGGTGGGGGAGCTTGCGGTGAGGCGGCTGGTGCTGGATCGTCCTGACATTCGCGGGGTGCGTGCGAAGAAAGGGGCGAAGTCGCTGGATTTGCTGCTAGGCAAGCCGCAGCCGGTGGTGGCGGCGGTGGTGCCGGTGGCGGCGGCGGTGCCTGCGCCGGCGGGCGAGGCGGAGAAGGAAGTGGCGAAGGAAGGGGAGGAGGCGGTGCCGGAAGTGCCGTTCAAGGCGTCGGATCTGCCGTTTGCGGCGACGCTGGAGGAAGTGAGGATCCGGAATGGATCGTGGACCTTGAGGAACGACCGGAAGCGGACGTTTACGGAGGTGAGGGATTTCAATGCGGCGGTGACGGGGGTGAGGATTGACCCTGGGAATCTGGCGGCGGCGAACGAGGCGATGGTGAGTGCGGGTGGGAGGATCGTGATCGACAATCAGCAGCTGAGCGTGCGGACGCTGGATGTGATTCTGACGATGGATGGCAGGCTGCAGCCGTTTGATGCGGCGACGGGGATGTGGAATAATGATCTGGTACTGGAGTGCACGGCGCGGAAGGGGTCGGTGGTGAACCGGATACCGACGCTGGTGCGGCTTGCGGAGCGGCTAGAGAAACTGAAGGCGGATATAGGATTAGCGATCGAGCTGCCTGCGGAGGGCGTGCTGACGAAGGACACGCCGGTGAAGGCGACGGTGAGTGGGGGGTGGTTAGTGGTGGCGGAGAGCGTGCTGTTTCCGTTCGATACCTACCGGATCCGGCTGGACAAGGATTCGTGGCTGGCGTTCGGGGATGAGCAGCATGTGTTTGACGGGAAGCTGCAGGCGAGCACGGAGGTGAGCCGGAAGGCGCTGGAGGGGGTGACGGCGTTTTTTGCGGGGAAGGATTCGAAGCTGGCGGAGATTGTGAACAAGAACGTGCTGAGCAAGATCCTGACGGACAAGCGGCTGCTATCGATTCCGTTTCAGTCGATGGGGGAGATCGGGCATCCGGATGTTGATTTCAGTCCGAAGTTCCGGGAGTCGCTGAATGGAGCGCTGAAGGATGCGGCGAAGGATCTGCTGCTGGATGCGGCGAGAGGTGGCGATGCGCTGAAGGGGGCGGTGGACACCCTGCTGAACGGGTTTCTGAAGAATGCTAAGAAGGAGAAGGACGTGCCGGAGGAGAAGTCCGGGCGCTGAGGCCGGGATTGCTAGTCGTTACTTTTCCTGTTCGAGCCGTTTGAGGCGCGTGGCGAGATCGTGGAGACGGCGGACCATGACGAGCTGGTGCTGGTATTCCTTCATGGGCTGGGCTGGGGTGCCCATGTAGGTGCCGGGGGTACGGATATTGGCGGTGACGCCGGTTTTGGCGGTGAAGGTGACGCCTGGGCCGCCGATGTCGAGGTGGCCGGCGATGCCGACCTGAGCGGCGACGACGGTGTAATCGGCGATGCGGGTGCTGCCGGCGATGCCGGCCTGGGCGACGATGATGACGTGTCGGCCGATGACGCAGTTGTGGGCGATCATGACGAGGTTGTCGATTTTGGTGCCTTCGCCGATCCATGTGCGGCCGAAGCGGGCGCGGTCGATGGTGGTGTTGGCACCGATTTCGACATCGTTGTCGATCTGGACGATGCCGACCTGGTCGATTTTCTGATGGCGGCCGTTGATGAATTCGTAGCCGTAGCCGTCGGCTCCGATGACAGCGCAGGAGTGGATGGCGACGCGGTCGCCGAGGATGCAGCGGTGGTAGATGGAGGCGCGTGCGAAGATGCGGCAGTCGTTGCCGATGCGGGCGTCGGTGCCGATGATGGCACCGGGGCCGATTTCGGAGCCATCGCCGATGATGGCACCGGCTTCGATGACGGCGCAGGGTCCGATGGAGACCTTGGCTGGGTCGAGTTGAGCGGACGGATGGACTGCGGCGGCTGGGTGGATGCCTGGTTGGAAGGCGCGGGGTGGGGGCGTGAAGCGGTGGACGACTGCGGCGAAGGCGGCGGAGGCGTTGGGGCAGGCGATGAGCGCGGTGGTTGAGTCCGGTGGGGCGGGGAAGCCTGCGGGGACGAGAACGGCGGAGGCGCGGGTGCGTCTGAGGTCGTTGATGTAACGCTCGTTGGCGAAGAAGCTGAGGTCGCCGGGGGAGGCTTCGCGCAGGCCGGCGAAACCGGTCAGCACGGAGTCTGGGGAACCGCAGAGGATGGTGCCGCCGGTGAGGGTGGCGGTTTGAGCGAGAGAGATTTCCACGGCGCGGCCGGGAGTGGCCGGGTTAGGGAATTACTTCGTCTTGGCGGGTTTCGCGGCTGGGGCGGCCGGAGCTGCTGGGGCGGCTTCGGCGGGAGCGGGAGCGTCTTTAGATTCCGCTGGTGGGGTAGCGGAACCGGCGGGAGCGCCTTTATTGAGTTCGGAAAGGACTTCGGTGCTGAAGTCGACGGCGTCCTTGCTGTGGAGGAGGAAGGGGACGCCGGAGGGGCTGACGCCGGATTTGTCGAAGACGAGGTCGTAGTTATCGCGTTTGGCTTTTTCTTCGACGCGCTGGCGGATGTCTTCGAGGAGGCCTTTGCGCATGCGCATTACCTGTTCCTGGAGTTGGGCTTCGCGGCGGCGGCGGAACTCGTCGATTTCGCGTTCGAGGGCCTTGGCTTCCTGGGCGATTTCCTGAGCTTCCTTGGCTTTCTGCTGTTTCAGTTCTTCGTTGACGAGCTTGTCCTGGAGGAGCTTCTGGGATTCATTCCACTTGGTGATGAGGTCCCGGTATTTGGTGCTGCGGTCGTCGAGTTCCTTTTTGGCCTTGGATTTGTCTTCGTTGACCTTCTTTTCGGCGTCCTTGGTTTTGAAGTATTCCTGGAAGACCCGCTTCATGTCGACGATGCCGACTTTCATGTCGGTGGACTGCGCAGGGGCGGCGAGGGAACCGGCGGCGAGGGCTGCGACGGCGGAGAGCAGGGAGAGCTTACGGATGGTCATGCGGAGATCGGTTGGAAGGAAGAGAAGGGAGATGGGGCGGGCGCAGAACGACCGCAACACGGGATCGAAAGAAGCGCCGGGCGGCGGTGCGTGCAAGCTGAAAGAAGCGCCTGAGGATGGGTTGGGGGTGGGATCAGCGGGAGGGCGGGAGTTGGCCGAATTCGAGGATCTGGCCGTCGGCGAGGAGGCGGGAGCGGAGGGATGGGTAGGGGAGTTGGTGGAGGGAGGATTTGGCGTCGATGGCGAGGCAGGCGGCGGTGGCGGCGGATTGGGCGAGGATCATGAAGACCGGTTCCATGCGGATGCTGCCGTAGGCCATGTGGGAGGCGGCGAGGCAGACTGGGACGGCGAGGTTGGAGCATTCGGTGGCTTTGGGAATGAGAGAGCGCCAGCTGACGGGGTAGGGTTTGACGGGTTCCTGGACGTCTCCTTCGTTGTGGGAGAGGCCATTGCGGACGATGCGGCGGCAGTTGTGGCTGTCCATGTTGTAGGCGCCGAGGCCGACGGCGTCGGGGGCTTTGCGGGTGCCGCGGCAGTCGTGTTCGGTCATGACGTAATCGGAGATCATGCGGCGGGCTTCGCGGACGTAGAGTTGGGGTGGCCAGCCTGAGGTTTCGGGCCATTCGTCCTTGGTGAGGCCCCATGCGGCGACTTCGGCGCGGAGTTTTTCTGGGACGCGGGGGTTGGTGGCGAGGAAGTAGAAGAAGCCGCGGGTGTAGCGTTCGTGTGCTTTGAGGATGGCGGCGCGTTCGGTGTAGGAGGCTTCGGGCCAGCGGTCGCTGCCGCCGATGAAGTCAGTGGAGAAGCCGCCGTTGTTATTGGTGTCGGTTTTGTGATTGGGCATGGGCAGCGGGTGGAAGAGCTGGCCGGCGTCGAGAGGTTTGCCGGCTGCGGAGCGGGCCTCGATGTAGCGGGCGAGGAGTTCGAACTGGGCGGGGTTGTAGTTTTCCGGGGCTTCCCATGGGCGGCGGTTGCGGGCGTCGCGGGTCATGCAGAGGCGGAAGTTGTAGGCTTGGACGGAAGCGTCGCCTGCGCCGGGTTCGCCGAGGTCGCCGGATTCGATGAAGGGGAGGAGGCCGCTGGAGGCGTCGCCTTGGTGGATGAAAGGGTCGACTGGGACGGTGAACTGGTGTTTGGCGGTTTCGGGGCGGATGCCGTTGAGTTTTTCCGAGTAGACGGCGTTGGCTTCGCGGCCGATGTGGGAGGCGACGCCGGCTTTGGCCATGAGGTCGCCTTCGTAGGTGCAGTCGAGGAAGATGGAGGCGTTCCAGACGTTGCCTGTGGAGGTTTTGAGGGAGACGAGGCGCTGGCCGTCCATGGTGACGGAGACGAGGGGTTCGTTGCGATGGACGGGGATGCCGGCGTCTTTGAGCATGGAGGTGAAGATGGCGGAGGCGGCGTGGGGTTCGAAGAACCAGAGGGTTTCGCGGCCGGTGGTGGCGGCGAGCGGGTCGGGGCCGCCGCGATGGGCTTTGAGGTAGGCGGCGCGTGCTTCGAGGCGCCATGCGTCGGGGGATTCGTAGAACTTGAAGACGCGTTCGTAGAATTCGCGGGCGATGCCGCCGATGGCGGCTTTGTTGCCGATGTCGGTGGCTCCGAGGCCTCCGGTGGTGAGGCCGCCGACGTGGTTGGATGGTTCGATGAGGGAGACGGATTTGCCCATGCGGACGGATTGGAGGGCGGCGGCGATGCCTGCGGAGGTAGCGCCGAAGATACAGACATCGGAGTGGGTGTCGCGGGCGGCGGCGAGACCGTTCCAGAAAGTCAGGAAAACGAGCGGGAGCGAGGGTTTCATGGAAGGAGGAGAGGCGTGGGGAGGCGGGTGGGCAAAAGGAAAAAGCTGGACGGGAACACGGCAGGGGGAGAAAGGCCTTGACTTAGTGTCACTCAAACACGAAAATGGGATGATGAGAGGGAAGAAGGGATATACTTATGAGTATGCGCGGCCGGCGCTGACGGTGGACTGTGTGGTGTTCGGGTTTGGGGGAGGGGAGCTGGAGGTGTTGTTGATTGAGCGTGGGTTGGAGCCGTATGCGGGGTGGTGGGCGTTGCCTGGTGGGTTTGTGAGGGTTGGAGAGGATCTTGGGGAGGCGGCTGGGCGGGAGTTGTCGGAGGAGGCGGGGATTGATGCTGGGTATCTTGAGCAACTGGGGGCGTTCGGGGCGCCGGGGCGGGATCCACGGGAGCATGTGGTGAGTGTGGCGTACTGGGCGCTGGTGAGGCCTGGGGATTACCGGTTGGCGGCGGCGA
>Ga0114977_10002959_pt1 | contig 10915 bp, 4 predicted proteins | sample S_130805_MF_Meta_FD_87026 | JGI IMG/M metagenome (GOLD analysis project Ga0114977, IMG submission 87026) | Freshwater microbial communities from Lake Simoncouche, Canada to study carbon cycling - S_130805_MF_MetaG | ecosystem: Environmental > Aquatic > Freshwater > Lake | place: Lake...
ACATGATCTGTTCGTCGAAACCGAGTTCGACTCTGATAAAGACGGGAAGCTCGATCGGGTACACGTCAGCGTTACGCGACCGAAGCAAACCGATACCGAAGGACTAAAAGTTCCTGTCATCTATCAATCCAGCCCTTACTATGCCGGCATCGGATCGACTTCGCCGGATTTCATGTGGAGCCCGCGACAGAACCTTAACTCCCCGCCGCCGAAACACCAAACCGCACCATCGATTCCGCAACAAAGCAAACGCCCTCGACTCTCCGGTGAACATCTCGGCGAATGGGTACCAAGAGGCTTCGCAGTCGTACACAGTTCCTCACCTGGAACTGGATTGTCCCAAGGGTGCCCGACCGTCGGCGGTCAAAACGAATCGCTTGCCCCCAAAGCCGTCATCGATTGGCTTAACGGAAGAGCCAAAGGTTTCACAAGCGTCGATGGCGATGAACTTGTGAAAGCTACTTGGTCGACAGGTAAAGTCGGCATGATCGGCACTTCGTATAACGGAACACTGTGCCTTGCAGCTGCCACCACCGGCGTCGATGGATTGGAATGCATTGTTCCTATCGCTCCGAATACTTCCTATTACCACTACTACCGATCCAATGGACTGATCCGACACCCAGGTGGCTACATGGGTGAAGACATCGACGTCCTGTACGACTTTATCCACTCAGGCTACGAAGCGAACCGCAAGACATGCGACTGCGACGTGCGGGACGAAGGGATGCTCAAGGAATTCGATCGCACCACCGGTGACTACAACGAGTTTTGGAAAAGCCGCGACTACATCCATCAGCTCGATCACATGAAAGCTGCCTTGCTCATGGCCCATGCGTTCAACGATTGGAACGTCATGCCCGAACACTCGTACCGCATCTACCAAGCCGTCCAGAAGAAGGGGCTTCCATGCCAAGTCTACTACCACCAAGGTGGGCACGGCGGGCAACCACCTGTACAGCTTCTCAACCAATGGTTCTCACACTATCTCTACGGGATTGATAACGGAGTAATGAGCCAGCCGAAGGCTTGGATCGTGCGAGAAGGCAAACGAAACAGCAAGCCCGAAAGCTATGCCGACTACCCTAACCCCGAATCCAAAGTAGTCACGTTCAAAGCATCCGGAAGCGGTCGGAAATCTGGTGAGCTATCACCTGCGATCAGCGCATCGGAACCGGTAGCCGTTGCATCGAGCACCTCGAATGCAAATAGCCCAAAGAACAGCAGCGTCGAGCAGATCATCGATAACTTCTCGTTCAGCGCACCGCAGTTGATTCAAGCCGAATGGAGCAACCATCGCTTGATCTACGCCACACCAAAACTCCAATCGCCACTACACCTCTCCGGCGTCGCTAAAATCAAATTGCGAGTCGCTTGCAATCGCCCTAACGCTTGCTTGTCGGTCTGGCTCGTTGCATTGCCTTGGACCAACAGCGAGAAAATCACCGATGATATCATCACTCGCGGATGGGCCGATCCTGCGAACTCCGAATCGATCTGGACCGAAAAGCCCATGGTCCCTGGTGAGTTCCGCGATGTAACGTTCGAACTTCAACCCGACGATCAAGTAATCGCTGCTGGCGAACAAATCGGTCTTGTGATCTTCTCAAGCGATCGCGACTTTACCCTCTGGCCCGAACCAGGCACCGAACTACAGATCGATCTGGCTAACAGTGAACTCGATCTACCTATCGTCGGCGGATTGAACGGCTATACCAAAGCGCTAGAAAAGTCAAGCGAACCAGTGTCGGAATCCAGCGAAGAGTAACGAAAGAATTCACCTTTCGTCCCTAGACATTATGGATCGTTTTTCAGTTCACTTCGCTAGGAACCAAACGCTAGCTTTCTTGATCAAAGAAAGTGGGTCGAATGCATAGCGAAGTTCACGTTGTTTCGTCAATTTCGCCTTGCGAAGTTGGCTGAATCGACCAAACTACTCGGTTTGCAATCCCTGTGATACTCATCGATAGATAAGCGTTCTGCATGGCGACATTGGCTCAACTGGACATGCCACAAGCGAGTGGTTTGATCGTCCACATTCTCAGTGCAATCGCGCAGCAAGAAAAGAAGTTCCGACCTCAGCAACTGCTGATGGCCAGGTACTTCGCTTCGAATGATCTGCCGCGATTGAAAAAAGGGGAATCCTCCCTCGCTTGGCAATTTGAACTCGAAGGGGTATCCCCTGTGCGAGGACAATTTACCACCGGGATCGTCATCGAACTCGATCCAAAGAGCATGCACTTGCTCGCTGATGTCACCGCCACGCGTGTGATTCGCAACATCGCGATGACATGCTCGTGTACCGAGACGGTCAAACCTTGTGTGCACCAAGTCTACTCGCTGAACTACTTGCGAAGACAACTTAGCCAACGATCCCCAAGCGATGCACTTGAGTGGATGGATAGCTGCGTGACCGATGGTCGCCAAGCTGGCCGCAAACTCATCGAATCACTCGCTTACCTCAAACCCGACATCGAAGAGACCTCCTCGGACTTCGATGCCGACGATGAACCCGAACGCCGCCTGCAACGCCTTCAATGGCGATTGAACTACTCGAACTACGGCGTGCAAATCAACGCGTTCCTCCAGTCCTCCCGAAAACGTGGTGGTTGGAATAAAGGCCGCCAACTTCGAGAGAACTTCGACTCGGTGCCCGAAGATGCTTACACGCATCCAGCCGACAAAATGCTCGTTTTGCTCCTGCAATCGGCCGAAGACTCCTACCGTGGCCAGACTCCACGAGTCATCCGCGAATGCCTCCGCATGCTCATCGATCACCCGAATTGCACCCTCGATGATCCCGTCCAAACGCCTCTGAGAATTCGCGAAGTCCCCGTCGAAGTCCGCGTGGAGAACCAAGGCGAAGTCTATCGGCCTGCGGTTTATCAAGCCAACGTGGCCATCGACGCCATTCATGACGACCCAACCTTGTTCCTCGGTACAATTACTCCCAAGGAATCGTTGCTGTTGCGAATGGATCGCGATCGACATGTCCTTTGGATGAGCACCCTCGATCAACGCATCCTACGCTTGATCAACGACCTGAACGCCGCCGAGCGACGCGAAGCTGTTCTTGATCGCGAAGCCGCAGAACGATTCGCCGACTTGATCGTCTACGTCGCCCAGCCGCGACGACTTGAAATCCAACTCCCCGAATCCCTAGCCGGACCCGAACAACCACTTGAACCCAAAGTCGAACTGCACCTCTCCCCACGCGGTAAAGAAGGTATGCAAGTCGCTTTGCGCGTCGAGTGCGAAAACGTTCCGGAACCACCCGTACCAGGACAAGACCCCGAGCGACTGCGCATCGCCACACCGGCTGGTAGGTTTCAATTGCTCCGCGCCCTCGAAGAAGAAGCTTCACGCGCTGATGAATACGCTGAGCGACTTCAACTCTCGCTCCTCTCCTACGATGGACCTTACACTTGGATCGCACCCACCCCGGATGAAGCTCTTGATCTGCTTCAGCGAATCCAAAACTTAGGCGATCTCGCTCCAACCGTTTGCTGGCCTCGCAGCCAACCGCTGCAAGTCGTTGGCGAAATCACTCCCCAACGCATGCAGGTGAAGCTTACAAGCGGAAGAGACTGGTTCGGCCTCGATGGCTACGCTCAACTCGATGGACTTGAAATACCGCTCGCAGAATTGCTAGCTGCTTTGAGGCAAGGTCGACGATTCGTACCGATCGGCGATGGCCAATTCGCACAAATCTCTGATGCCCTCCGCGAACGACTCGGAGCTATCCAAGACGTATCCATCGGCGATCCAGGCGAAATCCGCGTCTCGCGTGCAGGAACCGCCGTCGTCGAAGAAGCTCTCGGAAGCGACATCTCCGTCGATGCCGACTTGGCCTGGAAAGAAGCCCTCAAGCGACTTGCGAGCGCAAGGAAACTACAACCTAAAGTCCCCGAAAATCTTCAAGCCGATCTCCGCGAATACCAACAATCCGGTTACGGTTGGCTTGCTAGACTCGCTCACTGGGGTATCGGTGGTGTACTCGCCGACGACATGGGTCTGGGAAAAACTGTCCAAGCCCTCGGTATCCTGATCGATCGCGCCAAGAACGGAGCGGCATTGATCATCGCCCCCACGAGCGTCGGTTCGAACTGGCAACGTGAAACCGAAAAATTCGCACCTTCACTCCGCCCACTACTTTACCGCGAACACGATCGCCAAGCCCTCATCGATGCCGCTGGTCCTGGCGATCTGATCATCACCAGCTACCAACTACTTCAACGCGACGTCGATCGATTCACCAAACGAGCTTGGAATACCCTCGTGCTCGACGAAGCGCAGTTCATCAAGAACTTCCAAACGAAAACCGCTCAAGCAGTCCGACAGATCGAAGCCGACTGGCACTTGGCCCTCTCCGGTACTCCACTCGAGAACCATTTGGGTGAGCTATGGAGCCTCATGCGGACCGTTAGCCCCGGCTTGCTCGGCTCTTGGGAGAAGTTCCGCAAGAACTTCGCTGAACCTATCGAACGCCACAACAACAAAGAACGACTCCTCGCACTCGGTCGTGTCGTCAAACCATTCATTCTGCGTCGAACCAAGAAAGAAGTACTCTCGGAACTTCCAGAACGCACCGAAGTCGTTCGGCTTGCGGAGCTCTCCGAGACCGAACGCAAGAAGTACGATGCAGCACGGCTCGCTGCACTCAATGAGCTCGGTGCCAATGGCACGGGTGGAGATACCGATGCACAAATGCGCATCCGCGTTCTTGCTTGGCTCACCCGCTTGCGACAACTCGCTTGCCATCCGAAACTTGTCGATAAACGCTGGGACAAATCCAGCGCGAAACTCGATCTGTTCATGGAAATCGTCGAAGAGCTTCGCGAAGGTGAACACCGAGCATTGGTATTCAGCCAATTCGTGCAACACCTGACCTTGCTCCGCGAATCCCTCGACAAACTGGGGATCCGGTACCAGTACCTCGATGGAGCTACACCTGCTGCTAAACGACAAGAAGCAGTCGATGCGTTCCAAGCTGGCGAAGGGGACTTGTTCCTCATCTCCTTGAAGGCAGGTGGAACCGGTCTGAACCTGACTGCTGCCGATTACGTGATCCACATGGATCCGTGGTGGAACCCAGCAGTAGAAGATCAAGCGACCGACCGCGCTCACCGACTCGGTCAACAACGCGCCGTGACCGTCTACCGCTTGGTCGCTAAAGACACCATCGAACAGCAAATCCTCGCATTGCACGAAGACAAGCGTGAGCTTATCAGCGGCGTCCTCGACGGCGCGGACCGCGCCGGCAAGATGAGCACCGACGAATTGATCTCGCTGATTCGATTAAGCCAAATCGAAGGGGCTTAATTTCAGGGGTTTAACGGTAGGCGATTAACCGATGGGGGCTCACTCCAAGGGGCTTGCGTACTATCAACGCAAGCTTGCGTGTTTAATTCCGCATCCTCACGACGCGATCTGCCACGATCTGCTTTGCACCCAACGTTGGCAGATAGCCTTGAGGTCCATAGACCGTCACCAATTGCTGCGTATAACGCCGCAGATTCAATCCGGTAGTCGATTGTACGTAGGCTTTGACGTTTCCTACGTCATCCGTCAAAGCAAACTCAGGCTGGCCTGGTAACGAAGTATGAACCGCTACCAACCAACCCGATAGCTCCGATTGCATCGATGGACTGCGTTCCACTTGATACGATGCATTCGAAGTCAGAGGAATCTGTGGCCCCATCGCCGCTGGCGCAACATACCCACCTGTCCTCTGACGCAGCAATTCAAAACGTTCGATGCGATCGAGCAATAACCTCGCTTCGCCACGAATCAACGGCGTTTCACCCCGCTCAATCCACTGCATCGCTGAGTCTCTAAGCGGAGCAAGATTCCACTGATCCACCGGGCGACTGACAATCATCGATAACTCTGCTAATGCGTCTTGGATGGCCGGCGTCTGAAACCGATCAACTTCGTCACTCGAACGCCAATTCGATCCACTATTCGATCCACTATCGGATGCCGAAGAACGCATCGATGGCCCACTGGCTAACATCATCGAGCCCGATCCGATGCTACGCGAAGGGGACCCATCCCCGAGCGCCTCATCCCTTTCGAACCCCATACGACTATCCGTCATCGCTAACCCTGATCCAAATTCGCTATTGCCTAAGTCGCCATTGTTCAATGCGCCATTGCCTAAGGTGCCGTAATCTAAGGCGCCGTTACCAACATCCGCATCACTGCCAAACAATGGACCTTGTGTCTTCCACCAAGGACGTTCACCGGACTGCGGATATCCTCCGGCTAAACGAGGCGAAGAATATCGGCCAGTAGGTCGCGGTAGATGATCGATACCTGCATAGCTGTTCCCTGACCCCATGGCGTTAGACCCTACCCCATTAGGCCCTATCGCGGAGCCACCAGCCATAGGGCCAGATGACCGCGTTGGTCGCGAAGCGAGCGCCGAACGAGGAACCGATCGAATTGGACTCGATTGCGAATAAATCGCTCCATCGCGAGGACCCGATGCTCCCCCAGCGGATTGCTTAGGATGACCCGGTATCTGATTTGGATCCACAAGGCTCATTCCAAACATCCCGAGAACATGATTCATCGAATCGGTCTCGCGCGGACCGACGGAGCGTTCTTGAAAAAGCTGCCAGTCGCGATCCTCATACGATTGCGGCTTCGTCGGCCTAGGCCGAGGTCGCAACACTTGTACGCCCGAACCACTGACCACTTCGCGATCTCCCGACCGATCCACCGGCCGATCCACTGACCGTTCTGCCGATCGTTCCACTTGTCGCTCGACTGGCATTTCTGATGATCCTGCGGGCGAACGTTTGATCAACGATCCCTTCTTGGCCCCGCTAGGTGCACTCTCACGTATCTTTTGCTCGCTTGCGGCTTGCTCGCGTCGAATCTCGCGCTCGACTCGCGCGACTTGCTCTGCTTCATCCGACCAAGCCAGATTACCTTCGCTCTGAGCGTCCTTCGATGGCTTCTTGCTCACAGGACTCTGATAACTCGCTTTGGCAACTCCCTGCGATGCTTCATCCCCAGTTTGACCTTTATTGGCAAGTGCGCTTGCGGCACGCGATTTCTTCTTCTCAGTTGCGGTTTTCTCGGCAGTGCTCTTTGGGACGGAGATCGGATCAGCTCCCAGCATCGAACTCCTGACCCAACGAAACTCCCCTTGTGGCGGAGCAATCTTGAACCAAAGCTTCTTTGCACCACCCTCAGTACGATAAGCTTCATCCAAAATCGATACGCTCTGAGATACGGATAACTCCGTCTGGTAAAGCAACTTCGAAACTTGATCGTTCGCAGAACCTACCCATGCAGGTGCCTTATCTTCAGATACTTCCGCCACTCTACCCCCTGGCATCAAGTACAAGAACTCTGCACTGACCCAGTTGTGACTTCCCTCCGGTGGTCGAATCCCCGACCAGCCATCCTCCGTCTGCACATAGACTTCTACCGCCGTTCCTTGCTCCAGCAAGCCGGTTGGGTAATAGCTCGTTCCCGGTCCGCATCGAACCGTCGCTCGAGGAGCATGCACGTAACGCTGCTTGTCCCCCTCGACCACCCGCATGCTCACGGCAGCTACTGCATTCTGTGCTACGTCTTCTTGTTCCTGCCCGTAGGCCGCCATCGAACCAGCAAGTGCAGCACAACCCAGCGCAAAACCCATCCCGCACCTGGAAAATAAACTTGGTTTCATAGACGGATTCCTCCTAGCTACACAACGGCTCCTACCTCATTACAACGCTAGGCTATAGATCCAATGCATAGGGTGAATCAAGCCCAGATGGGCAAGTCAGTTAACCTGGAGAACCCAGGCAACCCAGAGGGAATTGAAATCCATTTTTCGCTAAGATTGCGGCCGATTTTCATCGTCCCGCTTAGAGCGAAGCGACCGATGAGTTGGATCAAACGGCTTGCCTTGTATCCACGATTTCCAAGCTCTCATCGTGTCATAGAGGGTCTGGCGCTCGGATTTAGGAGGTACCAAATATACCGCTGAGCTATCGAAATCTCTGCTGATCACGCTGCGAGCTAAGTCGGCTTGGGTCTCACGCATCGACCTAAATAGAACTTGCTCGCACTCTTTCTTTGACTCCCCTTCCCCAAAACATAACGGTGCCCCGAAACGCGTGGCAATCATCGGTTTGGATTCTTCCCAAAACGGATATTCGATCGCTAAAGGAATAAACGTCACGCGCTGCGAAGTGGACGCAAGGTGAGCTAAACCGGGCATCAAGGGTTGGCTATGATCCCGGCAATCGGTAAACCGACCTTCGGGTGTGATCCATAATGCGGACTCTCGACGCGAGAGAATCTCCCGAGATGTTTTGAGAAAATCCGCCGCTCCTCGTATCCGATCCAAGGAGATTCCGTAAAAGCCGAGTTGGCGAAATACACCGTAAGCTTCCAACGCCTTCGCATCGATCGGTGCATAGAAAATGCGATTCGAGAAATAAGTCCGATTCAATTGCATCGCAACAATCGGATCCCACCAACCGATGTGATTGGCGTAGACGACCAACGCATGATCGTCTGGGACTAATGTCGATATCGGAAACATCGACTCGACTGCAAAGCATGTGAACTGTCGACGGATCATCCTCGCCGTATAGCGACAAAACCCGTCGACCAACCACTTTTTCGATGTCGGTAACCCCATATCAACCGCTGATCGCTAAGCTCGACCGCCAGCTAACTGCCCGGACTGAACGTCTTGATCGACGGTATCTCCAGCGATCCAACCGCTCATCATCACCATTGGCATCCCCGGCCCGGGATGCGCCGCGCCACCCGCGAAGTACAGTCCTTGCAAATCAGTTGAACGATTCGCAGGCTTGAATGCACCCATAAACTTGCCGTGACTCGCCAATCCATAAATGGCGCCGTTGAGCACGCGGTAACGCTTGTGAATGCCTTCTGGGGTCAAGTGGCTTTCGGAGACGATGTTATCGCGGATCTTGCGCAACTTTCCGGTGTATTCAAGCTTATCGAGAATCACTTCGCGATACTTGGGGAACATCTCGTTCCAATTGTGATCTGGACGCAAATATGGTGTGTGAACCAAAACGTACAAAGCTTCACCGCCCGGAGGGGCAACGCCAGGCTCAGTCACCGCCGGAGCACATACGTATGCCGTCGGATCCGGCGCTGGCTTACCACGCTTGTAGATGTACTCAAACTCGCGATGCGGATCTTTCGAGAACACAAAGTTGTGGTGCAATAGATGCTCATAACGGGTCTTGAGCCCCAGATAAAGCACGACCCCTGAGCAAGCTGGTTCATACTTGCGACGCTTCTCAAACTTCGTAGCTGCTCCGCTACCTTTGAGCAACTCTCTGTGGGTACGAACCGAATCGCAGTTCGAAACGATGCAGTCAAAGGAATACTTGCCACCATCGGTCGTGGTAAGCCCCGTTACGCGATTGCCATCATGCTCGATCGACGCGACATCCGTACTGGTCTTGAACTCCACACCAAGCTCCCGAGCGAGCTTCTCCAGGGCGACCGGCACAGCTCTTGTGCCTCCCATCGGATACCAAACACCTTCCTTGGTTTGCATGTGAGCAATGCCACACAAGACAGCCGGCGAAGCCTCCGGTGAACTTCCAACATACTGCGTGAAGTGATCGATCATCTGCGCGGCTCGATGATCGCGGACGTTATCTCGCACCAAACTCGCAACGGATTTGCCCATCCGTAAACTCAAGACGTCACTGATGACCTTGGGCGAAAAAGCTCCTTCGACACGCATCGTGTCGCGCAATCCGCCAACACTCTTCCAGAAAAAGAACTTGTCGGATACCTCATGAAGTCGCTTCGAGATCTCCATGAACTTCTCATAACCCTTAGCTACCCCAAGGATCGCTGAGAACTTATCGAGATTCTTCTTCATCTTCTCGGTATCAGCGACCAAATCCAAAACCCCACCATCGTCGAAGAAACAACGCCACTGGGGATCGAGAATCACCAAATCCAAGTAATCCTCCATCTTGCGTCCAGCGTCATCGAAAATCCGCTTCAACACCGATGGCAACGTCAAAATCGTCGGCCCCATGTCAAAACGATACCCGTCTTGATTGTGAACCGCCGCTTTTCCACCCACCCACTCGTTCTTGTCAAACAAAGTGACCTGATGCCCTCGAGCAGCCAAAGTACATGCCGCTGCGAGCCCCGCAAGGCCACCACCTACGACTCCAACGCGCATTGTCCGTTCAGACCGTTGTATCATTCGCTTTACTTCTTTTTGTCGTGCCGAAAAACCGAGCGAAGAACCTTCCGGAGTCCCTGGAAGCGATCTCGCAAATGCTCACCGTGCTGTAATTGTAGCAGACCGTCGAGAAGTTGCTCATCGTTTGCCTGCGGTAATTTGCTATGCGGCAACCACTTCCCCTTCCGCCGCGTTAGAACTTTCGGCACACTCATTGCCAAAAGCCCCTCTTCTCCACGCGTTACCCCATAACCACTCTCCCCCCGGCCTCCAAAAGGCAACCTCGGATCCGCGGTAGGAACCACGAAATCATTGATCAGAACAGTGCCCGCGTTCAATTCCGACTCCATCGCTAAGGCCTGTGCCTCCCCACCGAAAATCGATACGCACAACCCATAAGGACACAACCGATTCCACTCAATCCCCTGAGAAATACTTGCTACCGGTACAATCAACATCACCGGCGCGAAAACATCTAATCGATATATCTCCATCTCCGTGTTTACCCCCGTCAAAATGACCGGTGCAATCGATGCAAAGGAACCTGGGAATGAGCCCCCAAGCTCTTGTTCGCGAGTAAGTATTACCCCGTTCTCCGAGTGCATGCTGTTCTCCGAGCGCATACTGGCCGACAAAAAGGTTGCCCCCTTTGCCACCGCATCGCTGACCACACGGTCAAGCATCTGGATGGTCGAAACCGAACATGGAGCTTTCCAA
>Ga0114977_10002960_pt1 | contig 10910 bp, 5 predicted proteins | sample S_130805_MF_Meta_FD_87026 | JGI IMG/M metagenome (GOLD analysis project Ga0114977, IMG submission 87026) | Freshwater microbial communities from Lake Simoncouche, Canada to study carbon cycling - S_130805_MF_MetaG | ecosystem: Environmental > Aquatic > Freshwater > Lake | place: Lake...
AGGTCCTGGTTAATAACTTTTTCGGTAAACGCTGCTGTTAAGAAGGATGAATTATCCCAAGCCACAAACTGCCTGATAGAGTCTGTATTTAAGGTGAATTTACTAACATCACCCTGAAGGTCAGCGGCAATATGCTTTACACTGACAGGATCGGTAACTTCCCAGATTGTCACTCCCGGAGTAGAAGCCTGAAGTTGAAATTCGGAAACTGCCCCCGGCATTACCGTAAAAGGATCAGCAAAAGCCATCTGGCCTCCCGTAAACCTGAGGTCGCGGGGCACGTTAAGTTCAACCCAATCGAGCCAGCCAATTGATGTTCCGGGCCCGTTGTATTGAAATGACACATTTACCTTATCAGTATCAGGGAAAAAGCTTTTGGTTTCGATACGTTCGGATGCATAATTATAGTTGGCAAAAGCGCTGCAATTTGGCGATGTAACCGTATTCCCATTCACGGTAACCGTAAAATTTGTGGTCGATGTGGCCCGGGCAGTCACCCTGTAGCGGATCCAGCATTGTTTGCCTGCTTTTAAATTCGGGAACGAGAATTCAGGAAGTTCAAACACAGGACTGGTGACATCCATACGTTCCCCAACCCAATCTTTGCCTGAGTTAATAAAATTAAGAAGGTCTTTTTCGTAAAACACACCTTCGGTGAAGCTGGTACAGGTATACGTCGGCGTGAGTGCAGGCTGCTGCTGGTTTCCAATCCTCAGTCCGGGGCCACTGTCGAAATTCAGGTAGTAGTAACTGAAATCGGAGTAGATGTTCGGAGCATGCTCAAATTTGTGGGATACCTTATTATAATAAATCTTGTCAGGACCTGTACCGTAAAACAATACGTAGTCGCCCGGGGCAAAAACACCGGTGCTGGCCGTAACCACGTTTACAGCATTTTCAGCCAGATCATCATGACGTGCCATGCTGTTGGCTTCGGGCAGCAGCCCTCCCCCATTTCCGAACACCCTTATGTTGGCAGGATTAACACTTGCCATGTCAACACCCATAGCCTGAATATCAGCATAGGTCAGTTTATAAATTCCGGTTTTGTTAAGTTGAATTTTGTACCAGTTTCCCTCGGCCAGCACAGAGTGAGATGCATAAGACTCTGCTTTAGCTGATGATTTGTTGCCGGCTGCCGGCAGGTAAACCATGTCAACAGCAAATGACTTCAGTCGCATAATTCCGCCATCAGGATTTACAACCACGGCTGTGAGCGTAAGCATGGCCATCTTTACACCCCGTTCGGTAGCGTATACTACTAATGGTGAAAGTGTATCGGACGGAAGCAGCGCATACGTAAGCGAACGGAGTTGAGCATCGCTCACAGTTTCCCATTCGGTATGTGTAATTAGCATATCGCAGGAAGCGGTATTGGCGGGCAATGCGAATTTTTCGAAATATTCGGGGGTATAATTTCTGGCAGAGTTATTTGTAAGGCCATCAGCATACAAGGCTTTTACCGATTCGTAGTTAATTCCCTGAATAGTTTGAACATCTTTCCAGTTGAGTACAACTTTTTTACGAAAACCCTGGCCCAGAACCAACGTTTGCACCAGGATCAGGAGAAAGAGTGTTGCAGCAATTTTTGGACAGTTTTTCATTTCTTATTTTTCATTTTTACGGGATACATGTATCCGAAAGCCTTCCTGATTATGAAATTGAAATATCATTTCTATAAATGACACCTCCACCTGGCAATTTTAATTAATCGTTTCAATACCGGCTGCATTACTTATTAAAAATCAGCTTACCCGATTTTTGTGCGAAAAGGCCATTCGAACTGTTTACCTTCAGATTGTAGATATACATGCCCGGTGTGGCAGCGCTTCCGTTGGAACCGAGTCCATCCCACCGCACAGCAGTACTCACTGAACCATTCTGAGGTGCAGTCTCTTCAATTACCCTTATAAGTTGACCTGAGAGTGAATAAATTTCAGCACGTATTGTAAAATCGATATTCTGCTGGTTATGTTCAAATACGATATCTGTATAATCACTAAACGGATTGGGATAATTATATGCCCTGGAAATTACAAAATCGCCTGAAGGATGAACAACAAAATGAATTTCAGCTTCGGATGAATTGTTAAATACATCCCAGACTTTTACGGTAAGCGTATGTTCGCCCGATGCAAGCATAGAGAAAGGAAACCAGATATACCCGCTTTTAAAAGTATTGATATCGGATTCGTAAAAGTCGTTGAGTATAAAAGGTTCGTTCGTATTGCCATCCAGCACGGCAGTAATATCGTGACCTATTCCGTTGCCAATGGTATTGATGCCATTTTCGTCGCTTACCACGGCAAGCAGGCGGGCATTCGGGTCGGTGATACCCCCGTCGCGAAAAAGCAGGTTATTCATATACAGACTTATTTCAGGGCCGCTGTTATCGCTGACTTCCGGCTCTGACGAACCACCTATAATAACATTGGAGTAACTGCCAGCGGCATCGCGCGATCCATCGGTTGCATAATAGCTTATTTTCCCGGTGTCGAAACGGTAAGCGATATCTTTAGGAACAATGAACGTAAAGCTGACTTTTCCGTTTTCCACATTTACTTTACCTTTATAAAGCAGGTTTTTCCGCATACTGAACGAATACACACCACCTCCGTCATTCCCAAGTGTTTTGAGTGTTGAAGTCTTATCGAAAACCGATGGGAAAACCGTACCGTTGAAATCAGGTACCAGATTGCCCTGGTCATCTGTTATAGAGCCTTCAATGTTTACTTCCATATAGGCTTTCAGCGTATCGGGTTCATCCCCGGGTATATGCCCGTTAACGGAAGCAGTTACCACTTTCAGGTCGGGGAACCCGATCTGAAGTGCCGGGTCGCCCAGAAGTACATATTTACAGCCATTTTCATTAGCGCCTTTATCGCGCTTCGAATTCATTATTATATCTCCCATCCTGAGACGCTGTCCACCCGGTTTGCTCATAGCATACTGGTAGAATTTTTTGTTCAGCTCAAAGTTTGGAGTTCCAAATGTAGGCCTGGTTGTAGTAAACAAAGCGATACCACCGCCTTTGGGATTTGTGAGCACATATTCGCCGGCTGCCTGGCGGCCGGGGTCATCAAAACGGCTGAATTCGCAGGTGGCTGTTACAAAAACAGGCAGATTATCGAAATTTGACCAGTTGTTAATTTCATTCACAGTTAAAACTTCTTCATGGGCCCATCCCGTTTCACCACCGTGACCTGTGTAGTTGATGATCAGGCTGCCTTTTTCGACCCGCTGCGTTATAGCCTTGTTCACATCCGGATAGCGGTTACCACCCGGGGTGGATAGCTGTATATAGGAGTCGAAATAAATTTTGTCGAGGTTGAAATCAGGAAAATTATTTTCAATATTATTGGCCATAAGTTCCGAATGCTCGATATGCTCAGCATCTTCGTCGTCGGCAACAAACGTGATGATATTTCGCCAGTCGCCTGAAGTTTCGGGTGAAGCTACTGAATAATGAAGTATTTTATCAACTGCCTGTTCAGCTTCCAGCGGCGTTTTAACCGGCAGGCGCCCTATCCCTATATCGATAACATCAGAATACGACCGTCCTTCGTTATCATCGAGCGTGCCAAAATAATCGTCGGATACCAGGGAGTGGATAGGGTCGAAAGACTCGGCTGACTGCCAGGTTGGAATAAAATTGGTATTGGATGCGATTTTATCTTTATAATCGTACGATCCGTCGCCAAAAAGCAGCAGGTATTCAGGCATACTCACCTGCGGCGATTTATCGTAAAGCATCTTCATAAAATCGCGGATAGCCGAAATATCGGGAGTGCCTGATGAAAACTCGTTGTAGATGGTTGCCGGATCAAGAACAATAACATCGAGTCCGGTGGTGGCATGAAAAGTTGCAAGCCTTACAGCCTGGGGCATAAACACCTGTGGAGCGAGGATGATCATATCGGCACCGGCAGAAGCATGCAGATTCTGATTTGCAATTTTTTGAACAAAACGCGGCTTCATTAACCTGGTTTCATCAAAAGCGATAAACTGCCGAATGGTATCGCAGGGAAGTTTAAAAACCAGGTTATTCCCTTCGGTAGTGGCATCAATTGCGCAAGTTCTCAAAAGATCAGTCACTTCCCATACTCTTACTTTTCCGGCTGCATCGGCAATCCTGTATAAGGCTATACGCCCGGCACCGAACGACTGCCCGTCGCGGAAATCAAGCTGACCGCCGGTAAACTTCAGATCACAACGTGCATTAATATCCAGCAGATCAAGGTATCCCGCTGCTGAAGCTGTTGTTTTAGTGTACTTTGCATCAATTTTAAGGGGCAGTGAAACGGATTGCAGCGATTTGTATGCTGTTGTACCGGTGGCTACCGGACTGTTATCGTAAATGGATACCGGTGAATGGGAAACTGTCCACGACTGGGATCCTATCGTAAATTCGAATGAACTGGCGTTAATTGATTTAGCTGCTGTAACCGAACGGACTTTCACATCGCCTCCCGATGCCAGAGCTGGGACATCAAAAGAATAGGACCTGTTGGGAATAACATCGAAAATCTGCGCGAACCACTGCCTTCCCGATTTTATCAGGTTAAGGTTATTTTCATCATAAGCCGTGTAATAGTCGAAAGCGCTTACCACATCTGTTTCGGTTTCGCCCGAACTATGTTTCAGTTGTGTCCTTTTACCGGTTCCACGGTCGGTGGTAAGAAAATAATGTATGGTGTCGGCATACAGATGCGAGGTATGTTCCCAATCCAGGTGTGTAGTGTTATAATTCCATGAAACCGGGCCTTCTGCATAGAATAAAATCTGGTCTCCCTCATCGAATGAACCATCGCCCTGACCTGTAACTTCAATAGCATTTTCAGGAAGATCGTCGGCCCTGGCAACAGAGTTGGCTTCGGGCAACATGGTTCCGCCGCGGCCGAATATCCCGATCTGAACAGGGTTTAGTGTTGCCGGATTTATTCCCATAGCTGTGAGGTCGGAGTACCCGAGACGATACACCCCGGTTTGGGTGACAGCCAGTTTATACCAGTTTCCCTGCGAAAGCACTGAATTGGGCGCATAGGTCCTTCCGGCACTTTTGTCGGCTTTATCATCAGCTTCAGAAACATTGATCCGGAAAGCAGCTAATTTCAAAACCTTGTTTGTAAAGCTGTCCCTGACGAAAGGAAAAATTTCGATATAAACCCCTGCCTGTTTGCGGCTGCATACCTGCCTGGCTTTAAATGAAATTTCAGGCGGAATCAGGCTGTCGGAAGCTTTCAGAATGGCTGATTCGTCATCTGAAGGAATTAAAAATGTACAGTTATCAATTGTAATATGGTTTGACAGATTATCGGCAAAGATGGTTTCATTCCAAAGCGGCAACGAATGTGCAGCAGGAAAATACGCTCCTGCAAATGAAATATTCCTGATAATACTATCGCTGATAGTGTATTTGACCGGCTTTTCCCAGGAAATGGCACGGTTAAATGACTGAACCTGCGAACGCAACGTCAATGGTAAAAGCAATACAGACAGTAACAGGCTAAGATATGTATATCTTCTGGTCAGCAATTTTATGAGCTTTAGCTATAAATAACAAGTTTACAACAAATAATAGACTATTTCGTTTTAAAACGCTGTGTTAATGAAACGTAAAAAACAGGTAAAGTCTTACTCTTTTGTCGGTACAAAATCAAACGGTAAAAACAGTTCATTATTGCTGCCACAGAGATATTTTGCTGCAGGATAATATTTTGATGTGCTGGTTATCCGAAAAATTAATTCAATAAAGAGTATAATTTCATTTTCTGTCCTTTTTGCTTAATCAAAAAGGACCAAAAAATCAAGACTCTATAAAGTTTTAATGATTTTCTACATCAGGTTTTTGCCACGCCACGCAAGCCGTTCGCCATGAAAAGGTATACAAATATATGACGTTGGAACCTGGCTCACTTCTGCATGGCTTGCTAATGCCCTGCGCTCAAAAACCTTCCTTGAAAATCTATTAAAACTTTATAAGGTCAGTCCTTTCTATGAGAATTTGTCCTTTTGGCAACATTGCGGAACAACGATCTGGTTTCAATAGTAGATTTTCAGGGTGTAAGGACCGGCCTTAGAAAAATACGCCAGCGGTTCTTGTCGGAGGTATGTGCGGATGGCATGTGTCCCTCGTACCTCGGGATAAACTCCGCAATACACAGCAAGGACAAATGCAATGATTTGTGCCATTTTTCATGCCTTGTATTGCGAGGAGATACCTCCGGCTTAGAACCGCAAGTATTTTTATAAAGCCTTGATTTTTTGTTACTTTTTGATCAAGCAAAAAGTAAGAAGAATAAAAATGAAAGAAAAAGGCAAATAAAAATACAATGTAATTCAAACTATGCTTTGAAGAAAAAAGTTTATGCTTTTATTTCTTTGATGCTTTTACATCCAATAAAAAGAACTCGATATAATAAAGGCTGGGGGATGTGAATTGCTAGCACATCAAAATAATATATAGCCTATTTTGCAGTATCCCGGCAGAATAGCATTTTTTTTTGTAATATTGTCCTCCTTAAGCCATGCATACAAAAGCAGCCGTCATATTACTTTTTATGAGTTTGATCCTATCCGCAACAATCGTTTCGGGGCAGGATCTGGCCTTTTCGCAGTTTTATGCCAACCCTGTATATCTAAACCCGGCTCTTGCTGGAAACAAGATATGCCCCCGTGTATCCTTCGGTTACCGAAACCAGTTTCCTTTGTTGAACGGGCATTATGTATCCTATACCGCAGGAGCCGATATGTATGTTGAAGCTTTATCGGGCGGGCTGGCCGTGCTGGCCGCAACTGATATGACAGGACCGCTTGCTTCCTTTTCGGGAAGTGCCGTTTATTCCTATCACCTTAAGATTACTGAAAAGCTTAGCATGAACGCTGCTTTACAGGCGGGATATTTTCAATACCGGCTGAACTGGCAGAGTCTTATTTTTGAGGATATGATTAATCCCGGCACCGGCGAAATTATTACCGGCGGCGAAACACCACCTGACAGGTTGAATGTTGGCGATGTCGATTTTTCGACAGGCATGGTTCTGGGATACAACGAACGGCTTTACCTTGGTGCGGCATTTCATCATATTACCATGCCCGACCTGGCATTTTACCAGGGTAATACCAACCGGCTCGATATGCGGATTACAGTTCATGCAGGAGCTTTATTCGACCTTGAAGAAGGAATCAGGGGCAGTGAAAATGAAAAGTTATCATTTTCCCCTAACATAGTTTATATGCAACAGGGTAAATTTCACCAGCTTAACGGAGGAATGTATGTAAATTTCTATCCTTTTGTTTCCGGATTATGGCTGCGGCACAATTTTGAGAATCCTGATGCGTTAATAGTATCGCTGGGGTTTCAACAGCCTCAGTACAAAATCGGGTATAGTTTTGACTTTACGTTAGCTCAACTGGGTATCGCTGCAGGCGGTGCACATGAGGTTTCGTTGGTTTGGTTTCTACCGTGTCCGAAAAAAGAATTTAAGTACAGGGCAATAAAATGCCCCAGTTTTTAGTTAATATCAAAACAAACCATTAAAAAAGATGGCTAACTACGGCAAATTAGCAGCAAAAGTAATGTTTGCAGCAACAATTGCACTTCTGGTTTCTTCTTGTAAGAGTAAGGAAACATCGCGCACTACAGGTTGGAAATACAATGATCCCAAGAATGGCGGTTTCGAAGTTGCAGCATACACGGAACCTATTACAGGTCCGGGACTTGTATTTATTGAAGGCGGTACCTTTACCATGGGCCGCATTAGTGATGATCCGATGTATGAATGGAATAATATCCCTCGCAGGGTTACTATCCCCAGTTTCTACATGGACGAAACCGAAGTGGCTAACGTTGATTATGTAGAATACCTATACTGGCTGAACCGCGTTTTCGGAACAAGTTATCCTGAAGTATACCGCAAAGCTTTACCGGATACACTGGTATGGCGCGAAAAACTGGGTTACAACGAACCACTTGTTGAAACCTACCTCCGCCATCCTGCATACCGCAGCTACCCGGTAGTAGGCGTTAGCTGGAAACAAGCAAACGATTATTGCCTGTGGCGTACCGACAGGGTAAATGAAATGCTGCTTGTTCAATACGGCGTTCTGGAACTTGACCCTGCTCAAAAAGACGAAAATAATTTTAATACCGAAGCATACCTGGCAGGGCAATATGCCGGCCTGGTTAACAAACCTATGCGCGACCTGAACCCCAATGGTACTGGCGAACGCCGTGTACGTCTCGAAGACGGTATTCTTTTACCAAAATACAGACTCCCGACGGAAGCTGAATGGGAATTTGCAGCATACGGTCTGATTGGAAACACACATTTCGAACGTGTTGTTGAACGTCGCATCTATCCATGGAACGGAACCATTCTCCGTACCGACGACAAGAAATTTTATGGCAGCTATGTGGCCAACTTCAAACGTGGCCGCGGCGACTATATGGGTGTTGCAGGCAACCTGAACGATGGTGCCGAAATTCCTGCAGAAGTCGGATCATACTGGCCTAACGACTATGGCTTGTACAATATGGCCGGCAACGTTGCCGAATGGGTACTCGATGTATACCGTCCTTTAAGTTTTGAAGATGTAAATGACTTTGCACCTTTCCGTGGTAACACTTTCGAAACCCGTGTTACGGATGCTGAAGGATACCTGGTACCTAAAGACAGCCTTGGCCGCATAAAATACCGCAAGGTTACCGAAGAAGAAGCCATGGGCCGTTTTAACTACCGCAAAGCCGACAACATCAATTACCTCGACGGCGATTATCAGTCGTTGGCAGGTGTTGACTGGATGGCACCCACCGAAGATGGCAATACCACCAACAAGATGTACGAATATGGCATCTCAACTTTAATCAGTGATAAATCACGAGTATTTAAAGGTGGTTCATGGCGCGACCCGGCTTTCTATCTGAGCCCCGCAGCCCGCCGCTCGCTCGACGAAGGCATGTCGACAAACTATATCGGATTCCGTTGTGCCATGGGCCGCGTTGGCAGCTCATCACCAGGAAAAAAGTAAATAACAGCATTGTTTATAAAAAAACCCATCCCACTATCGGATGGGTTTTTTATTTTAAGTACTTTGCAGTATCCAAACATGAACGGCATCATGATTACTACTCTTGAAAAACTATATGAAATTTATCTGAATCACCGGGCCATTTCGACCGATTCGCGACAAATTGCTCCGGGTTGCCTTTTTTTCGCTTTGAAAGGGGATAACTACAATGGCAATATATATGCTGAGGCTGCTATTGCCTCGGGTGCTGCCTATGCTGTAATTGATGACCCTGCCTGTGACAGCAGTCGGACGCTGCTGGTGAATGATACACTGGATATGTTGCAGCAACTGGCTCACATGCATCGCATGAAAACCAGTATACCGGTAGTTGCTATTACGGGAAGCAACGGCAAAACCACTACCAAGGAATTGCTGAATGCAGTCCTGAGCGAGCATTACCATGTTACAGCCACCAAAGGCAACCTTAACAACCACATTGGCGTACCGTTAACTTTGCTGAGCATTACGGATGAAACTCAGATTGCTATTATTGAAATGGGTGCCAACCACCAGCTCGAAATTGAACAACTCTGCAGTATAGCGGAACCTACTCATGGTTTGATTACAAATATCGGGAGGGCACATCTGGGAGGATTTGGCGGTTACGAAGGTGTTATAAAAGCTAAAAGCGAATTATACACCTGGCTACGCACTTCAGGAGGAGAAGCTTTTGTAAATGTTTCAAATCCTTTACTTATTGAACTGTCACAATGCATCAGCAGGACGCTTTACGGCAATCAGGCAGGAATTTATACTGAAGGGTATTGCAGGGAGAACAAAGGTTCGCTCGAACTGGACTGGATTTTGCCTATCGGAAGGATTCCTGTTCAGACAAACCTGGTGGGTACCTACAATTTCGAAAACGTGATGGCAGCCATCTGCGTAGGGACCTATTTTAATGTTAGTCCGGCGGAAATACGGTCAGCTATCAGTTCATACTTTCCTTCCAACAGCCGCTCACAAGCCATGCGAACAGCTCATAATTCGGTTATACTGGATGCATACAATGCCAATCCTTCGAGCATGAGAGCGGCAATCGAAAACTTCAGCCAGATGCTGACGCCCAATAAAATGGTGATCCTGGGCGATATGCTCGAACTTGGTGACGAAAGCCTTGCCGAACACCGGGCTATCGTCGACCTGGTGAAAGTATCAGGCTTCAGCATTGTGCTGGTGGGTCCCGATTTCGAAAAAACTGCAGGCGGAGAATTTGAATGTTTTAAAACCTCCGACCAGGCATGCGAATGGCTGCTGAAAAAGCAAATACGTGATTTTACTATCCTGATAAAAGGATCGCGTGGCATAAAGATGGAAAAAGTACTGGCTGCGCTGTAAAGGTTTAAAAACCGTTCCCGTAATTACAGGCCGGATTATCAGAAACTATAATATTTGAATACTATGAAAACATTCAGGGCCATCGGTATGATGTCGGGAACATCGCTTGATGGTGTTGACCTTGCACACTGCACATTTCAGGAAACAAGCGAAGGCTATACCTATATTATCGGGGTATGCGAAACCATCCCCTATCCCGAAAGCTGGCTGAGCCTTCTGAAATCGCTGCCATCAGCCACAGCGCAGGTATATGCCGAAACCCATACTTTGTATGGCAGATATATAGGAGGACTAATCGGTGATTTTGTAAAACGGAATCAACTTTCAGCTGATTTCGCGGCCAGCCATGGGCATACCATATTTCATAACCCGGGGAAGCATTTCACATCGCAGATTGGCGAAGGCGCAGCTATTGCAGCAGGATGTGGCCTACCGGTAGTTTGTGATTTCCGTACCGGCGATGTTGCTGCAGGCGGACAAGGTGCACCTCTGGTTCCTGCCGG
>Ga0114977_10002962_pt1 | contig 10909 bp, 8 predicted proteins | sample S_130805_MF_Meta_FD_87026 | JGI IMG/M metagenome (GOLD analysis project Ga0114977, IMG submission 87026) | Freshwater microbial communities from Lake Simoncouche, Canada to study carbon cycling - S_130805_MF_MetaG | ecosystem: Environmental > Aquatic > Freshwater > Lake | place: Lake...
AGCGTAAATATAAATTCCTTTAATGCCTCTATAAAGAACCGTTTTATAAATATTTATTATATACGATTTTAGGTCATTAATATCAGCTATTCCATTTTTACCATACTTATCAAAATATTTTGTTTTATCGATTACTATTTCATTACGAATTGGGTCATAATCTATTTCTAACCCAAAAATGATTGCTGCGTAGTTCAAGTCATAACCCTGTGTAGTATGAATACAGCCAATTTGTTCAAAAGCGTTCTCGGAAGTAATCCAATCATTGTAAGTTTTATTCCATTGAAATTCCATACCATCAATACTAATATCAATTGCATTTAAGTCTAAGTTTTCTTTCCTTTTAGGGTCTGATTTCCACTCCCAGGAATATCCTGCAATCATTCGACAAAGACCATTTTCTTTCTCTTTAATTTTTAATTTATTGTAGAGGAAATTAAAAGAATCGAAATATTCTAATTCAAAATCTGGAGATAAATCAGGCTTTTTATTAACATTACAATTTAAAAGACTATCGATAAAATTAATATAATCGTTTCCTCCTTTAGTTCGCATTTGAGATTTGAGGTTTAGCTTTAAAGTATCTGGTTTATTTTGAATTGCAGTAAATTTAAATTCGTCTATATCGGATGGTTTTACTGATTGTGCAGAATCATAAAAGAAAATTTGATTACGACTATTGGCCATTATCCAATCCAATTCAGTCCCATCAACCCCTAGATTTAATAACTCGTTCTTTTTTTTGAATTCTCCTCTCCAACTAATATTTCGATATTGTCTTAATCTATGTGCTTCATCTACTATTAACAAATCATATTTGTGCCCTAATTTAAAAGTTTCAGAGGGAGACATAACCATTTGTTTTTTTAGTCCGGGAACGTTATTAAATACCTTTTTAATAGTTTCTCTTAATGGAGTCATCGCTATCACAAAACCAATTCTCGCTTTAGGATATTTTTTTTGGAATTCTTTGATTAAACTGATTTCATAAATATCATCTTCCTTTATATCAGAATCATCAATATCGTTTACATCACTTACCAATAATTTCATAAGGTACGTTGCCAAAATTGTTTTTCCCGTTCCTGCACTTCCACTAACAAAGATTGAATTACCTTTTGAACTGTTAATGTTTGTAAGTATTTCTAAAACTGACTTATATTGATCATCATTTAATGACTTGAAAGGTGAGTATTTGAATAATTCTGAATTTTCAATTTCTGCAAGTGACTTTGAAACAATTTTTTTTTCAATTAACTTCTCCCAAACTGTATAAAATAAGTTTTTATATAAATCTTGTTGATAATAATTGTGATTTTGATGTCCTAGATTTAAATTTTCTGTAGTAAAAGTGCCTTCTGCGTTGATGTATTGTATAAGTCTAGATTCTAAGTCTAGCGTAGCTGATTTGTTAAATTTATCGCTTCCAATTATATTAACTGTTTGAAAAAGATTGGCTTTTTTTGGATTTGCTAAGTGATTCTTTAAACGTAGAGATGCATTGTTTGATTCACCTATATATGCTTTACTTGAGACTTCATTTTTTAAAAAATAAACAAGAGGCCACTGATTTTTGACCCATTGATTTGTTTCAATTTCCTTTAACGATGAAAGATTGAATGGAAATGGTTTTGAAACTTGAATTGATAATTCAAAATTTTTATAGTTCATCATACTTTTTTGCTGTTCCTTTAGACTTATCTACAGGATATTTCTTTCCATTTGTTTTAATTTTATCCAAGACAATTTCTTTTACATCAAATCCATATTTTTCTGCTAGTAAAAATGCAAATGAAAAAATGTCGGCAAGTTCCTCTTTTACTTTTTCAGTATTTGCTTCGTCTGCTTTCTTCCAAAGAAATATTTCTAAAAGTTCAGCAGATTCAATGCTTATGGCCAATGCCAAATCTTTCGGATTATGAAATTGCTCCCAATCTCTTTCATTTCTGAATTTCAAAAGTGCTTGTATTATTTCTTCGCTTTCCTTCATTACTTATTTTGGTTTGTGCATTATCAATGCCATTTTATATTCTACTTTTTAACTATCGATTTTTGAAATATGGACATATAAATTGAACTACTTAAATGTAGATTTTAAATGTACTACTAAAAATTAAAATAAAACTGTTCCCTAAACTGTCCCCTTAAAAATAAAAAAGCCTGTAAATTAATCATTTACAGGCTTTTATTTGCATTTCTGCGGTCCGGACGGGACTCGAACCCGCGACCTCCGCCGTGACAGGGCGGCATTCTAACCAACTGAACTACCGGACCAACACCATTTCTTTCGATTTGGGATTGCAAATTTAATACATTTTTTGGGATTCACAAAGTTTTTTTAACATTTTTACTATTATTACATTATTATTTAATTTTTACCACAAAATGGCTTTATTTTTTTAACACAATTAAACATAATGTCTATTTTTACAACCCATTAGTGGCACACGCCTTGTAATATTGCTTATTATAAAATTTATAAAATGAAAAAACTATTTAGCTTCATATCGACATTAATTTTAATTTCTCATTTTTCTTTTGCGCAAGACCAAGATCCTAAAGCGAAACCAATTTTAGATGATTTGAGTAAAGCCACCAAAGCTTACAAAACAATTGTTTCCGAATATGTTTTTACAATTATTAGTAAAGAAAAAAAGCAAATAGAAAAACAAACCGGTAAAGTTCAGGTTAAGGGAAATAAATTTAAGTTAGATATTCCGGGTAATGTTATTGTTTGCGATGGTAAAACAATTTGGGCTCATAATAAAGATGCTGCAGAGGTTACAATCAAAAGCTTTGACGCAACAAATGAAGACCAATTAAATCCTTCCAAAATTTTTACCATGTACGAAACTGGGTATAAATATAAATATGATAAAGAGGAAAAAATTGGCGTTTCTACTTGTCATGTCATTACGTTATTTCCCACTATAAAACCTGAAAAAAAGAAATTCCATACCGTAAAATTGTATATTGATAAAACTAAAAAACAAATGGTTAAAATGGTTATGTTTATGAAAGATGGCAGCACTCAAACCTATGAGATCAAAACATTTAAACCAAATTTGGTATTAGCCGATGCCATTTTTGTTTTTGATTTAAAGCCCTTTAAAGCTGATCAAATAACTGACGAAAGAGACTAAATTAAATGAATTTTGGTCTAATAGGTAAATCAGTTTCTCATTCGTTTTCTAAAACATATTTTCAAAATAAATTTTTAGAATTAAACTTAAAAGAATACACATATCAAAATTTTGATATGTTGAATTTGGATAATTTAAAGTCAATCATCATTGAAAATAACATTGTTGGTTTAAATGTAACCAAGCCATTTAAAGAATCTATTATTCCGTTACTTGACGAAATTGATGAAACTGCAAAAATTATTGGTGCTGTAAATTGCATTAAAATAATTGAAAAAAATAACGCCACGTATTTAATTGGTTACAATACCGACTATTATGGATTTGCACAAAGCATTAAACCATTTTTAGAACCAATGCATCAAAAAGCTTTAATACTAGGCACCGGTGGCGCATCGAAAGCAATTGCTTATGCATTAAAAAACATTGGTGTAGATTATTATTTTGTGACCAGTGGAGCAAAAAAATCAGAAAATTGTTTTCACTATAATGAATTAAATACGCATGTATTAAATGCCTTTAAACTTATTGTTAATTGCACACCTATTGGTATGTTTCCAAATTCAGAAGATTGTGTTTCAATACCTTTTGAATTCCTTACAAACGATCATTTATTATTTGATTTAATTTACAATCCTGAAGAAACTCTTTTTTTGAAAAAAGGAAAAGAGAAAGGTGCTATAACCATTAATGGTTTAAATATGCTGAAGTTGCAAGCTGATAAGGCTTGGCAAATTTGGAATACTTAATCTTATTTCCAAAAAAGCATTTTACAACCTAGTAAAATAATAATAACACCAAATAGTTGTTTAATTGTTTTTTGATCGAGCGTAATAGCAAATTTACTTCCAAAATAACTCCCAAAAATAAACGTACTGCAAATTATTAAGGCTGTTTTATAATCAACATAACCTTGCTTGTGGTAGTTTAAAACTCCAAATATGCCAATAGGTAACAAAAACATAAATAGGGTAGTGCCTTGAGCTTGATGTTGCGAAAAGCCAAGGAAATAAACTAAAACAGGAACAATAATTATTCCGCCGCCAATTCCTACTAAACCACTCAAAAAACCAGCAGCTAATCCAACTGATAGTAAAATAACAATAATTGTAGAATCCATTGGTTTTTTATTTAGCATTTTTTTAAAATAAAAAGATGTATTTATAGTTATTAAAAATCTGTAGAGAGTGATAAGTAAGTCATACCTTTTTGAACTTTTTTATCATCTACACCATAAGCAAAATCAACTCTGATAAAATATCCTAATAATCTGGAACGTAAACCAATTCCATAACCACCAATTATTGGTTCTTTTTGGTTATAAATAGTTATGGTTATAGGATTGCCAACAAATACATTTTTATTTAAAACGTTTTCTTCGCTATACGGATTTTTATCATACCAAGCCATTCCTAAATCGCCAAAACCAATAATTTGAAAGTTACTGATGAAGTCGGATTTTATTGGACGATTTAATAAATATTTAAAAATAGGCCAGCGTAATTCACTATTCCACACAACAAAATTATTTCCATTACGTGTGTTTTGTTTAAAGCCTCTCATATTAGTTGCAAGGGTTTGAAACTGATATTGCTCTGGCTTCACAATATTTATTGTTCGATCAAATTGAGGATTTAACCAATTATCTACACCGCCCATATAATATATTAATCTGTCGGTACCCAATGAAGTTGCGCCTGCAAATCGATTACACCAAATTAAATCACGATGAATTTTTTTGTAGTTTCTAAAGTCAAAACCAAAAGTAAATAAATCATGTTGCTGTTCTTTTATTAATCTCCAATATTCACTCCATAATTTAAACCGCGTTCCGTTATATAAATTTAAACCACGCTTTCTGGTATTATCAAAAATGTATTCTAATTTAACTCCACCATAATTATCATAAACGTTAGGTTTTGCTAAGCTTATATCGCCAATAGAAGCAAAAACCGTTCTATCGTTTCTGTACATCGTAGAAAATTTAATGGCAGATACTTCGCTAAATGGTAGTTTCCAAGTATATCGAGCATCGTGTGTTTGTATTTTAGTAACGCCAGTTGTTCCGTTTACTTTTAAAAAGGATTGCCTATGAAGCACTAATTGACGGTCTATTTTATGAATTCTATTTTCCCAGCTTAATAAATATTCGTTGTCTAACGAGCCTGCAATTCTAAATCCTGCAACAATTCTTTTATCTTCAAACAAATCACTTAAGCCAATTTTAAATAATGCATTAAGGCCAGGATTCAAATAAATAGGACTTCCACCGCCTGCAAAGCGTTGGTAATTTGTTCCTAAAAAAGAGTTGTCTAATTGCGTTACAACTTGATCTGTTTTAAAATTAGTATAGTAGTTTTGTTGAATTGGAAAGCGTAGCTCATCATTAGCAGATGGCTTTATATTTTGAGGATTAGTGTTTGCTAAGGATGGATTGGTTCGAATGTTTGGTTTAATTGGTTCTTCTTTATTTCGAACGCCATTTACACTATAATTTTCAAAATCAATTCCTTGATTTGTATTTGTAGTCGTATCGCTTTTTTGAGGCGACACATTTTCATCAACCCTGATTGGATTAGTAATTTTTATTCTGTCGGGATCAGAAAGTATTGAAGCTGGAGCGCCTCGAAACCATGTGTTTTTTGTTTTAAGAGGAATTAATTCCTTCGTATTTATAAGTGGCGAAACAAATAATTTTTCTTTATTATTTTCAATTATTATTTCTGCATATTTTGTAAAACGGTTATTGATATTGTGCTCTTGAATGTTTTTGTTATAATTAGTAATCGCTTTCGTTTTATAAAAATATCTAAAATGTTCAATGGTATCTACAAAAGAAATTGAGCTATCCAACACACCAATGTAACGGTTATAAATCCCATTCGAATCGCTAAGAAAAGAAATAATACCCGTATTATATTCTTGTGATTTTGTTTCATTTATTAGTGGCGTGTTAGTTACCCGATTTAATAATGTTGATTTTGTTTGAGCGTTATAATAAAAAATATCATTATTCCTGTTGAATTTGAAATTCAATTTTGCGTCTTCACTTCCTTTTATAGTGTCATTTATTCTGTTTGATTCAAATAAAATACCTTTCGAATTATCAACAAAAACAGGGTTATTATCGTCCCAAGAATCGTTTGTGATTTGCTCAACACCACCGCTATTTAACGAAAAAATAAAAATATCTGATTGTCCTTTTCCTTTTTTTACAGCGCTCATCACAATGCGTTTGCCATCGTGTGAAAATGAGTAACTATTTATTTTTTCAAATCCTGTTATTGGTCTTTTAAATTTTTCTTTTGTTTCAGAATCATAAGTGTGAATTTTCAAAATATTTTTTCGCTCATATATCATAGCAATTACAGCATTGTTTGGATGCCATCCCAATAATGGGTAACTGTTATCTTCTAGTCTTTCTAGCTTTGGATATAATTTTAAGAGCCTTTTGCTTTTCTTTTCGCCTAATGTGTTTACCCAAACTTTTTGTTGCCCTAATTCGGAGGTTGCATATATTATTTTTTGACCATCAGGACTAACTTTTAATTGATAATAGTGTCTTGATTTTTTTTGCTTTCTTAATACTGATTGTGAAGCTGGATTTTTTCTTTCAGAATCTTTAAAATCAAAATAACGATTACCGAAAATATTTGTAAAATCATTGGTCATGTTTTCAACCGAAGACCCTAAAACATAAATAAATGCATTATTTGGATTTCGGCTAACCTTTGTCATGTATAACAAACTAGGGATAACTGCTTCTCCATAAGTGTCCGAAACATAATACCATAAAGCATGTCCGGCCATTGTTGCATCGTTACCAGTTAATTGATTGAATTTGTAGAAACGGTTGTTTTGAATTGCATCCATCACTTTATTGTCAATAGTTGTTGTCCAACCTTCTGAAATATATGATATTAATCCGTTTTTAAACCAATCAGGTAAAACAAGTAATGTTGAGTTTTTTACTACATCACGCGTACGGCCACCATACATCATTTTGTCAATCATTAGTTCTGCTAATGCTGCCCGTATTTGTTTATCTAAATCAGAATGAGATCCCGTGAAATAAATAAATATTTTGTCACCAATAATTCTGGTTACACCACCAATATTTCCATTTTCCTCTCCTGCTAGTCCTATATTAGATTGCTTAAAATCATTTTGATTATTGTAAACAATCACATCAATTTTATCATCTACCTGAAAATCAAGCCGTTTTTCCATTACGGGTAATTGCCTGTTTACAGATGTAGCAGCATAACGTGCAATTTCTTGCCCGCCTTCATACAAATAAACGCGAAAACGTTCAAAATCAAAGTAGGTCCAATTAAAAGATTGGTATTGCATCCTGTTTTTACCAAATTCGAGTTGAGAGCCGTAATAAAATTGCGGAAAAACAGCTTTTGTAATAAAAAGAAATATAAATATCGAAAGAAATCTTTTCACAAGAAAATTTAATAATAAGCCCTAAATTTAGCAAATTAATTTTAATAAAACTATGATAACTATCCATGATTTTGTGTTCGGACCCTTTCAAGAAAACACGTATGTTTTATATGATGAAACAAAGGAATGCGTTATAATTGACCCAGGAAATAATACGGCAAGTGAGGATAAAAAATTAAGTGATTTTATTTCGGATAATCAATTAATTGTGAAACGCTTAATTTTAACACATGGACATATAGATCACATTAATGGAAATAAATATGTGCATGATACGTATGGTTTTTTACCAGAAGTACATAAAAGTGATTTGTATTTTATAGAAAAACATTTGGCTAGTGCAACCATGTATGGTTTAAATGCTCAACAAAGCCCAATGCCAGAAAATTATATAACAGAAGGCGATGTAATTGAGTTTGGAAATTCGAAACTGCAAACCATTCATACGCCAGGTCATTCGCCAGGAAGTATTACATTTTATAATAAAGAGCAAAAATTTATGATTGCGGGTGATGTTTTATTTTATGGAAGTATTGGAAGAACGGATTTACCAATGGGTAATATGGATGATTTAATTTCTGCAATCAAAAACAAATTATTTCCGTTAGGTGATGACATGAAAGTTTATAACGGACATGGAAGCCCTACAAGCATTGGCTTTGAAAGATTAAACAATCCGTTTTTGGTTTAAGAGAATTATAAACTCGTCCAAGTAGTTAGGCCTTGTTGTGTAAATTTAAATGATTGTACATTGCCTCCTAAATTTTCAATAGCTTTTGCTACTTTAATTTTTGTTACTGCAGGGCAATAAAAAAACATAAATCCACCACCGCCAGCACCTGAAATTTTTCCACCAGTTGCACCAGCTTTTAATGCTGTTTCATAAACGGAATCAATTAATGGATTACTGATTGAATGTGCAATTTGTTTTTTGTTAGTCCAACCGTAATGAAGTATTTCCCCAATTTTATTTAAATCACCACGCAATAAACTATCTTTCATTTGTTGAGCTTGCTCTTTTAAATTATGCATTGCTTCAACCGACTTTTCATTATTATCTTTAACATTTTTTACTTGCTCATTAATGATAGTAGCCGAAAGTCTTTGTGTAGCAGTGAAATATAATAATAAATTAAATTCTAATTCATAAAGTACTTCGTCTTTTAATTGCAAAGGATTTACAATTACTTTATCATTTGCTAAAAACTCCATAAAATTAATGCCACCAAAAGTTGCGGCATATTGGTCTTGCTTGCCACCACTCATATTTAAATCTTTGCGTTCAATTTCATAAGCTAAGTGTGCAATATCATATTTACCTAAAGGCAATTTAAACCATTCTACAAAAGCCCCAATTAAAGACACAACAATGGTTGAAGAAGTTCCTAAACCAGAACCTTGAGGCGCTTCGATATATGAAGTTAAACGAAAAGATAAGGCAGGTAAATTAAATTGTTTTACAATGCGATTATAAACGCCGATAAATAATTCGAAGCCTTCAACAATTTCTAATTCTTTCGAAGAGTTTAATACAATGCATTTACCTGAACCATCAATGCAAAATTCTATTTTATTATTTTCTAAAGGCTCAATACTTGCGTAAGCATATAAATCAATAGTCGCATTTAAAATTGCTCCTCCAAAAATATCGCTGTATGGCGAAACGTCTGTTCCGCCTCCGGCTAATCCTATTCTTAATGGTGCTTTACTTCTAATAATCATTTTAAATTTTATAAATCGTTAATATTAAAAATTTTTATTTTTTGTAAAAATACCTTTTATTTTTTTGTTGCCACCAAAGCGTAAACCATCGGTATTTTTTTTTCAATATGTTTTATCCTGTATTTTTTTGGTTCAATTTCAATTGTATTCGCAAAACAATTATAAGGAGAATAATCATATTCTTCTAATGCATTTAATGTTAATCCATTTTTTAAAAGAGCGGTTACTACTTCCGAAATGGAATGATTCCAATTAATGGATGTTTGAGTAATTGGAGCAGATTTATCGGCATAGGTTCCGTTTTCGGTTTCTATTATGTCGCCCGAATTAAAATAATCATATCCTACTTTTTCAAAAGCATCATCAAACATCCAAACCACAGGATGAAATTCCACGAAAATAAACTTACCATTTGGTTTTAAAAATTGTGAAATAATTTCAGCCCATTTATCCATATCAGGCAGCCAGGAAATTGTGCCATAGCTCGTGTAAACAATATCAAACTCCTCGTTTAAATAATTTGGTAAATCATAAATATTACAACAAATAAAAGTTGAATCACTATTAAGTTGTGTAGCAATTTCTTTTGCTGTTTCAATAGCTTTATCGGATAAATCAATACCAACAACGCTTGCACCTAATTTTTGTAAAGATATAGTATCTTGTCCAAAATGACATTGTAAATGTAAAATACGTTTCCCTTTAACATCCCCAAGTAACTTGAGTTCTATTTCGTTTAAGGAAGTGTTTCCATTTAAAAAACCTTTCATGTCATAAAATTCAGAGTGGACATGAATTTCTGTTTTTTTATTCCAAGTTTCTTTATTGATTTCAATATAATTATAATCCGCTGTCATTATTTTAATTGGTGTAATAAATTAATTTTTTTATTTCCTCATCGAATTTAATCTTTTCACAGCTATAAGTTGATCGTAATAAGTTCCAATTTTTCTGTGGTAAACATACATAGTATAATCATTTTCGGTTTCCCAATGATTTCCTTCTGTTAGAGTTTCATCGCCTCCTTTTTTATCGTCGGATAAAAACACATAATTATAATTATAATAACCCTGTTTCAAAAACAATTTACATTCGTAACCGATTTTTTTATAGTTGTAAGTTAACCTATTATTTTTATTAGTTTTCCATTCGGTTAATTTCCCTAAAACATAAAAATTACCTTCGCTTTGTGCATTATCGTAAGGAAAAAAGAAATGAACCCATGCGTAATCAGCCTCTATATCTGGATTTCCAATCATGTCTTTGTTTTTAATCAAATAACTTCCATTAAGGTCATTGTAAAAAGAATAGTTTTTAAATGTTTTTAATTCATCTGTTTTTAATTCGATATGATATTTAGACAAACTATCCCTGTAAATATTATTTACTCGTTCGGTGTATGTTCGTAATGAGCGAGTGTCAAAATAACGAAATTCATTTCCTCCGTTAAAAGTTGATTTATCATCCAATGAATACGTTAATTTAGTTGGTTCTGTAAAAGTTGGTTTAATGTCATTTACGGCATTATCCCATCTGTTGTTTTGTGTAATAATTACTTTTAAATCTGTAAATGGATTTGTTAATTCATATCC
>Ga0114977_10002963_pt1 | contig 10908 bp, 8 predicted proteins | sample S_130805_MF_Meta_FD_87026 | JGI IMG/M metagenome (GOLD analysis project Ga0114977, IMG submission 87026) | Freshwater microbial communities from Lake Simoncouche, Canada to study carbon cycling - S_130805_MF_MetaG | ecosystem: Environmental > Aquatic > Freshwater > Lake | place: Lake...
ACAGGCGGAACGAGGATTTCACATCTTTTCTGTTGGGTCGTCGCGATTCAACCGTCGCGGTGGTCGGCCCGGGCGATGAATCGGATAAATCGACCGAAGCCGAACGTCTGTGCCAGCGCATGGCGAACCCGCGTTCGCAGGAATCTCGAGTTCCAAACCGCCTGCTTCACGCTCGATCGCAGCGTACCGGCAGGCCGCGAAACGGCCTCCGAAACAGCGACGGCGGGCCGGACGGATGGCGCACCAGGCGTGGATGCGGCGGGTCGCCGATACGGTGCGACGCGGTCCCGGCGGATTACGGTGAAGCCCGTGCGGCGCATGAGAATGCCGAGGCCCCGAGCCGTGAATTGATTGATGTGATAGCTCGGGCTGATTTGGCAGGTCGCTTCATCAGGATCATCATTCAATCGCTGCAGTGCAAAATCGAAATTCGGCACCTCGATCACTAGGACCCCAAGGGGCGCCAGTGATTCATGGCAATGGACCAAAAACGCAGCCGGGTCAGGGACATGTTCGAGCACGTGGAACGCCGAGATGAGACCAAAAGGTTGTTGGAAAGTCTCGTCGCCGAAGTAGCATTTTTGGATTTTTGGCGCGAGTGACGGCGGTGCGTGAAGATAAGCCGATGACGGTTCGACGCCCCACGCGTCATACCCCAAGCTGGCGAACGCCGCCATCATGCCCCCCCCAGAGCAACCGATATCGAGAAATCGCTTCGACACCGGTTTGCGCGATGCGCCGATGCGACGCAGTATCCAAGTGGCATCGTCGAGATTACGTTGCTGAGAATACGGGGAATAGGCGCGATTGCTGTACGTCTCGTCGCCGTCGTAGAGAGCTTCGTTCAATCGATGGACATCGGCGTCCGATGCCGCGGTGACGGTTCTGCCGGTTCCGCATCGATCGCACCGCAGAATCCTGGCATGTCTGAGCGTGTCGTGTTGTTGGATCGCGAGACAAGGAGATACATCGCGCGACAAGCAGGCCACGCAAGGTGACGCTTCCGTGTCCGTGACGTCGTCATTCTTCATTCGTGTTGTCGTCCTCGTGGTGATCGGACCATTTCGATACTCGACCTTCACGACCCCGACCCCTCATGCCCTGCCGCCGTGGTGCCATCAGTGCGCACTAGCTCTTCTGTGAATCGATCAAGAACCGAGATGAGTCAGTCGGAGTGCGATTCTTGGGATTCCGCAGATCAGCCACTCGCAATGCTCGGATTGGTTCGCTCGAGGCCGCAGGCAGCGGCATCGCTCCATCGATCACTCTGTTCCACATTTTTTGACGACGCGGCAGGGCGTCAAGGACGGTGTTGTCAACCCCCCTAATGTGTTCGCAGGAGTGGTGCAGAGTCAAGCGAATGGGCCTCACGACGGCGATTCCAGGATAAAGGGAATCAGGCAGGCCGGAGAGATGGAACGGCTACCAAGCACCCGGAGAAGACCACGGATCCCGACACCTTCTCCGATGCGCGCTCCGAGTGTGCGGCGGAGTAACACGTGCCATGGCCGCGGGAAGCGGACGTCACGGTCCGAGCGTTGCCGGGAGAATCCCGATCGGGTCACGCCACGCGGGCGATGACGCACTTGAGGTATTCCCCCTCGAGGCAGCTGGCGCTGACCGGATGATCCGGCGCGGCGCCGCGGCATTCGAGCATCGCGATCTGACGACCGCCGCGCTGCGAGACGGCCGAGAGCATCTCGAGGAAGTCGTCGCGCGAGACGCTCCCCGAACAGGAGCAGGTGACGAGGATCCCCCCCGGCTCGAGGAGATCGATGCCGAGACGGTTGATGCGGTGGTAGGCCCGCAGCGCCTCGTCGATCGCGCCGCGGCTGCGGGCGAACTTCGGCGGATCGAGGATCACCATCCCGAACTTCTCGCCGGCGGCCCGCAGGCTGTCGAGCCGCTCGAAGGCGTCGGACGTCTCCACGGTGATGTTCGTGGCGCCGTTGAGTTCGGCGTTGGCCCTGGCCAGTGCCGTCGCCTTGGCGCTGCCGTCGACGGCGAGCACGCTCTTGGCGCCACCGGTGACGGCGCTGGTGACAGCGAAACCGCCGGAGTAGCAGAACATGTCGAGGACACGGCGATCGCGGGCCAGGTTTGCAGCCGCCCGGCGATTGTCACGCTGGTCGAGGTAGAAGCCGGTCTTCTGCCCCTCGGTGAGATCGATGCCGAAGGAGAGGCTGCCTTCGCGGACGAAGACGGGCCCGGAGGGGGCCGAGCCACGGATGACCCGGTCGGGAAGGTGGAGCCCTTCGAGCTTTCCCAGGCCCCGATCGGCGCCGCGGAGGAGGGTCCCGGTCGGCTTCAATTCCTCGTCGAGGGCGTCGCAGATCGCGTCGATGCGGCCGGCCATCGCCAGGCTCGTCACCTGAACAGCGAGGTGGTCGCCGTAGCGATCGACGATCAGGCCGGAGAGGTCGTCCCCCTCGCTGTTGACGATCCGCGCGGCACCGGCACGGTCGTCGAGCCCGAGCGAGCGGCGCAGGGCCACGGCCGAGCCGATCCGCGCCCGCCAGCAGGCGGCGTCGAGCGGTGTGGCGGGGTCGAAGGCGTAGAGACGGACGCGGAGCCGGCTCGAGGCGTTCCAGAGGCCGCGGGCGATGAAGTGGCCGTCGTGCGTGGCGACATCGACGACGTCGCCATCGACGGGGCTGCCATCCACAGAATCGATCGCCGAATCGAGCACCCAGGGATGCCGGCCGAAGAAGGGCCGGGCCCGCTTGGCCTTGATCAGGACCGTGGCCGAGGGGAGCCCCGATTCGTCGACGGGACGCGAGACGGGGGGGGCCCGCAGGGGCTCTGGAGTGTCGGCATCGGCGTCCTGCCGTCGGGCCCTCGCGGGCCGTGGACCCTGCCCCGGCTTCCGTCCGGGGCGGCCCTTGCGGTCAGGCATGCACGACCTGCTTCGACTGGCCGGGCAGCACATGCGGGGCGGGGAGGGCGTCGCTGCCCGGATCTTCCTTCACCGTGGTCCGGCCGTTGCGGCGGGCCTTGTTGCGTTCGATCCGCAGCACGCTCCAGCTGAACACGGCGCCCAGTGGCCCGGAAAGGAGGGCCGGCATGAACACGAGGTTGCCGACCAGGGCGATCGTCAGCATCGAGAGCATCATGTAGCCGAACCGCTGCGTCGGGCCGAACGGCGAGAGCGAGAATACCGACAGGCCGATGCCGATCACGCCCCAGCTCTGGTACATCGCCCGGGCACAGCCCTTGTAGGCGAGCATCACCGCCTGCCTGCGGTCGAGGCCGTCGGCGATGCCGCGGCGGAACCAGAGCATGAAGTGGACGACGTCGTCGACCGTCACGCCGAGGGCCACGCTCGGGGCCATCACCGTCCCGATGTCGATGAGGAGGTGGCCGCCGGCGTAGGACTTGAGGAGGAAGTTGCCCCAGCCCATCGCCCCGAACACCATCACGGCGGGGAAGGCCGCCGGGAGGAGGAGCACCAGCCCCGCCGAGGCGGCGCGGCAGAGGAGGATCATCACCGCCACGATGATGGCGAAGTCCCAGATGAAGCCGATCTTCAGCCCGTCGAGGAGCGAGTGCTGGGCCTTGTAGACAAGCGGCACCAGTCCGGTGTAGTCGACCGACACCCCAGCGACCCCCTTCTCGGTGAGGCGGGCGAGGATCGGGTCGATCTTGGTCTGGAGATCGGCCTTGAAGTCGGCGTAGTCGACCTCCTTGACGGCACTGACCCGGGCGCTGATCCGCCACAGTTCCTGCTCACTGCCATCCTCGAGGACGGCATCGCGCAGATAATCGCCGGCGAGGAAGTCTTCGCGATGGGCGAGGAGGCGGCGGTTGAGGACGTTGCGCTTCGTGCGTGCCCCGAGGCCGAAGGCCCGGGCCGCGGCGCCGCTGATGCCCTCGCCACCGTCACCGGTATCGAGGCTCCGCCCGAACGTCACCGTCGAGAGCGAGCTTCCCACCTCGGAGAGGACGCCGATCTCCTTCTGGATCTCGCCGACGAGCTCCATCCGTTCGAGGAAATTGAGCGGACAGTTCTTCTGGTCGATGCGGACGAGGATCTCCATCGGCACCAGCGGTCCGAGGTGCGACTCGAGCCAGCGGTAGTCTTCGCGGATCCGGGCCTTCGGGGAGAACAGCCGCATCAGCTGCACGCTGCTTTCGACCTTCGTCATCCCGTAGCCGACCGCAGCCATCACCAGCAGACAGGCGGCGGTCACCAGGCCGTTGTGCCGCGTGATCCACTCCCCCACCCGCCACCAACGGCCCTCCTCCATCGGCTGCCACCCGGGCGAACCGGCCGCTTCACCGTCGGCTTTGCCGGAGGTGAGCTTGGGGGGGAAGAGCTCGAGCGCTGCCGGCATGAAGAACACGAGGATCAGGAAGCTCAACACCACACCGATGGCGGAGAAGATGCCGAACATGCGGATCGGCACCAGTTCACTGACGGCCAGGGTCGCCAGCCCCACCGCGGTGGTGCCCGTGGCCAGCGACAGGGGGAGGAGGGCGTGGTGCACCGATCGGCCCGCAGCCCCCTCCTGGATGCCGGTCTCGGCGATCTGGTCGCGGTAGTAGTTGGCCAGGTGGATCGCCCCGCTGGTCGTGGCGACGTACACCAGGGACGGCATCGTGAGGAGGATCGCATCGACCGGGTAGCCGGAATACCAGACCACCGCCAGGCTCGCGAACATGCTGTAGACGCCCGACGCGAGCACGAGGCCGACGAGCAACTTGCTCTTCAGGCTCCACCAGCTCACGAAGAAACCGACCACCAGCGACAGCCCGAAGAGGATCGTGACGCTCGTCTGGCCGGCTTTGTCGATCGAAACGTTGTCGACCGGCGGGCCACCCATGTGGAGTGAAGCGGCGGGGATGCCGCACTCCTTCGACGCCACCTCCGGGATGATGTCGATGGCGCCGTGGAGGTTGGCCCGGGCGGTGTCGGAGAGGGTGAGCACGAGGCAGGTTTGCCGTTGCTCGGTATCCTCAGCCACTTCGTTGCCGTCGGCCGATTTCGGAGCCGGGCCGATGATCGCGCCGGTGAGGCGGCGAATCGCCTCGTCGCGGTCGAGGTTGAGCGGCTCGGCCATCATCTGCTCGACCGCCCGGGGGCCGGTCTGGGCCGTCTTGTAGTAGAGCGGACGGTCGATCCGCGAGGCTTCCTCCGGCGGAGGCAGGAGCTTTTTCGCCAGCAGTTCCAGGCGGGGGTCGGCCATCGTGCAGCCGTCCCAGGAGACGAGGATGAACTCCTCGCCGGCAAAGCTCCGGCGGAAGAACCGGTAAACTTGAGTTTCCGGGTATTCCAGCGGCAGCCAGCCCTTGACGTCGTTGCGGTTGTTCCCCTTGGCCTTCACCGCACCGACCACCACCAGCGGCAGCAGGAACAGCAGGACCGCCATGATCCCGACGCTGTAACGCTGGTAGAAGTTGCTGCGGGAGTGCGTCATCACGCCTGGGCTACCCGGGGACGAGTGGGGAGACGGGGAAAGCATCCCCATCGGATCACGCAACCGTACAGGGCAAATGGGTGGCAGTCCATATCGTCCGGCCCGTCGGAAGCGCAGTTCCCCCCTCATCGACCGTGCGCAAATGATTCGTAGCGAAGAACTTCCGTCGGATGCAGGGTTTTCCCAATCGGCACAGTCGCCCCCCTCATTCCCGGTAAGAACAGGAGGTTGGGGGGGCTGGTGACAGTCCGGGGGACGGATGGAGCCCAGGTGCCCCAGGCTCAATCCTCCGCTGGCGGCGGCGTGGTGGGGGCCGTTTCCCGGGCCGTGAATCCCCGCACCTTGTGACTTCCGTCGCAGAAGGGCTTCGTGGCGGAATGGCCGCACCGACACAGCGCGACGGGGCGGTCGCCGGGGGAGAGGGGGAATTCGTGCCCCTCGTGGTCGGTCACCCTGAGGGAGAGACCGAGCTGTTGGGCGTCAGGCGGCAGTTCGGCCACCAGAGGACCATCGATCCGGCAGCGAATCGTCAGGCTGCCCGGGGGGTGAACCCGCTTCGGTTTTGCGGCCGGCGTTTCCTGGGGAGTTTCTCCGCTCATTGTCGGCTCGTCTCGGGGGCCGGAATTGGTGCATCGTCGCCCGGCGCCAGGGAGTCGGCGGCCCCCGCCTGGCCCTCCGCTTCGGCCGATTCCCCTTCGGCGTCTTGGCCGATGCCGGGGCCCTGTTCGCTCGGCGACGGGGGGCGTGCCCCGGGGGGGGTGCCCGCTGCTGCCGGCTCTGTCGGCCGCGATGCCATCCAAAGGTTCACCGCGAGGGCGAAGACGATCCCGGCAATCAGCGCCGCTGTCAGCGCGCCCCACAGGCTCGCGACACCACGGGGAGAGGTGACCTGGGATGGATCGGTGACCGACTCCGCCATGTCATCGCGGGCCTCGTCCACTTCCTCGGCCAGCCGCTGGGCCTCGATCCGCCGCCATTCCTCATCGACGATCTCCTCGCTGCTGCGCGGGGCGATGGTCCTCCCCTCCGCGGGAAGCGTTTCCGCAGGCGGATCGTGGCCGGTGCCGGCGGGCGATGGCGGGGCGGGCTTGGAACGCTTGCTCATCGTCGACCTCGATCGGGGAGGTGCTCCCCAAAGGGGGGGGTAATCGCGGCCAACAGTCAGGCAAGCCCGCCCCTCCGGTCACGGCTTGGCTCATCCGGCCACCGGACTGCGAATCGTCCCGGACTGGCTGGGGCGGGAATCAGGAACGAGTGTGACGGCTTTGACCACGGCCTGCCAGGGGTCAGGTTCGGGGGGGATGGCCGTCGGGTGTGCCGTCCCATGGTCTCCGCGGCGGCTGTCGCGAGATCCACCACCACATCCCCGCGGCCAGAACGAGCAAGACCAGCGCCACCAACTGCGAGATCGAGAAGGGGGTGCCGAGGGCCGGAGCCTCGTCGACCCGGATCAATTCGAGCAGAAACCGGGAGATCGGGTGGAGTGTGAGCACGAGCGCGAAAATGGCGCCGTCCCGCGTCGCAATCGGCGTGAAGGCGACTGCCAGCCAGGCCAGGAGCGCGGCGTCGATGGCGGCGTAGAGTTGGGCGGGGTGAATCGGCAGGCTCCAGGACTGCCCGGCGGCGGTGGGGTGCGGGGTGAAAAGCCCGCGTGCCACCTGGTCGAGCCAGGGGGGGCTGTCGGGGGGGAACTGCACGGCCCAGGGGAGATCGCAGGCGCCACCGAAACAGCATCCGTTCAAGAAACAGCCGATGCGGCCGATCGCCAGCCCGAGAAGGAGGCCGGGGGCGATGCAGTCGGCCAGGCGCGCGAGGTTGATGCCGCGCCGGGCGGCGAAGCGCCAGGTGGCCAGGGCCGCGGTCGGGATCGATCCGAACACCGTCAGCCCGCCGGCAGCGACATTCAGGACGCCCGGTAGCCCGGCGAGGAGGCTCCGCCCCGGCGGGAAGAACTGGTCGTGGTATTCGATCACATGGAACAGCCGCGCACCGACGATTCCCCACAGGAACACCTCGAGCCCGAGGGAGAGGATCGTGTCGGTGTCATACCCGGCCCTCCGGCCGCGCACCACCGACAGCCAGGTGCCCGCGGCAGCGGCCAGGAGGAGCATCAGGCCATAGCCACGGATCGGCACCCCCCGGCCGTCGTCGAGCGCGGGAAGGAGCCAGAGGATCATCGCGCCGGCGAGGGCCAGCGGGAGCCCGAGCCCGACCAGCGCCTCGCGCGCGCCGCCGCGCCGCCAGGTGAGGAAGAGCCCGATGACGCCCGCCACCCCCAGCACCGCCAGGAGGATGCCTGGACCGAAGAGGGGGAGGCCTCCGATGCGCGTCGGGATGTGGAGGAGGGTCGAATGCACGTCGGCGGGGAGGCTGGGGGGAAAGGGGTGGGCAAGGGGGCCGGATGGAAAAATCGGTCCAGGCCGCCGCCAATCAGGAATGGAGCGGGTCAGCGCCGCGGCGGCAACGGCAGGTTGTCGATGAGGCGGGTCGAGCCGAGGCGACCGGCCACGAGCGCCACCGCGGCGGCGCCGGGGAGCGGGGGACAGAGTGTCAGCGGATCGACGACGACGGCGTAGTCGACGGGGATCTCGCGGGCCACGAGCGCCTCACGGATCGCCCCCTCCACCTCCGCCCGGTCGGCGCCTGCCTCCCAGCGCCGGCTTGCCGCCTGGAGCCCCACGTACAGGGCCGTGGCGCGGAGACGCTCGTCTGGGGAGAGGTAGGCGTTGCGCGAGCTCAGCGCCAGTCCGTCCGGCTCACGGACGGTGGGGCAGACTTCGATCGCGATCGGGATCGCCAGATCCTCCACCATCCGCCGCACGACCACCGTCTGCTGCCAATCCTTGGCGCCGAAGTAGGCGATGTCGGCCGGGACGACGTTGAACAGCCAGCAGACGACGGTGGCCACGCCGGAGAAGTGCCCCGGGCGCACCGCCCCCTCGAAGTCGGCCGCCGGCGCGCCGACGACGACGCTCGTGGCGTGGCCGGGGGGATAGGTGGTCGCCGCGTCGGGCAGGAACACCCACCGTGCGCCGCACGCGCCCACCAGGTCGCGGTCCGCCTCGAAGGTGCGCGGATAGCGGGAGTAGTCCTCGCTGGGGCCGAACTGTTTCGGGTTGACGAAGATGCTCACCACGACGTCGTCACACTCCGTCGCGGCGCGGGAGACGAGGCTGGCATGGCCACGATGGAGAGCCCCCATCGTCGGTACGAACCCGACGCGCCTCCCCTGCCGCTGGGCGGCGAGGATCGTCGCGCGCATCCGCGCCGGATCGGATTCGATGATCGGCAGGGCAGCCGGCGCGGCGCCGCTCATGCCACCGCCTCCACCGCGGCGATCGCCTCGTCGACCGCCCGACCAAGGTCATCGGCATCGACGATGACGACCGAGAGGGGGCGGTCCAGGGCGGTCGATCGGTGGCAGCAGCGCAGTGCCTGAAGGAGCCTGTCCTGGATTCGGGAGAGGGTCCCCTCGATATCGCCGGCGCAGTTGCCGCTCTCCACGGCGTCAAGGGAACGACCCCCGTGGCGCCCCCCCTCGGCCGCGGCCCGCGCAGCGAGCGCCGCGGGGGATGCCCGGAGGAGAATGGCGACATGCGGCGGCACGGTGTCGGCCTCGGTGGAGGCAAGTTCGGGATCCAATCCCGCCAGGTCAGTAGGCGCCAAGCATTCCTGTGCCGCGGCGAGGAACGTCCCCAACCAGTAGTCGGCGACGGTGCCGTGGGGATCATCGGGCCAGGTGTCCGACCGCAGCGGCTCCACGCAGGCCCGCAGGGCGGAGGTCCATGCCGCGGCAGCCGCGGGAGCCGGGCGCCAGGGGAGCGGTGAGGGTGCCTGAATGAGGCGGGCGAGCGTGGCATCGGCGATGGCGCTGGCCACCTCGGGCGCGCCGCTGCCGGGCACCCCGACGACGGCCACATGGAGGTGCGACTGCGAGATGTTGTCGAGCAGGTCGCGGAGGGTGCAGCCGGCCAGCGGATGGGGGAGATCGGGGGCGATCTCCACGGCCGGCTCGAGGACAAACCGGCGTGTCGTCATCCGTGGGTGGGGCACCGTCAGCGCCGCGCCGTCGATCACCTCGTCATCGATCACCAGTTCGTCGTAGAGGAGCAGATCGAGATCGACCGTTCGCGGCCCCCAGCGCTCGCTGCGGTCGCGGTGGAGCGTGTTCTCGACCGCGGTGAGGGTGCCGAGCAGCTCGTGGGGCCCGAGCTCCGTCTCCACCAGGCAGGCGCCGTTGAGGAATGGAGGTTGGTCGGGAGGGCCACCCACCGGCCGGGTCTCCCGGTGGCGACTGACCGCCGACAACCTGATCCCCGGCATGACGCCGAGGAGTTCGATCGCCCGGTCGAGCTGTTCCCTCCGCGCGCCCTGATTCGAGCCGCATCCGATCAGGCACCGGGCCATGTTGCTCTCCCTGCAGGTGTCTTCACGACGCCGCCACCCGGAGATGATTGTTCTCCGCTGCGTGGTCCGCAGGCAAGCGCGCCCGAGGGAACAGCGGCGATGGCTGGCCACAGCCCCGTCCGCCGCCCGTCGTCGCGGCGGACACCACCGTTGATCCCCCGCGCCCTCGAGCGGCAGCCGATTTTCCGGGTCCCGCGCAGCGGTGACCGGCTGGTGTGGTTGGGGCGGCACCGCAATCACGGCCCGACTGCTACCCCGGGGGTCCTGACGGAAACCAGGAACGACCCTCGGGGGCATCATCGACCGGGAATGAGGGGGGGACATCCAGGCCACGACCAAGGTCGTCGACTTTCGCTCCCTCGTGTCGTCGCCCCCCAACAATTCCCGGCCAATATCGCTCGTGATCCAACTGTCCGGACACCCGTCTCGGCCGATCGTCGCGGCAGTCGGATCAGCGTCACTTCCCCGATGACAGCCACTCCCCCTGCCGATCGACCGCGACACGTGGAGATCGAATCCTTTCGACCTTCACACGCATCGCGGAGAATCCGCGGACCACGATGAATGCGCTTCGCGACTCTTCCGGAATGAACCGGTTGGCGGCGACGCGTCACCGTTGCGGCGCCATTCTGTGGAGGTCGCCGATGTTGTCAAGCATGAGTCGTCGCAGCCGCGCACAACGCACAAATTACCGCCGTCGATGAGACGTCGGGTTCCAGCGGGGCGTGACGGGAGCCGGTGACAGCAGCGCCAGCACGGCGTCGGCGGGGCCGAGGGGCTTGTCAGCAACGGACGCAAGCGACACAACACTCGTGCGCCGGCTCGGTCGCGCTTCCTCGCGGAGGACGCGTCGCGACGGTGGCCCTGGGACACAGCGATGGCCCCACTCGATGACGACGCTCTCCGCAAGGGACGGGATGACGCCGGCGCCGATCGCCTCGACGCCGAGCTCGACGAGCTCCTCCGTGACGTTTCCCGCGGCGAACCTGGTTCCGGCGGAAGGGCCCACACGGATGCCGGCGACGATGGCGGCGCGGTCGGGCCGGACCGCGCCGACGAGATCGAGAGCTATTGGACGCTCTCA
>Ga0114977_10002966_pt1 | contig 10899 bp, 4 predicted proteins | sample S_130805_MF_Meta_FD_87026 | JGI IMG/M metagenome (GOLD analysis project Ga0114977, IMG submission 87026) | Freshwater microbial communities from Lake Simoncouche, Canada to study carbon cycling - S_130805_MF_MetaG | ecosystem: Environmental > Aquatic > Freshwater > Lake | place: Lake...
ACATCCAAAACCTCTATAAATTTACAACTATTTTTCTTTCAAAACTTTTATTTCCGGCAAGTATTTTTACAACATAAACGCCTGGAGCAGGAGCGGGAAGTTCAGTGATTCCGCTCAGCATTATTTTACGGCTGCTGAACTGCCTGCCCAGCATATCGTAAATGCTTATGGTTGCTTCCGAACGGCTCATGGAAGGAACATCCACATACAGGTGACCGTTGCTAATAAAAGCATTGCCATCAGTTGTAGCATGCTCGGGGGTGCCGGTTACACCCATAAAACGGATCAGGAAGCGGTTGCCGGCACTTCCTGCCGTATGGCTGAAAGTATAAACCGGATCGGTGCGCAGGTCAACTACTTTATTCAGCAGATGATCCTCCAGGTAAATGGGAATACCTTCGTAAAACGACTCCATACCCGTAGCTGTAAAGGTTACATCGGTGGTAGCATTTAACGAAAACTCTAGTGGCACAATTGCATCGCCGGTGGTGAAAGGGAGGCTGTTGATGCTTAGTCTCTTGCCATCAGGAGTTACAGATTTAACCTGAGGTGTTTCGGGATACCCATAAAATTTGTAGGCATCTGCATGACTGTCAAAATTTTCGGTAACATCGGAGGCAAAACGTATAGCTAATTCATCCTTAATACTATCAGCCTGGGCAAAGAAGTGCAGCTCATAAGGATTGGAAACAGTTCCGGTTTTCATAAATGCCTTTGAATTATGCACCCTAACGTTATTATTCATACTTATTGAAGGTGAAGCGGCATTAGTTCTGACAAAGAACGCCTGGCCGACCGGGATAAAATTGGTAACTCCATTTGTTGTTGTACTCCCAACATACGATCCATAGTTGGCAATACTGGCACCTGAATTCCAAACATAAATTGCATCGTCAACATGATTAAGTGACCATCCGGAAACAGCATCCCAATCTATTGCAGAAGGGAAGGGATTAGGAATTAAATTATAACCATGAGTTCCATCAGTGAAACTGATAGCAGGGGTTACAGGGGTAACACTACCGTTTCGAAGATTACCAGCGAAGCTATAGGTAACAGAGGTTCCGGGGTAATAAATCAAATACCCTTTATCGACATTCAACGAAGATGAGGTAGAATTTCCTAGGGAATTCCATGTACCAGAAGATCCGCCGTTTTCGAGAAAATCGAACAAATATGAACCCAAAAACAGGTTGCTTGTTGGGCTTGAAGCCGAAGTTAAGGGTATAGAAACCTGGTGGTAGATCATAGAAGTAAGTGTACTGTTGCCATTAATATATCGTTCAACAGTAGCTGGTACATTATCTGAATTATGTATCAACGAACCGGTGCCACTGGCGTCGCTTTTAATAACAAGACCTGAGTTACCGGCAGAGTTGGTAAGGGTGCCGGTGACGGTAAGGGATTTAGTTGGATTTATTATTAATATACCACCTGTAATAATAGTCAGGTTATTTGCTGTTTCAGGAGAGGTGACTGTTATTGTATGTGTATTTAAAATATCAACAGAATTTGAGGTAGACGCTGGATATTGAGTGGCACTAATCCATGAAGTACCATTCATTGAAGATTGCCAGGAATTTGATGAATTCCAGTTTCCTGTACCTAAGGATCGGAAATGATCAGTTGCAGCACTTCCTGTTGTTACTTGAGCTGTTACTCCTGCTGAGTAGTAGTTGTTATTCACAGAATAAAATTTATAATCATATATAAGACCTGTGGAAAGGCCTTCATTTATAAAAAAAGTTAACGGACCATTATAAACAACAACCCCAGCTCCAATTGTTCCTCCAACAGCAGAACCCTGAGTCGGTTCAGTCCAGGAATCTGTTGAAAGTTTACGGACAATCATTACATTGTGGGATTGATCATCTTTAGCCCACGACAAGTCAACAGAAGTAGCAGGATTTGAAGAATTGCGAGTTGCAACTTGATTAGAAGGATTGTTTAATGCAGTAACTGTGAAGTATGGGCAACTGCCTATTGAAGTACTTGCTGTCAGTGAAGTATTATTTGTCCAACCACTTTCATCAGCATATGCAAAAGCATCTCCTGGGCTGGCTTTTGCCCTGCCAACTGCATACCATGTCCCGGTGGCTGTAAACTGAAAATTCCCGATTTCTCTTCGCACTCTCTTGTTTGGATATGTACCATCTTCATACCAAAATGCATCAGCCCAACTCCATCCGGTTATACCATCCGGGTTCTGACCAACACCAACATTTGTAGAATTCCAATTGGTTTGGCCAATTTCAAAATTAAAATACCAAGAAGCAGACAAATTGTCCCCTAAATATATTGGAGTTGCATTAATCGGTCTACCAGTGGTTAAAGGATTTACCCAAATTTGAGAATAGCCCTTAACAATTAGGACAAATACTAAAATGAAAAGAGAAATAGTTTTATATACAGATGAACTTTGTTGTAAAACTTTCTTCATAAGCACCTCCAAGTTTTTAAAAGTTAAAAAATCAGGTAACAGTTATTTATTGTAAAGATAAAAACAATTTAATTAGCAATGTAAATTAATTTTTACGCAAACGTTTGCATTCGTCATTTTTTTACAATTTTTCTTCGTATCTTGTAATAAGTTTACATTTTAGCCAAAATATAATGAAAAAGGCTTGCAAAAAAGGCAAACTGATCATAAACGGCATGTTACAATTTAAGCAGGCTTAAGTTTAGGAAAGCGTTGCAATATAAATTAGTGATTCTTTGTGTCTTTGCGACTTAGTGGCTTTTTAATTTGCCACAAAGGCACTAAAACACTAAGGGAACACAAAGCTTAACGTTCAAATATAACCACAGCCTTAAGGTATTATAGGTATTTTTTTTTACAAAAAGAACTTAATTTTCAATTATCTGCCGTAATGGTTTCACTGTAAATTATAAAACCTGCCTACTGCAGAATTACCTTCCTGAAACACCTGCTATTCTTCCCTTCAAAACGCAGCATATACACTCCTTTGCGGAAACCGGAAATATCGAGCATTCCTGAGGCATCACGCAGATTTTGCTGCATCAGTTGCCTGCCTTCAGCATTGTAAAGCGTTATGAGTCCGGGCTGCAGAGCATCAACAGTAAGCTGTCCATGGGTTGGATTTGGGTAAATGTTTAATACTTTATCGGCAGCCGTTTCGGCAATGGCACTTTCATCTTTCTTTAAGCGGATGGTAACTTCAAGATCGCTGCTCACGGTGGCAGTACCGGTTTTTGCTATCCAGCCAAATTTTGAAGCATTAAGGGTTACCGCCTGCGGCAAAGCCAGGAACGAGGCCGAACCCAACGCATCGGTAAGCCTTTTGCCTGCTCCGCTAAGTGTAACCGCGGCTCCCGGCAGTGCGCTGCCCGTAGCATCGTCGAGTACTTTAACAGTTAAGGTGTAAAAGGGACGGGGAAGGGAAACCGAAGTAAACACCTTGTATTCGCCTGGATTGAAATGGAGGGTCTGCCCCGCGGCATTGGTAACCGATAAGGCTTCGCCGGTAAAATAATCGTACCAGGTACCGGTGCGGGAAAAGCCGGGAGCCATATCGAAGCCGGTAACGCCCATATTCAGAGCCATTACCACATCCATACTGCTATGGCCTATCCACATACGCTTGCCGTTGCCTCCCAGGTCTTTGGTAAAAGTTCCGTAACGGAAAGCATCACTCTTGCGCAATTCAGCCATGGCGCCTACCACCCGGTGAAGATGCTCCCTTGCAGGCTGATCCATATAATCCCAGCGCACCGGCTTTGAAGCTACCCGCCCGCCATTGAAAAGTATACTGTAATCGTAAGCTGTTTCCGTAAATTCATACATCATTTTAGGTCCCGGTATGCCCATAAACTGTACCGCAGCCATTTCCATCCGTTTAACGGCAGTCAGAGTATCTTTAACCGAATAGCTGCCACTTACATTGCCATTCGAAAGATTTTCGAACATCACACGCTCTTCATCGTGGTTGTCCATATAATCGACCAGGTTGGGATAATTCCACCCACGGCTGGCATGGTAGGCCCACGACACATCCGAATTAGTCTGCCATCCCATCGCCACCTGCTTGTACTGGCTTTGCATGGCACTCCAAAGCAGCATACCGGTATTGGCAAGTACTTTTTCCTCATCATTCTGCGCCAGGTGCTCCAGTATCATATATGCAGCCGGATTTACCGATTTAATAAGGTTGTAATAGTCGGTCAGAATATTTACCCGGCTCTGGTCGTAAGCACTCCAGGCGTTGATATCGCTGCCGGTATTTTTCTGGGTGAGGCCTTTTGAAAGGTCGATGCGAAAGCCATCCACTTTGTATTCGGTAAGCCAATAGCTGAATACATCCTTGAAAAACTGCCGTGTTGAAGGGCTTTCGTGGTTAAAATCGTAGCCAACGCTGTAGGGATGGGTCGCCTGCTGGTTGAACCAGGGATTGGCAGCCGATGGCTGACCGCCGGTAGCGGCATTGGCGTCGAAATACATCTGAACCATAGGGCACTGCCCGAAAGCATGATTAGGCACTATATCGAGAATTACAGCCATGCCCCGTTTATGGCATTCGTCGATAAACTGTTTGTAAGCCTGAGGCGTACCGTAATATTTATCGGGGGCAAAATAAAAATTCGGGGCGTATCCCCAGCTTTCGTTGCCATCGAACTCAATAACCGGCATAAGTTGCACAGCATTTACGCCCAGGTCTTTCAGGTAATCCAGTTTTGTTTTTACCTCGTTCAGGCTCCTGGATTCCACAAAATCGCGTACCAGCAATTCATAAATAAAAAGGTCCGACTGGGTTGCATGTACTGCTGCAGGTGTAAAAGCCGGAACCTCCCATGGGAAGGCAGGCTTATTAGTCTGGAAAACGCTTACGTCGCCTATGGTTTGATCGAACGGATAGGCCTTTAAAGCCGGATAGGTTGTGGTTGGGATCCAGCGGTCGTTCCAGGGATCCAGGATTTTATCGCTGTATACATCTGCTATTTTCAGCGTGCCGTCAATAAAATACTGATAGGCATATTCCTTTGCCGGCACCAGCCCGCTCAGGGTAACCCAGTAGTATTTACCATCGGGGGTCCGCTTCATATAGTTCTGATCGTTGGGAAGCCAGTTGCTGTATTCACCGATAGCAAAGGCAAAGTTTTTTATACCTGCGGGATCGTTCAGCACCAGCGTTACAGTTGAACCGCTGGTATAATTAATACCGTTTTTCATACCGGCAGGCAGGGCTTCAACAACCACCGGACCACGAAGATAGATCTGCACCGAGTCGCGTGCCTGCCCGGATATGCCTGTAGCAACAGCTTTTATCCAGTGTGAGCCCGGGCTCAGGGTCTGAGCCAGCAGCGGGTATGTTATGGAAGATGTATTGGTTTCGGCAAGAAGCTGGCTGTCGATATAGAGTTTTACAGCCGTACTCTGAAGTGCTTCGACACATACCGGCAACATAGCATTGGGACTTACAAGCGGTTCCTTTCGCGAAGGATTCAGAATTTTAACATTCAGAGCAAGCGAATACACATCGACAAATATATCGGAACCATCCGCATTTTTATGTTCGAGGTAGTATCCGCCGGGCTGTTCTACATCACTGCGGAATACGAAGGATATCTTCTTTATCTGCTCCGAAGTAGGCACCCCGTAAAAAGTACGAATATTATTTATTGTGATGCTATAGGTATTGGGTCCGGTGCGGGTGAGCTTTGTTTCAGGAGTATTCACACCCCAGTTGGTCTTTACATATTTCCAATCCGACGAATTTGTACTCAGATTGGTGATCACTCCTGTGTGCGCATACACATCGCCGGCATAATCAAAAAGCCCACCGTTACCGAAAGATGCGTTGAACTGAATGGTGACAGGCAGATTCTCGAGAGGGAAAGCAGGATCCGTGCTTATAAGGCTCGACTGTGTGCCGCATTCAATAACCTGATCGACGGTATAGGAATAATTCACTCCGTTGTTATCATTTTTCTGAAGGGTAACCAGGTCGAGGTCGGCCACAGGATTGCTTATCACACTGCTAAAGATGAGGTAGCTCACATCAGTAAGCGAAGCCTGCCCGGGAATAGTTCCGATGATAGTGCTTCCGCTGATAGTCATGGGAAGGGTGTTTGCCGAAAGCCAGTTGTCGGCAGTATACCTGAGATAGAATTTCTCTTCAGCTGAAGGAGGTGCAGAGAGGCTGGCATTAACCTGAACCGGAACCATGGAGGTAACCATTACAGGGTTTTGAGTAACATTGCTAAATGTGACGGGCTGCTGCGTAGTTTCGGAGAATATAGCCCTTGTGTTCATATAACCTTTATCCTCGAATACAACAGTATACCACTTACCGGAAGTTAGGTTTATTTTATTATCCGGGTTGGAAGGGGTTCCGTAAGTGAATGTGTTTAATGTATTCAGGGATACAGAAGTATTAGCTGCCCATTGGTTTCCCCAGGGATCCGTAAACGAAGTACTTACGAATTTAAATCCATTGCTTGCTGTTGCTCCGGCATAATGAAAAGAGGTTGTCCAGCGATCGGCCCCGCTGGTTGACCGAAGCAGATCAAAATCACCTCCCATTCCGGTGTTGTTGATCCAGGTATTCCAGTCACCAGGCATGCGTAATCCGTCGGGTTGGTAAATCTGGGCCTGGATTTTAATAGTACAGAGCGAAAATAGAAATAATAGAAATAATGCAGATTTATAAAAATGCTTTCGGGAGTATTTCGCAGTGTATGAGTCTGACATGGAGTTATTATTAATATTTTGCATCCGAAACCTTCGGAATTTTATAAAATTAAGCTGATTCTTTTGAAAGTGTCCGGTTTGAAACAAGTGTCCGACAGCTTTGATACTGTCGGAACACTCTACCATCAAACATTAAACCAAGCAAATCAAGCCTTTATACCGTGTAATACATGATTACACATTTTTAATCCGGAAATTATACAGCAATACTTCCCTGACTAAAAACCGAAGTATGCATTTCATTTTTAATTACTATTTCCTGATAACAAATCTGTGCTGAGAGCTATTCCCCGATCGGATTTCAAGATTATAAACACCAGGGCTGTATGCACTCATATTGATCTGATTATTTCCGGAAGCCACATGCTGCTGCTCCATCGTTTTGCCATACATATCAGTAATCCGGATAATAGCCTCCTGAGGTATTTGCAGAAACAAATTCCCATTGGTCGGATTCGGATATACTTCAGTTTTTGATGCGGTTTCTTTTATCCCGGTAATCAGCGTTGTATAGGTTACGGTCCCTGTAGTATTCCCTGAATTATCAACAGTTACAATAAGGTTAGGACCGGCAATGAGCCATATTCCGTTTGCTGAGCCATCATCTTCAATTGCCCCCCATTCGTATGTTCCGGGTGCCAGATTTAAGGTAAGTGTCCAGGTGTGGTTATCAGGGGTCATGCTTACCGGAGTCCAGTTAGTCATCTGGCCTTTCAGTTTAATATTGGTATTGTGCAGAGTACCATCGATAACAGTAAAAAGTACCGGATACGAAACCGGTGGCAGTGTTACAGTGAGTATACCGGAAGTATTGGTAACGCCATCCCAGAAGCCTCCTCCTGTTGCACTGTAGCCCCCGTAAACATACTGGCCTGTGTTCAGTTGGAAACGGCTGGCATAATAATACAAGCCGGCTTGCGTAAACAGTGGACCAATATTGGCTTTAAATTCATCATTATTCCCGGATGCTGCGTTAAAGGTAGCAGGCACCCAGTTGGTCCATTCGGCAGGATCGGTGTTGGCAGTGCTGTAGCCTATCCAGCCCTGCAAGCCCGTTGCAGGAGTAGGCTGACCGGTAATCCCATTTATAAAAGCCTGAGCATAAACTGTAAAATCGGACAAAGCTACAATGGTATCGCTAGCCGGAAACTGAAGGTTAGCCCAATCGATTCCGGGACCGGGAACGGCTACCTCAAGCACCCCTGAAGCATTAGCTGCACCATCCCAGAAACCTCCTCCTGTTGCTGAAAATCCTCCGTAATAAAACGAACCGGCATTCAACTGAAAACGGCTTGCATAATAATATGTTCCAGTAGCTGAAATCTGTCCTCCCAGGTTCACGCTGAATTCATCATTATTCCCTGAAGCACCACTATATGGAGCAGGAACCCAGTTTGTCCAGGTATCAGGATTGGAATTGGTGGTACTATATCCTATCCAGGACTGAATGCCCGGAGCCGGTGCAGGCTGCCCCGTGATTCCGGTTCTGAATGCCTGGGCATATACAATATATTCCTGCGAAGGTGAAATGGAACCGCTGCCGGGATATTGCAGGTTCACCCAGTCAAAATCAGGATTCGGAATAGGGTCGGTTACAGTTAGTGTACCGCTGATATTAGTGGTTCCATTCCAGAACCCACCGTTGTATCCTCCGTAAACATAGGGATCAGTGTTTAATTTAAAACGAGTGGCATAATAATATGTTCCTGCTGTTGAAATAGTGGCTCCCAGGTTGGCTTTGAATTCATCGTTATTTCCCGAAGCTCCGGTGTATGTTGCAAGGGTCCAGTTAGTCCAGGTTGCAGGATCGGTGTTGGTGGTGCTGTAGCCTACCCATGCCTGGAGGCCCGGACTCACTGCTGCCTGTCCGCTGACGCCCGGAATAAGAGCCTGGCCGTATACATCGAACGATTGAGCGGTTGCTATAGCGCCGCTTGCCGGAAACTGCAGATTGGCCCAGGTAACGGATGGTGGAGGAGCAGCTACTGTATAGCTATAATTCAGCCCTGCATTATTCATAAATTTAAGGGTGTATAAATCGAAATATCCTATCATCCCCGTCAAAGTAGAAGTAAAAGCATAATAAGAAACAGTGGTTCCCGCAGGTTGCCCTGGTATCTGAATGGTTCCGCTTGTGCCTGTCATGGTTACTGTTGAGGCCACTGAGGTAACCCAGGCATCGGTGGTATACCGCACGAATACAATTTCTTCGGGGCAAGGCGCCAGTGCTGTTGTAACAGTAACCGAAGCCGGTGTATTAGCTGAAACGCCAGTTGGGACAGAAACGGATGCAAAATTTACCGGCTGGGCGCTGGTTTGCATAAAAATAGCGCGATTGTTAACATAGCCCAGGTCTTCCCAGTTAACTGTATACCATTTCCCGTTCAGCAATGTGACATTGTTATCGCTTCCGGTCTGATACGTATAATTTTGAAGCACATCCATTTGAACGTTTACACCAGCCCATTTATTAGCAAAGGCATTTGCTGTAGGACCACTTGTAAACAACCAGTTGTATGTTCCGCCTATGAGATCGCCACCGGCAGCAGCCACGCTGAAACTGGTTTGCCAGCGGGTTGATCCAACTACAATTTTTGTGATGCGCCCGCCCGGAACCTGTGTACCGTTGGCAAGAGCCAGGTTGTTCGAAGGAGGATTGGTCCATGAATTCCATGCACCAGGCATATTCAGTCCTTCAGGCTCATAAATCTGAGCCTTTGAAAATTGAGGCGATGAAAAAAGACTGAAAAATATTAGAACAAGCAGTAAAGCTGAGCTTGTTGAAAAGTAAGAACGAGTTTGTAAATTATCTTTCATGATTTTCTGTTTTCGCATGATTAGCATTCTTCCATTTTGCATCAGGTATCCATCCGGATTGATAAGTTGATCAAAATGTCTTTGCCAACGGATTTCAAAAATAAAAAGAACTTTTTTGAAAGTCATTAGTAAGTTTACATTCGCAAACTTACGCAAATCTATATATTCTGATTCAATTATCATAATCCTATTGTACTATTTTTTAGGCAATTCCGTATATTTATTTACGTAATCGTTTCCGCAAACGTTTGCAATCATCGCTTGACAAGAAAAAATATTATACTAAAGTATTATTAAGTAGCAATAATCTATTTTTAATATTTTGGCTCATTGCATCAGATAATTTTTTCTTGTTTGCTAAAATATTTTGCAAAACAAAAGAAAAGTACGATGGCTTTTTTTCATTCCTTTACTGAATATTATATTTTTGGATCCAGGTAAAAGCCAGTATATTTTTGACTAAAACTTATGCTGACATAATTTCACCTGTTAAGATTCAAAGGAAAAAGTAAATTTACATCCTGCCATTTACAGGTAAAATAAAAAATTCAGACCATTCAAATTTAAATACAGAACCATGAAAATATTCTGCATACTACTTGTAACATTTGTTATTTCAACGAGTCTGCAAGGACAAAACGACTCAAAAGCTGAATACAATTTCCTGACTAAAAAAGAAATAAGACGGGGATGGATGTTACTTTTCGATGGGCATAGTCTGAATGGCTGGAAAGGATACAACAGTGAGCAGGTTTTCAGCTGCTGGAGTGTTTCTAACGGTGAGCTTATATGCAAAGGTGAAGGGGGAAGTGTAACAGCAGGGGATATTATAACCAATTCAGACTTTGGCGATTTTGAACTCAGCATCGACTGGAAAATCGCCAACCAAGGCAATAGTGGAATTTTCTACCATGTAATCGAAGGTGCAGCCTATCAGGCAGCCTATGAAACCGGACCAGAATACCAATTGATTGATGATGCAGGCTGGCCTGACAAACTCGCCGGATGGCAGACAAGCGGTGCTGACTACGCTATGTATCCTCCTGGTAAAAACAAGATACTTAATCCTGCCGGCGAATGGAACCACACCTGTATTATCTATAACAATCATCAAGTCAGGTACTGGCTTAACGGGAAGAAAATAGTTGAGTTCATGGCCTATTCACCCGACTGGCAACAAAAGAAAAGTATAAGCAAATGGAAAGATTTCCCCGGGTACGCCATCTCCGAAAAAGGTAAAATAGGATTGCAAAATCATGGTAGCGGGGTGGAATTCAGGAATATTAAAATAAGGAAACTGGATTAATGTGGCATGTCGGATTGCGGATGTTAGATGTCGGATTGCAGATGTCGGATTGCGGATGTCGGATTGC
>Ga0114977_10002967_pt1 | contig 10899 bp, 8 predicted proteins | sample S_130805_MF_Meta_FD_87026 | JGI IMG/M metagenome (GOLD analysis project Ga0114977, IMG submission 87026) | Freshwater microbial communities from Lake Simoncouche, Canada to study carbon cycling - S_130805_MF_MetaG | ecosystem: Environmental > Aquatic > Freshwater > Lake | place: Lake...
ATTCGAGTTTTTGGATCTCAGGATTGAATGGACTTCGGGGGTGGCAGCGTGGAACCGTTTCGAATTTTGTGTCCGGCTTGTTCGACGAAGTTGGTGGTGCGTCAGCCGGAATTGGTTGGACGAACGGTACCTTGTCCGAAGTGCAAGAGTGCGATCCATGTGGTTCGAACTGGCGAGGTGGCTTGGAATCCTGGAAATGTCGGTGCTATCGAAGGCGGTTCTGCATCGGGTGCATCTTCCAAGGGAGCCCCTTCGGCTAACGGTGTGCCTTCCGGTGGAGCGGGTGGTCGAAGGGTAAATACGGTGAATTCCGAAGCGATCACCAAAGCGGATCCTGGGGACTGGGATATCGATCAGCTTGATCAGGCTTTGGAGAAGCTTTCGCATGGTGGCGGTGAGATTGGAGAGCATGGTGTTCAGGATCCAAAATCCCAGGAGTCGGTTTCTCAAGAGAGTGTTTTGCGGAAGAGAGTTCCTGAGGCGACTCAAGCGGATAATAAGTTAGCGCAGGACGTACGGTTTGATCGTGAGGTAGGAGAGATAATGCCTGCGGGAGCATGGCAGAGTGCGAGTGCATCAGCGCGGAGGCAGTGGTTGATCCTTGGGGTTGTTGCTGCGAGTGGTTGTCTGGTTGTGTTTCTCGGTTTTTGGGCTTTTATGAAATCGGTGGGGAGTCGAGTTGCTGGGGTGCAAAAAGGAGGTGGGGTAGCTCAGGTGCTTGAGGGAGAAAAGGAGCCCCGTATTGCAGAGCCCGCAGGTAGCGGTTCGGACTCGGCAACCACGCCGGCGGAGAAGCTTGAGCCTGACGTTGCTAAGCCGGAGGACGAACCTAAAGAGCCAGTCACGCCCACTGAGGGGGTTCCGATGACGAAGGATGATCCGAAGGGAGATACGGTCCCGATTGTGGATGCTGCTGCAAATGTCGATGCGGCACCAAAAGTGGATGGGGTACCTAATGTCGAGATGGTATCAAATGCTGAGATGGTGCCGAATGTTGAGCTGGAATCCAAGGGTGATGTGGCAGTTGAGCAAGGGGATGCACTGCCGGATATCTTCAAAGAATTTCTGCCGGTCTTTGATCGTTCAAGTCAGGCGGGTTGGACAGATTTGGGGAAGGAGGGGGATCGGACGATCGATCAGGAGATATCGTTAGAGAATGCATTGGAGGTATTTCGAGAGGAGTATCATCCAGCGGCGATAGCTTTACCGAGTTGGCAGGAGCGCAGCGAGCGGAGGGTTGAGCGGGTGCGATCGCCGGCGATGCCTTTTATCCAGAGGCTTGAGTGGTTCAATCGTTTGTCGGGGCATGCGATTTCGTTGGATTGGTTCTTGATGCAGCTTACGGATGCTGGGGTAGGAGTCGACGTGCCGTTGGAGGGGGAGGGTAAGACATTTGGCGAGTTGCTCGATCAGATATGTCAGGGGGTGGGTTGTGAGACATCGGATGTAGGGAATGGGTTTTTGATGGTGCGGCCGAAGGCAGAGCGACTTACGCAGCGGCTAGCAGCGGACGGTACAACGTCGCGCGGTGCTTTAGCGGTTGGGTTGCCCGAGGGTAAGGATGCTGAGATTGTTCAAATGGTCTTGGGAATGTTAGGGATTACTCAGTGTCGCTATGAGTCGGGGAAATTGCAGTGGGGGCAGGATGTTAGTGCGGTTGAGCAAGTGCAAGTATTGGCGGCATTGGAATCGGTGCGTCGGATGCATAGCAAGGTGGGAGCGATTGAATTGTCTGGCGAGAGTATGTTTGATTTCAATGATCCGGCGGCCTGGTACGCAGCTTATGAGTTGGTGCAGAATCGCATGCCTATGGATGCGATGTTGTTAGAAGAGAGGCCGGTGGTAGAGATTTTGCAGCGGGTGGCGAAGGGTGTTGGGGTTGATTTATTGATGGACTGGCCGATGGTGTGGTCCCATGGATTGCATCCGAATCGTATGGGGCTGACTTTATTACGGGGTAGGTCCTTTTTGGAAATTGCGCAGAGGGTTATGGATGATTATTCGTTGGTATTGGTACCGTTGGGGCGAAAGACTTGGGTACTGACCACCGAGCAGCAGCGGCGAGGGATGGTCAGGTTGATTGTAGTGCGGCCTGGTGGTGGAGTTGCGGACATGATGGTAGCGATGCGTGGGTTGGTGCCGCGCGGTGAGGATGGTAGGTCGTTGTTTCGCGCGGTCGATGTGCCTGGGGGAGATGGGTTGGTGATGTTGCGAGTTGCGCCCCCTTCGATTTCGCAAATGCGCGATGAGGAATTGCGAAGCAATTTTGGGTTGGGTGAAATCAAAGCGGTGCAAGAATAGGGGGTGAGGAGCGATGACTGGATTTCTTTGGGGAGATGAAGCAGAAGAGTTTTTCAAGGGTCCGAGGGAGCGAAAGGAGAAGCCTGGGGAGACGGAAGAGAGTCCGCTTAGCGTCACTGAACTGACGGCATGGATCAAACGGACGCTTGAGCAAGGTATTCCTCGCTTTTGGATTGTCGGTGAAGTCAGCAGTGTTGTGATCTCTGGAGCGGGGCACGTTTACTTAACGATCAAGGATGCGAACAGTCAGATAAGTGCCGTTGTGTGGCGGTCGACTTGGGAGAAGTGCAAATTTGAGTTGCGTGAGGGAATGCAAGTTCTGGGGATGGGAAAGTTGGACGTGTATGGGCCCAGGGGTAGTTACCAGTTGGTGTTGCAGAAGTTGGAGCCACAGGGGCTAGGGCCGTTGCAGGTGGCTTTTCGCAAGCTGTATTTACGGTTGGAGGCAGAGGGGTTGTTTCGAGGCGAGAGGAAACGAGCTTTACCTAGTTATCCTCGTAGGATTGGATTTGTCACGAGTCCGCAAGGGGCGGCGATACATGATTTTCTTGAAGTGCTCCGCAGGCGTTGGCCGCAGACGGACGTGTTGGTAATTCCTGCTCGGGTACAAGGTGTGGGGGCGGCTGAAGAAGTTGCATTGGGAATAGAGTTAGCCAATAGAATTCGCCCATCGCTCGATGCGTTGGTAGTAGGACGCGGAGGTGGGTCGATTGAGGATTTGTGGGCTTTCAACGAAGAGGTCGTTGTTCGGGCGGTGGTTGCGAGTCGGTTACCGGTGGTCTCGGCGGTTGGGCATGAAATCGATGTGACTTTATGTGATTTAGCGGCAGATGTGCGAGCTCTGACGCCCTCTGAAGCAGCGGAGCGATTGGTGCCAAGTGCTGACGAGTTGCGAGTGTCGCTTGAAGAGTTGCGATTGCGGATGATGCGATGGGTGGGAAATCGAGTAAGAGAGCTGGAGGGGAAGCTGCAAGGACTGGAGAGTCGGCCTGTGTTTGTTCAGGCAGATGGAATGTTGGATGGGAAGGTTCAAAGGCTCGATGAGATCGAGTATCGGTTGCGGGAGAGTTTTTCTCGGCATTTTGAATTGCGTGTGCATGGATTTGAAAAAGCAGCGCAGCGGCTCGAGAGTGTTAGTCCATTACGAACTTTGGCCCGAGGTTACACGTTGACTACGGATGCTCAGAGCCATGCACTTGTCAGTAGTGCTAAGGACGTCAAGGCTGGACAACGATTGAGAACAAAGGGCATTGATGGTAGTTGGGTATCGGTGGTCGAGAGGGTGGAAAGCGAAGGGTTGGCTATCGATGGATCAAATTGAGCGACTGCGGTGGTTGGATCGAACGGTGGTCTGGCATGCATTCTCGCAGATGGCCGAGTACGACGGTTTGATCATCGAAGAGGCCCAGGGGTGTTGGTTGACCGACATTGAGGGGAATAGGTACCTCGATGCTGCGAGTTCGTTGTGGTGTAACATGTTCGGGCATAGAGTTCCTGAGATCGATCAAGCGATTCAGGAGCAGTTGGGTAAGGTTGCGCACGTGACGAATCTGGGGATGAGTCATCCGACGACGATTCGCTTGGCTGAGCGTCTAGTCGAAGTAGCGGGCAGAGGGCTTGAGCATGTCTTCTTTGCTGGCGATGGAGCATCGGCGGTAGAAGTCGCGATGAAGATGGCTTATCAGTACTGGAGACAGATTCCGGGATCGCATGGTGGGCGAACGAAGTACTTGACATTGGGGGACGCGTATCATGGGGACACGCTGGGGACAGTAAGCCTTGGCGGGATTTCGCGCTTTCAGAAAATGTTTGAGCCATTGCTTTTTGAGGTGGTTCGCGGACCTTGTCCGGATCGGTCTCGGCGGCCTGAAGCGATGAGTGAGTCGGAGGTGTGCGAGTATTACTTGAGAGAGTACGCCAAATTGCTCGATGCGCATGCAGGGGAGATTGTGGCGGTGGTGGCTGAGAGTTGTATTCAAGGAGCGGCTGGTTTTGTCATGCAACCGAGTGGGTTTTTGCGTGGATTGAATCAACTCTGTAGGGAGCGAGGAGAGTTACTGATTCTTGATGAGATAGCGGTGGGAATGGGGCGGACTGGTAAGATGTTTGCATTTGAGCATGAAGAGTTTGGAGGGGAGCGGCTAAGCCCGGATTTTGTATGCTTGGGTAAAGGGCTTACGGGTGGCTATTTAGCCATGAGTGCGACTTTAACAACACGTTGTGTGTGGGAAGCTTTTTTAGGGAGAAGGGACGAGGGCAAAGCTTTCCTGCACGGTCATACTTATGGAGGAAACCCGTTGGCGGCTGCCGCCGGGAATGCGGTCTTGGATTTACTTCAGGGGCGGGTGGGATTGGAATTGATTGAAAAGCGAGGGATTGAATTTGGGAAAAGGATGGAGGCTTTGCGCGGGGGAAGGGGTGTACGGGATGTGCGCAGCCTAGGAATGATGGGAGGGATCGAGTTTCATCGAGATCAGGCGGAAAGTGGGGTAAGCAGCGAGAGTAGTCGGATCTGTAAGAAAATATTGAATGATGGAGTTTGGCTACGTCCATTGGGGGATGTCATCCCGATTTTACCTCCAGTGGTTTTTGAAGATTTCGAATTCTTGTTTAGCACTTTAGTTAAAGCAATGGTCTTGTAGTTCTACTCAATCGACAGGTGTTTCTTCGAAGGGTTTGAGTAATTCTACGAATGTTGCTTTGTGGAGATATCAATGCATTCATGCAGGAAACAATTTTCCCAAATCACCTGATTAGGGCGTCAATCTGTATTGTGGCTAAAGAAGTCCGATTGTTAGTGTCGAACTCACTTACGACTTTTGAGTTGGATCATGGTTATCCGGGTCGTCCGTCCATGACCAACTCAACCTGCGATGAAAGGTGATGAATATGAGGTTGATTTGTTGTGTTTTGGCTTTAGCCACTTTCTACAGTAACGTTGCATCGGCCGGGGTGTTCACTGCAACGATGTCTGGCGCACAAAATGCTTCCGGTATGGTGACTCGTCCATCGGGCACTTTTCCTGGAAGCATGTATAATAGTCTCAACACCATTCGCACTGGGTTTGGTACCTTCGCGACCAACGGAGTTGGAGCTTATGCCATCAATTACGAGTCCGAATTTGACGGTACACCGGCCAATCAGACTGTCCCGAACGCCCAGGTGAGGACAGATTCATCGACATACCAAGCTGGGGATAGTCGTTACTTGAATTTGACCACGTATTCTGGAATGTTGAATCCGACCGGAACATCAAGTGTGCGCAATGCGTTTGTCGTTGCATTCCGCTACCAAGTAGATGCTACATACGATTATATCTACAACGCCACTGTCAACCAAGACAATTTGGACGTGATCAACGCGGCCAATCCGGGGCACGGTTCACGGACTTACGGTATCTACCGTAGTGCGGATTTGACGCGACCTGTCTTGGCAGATGCCGGCGTCTACAAATTGGCTAGCAACATCCAGTACTATTTGCTCGTTGAGCATGAGAGTGGAAGCCGGTTGTGGAGTCAGGGTCTGACCGGCGCGAACTTGATCTTCAAGCTTGATCAATTCAATACCGGATCTCCAGTTCCAGAACCAGGGACGATGGCTGTCTTTGGTTTGTTGGGGCTTGCAGGTGCTGCATCGAAATTCCGCCGCAAGAAATAGTTGTTTCCATACAAGGCGATTAAATTCCAGAAACCCTCGCGAGAAGCGAGGGTTTTTTTGTTGAATGCGGCTTGGAAGTTCGCGCGTGGGGCAAATAGGTCGGATAGATCGTTAAGGTTTCATAAGACTCCGGTGGAAAGCGACTCTTTTGGCTTTACCGGTTGGATCGATGTCGTAGAGTTTGTGGTGAGGTGGGGAGCGTCGTGTTAAGGGGGCGTTGGCGTGAGGGAAGGGGGGGAGGGGATGCAAGCACTAATATTGGCGGAGGAGCTTAGTACGCGATTAGCGGAGGATGCATTGCTTCGACCAATGCTGAAGGTGGGTGGTAAGCTGATGCTTTGGCATATCATGAAGCTGTATTCACATTATGGATTGAACGATTTTGTGGTTTGTGCTGGATATAAGGTGGACAGGATTCCGGTGCGTTTTGCGAATTACTTGTGGCGCAATTCGGTTGTGACCTTTGATATGGACTTGATGATCGACACCATCACACGTTTTATGTGCGGGATTGGGGGTCGTAAGTGAATGATGCAGGGGCGGGGCGAGGAGAACGATTCGCAGAGAAAATACTAGCTGGGCCCATTAGAGGTGTGCTTGGGATTATGCGTCGGAATTTGGGGGCAGCCGTTGGCTTGAAGCTGCTTTCGATGGTCTTGCAGTTTTCGTTATTCCCGATGTTGATTCATGAGTTGGGTAAGGCTGAGTATGGGGTATGGGTGGTTTTGCAGTCGACGATCTTTTGGTTTACGTTGTTGGATCTAGGCGTTGGGATGGGGTTGCGTAACAAGTTGATTGAGTCCCTTAATTTGGATCAATCCCAGCGAGCGAGGGGATATCTTTCCTCAGCGATGGTAGGGCAAGCATTGGTGTGGATTGGAGCCACTTTATGTGTTGGGCTTGTTTTGTTTGGTATGGGTATTGATTGGTCGCAGTGGTTTCGTAGTACGACGAGTGACCAAGCGTTGGCGGTCGCGATTTTTTTAAGTTTCATAGCGCTCGCTTGGAATCAGTGTTTAGGGGTCACGAATGCGATATTAATTGCCAAGCATTGGAATGGGTTGACATCCGCCGTAAGTGTATCGGCGACTCTAGCAATGTTGTTTTATGTGATTGCAGCGCGTCGATTGGAATGGGAATTGAGTCTGCCGCGATTGGCTTTGGTCAATTTGATGACGTATGTCGTTGCGCACTGTTTTCAGGCTTGGTATGTGTTTCGGCGATGTCCTGATTTGTTCCCTAGGTTCAGTGAGTATCGTTTTGGGGTTTATCGTGAGGTGTTGTTATTGGGTGGTCAGTTCTTGGTGTTGGAGTTGACCTACTTGTTGATATTTATGACCGACCGGATGATTGCATTGCGATATCTGGGACCGGAGGTGGCAACGGAGTACGATATTGTTCTTCGATTTGTCGGGTTGGTTACGACGGGGTATTCGATGGTTATCGGGCCGATGTGGAGTCTAGCGGGAGCGAGTTGGGCGAAGCGGGATTTGGTTGGATTGCGGATGTTGCGACGAATCGTCTTGTGGGTGATGATTCCGTTTTGGATCGGTGCTGTGGTGTTGGCTTTGGTGATGAATGAAGTGATTCGTCGTTGGATCGACCCGACCATTTCGCTTGACCGCAGTATGCTCGTGCTGGTCGTCATTTATGCGTGGACGGTTATTTGGTGTGGGGCTCATGCTTCGTTGCTAAACGGTATTGGTCGGGTACGCGAGCAGATGATCTGTGGCGTATTGGCTTGTTTTATCAATGTGCCGTTGGCAATTTATTTGTGTGGATTTGAGAGTTTGGGTGGTGGGGGGATTTTGCTGGCGAGTATTGTCTCGTTGTCGTTGTTTGGGGTTGTCGGACCTTTGGTGTGGCGTGATTGCCAAAGGGGGCTTGAAAGCTGATGCGAGTCTCGACGGTGATTCCAGTCTACAATCGACCAGGCTTGGTAGGTCGAGCGATAGAGAGTGCGATGGCTCAAGATATCGATGGTCACGAGATCGTCGTAATCGACAATTGCAGTACGGATCAGACGTGGCAAGTTCTAGGTGGCTACGCCCAGAGAGACGAGCGCATAAGGTGTATTCGCAACGATTCAAACATCGGCCCGGTGCGCAATTGGCTTAAAGGGGTGCAAGCGGGACTTGGGGAATACTGTCACTTGTTATTCTCCGATGACACGATTGAGCCGCATTTTTTGAGAAGGTCCTTAGAGTTGTTTGACTCGCGTACGGGGTATGTAATATCGGGGCATCGCAAGTGTCATGATGGGGTCGAGGTAGGCCGTTCGACTTTTCAGCAACAAGCCGAGATCAGTAGTGAGGAGATTCTCGAGTCGATCGTCTTCAGCAATCCGAAGCGGATTCAGGTGATTAATCCGGTTGGGGTTTTGTTTCGGCGTAGCGATTTGCTCGAAGCGATTTCACCGGAGATAGAGAATCCATTTGGGATAGATTTCAATGGGCACGGGGCCGGGCCGGACATGTTGTTATTCGCGATTGTTGCGAGTCGTTATGAGCGGGTTCGGTGCATTGATGCGCTTTTAGCTGTGATGCATTCGCATCAGGGGTCTATAACGGTACAGTCGGGGGATTTGCGGTTTCCGCGAGAGTGGGCGCGGTGGTATTTCGTGCAGAAATTTTGGCCTGCTATTACCGAAAGATATTTAGCAGCATTGTGGGTACAATGTTGGCGGAATTCCCAGTTGAGGCCAATCCTTGCTGAGATTCGTCGGGTGCAAGATGCGAGGCCGCGGGCGCGTTTGGTGATCGATTATTTGTGGAAGAAGCTGGTATCCAGGAGGGGACGATGAGTCGATACGACGCAGGGGTAGGTAGTGGACGGGGATGGGTGGATGCCGGCAGTTTGACGGGGCAATCAGACTTGGCGAGTCCGTCGGGGGGTAGTGGCTCATCCGGCGTTGGGATGCCGGCTGGCATTCGGGAGTCAGCCAGTGGCGAGAATCGTCTCGGAGGGCGTGGAGTTCGCCGGCAGGGAGCTGAGGTGGATGTATGGGGGAGCGTCTTTGATCGTCGCAACATCATTCCGTTTTTATCGGCTTCTACGATGGTCATCCCGATTACCTTGGTGGGCACGTTCCGGCTTGGGGAGATTTTGATCCTTCTTTTGTTTCCGTTTTACATTCGTTCGATGATGCAAGCGATGCGCAATCGGGAAGTGTCCTTGCTGATGATAGGGGGGATCCTATGGTTTGTATCTCAAGTGCTCAGTGATTTGGTCAACGGAACACCTTCATCGAAGTATATTCGCGGGTGGGGGAACATTGGATTAACGATGATGAATTTCCTCTTTTACTGCGGCTTGTACCGAGACAGGTATCGCAGTCATATAGGGACGATTATCGGAATGGCCTTCGGGGGGGCCTTTGGGGCATTTTATTTGTATTTCTTTGGGGATAAATCGCAGGTTAATCCCGAGCAGTTATGGGACTTTTACGTATCTGCTTGGGCGTATCCTTGTTTTGGTTTTTTGGCTTATGCGGCTTTTGGTGCGTTTCCATGGTTGGTCATAGGTGCAGGGTTGGTTTATGGGATTGTTGGGAATATTTATGGTGGAAGGTCGGATGGGCTGATCGCTTTGTCGAGCACGATGATCTTTGGTTATTTGTGGTATAGCTTGCTTAGTGGTCAGAAGGATTTGAAGTATTTGTTTCGCAATGGGGCGGTGTTAGCTGGGTTGTTAATGATCCCGTTTTTTCTGCTGTATGTTCATTATGCGCAGAGTGGGGTATTGGGTAAGACGGCCAAGGTTCAGATTGATTTAGCCAAGAATCCTTACAATCCGATTGAGGTGTTATTGTTGGCTCGCAATGAATCGGTGATTGCGATTGATGCGATTGCGGAGAAACCGTTGCTTGGGCATGGTTCGTGGGCGAATCCGATGCATTTGCGCAAGCTCTACTTATTGAAAATGCGTGAGATCTACGGGGCGAAGGCACCGAAGACTTTGGTGCACGACGTTTTGCCGGTGCACTCGGTATTGCTTGGCGCTTGGGTGTTCAGTGGGTTGGTTGGGTTTCTGTATTGGGTTTTTGTTATTACGCGAACGCTTGTGTTAACCGATAGGATTTTGCGATTTGGATCTGTAGCGATGGTTTCGATTGCGGTGGTGTATTTGCCGTTTTTTTGCTGGCACGTGATGTTTTCACCCCACTCATTTGCTCGATTTGTTTGGCCGTCGGCAATGGCTTTTTTGGCGTTTGCGTCTTCGGACCGCAGTCGATTCGTACAAGCCAGCAGAGTGGTGTAATCGATGGTCAATCGCAGAATATTGTTCGTTGCTTTTGGGGACCTAGCCGGAACGTCGTGTTTACGCGCGGTTCAGTTAGCCAAAGGATTGCTTGAGCTTGGTTGGGATGCGCGGTTAGCGGTGCCGGATTGCGATTCGAATCGACGCCACGGCGGCCAGTGCGGTTTAGAGCCTGAATACTTTGATGCATCGCACCGTGGATTCCTCGGCGGAGTCAGTAAGTTGATACGAGGGGCGGGTGAATTTGTCCATTTGCTTAATCCCAAAGAGAAAGCGATGGCAATGCTGGGTGTTCAGTCAATCGGGCTCAATCGGGGAGTGAGATTTGTATTGGATTGGGAGGATTGGTCGACTTTTTGGGAGACTCGCGGTTCTGTTCGCAGGTACAAGGAATGGCGGGAGGGGTGGTTGATCAAGCGGGCGGCGTTGGTGGTGACGGCCAGTAAGTGGTTAGGGGATTATATTCAGGAACGATACGGTAGGGAGTCGTTGTACTTGCCTTACGCTTGCTTGCCGAAAGCGTTTCCGGAGGACGTCTCGGATGCGGAGTCGGGGGTGATTGTGGGGATGGGGAATTTATATTCGAGTTGGGATCATGATTTGTTGGTTGAGGCTATCGGAGAATTAAAGTTGCGAGGAGTGGAGCCGAAGGTGCGATGGATTGGGGATGGGGAGGATATG